>Ga0209633_10006174_pt1 | contig 10296 bp, 3 predicted proteins | sample Cruoilmetagenom1_FD_187290 | JGI IMG/M metagenome (GOLD analysis project Ga0209633, IMG submission 187290) | Oil polluted marine microbial communities from Coal Oil Point, Santa Barbara, California, USA - Sample 1 (SPAdes) (version 2) | ecosystem: Environmental > Aquatic > Marine > Oil seeps ... | reverse complement strand
AATGGTTCTGAGACCTGCTATTGATAAAGCCGCGGGCTTAAAAATACTAATTACAGCTATTCTTCTGGTTTTTCTGATAACTTTGCTGTTTCCTGTCAGAATCAAGCTCAGCGAAATAATTACTGACGGCAAGATCAGAACCATAGAGATGCTTGAAGAGCAGCTTGATCATAAAATCACATACAGCAGCATAGCTCCCTCAATACTTCATGCCTTCGAGATACGCGATTTCGCCGTACTCTCAAAAGATACTCCGCATACTCCTCTGCTTGAAATTGAAAAGCTCAGACTCAGTTTCAATATATTCAAATTCCGACTCGATGATCCTATGAATGCTTTCAACGGCCTGCTTCTGGTCAATTCAGAACTGAACTACGACAGCAGCAGAAATGAGGAACTTATAAATGTGCTCAAAAAACTTACTGATAACAGCAGTACGTCGGGTGAAACAGCGTCTGATCTCAAACTTCCCGATGATTTTTTAATTCGCGGCCGGAATATAAGCATAAATGTCAATACAGAGGACTTCAGTACTGAACTATCAAGGATATTTTTCACTCTCGAACGATCGCCGGAAGATGATTTAATTATCTCTTTAAAAGCAGATTCAAGATCTGAAATTACATCCTTGCCGGAAAACCTTCCGTTTAATCAAATTACAGTTGATACAGGCTTGAAACTCAATGGCAGAATCGATTCTAAATTCAAATGGACAGATCTGAATATACGTACAAAAGATTTTAATACTGATTTCGTTTCATTCAATAAATTGGCGTTGAATTTCAGATATGAAGCCCCTGGAATCATCACAATTGTAAAAACCGGCGATAGTATCCCTGTAGATATCAGTATCACCGCTAATATGAACACCGAGGAAATAAGCCTTGGTCTGCGTGCACAGGATTTTGTCTTCAACCATTATTTTGAACCCCGAAGCCTTCTTTCTGATTACAGTAATTTTCTTGATGCATCAATAAGCGGTGAGGCGTCACTGTTTTATGTACTCCGGGACAATGATCTGGAATATTCAGGAGATCTTGAAATCAATAATATCGCCGGGCTGCTCGAAACCCCGATAGATGCAGTCTTTATCCTTGAAGGAAAGCAGAAATTTATCAGAGTCTCTGAATCCAGAATATTATCCGATTCGGGAAGAGTCGATTTCTCGGGAACCATTGATCTTGATAATGAGCTGCCGATTATAAACGGCCGAATAGATATCCCCGGATTACGGTATAAAGATCTTAGTATGAGATCAAATCTGCTGCTCAGCTCGACCAGAGAAGCAGGCTATAAAATTCAGGCAGGAAGAACAACGATTAACGGCCTGTCATTATCCAATCTAAATGCTGAATTTGCACCCTATGATGAAAATATAGAATTTACCGTCAGTGCTGATGTTAATACAAGCGCAGTCTCATCCGATCATATTTTTACAGAAGGCATAATACAGCTTGGCGAGCAGTATTACGTTCAGACATCACTAAACATTGACAGTCTTCTTCTAGCTCCCGTTCTCGCAGCAGTGCCTGTCGACATCAGTCTGCCGGAGGTTCTTGAAGATATTCAATTAACCACAGAGATGTTCATTTCGGGCAGCCTCGAACAGTTGTCGTTCGCTTCACCCCTGATTAGTCTCAACGATCGTTCAAGCAAAGACAGAAGCCTTGCATTCTCACTCGCAGGCAATAACAGCGGTTTCCGATTGTCTGATCTTGACTTACACTGGGACGAAAACTATCTAACCGGTAAATTATCCTCAGATCTTTCCGACACCGGCGATTTAAGAGTGCATACCAGCCTGGATTTCAACGGGGCTGCAATAAATACTGCAGGAGTGTATTCATCAAAAGGGAACCTGTCGCTTACCGGTGATTACGGCTTGAAACTTAACCTGTTCTCTATCGGCGAGGCTAACAGCTTCAGTCTTAAAACCGAACGTCTGCCGCTGAATACCGTAGACAGTACATCCTTTCTCAGTTTAAACATCGCCGGATTTTTTACTTCGATAAACAACTGGAAACTTCTTATCAACGACATATCAGTCGACGCCCTGCCGACAGGCTTCGGAAGCGGAAATATGAATTTCGCCGCAATTCTATCTCAGGATGGGGGGAATATATATAAGCTCAGATATTCCGATGATCAATCAGAACTGGCAGGCGGCGGCAGCATCATGCTCACGGGAATCCAGCCGATCCCTTCAGGCAGGCTGCACCTCAACCTGTCCTCAACTTCCAGAGATGAGGATTACAGCATGCTGATTGGTTTTAACGATGGAGAACTTGAAGGAAACATAGATTTTTCAGGGTTTCCGATACGCCGGGCCGTAGAGACATCCCCTGTCGACGGCGGAATTACCGGTAATATCTCTATTGCCGGAACACTGTCATCTCCCCAACTGAGACTGCAGCTGAATACCCGGAACGCAAGTATGAACGGTGAGCGCATCATCTTCAAAGCTGCTATGTATTATGAAGATCTGAAACTACAGCTTGATGAACTTTCGGCGACCTACGGTGAATATCACGCTGAAGACATAAAAGGTATCTTCAACCTTGATCAGGGTTCTCACACTATAGAAGGAAACCTGTCGACTGAAAGCAACCTGCTGAAGTTTAACGCTTTATTTGATATCAATGCTGAAACCGTCACTATTTCCTCAATTCGCAGCTTCGCCGATATCCTGGCCGACGATTACAACGCCGGTTTGACAATCAACGATATAATACTGAATGAAGAAAGCAAGGAGGCCTGGTATTTCAGCTTCGTAAAACGTGAAAAGCTCTTCAATATTAACGGCGGTACGGATAATGAAATTGCATGCAGCTTTTTCGGCGACGGTTATTTCTCTCTTGAGGCTGACGCACCTTTTCCGGCGCAGATATCTGCATCAGGAACCATACATGATGGAAACATAAACGCCGAAATCAACAGCATCAGCTACGTTTTTGATAATTTGGAGATGCCGGCACTGGCATTCTACGAAGGAGATTTTACTGGCAAATTAAGGCTTCAGGGACCGCTTAATGATCCTGATTTCTACGGTCAGATTGATTTTCACGATATCGTATTTAAAGCCCCCTTTGTCGAGGATATAACCGAAGCCTTCGACACATCATTCTTCTTCAGCGGCAAGGATCTTACAATGCCGGCAACCCGTACCAGAACAACCAACGGGCTTGTAAACGTCATCATTGAAGCCTCAATGGAACGCTGGCTGCCGAGAAACTATGATCTGAAGATAAATATCCCCAAGGGTGAAGCCATCTCAGGCCTGTTATACTTCAAACCATTCTACGCAAACTGTCTCGCCGAGGGTTATGTTCATCTCAGCGGCACCTTCTCTCATATGTACATAGACGGTAATGTGAACGTTTCAAAAGGCGTTTTTATGCTGACCGACACGATGGAAAAACGCAAGAAAGGAAAAAATCAAATTGAATTCGTAACCTGTGATCTGGATATTGTTACGAAGGAAAACAATCAGTTTTTCTGGCCGAATCAGGATAGACCCATACTCGAAAGTCTACTGTCGTCAGAGAATAAGCTGAATATATTATTCGACACAACGGATGGATTGCTTCTCAATGGAGATCTCTCCTTAAAAAGCGGTGAAATCTTCTACTTTGAGCGAAATTTCTACATTAAAGAGGGTGAAATAGCTTTCAATAATGAGACCTTCTCATCCATGGATCCGCTGTTAAGCACTCGCGCTGAAATCCGTGATATCAATTCCGAAGGCGAGATGACTAAGATATATCTGATAGTTGATCCGTCCCCCCTGAGTTCTTTTACACCAAGATTTGAATCCGAACCGCCGATGTCTACAGCCGAAATCATTTCAATTATCGGGGGGAATATATTTGATACATTCGATAGTGATAATTTCATCCTGCAGGATGCAGCACTAGTCGCTACCGATGTACTTGCTCAGTTTGCAATTATGAGAAATATCGAAGACGGATTAAAATCGACTCTCGGTTTGGATTTGCTCTCGATACGGTCATCATTTTTTAGTAATTTCCTTGAAAATACCCTGTTTTCATCTTCCGGAGAGGGGAACACCGGGAATTTTACTGATTATCTTGACAATACAACATTATTTCTGGGAAAGTATTTTTCAGATGATATATTCTTACAGGGTATGTTTCAGTTTGATCTTTATAATGATACAGGTTATTCTGAAGACCTGAATATGAATATAGACAGCGAAATTAAGCTGGAGTGGGAAGGGCCTGTTGCCAATGTTGAATTAAACTTCTATCCCGATTTTCAAAATCCGATTGAAGGTCTTAATAAAACCAGCCTTGGTTTATCATGGCGCTTTTCTTATTAATACAAGGAGAAAGCATGCGAAGAGTTTTACTTACAGTTGTAATATTAGTTCTCACATTATCCACAGCAGTCTTTTCACAATCTGCCGAGTGGTATGTCGATAAACCAATCAGTGAAATTAGATTTATCGGGCTGACAAACATCGATCAGTCTGAATTAGACGGGGTAACTGATCAGTTTCTGAATAAAAACTTCACTGACACCCTGTTCTGGGATTTGCAGAGCAAATTATACTCATTAAATTACTTTGATAATTTCACAGCCAATGCCTTGCCTGCTGATGATAGCCGGCAGAAGGTAATCATTGAATTTACTGTAACCGAGCGTCCGCTGATCCAGTCTATTATTTTTCGTGGAAACCTGAGTCTGACAAAGACCAAGCTGCTTGAAGTAATAGCTCTGAAACAGGACGATATTATTAACAATGCACGTATCCGCATGGATGAAACTGCTATAAAAGAGCTATATATCGAAGAAGGATATCCTGATGTAACTGTTGAAAGCAATGTTGAAGATTCGATTGATGCCGGATATGTTGATCTCTTCTTCAGTATCGTAGAAGGGAGTCAAACCAGGATAGAATCTATTTCATTTTCAGGGAATGCATTCGCATCTGACAATACTCTTAAAGGTCAACTCGAATCAAAAGAGCAGGCATTTTTCTCCAAGGGTATCTTTCAGGAAGGTCTTGTAGAAAAAGATAAGGCTGCTATTGAAAAATACTATTATGACTCAGGTTATCTGGACATGAAAGTTGTCGACGTTGTCATTACTGATTTTGAAAATGATAAGGATGACGGCAGAAATTACATAGAAATTGTTTTCTATATAGAAGAAGGTGAAGAATGGCTGTTCGGCGGTTTTAATTTTGAAGGAAACACCCTCTATACCGAAGAAGAACTTCTGGAGAATACTACCTCTTCTATAGGGAAAAGTATAAACAAATCGCGATTGGAATCAGACTTCATCTCAATAAGTGATGTTTATTACAACGACGGTTATATCTATAATAACATGGCAACTGCTGAGAATAGGGATGATGATACAAATGAAATATCATTCAATATTGTTATTGAAGAAAAGAACAGGGCTCATATAGAAAACATCATAATCACAGGAAACGAGAAAACCAAAGATTATGTTATTCTGCGTGAACTTCCGCTTGAGGTTGGAGATGTTTTCAGCAAATCAGCAATAATGCAGGGTTTGAACAACCTGTATAACACTCAATATTTTTCTTCCGTCGTACCGGACATGCCTTACGGCAGTGAACTGGGTCTAATGGATCTGGTTATTAATGTTGAAGAGCAAAATACTACCGACATACAGTTCGGGCTTACCTTCACCCCGACAGCGGGTTCAATTCCCGTCATAGGCTTCCTTAAGTGGAATGATTCCAATTTCCTCGGAAACGGACAGGATCTGAGCGTAGGTCTCGAGATAGCACCTACATCACAGGAGATTTCATTCGGGTACAGCGACAACTGGCTATTTGAGCAGCGACTTTCAGCAGGTATAGACCTTTCTTTCAGTCATGATCAGTACACATCAGTACCGCAGGATATACTTCAGCCTGTTTTTAATCTGGACGACAGCGAAGATGTTCAGGTAGTTCCTGACCCCTATGACGGCCATTGGGTAGATGCGGAAACAGGAATCGCGGTAGACTATCCAACCGACGCAGAGATTGCCGACGAAACTGTCTTAACCGATTATGATTACGCGATTGCCGAAGGCGAAACCATAGATGATTCATACCTGATGGATTACGAATCCTATACCCTGTCTCTTGCAGGCAGCGGAGGATATACCTTCCACACCCCGGTCGGCAGGGTTGCCGTGGGCTCCGGATTAAGCACCGCTCTCTCATATGTATACTACGATTCATCACTCTACAGACCCTATGATAAAACCATTCGTGATTCACTTGATACTGTGACACTCACCGATAGACTCTGGTTCACCGCAAGCTGGGACACCAGAGACCTGGTATATTCTCCGACAAAGGGTTTTATACTTAAAGAAACTCTCAGTTATGTCGGATTACTATTCAGAAGTAAACACTATATAAAAACAACAACCGATGCCGATATTTACTTCAAACTTTTCGATTTTCCCGTATCAGAAACCTGGAACTTTTCATCGGTCATGGGTATTCACGGTCAGTATTCAATGATCCTACCGCAATACGGATATACTGACGGAAGCTGGGGATGGGATACAGTAGCAACTACCGGTGACCTTCTGTATTATGATGGCATGTTTGTAGCAAGAGGCTGGGGAACAAACTATAACAACAAGGCACTCTTTGATCTTGTTGTTGATTTCACAACCCCCGTCGTAGCAGGAATGCTCTCACTCAATACCTTTCTCAGCGGGTCGGCCGTCTGGGAAGAACCTGCAGACGTTGCAGAAATGACGCTTGATGATTATTATTTCAGCCTTGGTGCCGGAATACAGTTCGACATTCCAAGCTTTCCAATATCCTTTTTCGTTGTTAAAAGGGGAAAATTTGAAGACGGCGTTTTTGACTGGCAGCACGGCAATGATTTTTTCGGTTCTGCCGACCTGAACGATGACACAGGTCTTGATTTCGTGATAACTTTTGATCTTGATTACTTTTAAAGTTTAATCGGCGTCCCTGCCGATTGAACTTTCTGAAGTTTACATTCGTAAACTATACTATATTTTCCCTCCATACCTAGGGTGCTGCTTCGCAGTCCATGGAGGGGATTATAATAAGGAGAAAACAAATTGTCCAAGCGTATACTAATATTCACATTGGTTCTTGTATTATCAGCATTCAGCCTTTCTGCAGAACAGCTTTCAAAGATAGGAATAGTAAACTTTTCCCGTATTGTAGAAGACTACTTCGCTGAATCATCAGCATGGCGGGAAATTGACACTATGCGTGAAAAATATAACGAAGGCCGGGATGAGATACTTGATGAGATAAATGATTTGAAGATGGATAAACTCCAGGCCGAAAATGATAATAATGAAATTAAAGCATTGAAGCTTGATGATGAAATCTATAACAGACAGGAATATCTAAAGGAATTTCATTCTGTCTGGCAGACCAGAATTAATAATAAAATCCAGGGTGTTTATCAGTCATCGACTTTTACAGCTGAGATTCTCGATGCAATCACATACATTGCTGAATCTGAAGGCTACTCGATGATAATGAGAACCCAGGATCCCAATATTCTCTGGTACAACCATGAAATTGATGTTACAAATCTCGTTCTTGAGCGCCTCAGATGGCAGGCTGCAAGAGAAACAGGCGAATAGCCTTTAAGCCTCATGTCAGAAGATACGCCGATGATGCGCCAGTACAAGCGCATCAAAAAAGCACATACTGACTCGATCCTGTTTTTCAGGATGGGTGATTTTTATGAGATGTTCTTGTCCGATGCGAAAGAAGCATCTTCTATTCTTAACCTTACTCTGACAAAACGCCACGGTGTTCCAATGTGCGGTATCCCTTATCATGCCGCACACTCATACATAGCAAGGCTTCTCAAAGCAGGTAAAAAAATTGCAGTCTGTGAACAGACTAAGATGCCCCCGGGCGGCAAGGGTATCGCCGAACGGAAAGTTGTTGAAATTATAACACCTGGAACAGTAGTGGATGAAGATTTCCTTGAAAAGGATAGTAATAACTATCTTTTTGCCGCCGGTGTATACCGTGACAAGTTGTCAATTGCATATGCAGATCTATCAACCGGTGAGTTTTTTGCTTCATCCTTCGATGCTGCTCAGGCAGTTGAGATCCTGAAGCGTGAACTGTTAAGGCTTGCTCCGGGTGAAATTTTAATTCAGCAGTCTTTGCTGGAAGATAATGACAACATCGCGCGTCTTTTAGATGAACAGACAAATCTTCTTGTAAACAGATACCCCGACTGGGCCTTTGACATTGAAAACTCGGCCGAACTGCTCAAAAAACAGTTCAGCCTCATGTCTTTAAAGGGTCTCGGAATAAACGATGATGATCCTGCAATCTTTGCCTGCGGTATAATTCTTGAATATATTGCCGATACCTCAAAAAGTCTTCTGCCTCACGTTCGAAGACTTCGAATCATCAAGGATGATGATTTTCTGTTACTTGATGAATCGAGTCTTAAAAACCTTGAAATTACGGGAAATCTTCAGGACGGCAGCAAACGCTACTCCCTCATTGAGGTTCTCGATCAGACACGTACAGCCATGGGCTCGCGTAAACTTAAAAGCTGGCTGCTTCATCCGCTTCTTGACCGCGGTGATATTATTTCCAGGCAGGAAAGGGTTGAGTTTCTATATCATAATCAGATTCTGCTCTCAGGAATTATTGAGAAGTTAGCATCCATTCTTGATATTGAACGGCTCACCTCAAGAATCGGCATGGACAAAGCTCATGCCAAGAATCTTCTCGCTGTCAGGAATTCGCTGCAGTCTGCCTTCGAACTGAATAAGCTTCTGGGCGAATGGAAGGCTGATGCAGGGCCCGGCACACTTGAACCGGCAACTGCAGAGGAAGCCGCGACTATACTTCGGCTGCTTAATGAGTCAATAGATGAAGATCCTTCGACCCTTTTAACCGAAGGCAGGATGATAAAAGCTGGCTTTAACGCCGAACTCGATGAGCTTAAAAATCTGAAACAGCACAGTAAGCAAATCCTTACTGACTATCTTGAACATGAGAAGGAAGAATCCGGAATCAATTCGCTTAAGATTCGGTATAATAAAATTATCGGATATTTTATTGAGGTAACAAAAACTAATCTTGATTTGGTTCCCGAACATTTCATTCGAAGGCAGTCGCTCGTTTCCGCCGAACGTTTTACGACTGACAGACTCATCGAACTTGAAACTAATCTGAACTCGGCTTCAGACAATGCAGTTGAACTCGAGAAGAAACTCTTTCTTGAGGTAAGAGCTGAAATCAAAACAAAGATTGAAATTCTCTTAAGTCTATCAAGCTATATCTCTGAAATCGACTGCCTCGCATCGCTCGCCGCCGCGGCAACCCGTTACGGTTACGTGAAACCCGAAATAACAGATAAAAATTCCTGCGAAATCAGCGGCGGCAGACACCCTGTAGTCGAAGCCAATATTCCTTCGGGAGAGTTCGTTCCCAACAGCCTGAGTCTGGGCAGCTCTGATACCACTTTCGCTCTTATAACCGGACCTAATATGGCCGGTAAATCAACATATCTGAGACAGAACGCACTCATCATCCTGATGGCCCAGATCGGTTCGTTCATACCGGCCGAGAGCGCGCAGATAGGAATTGTCGACCGCATCTTCTGCCGCGTAGGAGCCTCGGATAACCTGGCACGAGGTGAATCAACCTTTATGGTTGAAATGAATGAAACAGCCAATATTCTTAATTCTGCGACCGCTAGAAGCCTTGTTATAATGGATGAAGTAGGGCGAGGCACCGGAACGAACGACGGCTTAGCTATTGCATGGGCTGTTTCAGAGTATCTGCTTGAACGTATTAAATCCAAAACCCTGTTCGCAACTCATTATCACGAGCTGACTCTGCTTGAGCACAGCGCACTGAAAAACCTCTCACTTGACGTGAGAGAAAATAACAGTGAAATAGTATTTCTCAAACGCATCAAGAAAGGGCCCGCGGATGCCTCCTATGGAATTCATGTTGCGGGTCTGGCAGGCCTTCCTGAAGAGGTGATTATGCGGGCAGAAGAAATTCAAAACAGCCTCGAAGACCGCGAACAAAAGCGTGGAATCCCTCAAGCTGAACCAAAAGAAAAAAAACCTGTCGAACTATTTCGTGCTGAAGATATGCTGAAAAGCGAGGTGCTTGGTTTAGATCTGAATAATTGCACACCTCTGCAGGCATTGAACCTCATCTCTGAATGGAAGAGTAAGTATAAATAATATAGATCCTGAAGCAGCATAATAAAACCTTGTTATAGTCCTGTATGAGGCTAAGTTCACTAAAAAAACTGA
>Ga0209633_10006173_pt1 | contig 10296 bp, 10 predicted proteins | sample Cruoilmetagenom1_FD_187290 | JGI IMG/M metagenome (GOLD analysis project Ga0209633, IMG submission 187290) | Oil polluted marine microbial communities from Coal Oil Point, Santa Barbara, California, USA - Sample 1 (SPAdes) (version 2) | ecosystem: Environmental > Aquatic > Marine > Oil seeps ... | reverse complement strand
AAGCGCGCCATGATACTACTGTTGGCCGGTTGAGACTACCGGAAGACGCGTGATCAAGTTCCGTGTCCATGACCCCATTACATCCTATCTTATTGTTTTATTTTAAATTCAATGTTGGCCCGTAGGATGATGAGTGAAGCGAAGCGCATCCTACGCTTGTTCTCAAATCCTTACTTCGCCTCAATATGCTCGACGATTAATTGCGGACTGACGTTCCCCCGGAATTCGTTCACATCGAGCCGGTAGGCGATATGCACCTGCTGGCGACCTCCTGGCAACACCTCCGTGTTGAAGGCAATGCCATCGATCTGGCCATTGCCGCGCTCGGGGCTTAACGTCATCTTCAGGTGCCGTTGACCCACGACACGGTGGCTCACCACATTAAAGTTACCCTCGAACACCGGCGCCGGAAAACCCTGTCCCCAGGGGCTGGCATCACGTAACAGCTGCGCGGTTTCCAGTGACAGTTCCTGCCCGGACAGTTCACCGTCAGAGTAAATCACACCGCTGAGATCATCCCTGGAAAGATGCCGTGACACTTCCTCGTCAAAGGCCGCCGCAAATGTGGGGTAATGGTCTTCCGGAAGACTCAGGCCAGCGGCCATGGCATGACCACCAAACTTTGCGATGAGATCAGGATGGCGGGCGGCCACGGCATCCAGCGCATCACGAATATGCAAGCCGGTGACCGAGCGGGCCGAGCCTTTTAATTCACCGGGGCCACTGCGCGCAAAGGCAATGACCGGCCGGTGAAAACGCTCCTTGATACGGGCCGCAAGAATACCGATTACCCCCTGGTGCCAGTCCGCGTCAAACAGGCACAGTCCCACCGGCAACTGCCGGTCGTCGAGTTTCAAACCGCCAATGGCCTCCAGGGCACGTGCCTGCATATCGGACTCGATCTCCTTGCGTTCACGGTTGAGCGCATCCAGCCGGGCGGCCATCTGGCTGGCAGCAGCGGCATCATCGGTGAGCAAGCACTCGATACCAACCGACATGTCATCAAGACGTCCGGCGGCATTCAGCCGGGGTCCCACGACAAAGCCGAGATCGGCAGCAACTATGCGCGACAGGCTACGGCCCCCGACTTCCAGCAAGGCGCGTATACCCGGAGCACAATGGCCCGCACGCATGCGCTGAATGCCCTGCTGTACCAGGATGCGGTTATTCCGGTCCAGCGGCACCACATCCGCCACTGTTCCCAGCGCCACCAGGTCGAGGTATTGCGCCAGATTCGGCTCGGGAATCGCCTCCTTCTCAAACCAGCCCTGTTCACGCAAGCGGGCGCGCAGCGCCAGCATGACATAGAACGCCACCCCCACACCGGCAAGATGCTTGCTGGGAAAGGTATCACCCACAAGGTTTGGATTAACGATCGCATCGGCTGCCGGCAACTGCTCAGCGGGGAGATGGTGATCGGTGATCAGCACCTTGATCCCCTGCTGCTTCGCGGCCGCTACACCATCGACACTGGAAATACCGTTGTCCACCGTTACGATCAGATCCGGCTGTAACTCTGCCGCCACCTTTACAATCTCGGGCGTCAGGCCATAGCCATATTCAAAGCGGTTAGGGACCAGGTAATCCACCTGCCCTGCCCCCATGGCACGCAAGGCACGCATACACAGGGCGCAACTGGTGGCACCGTCAGCATCAAAGTCACCGACGACCACGATGCACTGGCGATTGGTAATGGCATCCTGCAACAGGTTCACTGCCGCCGGGAGCCCACCCAGTTCTGCAGGTGGTATTAATCTGGCCAGTGAAGTATCGAGATCTGCGGCTGTTGCTACGGAACGTGCGGCATAGACCCGGCGCAGCACCGGGTGCAGGTCTGCAGGAAATGTGCCTGCAGATGAACGGGTGCGCTTAACGATACGGCTAGCCATGTTTACACACTCCCTCGAACGGACGGCTGCGTCTCCAGAAACGACGCTGCTGTAGTTTATTTGTCATGTAGCGGTATCCGTTACAGGGATAAATTTCCAGTAACGACACTTCCCCCTTGCTGATGGCCGCCAGCAACGGGGCAAACCAGTGCTGTTCCAGTTGTTGCAGTGCAGCAACCCAGTTTTCAACATCACCATACCGGGTTGGCCCATCCAGCAGATCATTCACCAGCAACGACAGCCCGTCATCGGTCTGTGCCAACAATTCGTCCACATCCTCCGGCACATCTACCTTGGTGATTCCCGCCTGTTGCGCCAGACCCATCCCAAGGGGATGGTCAGTGGCAACCCGGTCTGCACGGGTCCGCACGGTTGCCGGCAGTACACCGCCGCCCCAGAACCACAGGCTGTTAATCGCCGGTTCACCCCGCTGTTCGCGGGCACTATTCACCGGGTGCGTATGAAACAGCATTTGTATTTCATTTAGCAGCGCATGCCAGTCAGCTGCTGCATCACCCTGTGGCAGGCAGGGATCAATCACTTGCCCGGCAACACTTCCAATGGGCGTGGTTGTTATACCCGGATCAGCCGGTAGTGACAGGTACCAGCGCTGTGGACGCGGCGCTGTCAGCCGCCAGCCGCGCTCAGCGTAGAACTCATTGAACGCGGCGACCAGTTCAGCGGCCTCTTCCTGCGTCACGGAAAAACCATGGCCGTCGAACAGACGCAGGCTGCTCTGGTCCGCACGCAGATGCACCGGATCCGCCCGTAGCAGGTAACCGGGACTCTGCTCGCCGGTATCAGATAAATACGTCAGGGGGGCAAACGGTAACGGACTGTGCCGTCCGTCGCCCAGCCCAAACCAGTGACACAGTGTCGAATCCAGATTCATACCACCGGCCTGTTGCACCCTGCTGCGCGACAACAACCGGTCAAGTGCTACCGGACGCGGTACGAGATAGTCAGTGACCGGGGGATCGGAAACCGGACCGCACAGTCCCGGCAGAATCAACGCAAAGTGTCGACCGTTCACAGACAAGGCTGGTACCGGTTCAACCTGATAAAGACAAATAATATGGCCACGAAACCCACGGAAGAACACGGAAATATAAATGCCTTAATAGCAATTTTTTCGTGTTCTTCCGTGGATTCCGTGGCTATCAAATAATACAGCTGGCACTCAGCCTGAGTTAACCCAATCATTGCAATAAATCTTACTGTGGGAGCGGCGTCGCCTACATGGATGTAGGTGAGGCGCGTGAGCAGGACGCGGAAGCTTCTCGCCGCGATTCGCGCCGGGGACGGCGCTCCCACAAGTATGAGCCAGAATTTCACCTGCGGTGCATTCCAGATTCAATTCGATATATTCAGTCCATATTGCTCAGGATGGCATCTTTTACCGCACCAAGTTCGGCATCGACGGTCATCATGGCGTCCTCGCCACACTGCTCGATGGCCGTGTCCGGATCTTTCAGGCCGTGGCCGGTCAGGGTGCAGACAACGCTGCTGCCTTCCGGGATCTTGCCGGACTTGATATCCCGCAGGGCACCGGCCACCGAGGTGGCAGAAGCCGGCTCGCAGAAAATACCCTCTTTTGAGGTCAGTAACCTTTGTGCAGCCAGAATTTCCTCATCCGTACATTCATCAAACCAGCCACCGGACTCTTCCTTGACTTTCCAGGCACGGTCCCATGACTGCGGGTGTCCTATGCGAATAGCCGTGGCAACCGTCTCCGGGTGATCGACCATCTCGCCCCGCATAAACGGCGCAGCACCGCTGGCCTGATAGCCGACCATGACAGGTCGTTTGTCAGTCATGGCCTTGCCACTAAATTTACACTGGCCTTCACAGAGGGAACAGGCCGCGGTGACACAGGCGCTGTCGTGCTGCGCATACTCGCTGTAACCGATCCAGTGGGCCGTGATATTGCCGGCATTACCGACGGGCAGGCAATGGAAGTCCGGGGCACGCCCCAGCTCATCGACAATCTCGAAGGCGGCCGTTTTCTGCCCCTGCAGGCGGTACGGGTTAATCGAGTTCACAATAGTGACCGGCGCATGGTCGGCGACCTCCTTGACCAGTGCCATGCCGACATCAAAATTACCACGTATCTGGATCACTACCGCACCGTGGATCATCGCCTGGGCCAGTTTGCCCAGCGCGATCTTGCCTTCCGGGATCAATACAAAGGCGGTAATACCTGCACGCGCGGCATAGGCCGCTGCAGCCGCCGAAGTATTGCCGGTGGAGGCACAAATAATGGCATGGCTGCCCTCTTCGACGGCACGGGTCACCGCCATGGTCATACCGCGGTCCTTGAAGGAACCGGTTGGATTCAGGCCCTCGTACTTGATATAAAGTTCGACATCCTTGCCGATTTCACCCGGTATATTTTCCAGTCGTATCAAGGGCGTATTGCCTTCACCAAGACTGATGACGCGGGTATCCGCAGAGACCGGCATGCGGTCGCGGTAATGCTCAATCAAACCGGTGTAACGTGTTCCAGTAGACATGCAGTTAATCCTTCAATAGTCAGTTAGTCGCAGTTCAGATGCTCCAGCCGGATGCGCATGATATCACCATGGATGCTGTCCAATGCTTCAATCTGCCCGATGGCCGCATTCATCTGACGTTCCTGGACCACATGCGTCAGCAAAATAATAGACGCCTCATCGACGCCTGTCGGCGGTTCTTTCTGCAAAATGGCCTCGATACTGATACCGCTGTTGCCGAGGATACTGGCCACCTCGGCCATCACGCCCGGCTTGTCCGATACCTGCATGCGCAGGTAGTACGCCGTTTCAACATCATCCATGGCAAGAACGGGAATATCGGTGATGGCGTTCGGCTGGAACGCAAGATGTGGCACCCGGTTGCCCGGATCGGCTGTCAGTGTGCGCACGATATCCACGATGTCCGCAACCACGGCCGAGGCCGTCGGTTCCGCACCGGCACCCGCACCATAATATAGCGTCGGGCCAACCGCATCGGCATTGACCAATACCGCGTTCATCACGCCATCGACATTCGCAATCAGGCGACGTTCCGGAATCAGGGTTGGATGCACCCGCATCTCGATGCCCTGCGCCGAGCGCCGGGTATAACCCAGATGCTTGATGCGGTAACCGAAGGCCTCGGCATACGCCACGTCCTCGCGGGTAATACGGCTGATACCCTCCGTGTACACCTTGTCGAACTGCAGGGGAATACCAAAGGCAATGGACGCCAGGATGGTCAGCTTGTGCGCGGCATCAATGCCCTCGACATCAAAGGTCGGGTCGGCCTCTGCATAACCCAGCGCCTGTGCTTCTTGCAACACATCGGCAAAATCCCGCCCCTTGTCGCGCATTTCGGTGAGAATGAAATTACCGGTGCCATTGATAATACCGGTCAGCCACTCGATCTGGTTGGCAGAGAGCCCCTCGCGCAATGCCTTGATGATCGGGATACCGCCGGCAACGGCGGCTTCAAAGGCCACCATGACACCCCTGTCCTGTGCCGCGGCAAAGATCTCGTTGCCATGCATGGCAATCAGCGCCTTGTTGGCGGTGACCACGTGCTTGCCATTGGCAATCGCCTTCAGCACCAGTTCACGTGCCGGCTCATAGCCACCGATGAGTTCAACGATTATGTCAACATCGGGGTTCTCAACGAGTGCAAACGCATCATCACCGACACTGATGGCATCAATACCGGGCAAACCGGCCGGGTCATACTCACGTGCCGCTGCATGACTGACAATGATACCGCGACCGGCACGCCGGGTGATTTCTTCTGCATTGCGGTTTAATACATTAAACGTACCACCACCCACTGTGCCGAGGCCCAGCAGGCCAACCTTGACCGGATTCAACTGAATTACCCTCCTGATGCTTTGTGTGGTTACACCACACCAACTTGATTTTGATCCCTGTTAAACATGTCCCGAATACAACGAATGGCCTGACGGGTGCGGTGCGGGTTTTCAATCAGGCCAAACCTGACGTAATCATCACCGTATGAACCAAACCCGATCCCGGGCGAAACGGCAACCTTGGCATCGCTTAACAGTTTCTTGGAAAATTCCAGGGAACCCATTTCCTGGTAGGGTTCCGGTATCTTTGCCCACACGAACATGGTTGCCCTGGGGACATCCACCGGCCAGCCCAGTGCATGCAGGCCGTCACACAAGACGTCACGGCGCTCACGGTACATGTTTGCAATGTCTGTCACGCAATCCTGCGGTCCTTCAAGCGCAGCAATCGCGGCCACCTGGATCGGTGTAAACATGCCGTAGTCCAGGTAAGACTTGATCCGCGTCAGGGCGGCAACCAGCGTCTCGTTGCCGCACATGAAACCCACCCGCCAACCCGGCATATTGTAACTCTTGGACAGGGAGAAAAACTCCACTGCAACATCCATGGCACCCTCGACCTGCAGGATGGACGGTGCTTTGTAACCATCAAACACCAGGTCCGCATAGGCCAGATCCTGGATGACCCAGATTTCGTGTTCGCGTGCGATGGCGACCACCTTTTCGAAAAACTCCAGTTCCACGCACTGGGTCGTCGGATTACCCGGAAAATTCAGCACCAGCATCTTGGGCTTGGGCCAGGAGTCCTTGATGGCCTTTTCCAGTTCCGCGAAGAAATCCACCCCCGGACGCAGCGGCACATGCCGGATATCGGCGCCGGCAATGGCGAAGCCGTAAGGATGGATCGGGTAAGCCGGATTAGGCACCAGCACGGCATCGCCAGGGCCCACGGTCGCCAGCGCCAGGTGCGCCAGCCCTTCCTTGGAACCGATGGTGACGATCGCATGCCGCTCCGGATCCAGGTCAACATCATAGCGGCGCTGGTACCAGTCACAGATGGCCTTGCGCAGACGGGGAATCCCGCGCGACAGGGAATACCGGTGGGTATCGCCCCGCTGGGCAGCCTCGACCAGCTTGTCGACGATATGCTGTGGCGTCGGCTGGTCCGGGTTACCCATGCCAAAATCAATAATATCCTCGCCGCGCGCCCGCGCCGCCGCCTTCAACTCATTGACAATATTGAAAACATACGGGGGCAGCCGTTTGATGCGGGCGAATTCTTCTATCACACTGGTAACCGGTTATTTCTTTGCAGATGAAGAGATTACAGCAATTCCCCTGACCTGCCAAACTTACCTTGTTACTCGCGCCCTGCCTGCGTATCTTTCCCGTATGCGTTTTGCCCAGGACTCATTCGCGACCAACAGTATCCGCGCCTACAGCGACGGGGAAATATCGGTCAATGAGAAAACCATCAACCGCAGCGTGATACTCACACCGGACCTGATACAACCCTGGGAACCACAGCACATTGACGAACTGACTGCCGACCATTGCCGACAGCTCGGCGAACTGAACCCCGAGATCGTCATTATTGGTACGGGGAAGACCCTGAAATTTCCGCCACCGCAGCTGACCGTCGATTTGCAGACGCAGGGTATCGGTGTAGAAATCATGGCACATGACGCCGCCTGCCGGACCTTCAATATCCTGCTGGCCGAGGACCGGCGCGTGCTTGCGGCTTTAATAATGGACGCGACAGTGGTGCCGCGTTAGAAGAAACGGGTCAGGCGCAATCCTTTTCCTGCAGGATATCAAGATCAGATTCCGGGAACCAATAGTCGCCAAAGCGCTGATCCTCGGCAGTCAACACCCACTGGTTCGAGTACGGCGTATCGTCTTCATCTACAAACTGGTGGTAACTAAACACCGCCTCCGCACCAACAAGATTGATCAGATCCGCATCCAGATCATCCGTAGTCATCGGGTTAAAGCGGGCCAGTACTCTGAGGTTCTTGAAGGGTTTATTCAATGCTGGTCTCTTGAAAAATCATTCGCACAGAGGGAAGTTATTTACGCAGGATTGCCGACCAGTCGCAACAAACGGCGAGGTCCGGATCGGCGTACGTCATGGCCATCCTCTTCCCGGGCCGTCCCGCTGGAATGGACAACAGTGACCGGCACAGGGCTTTTTTGGATAACCTTTTCGGACACCGAGCCCGCCATCAGTTTTGACAGACTGCTGCGGCCGTTGCCCCCCATTACGATATGGCTCGCACCTGTCAGACGTGCGACTTCAGGTATCCGCGATGCCGGCAATCCACTGACCACTATCAACCCTGCATTCGCCAGTACCGCATTGTCGGGGTGCTGTTTACGCATTTCAGCCATGAAATCCTGCAACACGCTCTCGGCGATCTCTTCGATCGGGAGTACCTGTTCTACTTCATTTCTTCTTGGGTAAATATTTGGCTGGTGGATATCATCGTGAGCGACGTGCAGAACAACCAATGATCGAGAAGAACTGGCAGCCAGTTGCGCAGCAAGCAGCAGCGCCTCGTTTGAGTTTGCAGAAAGATCAATCGACACCAATACAGGTAGTGTTTCCGCTATAGTCGTAGGTTGTAACATGCCATATCCTCCTGATGACTTCATCACTTGCGGTATATCATCGCTGATTTACATTACGACATTGTTAGGTCTATATTACGATTGTGTTACATGGCTGCTGCTGCAGCAATCAACCAAACAATAACATTCATACTTATCAATCGCCTGCTCCAGACACAGCCTCATAGCATTACCCGGCCTGCGACAATATGACGCTACCCAATGCGGGCGCCGCCAACATAATCACTGTTTTTTCAAGACCACGCTCTCACCATGGCGGATAATGTTGCCGGACAGCAGATAAATTACATCCTCGGCAATATTGGAGGCATGGTCGCCAATCCTTTCCAGCTGGCGACATACCGAAAGCAGCAGCAGTCTTTGCGCGACATCCTGCGGATGATTTTTTATAAACTCGATCTGGTTAGGCAGTTCGGTACGACACAGTTTGTCCACCTCGTGATCCATTACCAGTACCTTTTCTGCCAGTTCGCGGTCCGTCTCGACAAATGCCAGCAGTGTCTTGCGCAGCATCAGCTTCGCCTTCTTGTAGATAACGTACATGCTTTCCGGTATCTCAGCAGATGAACTGGCTGACAGTTTAATAGCCGCTTCGGCCATATTCTTTGCATGGTCACCAATCCTTTCCAGGTCTGTGTTAATTTTGAGTACAGCGATAATGAGACGCAGGTCGCCAGCTACCGGCTGGTAGAGTGCCAGCAGTTTCAGGCACTCCTCCTCCATCTGTATTTCGTGATTGTCGACCTCGACATCGTCCCTGATCACCCGCCTGGCCGCCGCCTCATCCAGTTGTATAACCGACAGGAATGCCGCACTGACCTGGGCTTCTACCTCGTTGCCAATTTCAATGAGGCGGCTGTTCAGCCGTTCCATTTCCCTGAGAAAGTGTAGTGCCACAGTCAGCCAAACCTGCCAGTGATGTAGTCGCGGGTGCGCGACTCCACCGGGTTCTGAAAGATATTCTCTGTGGTATCGACCTCAACCAGGTCACCCAGGTGGAAAAAACCGGTTCGCTGGGACACCCGCGCGGCCTGCTGCATTGAGTGGGTAACGATGATGATGGAATAGTTCTCCTTCAGCTCCCACATCAGGTCCTCAATCTTGCTGGTGGCAATCGGGTCAAGCGCCGAGCAGGGCTCGTCCATCAACAATACCTCCGGGTTGATGGCAATGGCGCGCGCAATACAAAGTCGCTGCTGCTGCCCGCCGGACAACCCGGTTGCCGGCTGGTGCAGACGGTCCTTTACCTCCTCGAAGAGCCCCGCCTTCTGCAGGCTGATTACCACGCATTCTTCCAGGTCGGTGCGATGCTCGACCAGACCGTGGATCTTCGGTCCGTAGGCAATGTTCTCAAAAATCGATTTCGGAAACGGGTTCGGCTTCTGGAACACCATGCCGATGCGGCTGCGCAGTTCCACTACATCCACATCCGGCGCATAGATATCTTCACCGTCCAGGGTAATGCTGCCAGTTACCCGGCAATCATCGACAACATCGTTCATGCGATTCAGGCAGCGCAGGAAGGTGGTCTTGCCACATCCGGACGGGCCGATCAGTGCAGTGATCTGTTTACTGTAGATGTCGATCGAGACATCGCGCAGGGCCCGGGTATCGCCGTAATAGACACTCACATTTTCTGCTGTCACCCCGGGCGCAGATACCGCCCGTAGACCAGCCTCGGCAGCGTTCACATCGACCAGTACAGCAGTCGCTGCAACATCGTTCATGGAATAGACTGTGTTCATAGCACGCACCTTTATTCAACTTTTGTTTGTGTTCTGGAACGGATAATGACGGCCAGGAGGTTCATCAGGATCAGAAAGGTCATGATGACGATAATCGCTGCCGCGGTCTTTTCAACGAAACCGCGCTCGGCACTCTCGGCCCACAGATAGATCTGCACCGGCAGGGATGCAGATGAATCCAGCGGTGTGGCAGGAACATTGGCGATGAACGCCACCATGCCAATCATCAGCAGTGGTG
>Ga0209633_10006172_pt1 | contig 10297 bp, 10 predicted proteins | sample Cruoilmetagenom1_FD_187290 | JGI IMG/M metagenome (GOLD analysis project Ga0209633, IMG submission 187290) | Oil polluted marine microbial communities from Coal Oil Point, Santa Barbara, California, USA - Sample 1 (SPAdes) (version 2) | ecosystem: Environmental > Aquatic > Marine > Oil seeps ... | reverse complement strand
AGAAAACGAGTGGTTTAAAATATTTAAGTATGTTTCTTTAAGCTTTTCAATTTTATTATGATGATACTGACGTTTCGTTTGACTTGCAAAATCAAACAATAAATCGATTGCTGTAAGAATCTGATTGTTGATAATTTGTTGTGAAATATGTGAATGTTTATTAATGATTTCCTGATAATCCATAATTGTATTTTTTTCAATTTACTGGAACTATGTCAAATACTGTTCCTATTCCTTTTTTATGACAATATCGTAAAGTTAAGGCGTTTTCTCATGATAGTTTGTCATTGTAAATTAAAATTAATTAAAAAAATATGGATTTATTTATGAAATAAACTATCAGGAATTACTTTCTATTTAATATCAAAATTTAAGAATAATGGAATGTTGTTAAAAAAGCTTTTAAATCTGAACTTTGAACTAGGAATTAGAAACTTTCAGTATAAATCCAATACCGTGTATATTTTCAATTTCTATTGATGAATCGTTCTGTAAATATTTACGAAGTTTTGTAATATAAACATCCATGCTTCGAGCAGTAAAATATCCATCTTCGCCCCAAATTTTAGTTAGAGCTTTTTCGCGGTCGAGAACTTTATTTTTGTGTAAACAAAGCATTTTTAATAAGTCACTTTCTTTTGGAGAAAGCTTTACAGAATCATTATTAAAACTTAGGATTCTTAATTGAAAATCGAAAATGTATTTGCCTATAACAAATGAAGTATTTTCTGATTCGCTGTTCTGATTTCGTTTAATAATAGCTTTTATTTTATATAATAGAACTTCGGAATCGAAAGGTTTAGTAATATAATCGTCGGCTCCAAGTTTAAATCCTTGTAAAATATCTTCTTTTAATGTTTTAGCAGTTAAAAAGATTATTGGAATATCAGTATTTACTTCTTTAATTTGTTTTGCAATACCAAATCCATCAACATTGGGTAACATAATATCTAAAATGCAAATGTCGTATTGCGCTTTTTGAAAATTTGAAACAGCAAGGGCTCCATCTTTTGTCCAGGTAACTTTAAAATCATTCATTTCAAGATACGATTTTAAAACCGCACCAAAATTTTCATCATCTTCAACTAAAAATATATGATAGTTAGTTTCCATAGTTTTCTGCATTTATTGGTAAAACAAGACTAAACTTCGAACCTTTTCCAATTTCGCTTTGAACCGAAATACTTCCGTTAAATTCAGAGATAATAGCCTTTACATAACTTAAGCCTAAACCAAAACCTTTAACGTTATGGATATTACCTGTTGATACGCGATAAAACTTATCAAAAATCCGAACCGTATCTTCTTTTTTTATTCCAATGCCATTATCGCTAATATCAAAAATGAAGTTGCCATTCATGTTTTTGGTAGTAATAAGTATTTCAGGTTGAGCTTTAGAATATTTCAGAGCATTGTCGATTAAATTATGGATTACATTTAAGAAATGTGTTTCATCGACTAAAACAAAAGGGTTTGTAGCTTGGAAATCAACATTTAATTTAGCTTGTTTTTCTTTCAGTTGGATTTGTGCATTTTTAAGTACTTTATTTATTAATTCATGCAAATCAAATTCCAATAAGTTAACTTTAAACTTATCTTTTTCAAGTAGCGATATTTGTAAAACACTTTCTACCTGGTTATTCATTCTTTTATTTTCTTCTTTAATAATTTCTACAAAATGTTCAACCTTGGTTTCATCATTAATAACTTTCCGATTTTTAATTGAATCGGCTGCCAAAGAGATTGTTGCTATTGGAGTTTTAAACTCGTGAGTCATATTATTAATAAAGTCCGACTTTATTTCAGATATTTTTTTTTGTTTAAAAGCTATTCGAATAGTAATAAAAAAGATGAGTATTATAAAAAAAGTAAAAAATACCGATGCTACCAACATGCTAGCAATCGAACGGTAAATAAAATTATTTTTACCAGGTAGGTATAAATATAAAAATATCGATTTGTTTACTATTGCATTTGGGAATAGACTTGTTTTAAAGGTATGTGCAAGAAATTGTTTTTTAAAATTTTCTGATTGTTTATAAATGGTATCATTTTGGGAATCAATAAGGGCATACTCAAAATTATTATCAATTCCTTTTTCTTGTATTTCTTGTTTAATTAGTTCGTTTAAGTTTTCTAAATTGAGTAGTTTTTCTATTGGATAATTTCTTGATTCATACTCATGAACCATATCATCAAAAGCATTGTAGTAAATTTCTGTAGTTACATTTATACTGTCTTTGCCTTCAGGTTTGTCATCAATAACAATTATATCACTGTCTTCCGATTTATATCTAATTGATGTGCTAGTCTTACTAGATATTCGTTTTTCAATAACCTTAACATGATCTTTATAGCTTGTATCAACATTTAAATTTATTGTATCTGCAGTAACTACAATATCATTCGAGTTGATATGAAAAACAGTATCGTCTTCGAAGTATTCAATGAACTGATTTTTCCCAAAATCTGATTTATCGAGTCTATTAATGGTTATTTTGTCAAGATTTTTAGAAATAAAAACAACAGCTTTTCTGCGTTCTATTTTACTAATAATATTATCTAAAGCTTCGCGAATATTCTCTTCGTATTCTGCTTCTTTTACTTCAATTGCATTCCTTATCCAAAATAACTGAACCACAATAATTCCAATCAGCGATGCTGTCATTAGAATTACCAATAGATGTAAAAAATATTTTTTCATAGTGCGTTAAATTCAAATCAAAGATAATTATTATAAATACTCTAAAATAAACTTTAACATTTCTTTAACTGTTTTTAAGAAGTCTTTAACTGCTTTGCGTTCTATTCTCCTATAGCTTTGTTTTCAGAAATTAAAATGAATTCTAACTAAATTTTATAAAAATGAAAAACAAGGCTTTAATTATTACACTATTTATTTTTTCATTAGCATTTATTGTAAATGCTCAGGAAAAAAAGGAACTTAAAGTAAAGATATTAAAATCAGAAAATGGGCAAACCATAACAATCGATACTACTTTTAATTCAGAAAATGGTCATGTTTACTTTCATTCGGATGGTGAAGTAAACCAAGAAAATCTTGATAGTATCCTTAAAAGTTTGGGTACTGAGAATAATCCTAGTGCAAAATTTATTAGCTCAAAACTTGATGATCTTGATACTGAAAATGTAAAACAAATTTGGATAACTAAAGATGGTGATATTGATGAAGATATTACCATAAGAATTGATGGTGATGCAAAAGTTATTGAAACAACAAAATCGTTTTCTATTGTAAAAAACGATGATTCGGAAGATACTAAAAGCGAATATATAATTTATTCGGGTGATGATGTAGTTTATGATACCAATGAAAGCGGTAAGGTTGTTATTGTTTCAACTAGTTCAGATTCAGAGTCTTATGTGTGGACTGTAAGTGATTCTAAACAAGGTAACAAATTAGAAGTTATCGATAGTATAAGCTTTGATATTAATACAAATAATTTGATTGAAGTTATTGGCGGAGATGGAGATAGCGTTCAGATATCAGAAATAATTATTAAAAAAGGCGATGGAGAGTGTAAAACAATTGAAGTTATTGTTGATGGAGATGAATTTGAAGGTGATGAAAAGATAATTGAAATAGAAGAAGCATTGGAAGGGATAGGAGAGAAAGTAAAAATAATAAAGTATAAAACCGATGATGGTAAGTTTGTTGTAAAAGCAGAAATTCTGGATTGTGAGCTAACCGAAATAGAGGAACAAAAGGCTAAGGATCTTGGAATAGAAGATGATTCTAAGTTGAAGCTTAAAAAGTTTAACTTGTACCCAAATCCTACAGAAGGTGTTTTTAATATTGAATTCGAAATAGAAAATAAAGAAAATACAATATTAAAAGTATATAACGAAAAAGGTAAAACTGTTTATAACGATAAAATTAAAAGATTTGATGGTTTTTATTTAAAGGCAATTGATATTACAAAAGAAGATTCTGGAGTATATTTTATAAAGATAATTCAAGGTGATAAGTCAATTACAAAAAAGGTGCTAAAAAAGTAGTTTGATTAAAAAGGAGCTAATTATTTAGCTCCTTTTTTCTTTTGTAATTTATTCTCCATTGCAAGTTTTTTAATTGTGTTCAAAATTATTCATTAACAAGTAATTAATCGGGTATTTTTATATTGTAAAATGCCATTCTTTGCAATGTTTTTTGTACTTTCTAACTTGGTAAAATCACTTTAAAAATTATCCGGTAAAATTTAAATATAAACTTTAAATATCAATCCAGGTTTGATACTATGTTTGTGTGTGTTTATTATATACACTATAGCTTTTTCTTATGAATCAATTTATGTTTGGATGGCTAGAAGCAGAAAAAAGCTCTTGAATTGCAAAATTATTCAGAATATAAATTATGCTATTTTCTCATGTGCTAATACGTTATGTATTGCATTAATAGAATTGTTAAATAGATAATTCGATTTCATGGTTAAAATTCTTTAATAATCTTCATTTTGGCTTCATACTAATTGTTTTTATTTGAATCAAAGATTAATAGAATTGTTTATTAATTTTATTTTAGACGCAACTTTTAGGATAAAAAATGCATCAAATAACAAAGCAATTCTAGAGGAAATCAAGATCAACGTTTTGTAGGTTACGAATTTTTAATTACCTTTATGTAACACCCATTGGATTTTTGGTCTGGTTTTTGAAACAAAAGAATAAAATTAAATTATACAATATGAAACTTACTTGTTATAAAAATGGAGAAGAGATTGTTTTGCAAGATCCTCTTGATTTAGATTATATTGAATACGATGTAGTAAAAGATTTTTTAAAGGTTATAGGTCATTTAGAAAAAAACCCAAGAGCAAAAGTTGAATTAGATTTAACAGAGCCTTTTCTTCCTAAGTATAATTTGGTAAATTGCAACAATGTTTTTGTTGAAAAGTTTAATCAGATTATTACTAGACGTAAGTTTGCTTCATAAAAATGACTAGATCAGAAAAAGCCTTAAATTTTTATTCCCAAGGATTCAATTGTGCTCAATCCGTTATTGTATCATTTGCCGATGTATTAGAATTAGATGAAGAAAAAGCCGTTCGTATAGCTTCAGGTTTTGGAGGTGGAATGGGGCGTACTCAAGAAACTTGCGGTGCAGCAACAGGAGCCTATATGGTAATAGGATTTTTAAGAAGCAAATACAATAATAAACAGGAAATATCTAATAAAGAATCCACAGAGCTAGTACAAAAATTTTCGAATCGGTTTGCCGAAATTCATGGAACAACTAACTGTAAAACATTAATAGAATTCGATCTAAACTCAGAAAATGAGCGCCAAAAAGCTATAAAAGCAGATGTGTTTAATAAGAAATGTACTTTGTTTATAAAATCGGCTGTAGAAATATTAGAAGATATTCTGAAATAGCACCAATATAATATAAAGAAAAGAGCGTAATCAATTTACGCTCTTTTCTTGTTTGTGGCTATTCGTACCGGAGCGATTCTGATGGATTTAATCGTGCAATTTTTATAGTTCTATAGCTAATTGTTAATATTGCAATTACCATAGCAATTAGGAATCCAATAATAAATTCGAATGCACCAATATGAATCTTATAATAATAGTTCTGTAACCAGTTCTTCGATATAAAATAAATAATTGGCCAAGCAATTATAGTTGAAACCGTAACTAAAATTATTATTTCTTTTGAGATGATATAAAATATATTTCCAACAGATGCTCCTAGAGCTTTTCTAATTCCAATTTCCTTAGTCCTCTGTTCAACAGTAAATGAAGTTAGTCCGAATAAACCAAGTGCTGCAATAATAATTGCTAAAATGGTAAATACGATAGATAAGGTAGCATTTTGTTGTTCTTCCTTATAAAGTCTTTTTAAATCTTGATCCATAAAGAAATATTGAATTGGCTCATCAGATGTAAAGTTATTCCAAATATTTTCGATCTGATTTAAAGTGTTTTTTGGAGCTTCTTTAGCTAGCCTAATCGAAATATATCCCCATGTAATATCTTCATTTTTAAATCGGAACATATATGGCTCAATTTTGCTTTGAAGCGATCTAAAATGAAAATCTTCAACTATACCAATAACAGGCATGTATTCCTTTTCTGCTTTAGGATCATTATCGGGCACAATGAAACGTGTTTCCAATGGTTTTTCAAGCCCAAAATTTTGAACTGCACTATAATTTACAAGACATGCTTCTTGGTCGGTTGGGAATTCCTTGCTGAATAATCTTCCGGTTTTAAGTTTTATTCCATAAGTATCAAAATAATCATAATCAACCCAATTGGTTTCCAGCAAAAATGTTTCTTGATCTCTACCCTTCATTGTATATCCATTTCCATTGTTATTATGAGATGGCGCAGCTGTTGATGCACATATATTCACAACACCCGGAAGTTCCAATAATTTAGCTTTAAACGATTTAATTTTTGTTCCTATAACACCAGCTCTATTAATTACTAGAAGTTGATCTTTCTTAAAACCCATATCTTTATTAATCATATAATCAATTTGCTTAAAGATGATTAAAGTACCTACAATTAAAATAATAGATATACTAAACTGGAGAACTACCAGAACACTTCGGAGCCTTCCATTTTTCATGCTATCTTTTATGCTTCCTTTTAATACGCTTACTGGTTTAAATGATGATAAGAAGAAAGCAGGATAGCTTCCTGCTAAAAGTCCGACAATTAGCGATATAATTATTAGTCCTGGAATTGTATACCAAACAGTATAATCAAGATATAATTTAGAATTAAGTACGTTATTGAAAAATGGAAGTGTTAATTTAACAATGACTATTGCTATAATTAATGAGAAAAACGTTAAAATTAGGGACTCAGTTAAAAATTGACAAACTAACATCCATCGAGTAGATCCACTTACTTTTTTAATGCCAACTTCTTGTGCTCGTGTTGCTGCTTGTGCTGTAGAAAGATTCATAAAGTTAATTGCAGCAATCACAATTATAAGAAAGGCTATTCCACCAAAAATATAAAGAAATTTTGGATCGCTGGCAGGTTTTAACTCGTGTTCAATGCTAGGATCGAGATGTATTTTTAAAAGTGGTTGAAGTTCAAATCTATAAGCATTCCCTTTACTTATAAATTCATCGAAAGAAGATCCAAAGAATTGTTCAATTAGTGGACCAACATACTTAACCAACATTGGATGAAACTTTTCGTTCACACTATTTTCTGATGCACCTTTTTTTAATAAAACATAAGTCTCAAAACTATTCGAAAGCCAACGATTATCGTTTGCTCTTGGACTCGATAGGAATGAACCATACATATTGGCTTGAAAGTTCGAATTCTCAGGTATATCTTCCATTACACCGGTAACTTTATATAACGAAGTATCTGTACCTACCTGCAACATTTTTCCTATAGGATCATCGTTTCCAAATATCTTTTGAGCACTACTCTCGCTTATAACTAATGTATATGGAGCATTTAGTACATTGTTTTTATCGCCTTTTAATAGTTCTATCGAGAAGATATTAAAGAAGGATGAATCTATATGAACGAAATTTTTCTCGATGAAATTTTGGTTCTCGTATTTAATTACTGTCGATCCCCAAGTATTGTAACGAGTGAAATTTTCAACTTCTGGAAATTCTAATAACATGGTTGGACCAACAGGAGATGCTGTAGAAGAAACATGAGCTTCTTGTCCACCAATTTTTCCGTGGAGATTAACTCTATATATTCGATCCTTTTTTACATGAAACTGATCAAAACTCAATTCATTTATTACAAATAGCGATATTAATAAACTACAGGATATTCCAATTGATAAACCTATAACATTTATTAGCACATATCCCTTTTGTCGATTTAAAGCTCTAATACTATGTTTTAAGATATTTTTTATCATGATGGATTTATGTTAAATTTATTTACTAATAACGACGTTTCGTATTTTATTGCGATGCATATTAATTAAAAATAAGACGATGAACTTATTTTATAGTTACAAGTTAATTGTATAAAAATAATGAAAAAGTGCAATAATTAAATTTTATTACGTCTAGTATAATATGAACACAGAAAATGGACATATCGGGTTAAAAGCATTTGTTTCGACAGAATATCGGAATCTGGTAGGTTTTGTTAGAAAGTATTTTAACGAAAAGTACTATGATGTAAGTGCAGAAGATATTGTCCAAGATGTGGCAGTGAATTTATTCTCAAAATTAGATATGGATAGTCAGCTTGAAAATATTGCAGCTTATGTATATCGCTCGATTCGAAATCGAATTAATGATTTTAAGCGAAAAAACAAAAAAGAAATCCCATTTGAACATTTTACCGATGAAAATGGAGATGAATACATATCGAGTACAATAACTGAAACATCAGATAGCTTTTTAAAAGAGATTAATGATGAGAAATTTTATGACTCATTACAAGAAGCATTACATAAACTTAGTCCGAATCAGCAAATGGTATTTGTAGCTACAGAAATCGATGAATATACCTTTGAAGAGTTATCGGACGAATTAAATATACCTATAGGCACTCTTTTATCGTGGAAACACAGGGGAGTTAAAAAGTTAAAACAAATTATCGAGCTCGATAAACTTTATGTTAGAGAAGAAAACGAAGAAATTAAAATATAAAAATTAAGAATTATGAAAAGAGAATATATGAAAAGTACGAATCCATTTCTTAGAGGATTAAAATTCCTTGGGTTTATAGTATTAGGAGCAATGGCTGCTGCAGGATTTGCATTTGTTTTTGGATATTTTGTAATGCTGCTTTGGAATTGGTTAATGCCTGAATTATTTGGTTTAATTACAATAACATTTTGGCAAGCAGCAGGAATTGTATTGTTGGCAAGATTAATTTTTGGTGGTTTTAAACATGGTCACGATCATTCATCAAAAGATGCTTTCAATAAGAAAAAGTTTTTCAATAAATGGAAAGAGAAGAATTGTGGAGAAACAAATGTAAAGAGTTGGAAATATTTTGATGATTTTTGGTGGGACGAAGGAGAGAAATCTTATAAGGATTATATCGAACGCAAAAATGAACAAGAGCAAAAGTAATAAGTTAAAAAGCCGTTAATTAAAAGTTTACGGCTTTTTCTAAATTTAGGATTATGAAAAAAGAGCTTAAAGTAAAAAGGCATGATGAAAGACCAGATTTAACAGGCGAACATCCTTTAGGGGATTTGGGGCAACTAATCTTGCTTATTGTTTTTATATTCGTTTTAATAGTTGATATTTTTGTTTTTAAAATATCGGAGTCGGAGTATTTTTATGTTCCATTATGGGTGTTAATTCCTATAGGCAGTATTATTTTAATTACAGGTTTTTTTCTTGCCCGAAAAAGTATGGGAATCATATTTGGAACAAAACGAGAAAATCCAGAATTAATTCATGAAAATATATATAATTACGTTAGGCACCCTATGTATTTAGGAGCTTTATTATTTTATTTAGGAGTATCTGTAATTATGTCTTCTTTGCCGCTGTTTATTGTATTTATTTTTATCTTTTTGTTTTACAACCTTATTGCAAAGCACGAAGAGAAATTGTTGGTAAATAAATTTGGCAATGATTATTCCAACTATATGAAAAAAGTTCGAAGATGGATTCCACGAGTTTTTAGAAGATAATTATTAATAAATACGATGCTATTTTAAAGGACAAGTATTCGATATTTTAATGTTAAATACCGATGGGTATTTTTCCATTATGCTTTTCATAGATTCTGTTAGAGTGCCCATTACTTCAGAATAATTACCTGAAATAAGGCTACTCATCGTGCCTGTTTCAATTTTAATTTCTTTGTTAATTGAAAGCTTTGTTATGAAGTCATTAATAGGCTTTTGGAATTCTTCCGATAATGGATAATAACTTATTTCGAGAGTAATAAACATGGCTTATTTCGTTTTCTGGGTTAATGAAGCAAAAAATGCTGGTTCAATAGTATCAATTTCAGATGAATTATCAAGGAGTTCAAAGTTAGGTGAGAAATAAACTCCACTTAAGATACTGGATTCTCCAATAAGTTTAAGTTTAAATATTAACTCTTCTTTAGATAAGAATTTGGCATCACGAAAAGTATCATCTTGATCTTTGTTTTTGCCAATTTTTGATAATGCATTTAAGCTACCAAGAATAAAATATCCTCTAGGTTTTAAAACTCTATGTATCTCTTCTAAAACCTTATTTTGATCTTCTACAAACTCCAACATGGTTATTGATGAAATAATATCGAAGCTATTATCTTCGAAAGGAATTTTTGAGGAGTCAGCTTTAATAAAATCGGCTTTTAGATTCTTTTGTTT
>Ga0209633_10006171_pt1 | contig 10298 bp, 8 predicted proteins | sample Cruoilmetagenom1_FD_187290 | JGI IMG/M metagenome (GOLD analysis project Ga0209633, IMG submission 187290) | Oil polluted marine microbial communities from Coal Oil Point, Santa Barbara, California, USA - Sample 1 (SPAdes) (version 2) | ecosystem: Environmental > Aquatic > Marine > Oil seeps ... | reverse complement strand
GGGTAGTGGAAGACATCATCGTCGTTTGTTAAGTCACTTAGAGCCCTTACTCCATACGAGTACCAAAACGGGAACAGATACCTATACGTATCTCCATCAAATAGCCGAGAATATTCACAAAAGATCATTGATTTTTTTGTTTACCGATATGTGGCAAGCTAATAAAAAGGAGAATGAATTATTTGAAGCCTTACGTCATTTAAAGTTTAACAAACATGAGGTGGTACTTTTTCATACCTATGATGGTAAAACCGAATTAAATTTTGATTTTGATAACCAACCCAAACGTTTTGTAGATGTTGAAACAGGTGAACATATTAATCTCTATGCAGATAACGTTAAAAACCAATATCTTGAAGCTGTTGAAAAATACTTCCATCACCTGCATTTAAAATGTATGCAATATAAAATTGATTATGTACCTGTGGATATTAACCAAGGTTTTCATAGTGTGTTGTCAGCATATTTAGTACGTAGGAAGCGGTTGTTATAAATTTATTAACATATATAGTACTATTCTTTTGCTTTTTTTCTAAAGTGTATTGATAACGAAAACCCCAAATAATCTCCTGATTGGTCTATGGTACCTCCAAAATCTGGAGATTCTTGTAGGTTGGTGAATTTGTAGGTTCCTGTACGGTATGATTTAAAACTTTTACTGTAAAAAATATTTGTTTGTAATAAAAACCCTTTAAAAGTAAAATATTGAGTTGATGAAATTTTAGCACCAACATATAAAGGCTTTTCATTGCTCTGATAAATACTGTAAAAATATTCACCATATTCTGCAAAAAAATACTCAGTTGGATAAGAATAAGGGTAATAAGACAAACTGAAGCCACTGCCAACACTTATTGCAATTCTTTTCCCTAAAGGTTTGATGTATTCTAAACTTAATGGAAGTTGATATACATAGGTGGGAACATCATCAATTTTCTCAATAAGATTACTATCATTATAGAACTCATTTGCATCAAGAAATAATGTTGATCTTTCACCAAATTTTTGAATTAGAAAGGAAGCTTTAAAGTTCCAATTTTTTACTTGATAGAAATTATAATCTAACCCTAAGCTAAAATCTAAACCTTTATCAAACGTAAAATAAGCACTTTGGTTATAGTCGGCACCTGTTATTTTGGCAGGAGTAAATGAGTTATATCCTAGTCTAAAACCAATTTTTTGATAGGTAGTATAAATATCAACTGCTGTGCTATTCTGACTCCATAAACTTTGATAGAAACTTGAAAAAATTAATGCAATAAATAATAATTTTGTTAAGTTCATATCTCTTATCGTTTAAATATCAAAGGTTTTCTGTTCTTTTTTACTCTTTTCTTTAAATAAATTGTGGCTGACAAACCTATATAGTCACCTGAAACTTTATAATAACCACGAGTTGGTTCTGACACGTCTAAATTGTCAAATTGAAATTCGCCTTGAAACAAATCTTTAAATGATTTATTATACACAATATTTGTTTGTATCATCATTTTATCAAATAAAAAGTATACGCCAGCACCCATCTGTAAATTGGTTTGATAAAACTGATTGTTGCTAGTATCAGCATAAGAACCAAAAACCTCTGCTCCTATATTGTTAGTTTCATCTATAACAGAATATGTAATTGCTTCTCCAGCAGGTGGGAAAATCATAAACTTTAGACCTATATTGACATTAAAAAACGTTTTAGTAGTTAACATTCTTTTAAGCTCAATAGAAATAGGTACAGAGAGACTTGGCATTAAATATTCTAACGTACAGGGTTCTGTCTTTAAATCTTCTGTAAATCCATAAGATAAAAGGTCTTCTTTCTTTATTGTAAAATCAAAGTAGTAAGTAGGTTCATAACCAAACAATAAACCTGTTTTAAAACTCCATTCTTTATGTGGGTTAATGTTAAATTCAAAACCAATATTTAGAGCTGGCATGTTTTTGGTTTTAAATGTATGACTACCATACTGATAGTTTAGCTGTGCCTTTTGGTATAAAAGTGGTTTAATAGTAAAACCCCACCAACGATATTGGTCCGCAAAGTATTGAAGCTCTTTATCTTGAGAAAAGATGTTTTGTGTAAAAATAATGACGAGAAATATTCCCGTCATTATCTTTTTTTTATTAAACTTTACCATTCTAATCTTTTGAAAGTATTATACCCTCCATATTTATAGGCTCCTCGTAAGCCCCAGTAATTTTCAACTCTATAGTGATTGTTACCATTAAATCGAACTCTTTTGGATAAGGTTTTTCTTTTCTTTTCTCTGTAGCCAGTATCATGATCTAAATCGTAATTTCCATCGGTAGGGCAAACCCCACCACTATAAAATTGTGCATGAAAACCAACACCTAAATTTGTACGATATCTTTTCCATCTGCCATTTTTTCTTTTATAGGATTTTAATTTTGCTTTGGTAACAGCTTTCCATGAATAACCATGGTGTTGTAAAATTCTATACATTTTCTTATTACTAGCATAATAATCATTGTCAGTTTGTCTTGTCCACCAAGTACAGTCACTTGAACCTCTCGCGGCAGCATCATCACTTATCCTTACAAGAACATTATCATCATTTAATACTTCAGTATCACCCGCATTTATTAAAATTAGTTTATCAAAATCACCATCCAAAACTTTAATATACCCGCCTTCAACATATTTGGTAATTTCATTTCCAATTTTTATTTCATTTTTTGTATTGAGTAAAGACATATCTGCTTCATCAAAATAAAACCTTGGGTCTAAGTCAGGGTCATTTGCATCTATCAATTCTTCATTATTCATCCATGCTTCTTCTGCGGCTAAGTATTCTTTTCGCAAAGAGTTAAATCCGTACTGGTTTTCAAAATCAGTTAGAGGTTTTTCAGCATCAAAGTTAAGAGCTTCTTCTTTGTCGTTTAAAGCATCATCATCTAAATGACCCCATTCTGCCACAAAAGCATCATCCCAAGTATCAACATCTTGTTGTAGCTGCTCTACCACGCTGTTATAGACATCTTGGTCACTAAAAACTAGAATGGTGTTACCATCACTACTTCTATCAGAAGTATTTCCATAATACGTCAATTGTATTGGACCTTCTTGACCAGTTTCTAAACTTTCAAAAGTATTTTCCTTTTTACAGCTTACAAAACTGAAGAGGGAAACTAGTATAGTAAATAATGCTATTTTATTAAAATATTTCATTTTGTTTAAAATTTAAGGTTTAATTAATTTTTTCACACTTACTTTAACGTGTGTAACATACTACACTTTGGTAGTTTAGGGTTCTCTAAACACTAAGCTTAAACTTTAAATTCTAGATAATAATTTCCTGTTTACAAAGGATTTTAGCTATCTTTGCAAAGTCTAAATCTTAGGTTTAGCACATTGAGGGGCTGTTGTATTCGCTTACGGGGCTCCTCTCTTATTTGTATTTTCCTTGAAAAGCTATGTCATATTTTACTTGTTTTTTAAATTAATAAATTTTGTAATACTATAACTTCTCAGCTAAATTAGCTTAGCCAAGATTTATTAAAAAAAATGGATTATTAGCAATTAATTTTATAGGGTACAATATTCTTTTTTAGGGGATAAAATTTTCTTACAATAACATGTTCAAATATATAAAAATTATTGTACTAATGCTACAGAAAATGAAAAATTAGATGGTTTTTTTTTTTTTTTTTAAAGAGGTAAGGTGCACATTTGCAAATGATTATATATTTTTCAGTTTAAACAAGCTTAACTATTTCACGCCTCATAAGATTTCTATAAGTTTGCATCAATCAAAATATTCATAGTTGAGCACACTCAAACGTTTATTCAAAGATAGTATCATCTATGGTATCGCAGCTGTATTGCCAAGAGTGATTAACTTCTTGTTAGTACGTGTCCATACCGATGCTTTACCAGCAGAACACTATGCTGAAAACACCGATTTTTATATTTGGGCAGCCTTGTTTGCTGTGCTACTTACCTTTGGAATGGAGACTACCTTTTTTAGGTTCTATAAAGAGAAGGAACAAAAAGATAGTTTAGTTTCCACTACTTTTATTAGCATCAGCCTTTGGGTTGGTTTATTTTTATTGCTTTTTAGTCTATTTTTTACTCCAATTTCTAGTTTTTTTGGTTTTGGTGAGAATGCTCTGCGATTGCGACTATTTATGGCAATTATGGCATTAGATACTTTGGCGATGGTGCCATTTGCTTATTTGCGAGCCTCCAATAGACCTATTCGCTATCTATTTATCAAATTGATCAATGTTGGGATCATTGTGATTATTCAATTATTTGCTTTACGCTGGATTCCACAATGGATGGAAAACGGAGTACAGTTACCTCATTGGTTAAGCTTAAACTATCCAAAAATCAGTAAGCTCAACTATATTTTTGTGGCAAATTTATTAGGTAGTGCCGTGAGTTTTGTGTTGCTTTTACCCTATTTATTAAAATTTAAATGGCAATTTGACAAGCAATTATTCATAAAAATGCTAAGCTATAGTTATCCTATAGTAATAGCAGGATTGGCTTATGTGATCAATGAAAATTTAGATAAGTATTTAATTGGGATTTATATTGATAAAGAAACCGAAGGATTATATGCTGCTGCATACAAACTGGCGATATTTATGAACTTGTATATCATGGCGTTTCGATTAGGAGCAGAACCTTTGTTTTTTTCGATATCAGATAAAAAAAATGCACCAGAAACCTATGCGCAAATCATGAAGTATTTTGCTATAGTTGGTGCAATTGTTTTAATCGGAATTGTGTTGTTTTTAGATGTGTTTAAGCATTTTATAAATCCTAATTATTGGATGGCTTTAGGTATCGTGCCTATTGTTTTATTAGCGAATCTGTTTTTAGGGATTTATCATAATTTATCCATTTGGTACAAGTTGATTGATAAAACCCGTTATGGGATGTATTTCTCGATTATCGGAGCGGTTGTCACAATCCTTTTTAATGTAATCATGTTACCCAAAATAGGCTTTATGGCATCAGCATGGGCAACCTTATTGGCGTATAGCATGATGACCTTTATTTCTTTTCGGATTGGTAGAAAGCACTACCCAATTCCTTATGATTTAAAAACAATTTTAGGCTATTTGTTTTTCGGCAGTTTAATCGCTTTTGCTTCACATTATTGGTGGCATCCTAATTGGATAACTTCTATTGTGATACTTATCTTTATAGTACTCATTATATTTTTGATGGAAAGAAAAGAACTTCGAAAAATGTTTTGATAAATAAACCCTTCAAGGGTTTCAAACCCTTGAAGGGTTTATTTAACGTCTAACGTCTAACGTCTAACGTCTATTGTCCCTCGTCTATCTCATCTCATCAGGAATTTCACAAACCGGTATCGGAATCATCTTATGCCTATTGATACGATGCAGGCGACTGTAAATTTCAAAAACTTCTTTTTGTCGATCAGAGAAATCGGTACTTTCTTTTTTGAGTTCTACTTGTTTCATGGCCCATTCTAGTTCGTCGTAACTGGCGCCGAGTTGGTCTTCGTCCGTGCGATTATCACCAAATAATCCATCGGTAGGTGCGGCAGTTAAAATGCTTTTAGGAACGTTTAAATAAGCACCTAATTCGTAAACTTCTGATTTTATTAAATCTGCAATCGGACTTATATCTACGCCACCATCACCATATTTAGTATAAAAGCCCACACCAAAATCCTCAATTTTATTACCTGTTCCGGCTACAATATATCCGTGTAGACCCGCAAGGTGATAGAGTGTTGTCATGCGAAGTCGTGCCCGTGTGTTTGCTAATGATAAGTTTACTTTTGCGACATCATCCGTTTTGGGAATTATATTTTTAAAACTATCAAAAACGGGTGTGAGATCAACTTTTTGAGCACGCACATTTGGATATTCTTTTTTTAGAGATTGAATAAATTCCTGAGCTCTTGTAACTTGATTTTCACCTTGATAAATGGGTAATTCTAGCACTAATACAGGAAAACCAGTTCTAGCACAAAGACTTGCAGTAACCGCTGAGTCAATTCCTCCAGAAACGCCAAGGATAAATCCATTCACTTGAGCGGTTTTAACATAATCACCTAACCATTTTATGATATAATCTGCTACTTTTTGGCTATTCATAATTAGTATTTAAAAATATTTTGGTTGCTTTGTCGTTTGTAGATTACAAAGGTATAGATTTATTTAAACAGATACTATTTAGAATGAATATTATAAAAGGAGTATTATTTTTTTCTTTGTTATTACTGATAACCTCTTGCAAAGATGATGACAAAACGAATATTGATGTCTCACTTATTAATCTAAAAGTTGAAATCGGACGCTTTGACCAAGATTTTCATAAGGCCACACCTGAAACATTGGGAGATGTGAAAAACGCCTATCCTTATTTATTCCCTAGAAATGAACCCGATAGTATTTGGATTGCACGAAAAAATGATTCTTTAGCTCAAAAGCTCTATAAAGAAGTTCAAACTGTTTTTGGAGATTTTGAAACTGAGCAATCAGCTATATCTGATGTTTTTAAAAGAGTGACTTATCATTATCCTACTTTTAAGGCACCAAAGGTGGTTACCATAGTGTCAAATCTAGATCTGGATCATCAAGTTATTTATGCCGATTCGTTATTCATAATATCCTTAGATACTTATTTAGGGAATTCAAATCCGTTTTATGCAAACTATCCCGAATATTTAAGAAGTAACTTTGATAAGAGTCAATTACCCATTCGCGTAGCAAAGAAAGTAGCTCAAGAAACACAACCAAAATTACCGCAACGTGTATTTATTGATAGACTAGTTGCTGCAGGAAAACTGTATTATACTTTACACGAATTTTTACCAGAAACTTCTGAGGCTTTATTGCTAAATTATTCAGAAGAGCAACTAAAGTGGGCGCAGGAAAATGAAGAACAAATCTGGAAATATTTTATGGAGCAAGAATACCTTTTTAGTACGGATAAAGAATTGAAGCAACGTTTTTTAGATCCAGCTCCTTTTTCTAAGTTTTATAGGACATCTGATAATCAAAGTCCAGGGAGAATAGGCGAATGGTTAGGCTACCAAATTGTTAAAGCTTATATGCAGAAATATGTAGTACCTTTGCCCGAATTAATTGGAACGGCACCTGAAGAAATTTTTAAAAAATCAAACTATAAACCCAAACGATAATGGCAATTAAACATACCTCTAAAATTACCTTTAAGGTACATTTAGACGAGAATAAAATTCCAGAAGCCTTAAATTGGTCTGCTGAAGATGGCGATATCAATGATGAAGAAACAAAAGCTTTTTTTTTATCAGTTTGGGATCCCCAAAAAAAGGAAACTCTTAAAATGGATTTGTGGACAAAAGATATGCCTTTAGATGAAATGAAACACTTTTTTCACCAAACTTTATTGTCAATGTCTGACACGTTTCAGCGTGCTACTAACGATGATAAAATGACGGCAACTATGCGTGATTTTTGTGAATATTTTGCTGAAAAGATGGATTTGATTGAAAAAAAATAAAAGATTGAGGTTTTTTGTCAAAATTTAACACTTATCTTGTTATCTGTCAGAATTTCACTATTTTTGCAAAAATTTTAACAAAATATATTATACAATACTTAACTTAAGTTATGGAGAACATTTTATTTATTTTACCAGCCTTAGCCATTATTGGCTTTGTATTTATGTTCATTAAATCTGCATGGGTTACCAAGCAAGAAGAAGGAACTGAAAAAATGGCAATTATTGCTAAAAACATTGCCGAAGGTGCAATGGCATTTTTAAAAGCAGAGTACAAAGTTCTAGCAATTTTTGTAGTGGCTGTTGCGATACTTTTAGTTTTTAAAGGTAATAGTGAAGAAAACTCTACAGGATTGGTAGCAGTTTCTTTTGTTGTAGGTGCTTTAATGTCAGCCTTAGCTGGATTTATAGGTATGCGAGTAGCGACTAAAGCAAACGTACGTACCACTAATGCCGCAAGAACGTCTTTAAACAAAGCGTTAGAAGTTGCTTTTTCTGGTGGTGCCGTTATGGGATTAGGAGTGGTGTCATTAGGAGTTTTCGGACTAAGTGTATTATTCTTGGTTTACAGTAACATCTATGATATTAGCAGCGCTGATGGCTTAACAAAAGTATTAAACATATTATCAGGTTTCTCTTTAGGAGCTTCATCTATTGCATTATTTGCACGTGTCGGTGGTGGTATTTATACCAAAGCTGCTGACGTAGGAGCTGACCTTGTAGGGAAAGTAGAAGCTGGTATTCCAGAAGATCATCCATTAAACCCAGCAACAATTGCCGATAATGTTGGTGATAATGTAGGAGATGTAGCAGGTATGGGAGCTGATTTATTCGAGTCATTTGTAGGTTCAATTATCGCTTCAATGGTATTAGGAGCAGCATTCTTTAGTATTCCTGCTTTCTCAGCAAATCAATTAGGACCTGTGGTGCTTCCATTAGCTTTAGCAGCTGTAGGAATTATTGTTTCTATTATAGGAACATTCTTTGTAAGAACAAAAGAAGGTGGAAATCCTCAAACAGCCTTAAATATTGGTGAGTTTTTATCAGCTGGAATTATGATCGTAGTTTCTTATTTCTTAATTCAACAATTCTTACCTGAAGCATGGACATTCAATGGTAAAGAATTCACATCAATAGGTGTATTTATTGCAACAATTGTTGGTTTAGTAGCCGGTTTAGGTGTTGGTAAAATTACAGAATATTATACGGGAACAGGAACAAAACCGGTTATGAGTATTGTAAATCAATCTGCTACTGGTGCCGCAACAAATATAATTGCTGGTTTAGGTGTAGGGATGATGAGTACAGCCATTCCAATTTTATTAATTGCAGCTGCTATCATTTTATCATTTCACTTTGCTGGTTTATATGGTATTGCAATAGCCGCAGTTGGTATGTTAGCCAACACAGGTATTCAATTAGCTGTTGATGCTTATGGGCCCATATCTGATAATGCTGGTGGTATTGCTGAAATGGCAGAGCTTCCAAAAGAAGTTAGAGAACGTACCGATAAATTAGATGCTGTTGGAAATACAACTGCAGCGATCGGTAAAGGTTTTGCAATTGCTTCTGCGGCATTAACTGCTTTAGCATTATTCTCAGCCTTTATGTTACAAGCAGGTATCGAATCAATTGATATTTCTAAGTCTTATGTAATGGCAGGATTGTTTATTGGAGGTATGTTACCATTTGTGTTTTCTGCCCTTTCTATGAAAGCAGTTGGTAAAGCAGCGATGGCAATGATTCAAGAAGTACGTCGTCAATTTAATGATATTCCTGAATTAAGAAATGCTTTAGATGTGATGAATAAATATGATTCTGATATGTCTAAAGCTTCGACTGAAGACAGAGCAATTTTTGATTTGGCTGATGGAAAAGCAGAATACCAAAAATGTGTAGCAATCTCTACTGAAGCTTCTATTAAAGAAATGGTATTGCCAGGTGTTTTGGCTATCGTGAGTCCAGTGTTAGTTGGATTTTTAGGTGGAGCCGAAATGTTAGGTGGTTTATTAGCTGGTGTAACGGTTACAGGTGTACTGATGGCAATATTCCAATCAAATGCAGGTGGTGCATGGGATAATGCTAAAAAAATGGTAGAAGATGGAGTTACTGTTGACGGTGTTGAGTATGGTAAAGGATCAGAAGTGCATAAAGCTGCCGTAGTAGGAGATACCGTTGGAGATCCATTTAAAGATACTTCAGGACCTTCATTAAATATCTTATTAAAATTAATGTCTGTAGTGGCTTTGGTAATTGCTCCAAGTTTACCTACATCAGGAAATGCTACTACTGTTTCAAATGATATAGTTAAGGAGATTGTAGTTAAACAAGATTTAGCCGCAAATACAAAACAGGTAGAAGTTCAAAAAGAGGTTAAAGTAAGTGAAGTAGCTGGTGAAATGCAAGTTAAGATTAAAACTTCTACCATGAATGAAGAGGGAACGAAAGAAGTTGTTTTGGAAGAACTATCTGGAGAAGAAGCTAAAAAGTTTATCAAAGAACATGAGGCTAAAAAAGAATAAGTTCTAGTAATATATTTAACTAAAAAAAGCCTCCTATTTGGAGGCTTTTTTTATGAAATATTTTAAGAATTTATTTGTAATTTGCTCTTTATAAAACCTGATTAAAGATACCATGAAATACAAAGGAGTACTCCAAAAAATGCAAACAGAACATACGGAACCTATTCAGTATTATCTAGATATGAGCTCAGATGTTCTTAACATGAATCAATTACTTGATAAAGAGATAGAAATCAATTTTGAACACTACCAATGTATGGGATGTGGTAAAGACAAAAAAATATTTCGTC
>Ga0209633_10006170_pt1 | contig 10298 bp, 8 predicted proteins | sample Cruoilmetagenom1_FD_187290 | JGI IMG/M metagenome (GOLD analysis project Ga0209633, IMG submission 187290) | Oil polluted marine microbial communities from Coal Oil Point, Santa Barbara, California, USA - Sample 1 (SPAdes) (version 2) | ecosystem: Environmental > Aquatic > Marine > Oil seeps ... | reverse complement strand
GCCAAGAGGAGACATTATTCCGACCTGTGTGTGAGGCTCCGTCAAATCTATAATGCACCGTAGTTGCGTCCTATAATATGTGCACTACCGTGCCTATCATAACGCAGAATATTAGGCCTCATTCTTCATGAATTGATATTTTTACAGCCATTTTCTTCTTGCTGTTGAATTAAAAAAACGGGGCTGCAAAAGTAGCCCCGTTTAAGTTTTTGATTGGAGTTTTGGATTTACTTAGCAGCTTATTTCAAAGCTTCAAGTGCAGGTTCTGGCCGTGACAATTTGTAAGATAGAACCAGGCGACCAGTGTGCGTTGACGGTTCGAGGTCTGCAGATACAGTTCCAGGGACAGAGAAAATCGTTTCGTCCTGATATTGGGTGTAACGATATTCGCCACGTAGGGATAGGTTGTTACCGATTTGGCTTTCTGCACCGACACCGATGAAATATCCATCGAAATCATCAATACGTAGTGGAGCAGGTAATCCAGCAATAGTTGGCCCATCAAATGTTGTTTGTGTGTAACCAAGAGACACATACCAGAGTGTTTCTGGTGATACGAGCATGCCTGCCCGAACGCCCAACCCCCAAGCAGATTCTTGCTCAATGTCGAGATCAGGTGCGCCCGTGATATTAATTTCAGTTTCGATGTTCGAGAAGTCGTATTCGGCAAAACCACCGACCACGATGTTGCCGTTGAGAACATGATCCATACCAACGACAAGTGTACCAAAGAAACCTTCGCCACCAATTCCGTCAACACCAATAGCTGCAGGAATAATCGGTACATTAACATCTACATCATGTACAACAGCTCCTATGCCAATGCCGATACCGGCGTAAACACCATTCCAGTCATTTGCCTGTGCGGCTGAAGCACCGGCCATAAGTGCGACGCCTGCAATGGCGCCTGTAAAACGTTTGAGCATAATTCACCTCCGTGTGAATAAAAATTTTGTATAATTTGTATTATTAGATTTTTCGATATCGCAGGCATGAACCGATGCGAAAACGCTGAAATACGCGAACACATAAACTAGTTCGTTGAATATTATCTGATTCGCATTTGGTGATGAATGTCTGTCTAAGACTTAATGGCGCATGTGATGTATATGCGTCACAGCTACAAAAATGCGGATCCAATTAGTGTATCCGGTAACGCAATGAGGAATTTCAAAATGCAAAAAGAAATTTCATTTTTTTTTACCGACGGGAAGCTCAGTCTTCGGCGAAAAAGCATTATTGAGCGTTGAGACTAAGAGTCCGAGTTGGGTCAATTCAAGACGTAAGATTGATTTGACCTTTATGGCCGGAATTGCTCCGGATGCGAGGCTCACTCGGCCCCTCCATCAAAGCTCCGCGGCCAGTAAAGCGCCCTGTCTTATTGCGCGTTTTGCGTCAAGTTCAGCCGCGACATCGGCACCACCGATAAGTCTGGCACTTACGCCTGCCGCTTCGAGCTCGGCATGGAGGTCGCGCCTTGGCACCTGACCGGCGCAAATAACGACATTGTCGACATCCAATATCGTGGGTTGGTCACCTGTCGTGATATGCAATCCGCGATCGTCAATATTGTCGTAGGTGGCGCCGTTGATCATATGAACTCTTTTCATCTTCAATGATGAGCGGTGTATCCATCCGGTTGTTTTTCCCAGTCCGGCACCGAGTTTTCCTGGTTTGCGCTGAATGAGATAGATCTCACGGGGTGAGGGGGCGGGGTCTGGTCCGGCCTTTGCAATGCCACCGCGTTCAAGCTCCGGATCGGTGATACCCCATTCGCGCATGAAGGCGTCCCGGTCGAGGCTTGGTGATTTTCCCTCATGGGCGAGATATTCTGCGATATCGAAGCCGATGCCGCCAGCACCGATGACGGCGACGCGCTTGCCGATGTTGCATTGGTTTTTAAGGACATCGACATATGAGACGACCTTGTCGTGGTCAATGCCGGGAATTTTTGGTGTTCGCGGGGTGACGCCAGTTGCCAGGATGATTTCGTCATAGTTTTTCGCAATGAGGTCTTTTGCGTCGACGGTACAATTGAGGTGGAGATTAACGCCGTGTTTCTCGATCATGCGAGCGAAATAGCGGAGGGTCTCATAAAACTCCTCTTTTCCCGGCACGCGCTTTGCCATGTTGAACTGGCCGCCAATTTCCTGAGCGCCGTCATAAAGATCGACGTTATGGCCACGCTCGGCGAGGATGGTTGACGCGGCAAGACCGGCAGGGCCCGCGCCAATAACGGCCACACGTTTTGGTGAGGTTGTCTGTGTATATTTTATTTCTGTTTCAAAGCATGCGCGTGGATTGACGAGGCATGATGCGGTTTTTTGCGCAAATACATGGTCGAGACAGGCCTGGTTGCAGGCGATGCATGTGTTGATTTCGTCGGTCCGGTTTTCTGCCGCCTTGGCGACGAAGTCGGGATCTGCGAGGAATGGTCGTGCCATTGATATCATGTCGGCATGGCCGTCTGCCAAAACCTCCTCAGCGGCGTCGGGTGTGTTGACGCGATTGCCGGTGCAAAGCGGAATTTTGACCACATCGCGGAGCTTTTGTGTAACCCAGGTGAAGGCGGACCGGGGAACCATGGTGCCAATTGTTGGCACCCGTGCCTCGTGCCAGCCAATGCCGCTATTGATGATGGTGGCGCCTGCGGTTTCGATGCCGCGTGCGAGGTAGGTAATGTCTTCCCAGCTTTGGCCGTCTTCGATGAGGTCAATGATTGAGAGGCGGTAGATGATGATGAAATCGCGACCGACGGCTTGCCTGATGCGGGATATAATTTCAATTGGCAAGCGTGTGCGGTTTTCGAGCGACCCGCCAAATTCATCATTGCGTTTGTTGGTATGGCTGACGAGGAACTGGTTGATCAAATAACCCTCTGAACCCATGACCTCGACACCGTCATAACCCGCTTCGCGGGCGAGACGAGCGCATCTGACAAATGCGTTTATCTGACGTTCAATGCCACTGACGGATAGTTTTCGTGGGGTGAAGGGGCTGATTGGAGATTTGATTTTTGAGGCTGATACGGCCAGTGGGTGATAGCCGTAGCGCCCGGCGTGGAGGATTTGAAGGGCGATTTTGCCGCCGTTTTGATGGACCGCACCTGTTATTTCCCGGTGTCTGCGGGCGAGTGACCTGGACGACATTGTTGAGGCGAATGGTGCGAGCCAGCCCTCCATATTGGGGGCGTAGCCGCCGGTCACCATGATGCCCGCTCCGCCTTGGGCGCGTTCGGCAAAGTAATGGGCGAGGCGGGTGATGTTTTTTCGCCTATCCTCGAGGCCAGTATGCATGGACCCCATCAGGGTGCGGTTGCGTAGTGTTGTGAAACCGAGATCAAGAGGTTCGAGAAGGTTCGGATAGGTCGGGTGCATGTGGTGGGGGTCCCGTCGAGGTGGTTTTTATTTTATGTGCATCAGCCTTTGACGGGTAGCATATCCAATAAATGCTCGGCATGCATAATTTTTTGGTTTTCCGATCAGGGTGGTGGGCATCCTCATTTCGCCTGATCATGTTTTATGGGTGTTTTACAATCTCATCCAGCCTATCAAGTACGAAGTCAGCTTTGAGCTCAGAGGCGGGCGTTTTGGAATATCCGTAAGTCATAATGGCTATTGGCAATCCAGCTGCGCGCGCGGCACCAACATCGACGGCGCTGTCGCCGACCATCAGTGTCTTTTTCGGGTCGGCTTTCAGCTCACCTAAAATGTGCTTGAGTGAAGCAGGATCTGGTTTTTTGGGGAAACCTGATGTGCCGCCGATAACACAATCGAAGCAATCTGCTATAGCGAGATTTTTCAAAATTATGCGGGTGACTTCGGTTGGTTTGTTGGTGCAGAGGGCTGTTGGGAATTTTCGGGATTTGAGATGATCGAGAAGTTCCCTGGCTCCGGGATAAAGGACCGTATTATTGGTGGCGTTTTTCTCATAAAACTCCAGCATATGGGGGAGGTGTTTTTCGACCTCCTCTTCTGACGCGTCTGCGCCGTGGGCGATCAGGCCGCGCTCAAGAAGCTTCGGGATGCCGCCGCCGATCATATTGCGCACATCGTCAACTGCAAGCTCAGGATGGCCAGATCTTGCAAGGGTGTTGTTGAGGGCGTGTGCGAGATCAGGAACACTGTCGACCAGGGTGCCGTCAAGATCGATGATGATTGCGTCAAAATTTGTAAGCATGACTGATCTGATTCCAGTTGTATTTTCGTGACTTCATCCTTCGATAAGGTCATTCGCGCGAGCGAATGACCACTCAGGATGAGGGTTATCTCGGAGTCTTTGTTTGTTTATCAGGCTGCCATGGCTTTGGCGGCGTTGGCGCGGATTGCGGAAATGTTGTCCGCATATGGGGCACCTTTAAAGACGCCGGATCCTGCGACAACGACATTGGCACCGGCTTCGGCTACCATGTGAACCGTGTCGGCATTGACGCCGCCATCGACCTGGAGATCAATGGGGCGTGAGCCAATCATTTGGCGGATTTTGCGAATTTTCGGGATTTGAGCTTCGATGAAGCTCTGGCCACCAAATCCTGGATTGACGGTCATGACCAGAATGAGGTCGACCTTGTCCATGACGTATTCAATGACACTTTCCGGCGTAGATGGATTAAGCGATACGCCAGCTTTTTTGCCCAGTGAGCGAATGAACTGCAAGGAGCGGTCGAGATGGTGACCAGCTTCAGCGTGAACGGTGATGATGTCGGCGCCGGCTTTTGCGTAATCTTCCAAATATGGATCTGCGGGGGCAATCATCAGATGGACGTCGAAAATTTTCTTGGTGTGCGGCCTGATGCATTCAATCACGGGTGGGCCGAATGTCAGGTTAGGCACGAAATGGCCGTCCATGACGTCGATATGAATCCAGTCGCAACCTGCTTCGTCGATGGCGCGAACCTCTTCGCCCAATTTGGCAAAATCGGCTGATAGAATGGATGGGGCGATGATTATATCGTTGCTCATGGTGTTGTCCTCGGTTTGTTCGGTTGTCAGATACTTCGCGAGTTCGACGAAGGTTCAGCTCGAATTGTTCGGGCCTACAAAATCGTTGGTCGTCTGGTTCCCGGCCTTTGCCGGGATGACGGTAGGGGGAGCTTTTAATCCTGTGTTACTATTGCAGTGGCGCGACGAATTAATTGAACTTGTACGCGCCACTGGTATTTGTTGGTATCTCTTAGCAGAATTGCCAGTGGGCTATTCAGCTGCCTGAGCGGTTGCGGTCACTGGATCCAGCGATCCTGATGCATAGCGCTCTGCCATTTCTGAAATTGGGACAATCTTGATCTTGTCGGCCTGACCGGATGTGCCAAATGCGTTGAAGCGATCTTCGCAAACTTTCTGCATGGCCGCTGTTGCGGGTATGAGGACTTTACGTGGATCAAATTCGGTCGGATTCTCAGATAAGACGCGTCGGTATTGGCCGGTGGCCGCAAGGCGCAGGTCCGTGTCGATATTGACTTTGCGGACACCCATTTTGATGCCGCGAGCAATTTCATCAACCGGAACGCCGTAAGTTTCAGGCATGCCGCCGCCGAATTCATTGATGATTTCGAGGAGTTCCTGAGGAACCGACGATGAGCCGTGCATCACGATATGGGTGTTTGGCAGGCGCTTATGGATTTCCGAGATGATGTTCATATCGAGAATGTCGCCTGTTGGCGGGCGGGTGAATTTATAGGCGCCATGTGATGTGCCGATGGCAACTGCGAGTGCGTCACATTTTGTTTTGGTGACGAAATCAAGGGCTTCGTCGGGATCGGTTGTGAGCATGTCTTTTGAAAGTTCGCCCTCAAATCCGTGACCGTCTTCGGCTTCGCCCTTGCCGGTTTCAAGCGAGCCTAGGCAACCGAGTTCACCTTCAACCGATGCACCAACCATGTGAGCCATATCGGTTACGGCTTTGGTGACAGCGACGTTATATTCGTAAGATGAGGGAGTTTTCGCGTCTTCTTCCAAAGAGCCGTCCATCATGACGGATGTAAAACCGTGCTGGATGGCGCTTAGGCAGGTCTTGACGTTATTGCCGTGATCCTGATGCATAACAATTGGGATTTCAGGATAGATGAGGGTCAATGCTTCGATCATCTTGGCGAGCATGATGTCGTTGGCGTAATTGCGTGCGCCGCGGCTGGCCTGAATGATGACGGGGGCGGAGCATTTGCGCGCCGCTTCCATCATTGCGGTGCCCTGTTCCATATTGTTGATGTTGAAGGCGGGAACGCCGTAATCGTTTTCCGCAGCGTGGTCGAGAAGCTGCCTGAGTGTCATAAGTGCCATTTTGTTGTCTCCTTGCGTATCGTTTGTTTATTTAATTTTGTGTGATGCCTTGAAAGTGTGCCTTATTATAGCTTTAACTCAATAGGATGTCAGGGCGACAATGCCGGGGAGTTCGCGTCCCTCAAGCCATTCAAGAAATGCACCACCTGCCGTTGAAATATAGGTGAACCTGTCGGCGGCATTTGCGTCGTTTAGTGCCGCAACCGTATCGCCGCCACCTGCGATTGTGGTCAGCTGGCCTTTGACAGTCAGATCGGCTGCGGTCCCAGCCAATCCGAATGTGCCTTCGCCAAATGGTTCGATTTCAAATGCGCCCAATGGTCCATTCCAGAGCAAAGTGCGGCATTCTGCAATTTCATCGTTAAGCGAGGCCAGCGATGCCGGGCCAACGTCGAGGATCATGCCATCGTCTGGAATGCTGGCGATATCAAAGGTGCCCATTACGGCGCCTGCTTTGAATTCGGAGGCGACGACGGCGTCGACAGGTAGAAGTATTTTGCAGTTTGCCTCTGCTGCAGCACTTAGAATTTCTCCAACAGTGCTCGCGAAATCCGGTTCGCACAGCGACTTGCCGACATTGATACCCTGGGCGTGGAGGAATGTGTTCGCCATGCCACCGCCGATGATAAGCTTGTCGACCTTGGCGACCATGTTTTTAAGGACGGGGATTTTTGTTGAAACTTTTGCGCCACCAACGACCGCGACAACCGGGCGTGCCGGATTGTCCAGTGCTGTGCGAAGGGCGGTGACTTCCTTCATCATCGAGCCGCCAGCGTAGGAGGGGAGAATTTTCGCAATGGCGGCGGTTGACGCGTGTGCCCGGTGGGAACAGGAAAAAGCGTCATTGACGTAGATATCGCCCAATTTTGCCAGCTCTTTAGCAAAGTCTGCGTCATTCTTCTCTTCGCCCGCATGGTAACGGAGGTTTTCGAGAAGGAGGACGTCGCCATCTGACATGGCGCTCACGGCATTTGCTGCCGTGTCTCCTATGCAGTCGCTGGCGAAGCCGACAGTTATATTGCCCATGAGGTCGCTCATTTTTGCGGCAACAGGGGCAAGGGTCATCTCTGCGACGGCCACGCCTTTGGGACGACCGAAATGAGAGAGGATGATGACGCGCGCACCGCGCCTGGCCAGATCCTGAACGGTCGGCAAGAAGCGTGTAATGCGGGTGGTATCGGTTACCTCGCCCCCCTGGGTGGGGACGTTGAGGTCGGCGCGTACAAGTACGCGCTTACCGGCAACATCGATGTTGTCAGTCGACCTCAATTTGTCAAGTTCCATACCGGTCATAGGAATTTGCCCATTTCAACGGCTGTATCGCTCATGCGGTTTGAGAAGCCCCATTCATTGTCGTACCAGGATACAACGCGGACGAAAGTGCCGTCGACGACCTGGGTTTGGCCTGCATCAAAGGTTGAGCTTGCCGATGAATGGTTGAAGTCAGATGATACCAGCGGCTTGTTGTTGATGACAAGTACGCCTTTCAAGCTTGGTACTGCGTCAACCATGATCTGATTGATCTCTTCGACATCTGTGGCGCGTCCGGCTGTAAATGTAAGGTCGACCAGACTGACGTTTGGTGTTGGTACGCGGATTGCGGCGCCATCAAGTTTGCCCTGCATTTCTGGGAGTACGAGACCAACTGCGCGTGCTGCACCAGTTGATGTCGGGATCAGGTTGGAAGCGGCACCACGGGCCCGGTAAAAGTCGGAATGGAAAGTGTCGAGGGTTGGCTGATCACCAGTGTAGGAATGGATTGTGGTCATGTAGCCGCGTTCGATGCCAACCGTGTTGTTAAGTGCCTGGGCAACTGGTGCAAGGCAGTTTGTGGTACATGAGGCATTTGAGACGACTGTGTGGCCGGCTTCGAGTTTCTGGTCGTTAACGCCGTAAACGACTGTCATGTCTGCGTTTGTGCAGGGGGCGGATACGAGGACGCGCTTGGCACCGCCCTGAAGGTGTCTTGCGGAGGCGTCGCGGCTGTTAAAGATGCCGGTGCATTCCATAACGATGTCGACATTGAGGTCTCCCCAGGGCAAGTCTTCCGGATTTCGCTCTGAGCAGAATTTAATTGAGTGGCCGCCGACATTCATCGTGCCGTCTGATACGGTTAAATCGCCATTATAGCGACCGTGAACGGTATCAAATTCAAGCAAATGAGCGTTCATCTCGGGTGGTGCGAGATCATTGATCGCGACAAATTCCAGGTCATCACGACCTGATTCAAGGTATGACCGAAGAACAAGACGACCGATACGGCCAAATCCGTTGATTGCAACGCGTTTTTTTGACATTTTATTATTCCTTTATTTGGGTATGTCCAATTTGCCCGCCTAATGCGTTGCAAGGCATTGAAAACCTGATGGTTTCCTGTTTCCTTGCGTCTGTTATTCGAACAAATTGACTCATACCATTGAAATTCTGTCTGTTTGCTTGTGAACTAGTCTGTTTATGCTTTTTCGATTTTCTTTTTAGCAGTTTCAACAACATTTGCAGCGGTTATGCCGAAATGTTGGTAAAGATCGTCGATTGGTGCTGATGCACCAAAAGAGCTCATGCCGACAAAGCCGCCATGATCGCCGAGCCAGCGATGCCAACCCATTTTGATTGCTGCTTCGATGCCGATCCGTGGTGCTGAACCTAATACGGTATGACGGTAGTCATGGGGCTGGTCTGCAAAGAGTTCCCAGCACGGCATGGAAACGACGGCTGCATTGATGCCGTCCTGTTTGAGCTTATCGGCCGCATCGAGTGCGATTTCGACTTCCGAACCTGTTGCGAGCAACGTTACGTCGCGGTTGCCATCTGCTTCGCGCAGGATATAGGCGCCTTTGGCACAGAGGTTTTCGTCTGTGTGGGTGGTGCGGACGGTTGGCAGATTTTGCCGGGTCATTGACATGACTGACGGCGTTTTTGGTGTGGAAAGTGCAATTTCCCAGCATTCTGCTGCCTCGACCGTATCTGCGGGGCGGAAGACATTCAGGTTTGGCATAGCGCGCAGGCTTGCCAATGTTTCAACCGGCTGATGGGTCGGGCCATCTTCGCCAAGTCCGATGCTGTCGTGGGTCATGACGTGAATGACACGGGTGCCCATGAGCGCGCCCAATCTGATGGCTCCGCGTGAATAGTCGGCAAATACGAGGAATGTGCCGCTATAGGGGACGATGCCGCCATGCAGTGCCATGCCGTTCATGGCAGCGGCCATGCCGTGTTCGCGGACGCCGTAATGCATGTAATTGGCTGAAAAATTGTCAGGTTTAATGGCAGACGAATGGCTCGTCAGGCAGCCGTTAGAACCGGTGAGGTCGGCGGAGCCGCCGACAATACCGGGAATGATTGGCACAAGCTCTTCGAGCACCATTTTGTTGGAAACGCGGGTTGCGACTTTTGGTGCTTCTTCAGAGATCTTTTTCTTAAATGCTCCAAGAGCTGATTTTATACCCGCCATGACTTCGTTGCTGATGGGATCTTCGAGGCTATCCCGTTCTGCAGCGCTTAGTTTAGATGCGCGCTCGTTCCAGGCGGTGACTTCGGTGCTACCTTTGCCGCCTATCGAACGCCAGGCCTGCATGATGTTGTCAGGTATCTCGAATGGCGGGTGCGGCCAATCGAGTTCGGCGCGGGTCAGGGCAATTTCATCCTCGCCCAGAGGTGCGCCGTGAGTTGCTGCTGTGCCCTGTTTGTTTGGTGAGCCGAAACCGATGATGGTTTTACACGCGATCAGACTTGGCTTGTCGGAATTGCGCGCGGCTTCAATGGCGGCGGCGATCTCGTCGGGATTGTGGCCGTCGACGCGTGTTGCCGCCCAGCCTGATGCCTCAAAGCGCTTTAGTTGATCATCAGAGCAAGACATATCCAATGTGCCGTCAATGGAGATGTTATTGTCGTCCCACAGCACGATCAGCTTGTTTAATTTCAGGTGACCGGCCATGGAAATGGCTTCATGACTAATGCCTTCCATCAAGCAACCATCGCCAACAATTACGTATGTATAGTGATTAGAAATGTCGTCGCCGTGAC
>Ga0209633_10006169_pt1 | contig 10298 bp, 9 predicted proteins | sample Cruoilmetagenom1_FD_187290 | JGI IMG/M metagenome (GOLD analysis project Ga0209633, IMG submission 187290) | Oil polluted marine microbial communities from Coal Oil Point, Santa Barbara, California, USA - Sample 1 (SPAdes) (version 2) | ecosystem: Environmental > Aquatic > Marine > Oil seeps ... | reverse complement strand
GAGCGCGCGGCGGCCTCGACCACGACGACGGCTTTTGCAAGGCCTGAAATAATCCGGTTACGGCGCGGGAAGTGACGGGCCTGTGGCTGGGTACCCATGGCGATTTCGGACAGGCGCAGACCGGACTTTCCGATATTGTCAGTTAGTTCGGCATTCTCTTTTGGATAGATCACATCGACACCGCCCGCCTGCACCGCGATGGTGCCACCATCTAGCGCCGCAAGATGGGCCGCAGTATCAATGCCGCGCGCCAGACCGGATACGACAACAATCCCTTCTTCAACCAACCCTTCGGCCAGTTTGCGGGCCATGCGGGTGCCCAGAGAGGAGGCGTTGCGTGCGCCGACCATCGCCACCATAGGGCGCGACAGCAGGGCTGTGTCACCGATGGCCCAGAGCAACGGCGGCGGGTCGGGAATATCGGCAAGGGTAGCGGGGTAGGTGGCGTCACCATAGCAGATTATTTGTGCCCCCGCTGATTTGGCGGCTTTGAGTTCGGCAATCGCCACCCCTTCGGGGCAAACAGTGTAATCCTGAACCGCGGCGGCGCGGGCGATATCGGGCAATGCGGCAAGCGCATCTCGGGCGTTTCCGTGTTCACCCATCAGGCGAAAAAAAGTGGAAACCCCAACGCGGCGGGATCGCAAAAGACGAAGCCACGTCAGCCGGTCATCATCCGTCTTGGGTGGGGTGAGGGTGGGGTGAGAAGAGAATAAATCTTCGGCCATCATAACTTCGTCCTTTTGCAGGACTCAGTATGGCGCTGATATGGTTAACAGGAGGTGAAGAGGGGTTAGACCAGAGTTTTATACAAAATCCGGCATTTTATCAGATAGGGCTCATCTAGGGTATCGAGCGGGACGTCTTGCACCGTATCCCCTTCCCAGCCACAACGCTGATAGAACGCTATCGCGCGGGCGTTTTCGGGTAGGACCCAGACTTGGCCATGCGTGATACCCCTGGCAGCAAGGCGTTTTTCACCGGCTTGCATCAGGACGTCGGCTGTGCCGTTTCCACGGGCGCTGGGCGAAACGTAGAACTGATAGATTTCATCGTTATGAACCGCACAAAACCCCACCGGCGCCCCGACAGGGCCAACAACATCGGTGTTTTCCAGCATTCCATCCAGCCGGATACAAAAGCTTTCCCGATGGCGTAACTCTATGAGATCATTGGGAACATGGGCGGCGTGGGCCTCATGCCAGCCAGCATGCCAAATGTCGGCAAGTGCTTCCAGATCATCCTGTGTGGCGGGGCGGGTTTGGGGCAAATCAGGGGTTTCCAACGCAGTTTTCATGCGCTGTTTTACCTCGCTCACAACGCGATTGCCATCTTTGATTATGCCTTGGGAAACCATATTTCCATGGATCGTTTCTGCGGCCTCGGGGCTGATATTCAACACGGATTTCAGCATTGTCGGGGTGCAGGTTTTGTGCATGGCCATCAGGTAACTGGCCCAGGATGTGGCTCCTGTGGAAATGGTGACAGGGGCGGCAACGGGGGGGCTGACGGCGGCTGAAACCGCGCCTGCGGGCATTGCGGGGGCGGCAAAAAGTGCGGCGAGGCGGGTGGTAAATTGGCGTCTGTTCATGAAAGGTATATGGGGCGTGCGATGGTAATTGCGAGTGGTTCGCAGGGAAAAAGGCGGTTTTTGGGCGATGTGGAAAGCGTATGGAAAACGTGTGGGTTTTATACATACGCCGGGTTGCGCCGGATTTAGGGCTGCCGCATCATGGTTGCGAGTGAAGAAGGGAAATTGCAGTGAGTGAAGAACTGACAGACCCGAGTAAAGCGGCGCACCAGATTGTCAAAGTGCTGGAGGATGGCGACGCGATCCGCAATGACGGGGTGCTGTTGCAGGCGGCCAACAAGAACCCCTGGTATGTGTTGGCGACGATTTATGGGGAGCAGGAGGAGGGGGCCACGCCTTGGGAATTTGACGAGGTATTGGCTGAAAAAAACCGGTGGGCGTGGAATGGATGGTATTGTGGCGGGTTGAGCGGGCCAGAGCGCAAAGACCGGGCGGACAAGATCGAGCTGAAGCAAGGGGATTTTGCACCGTTGACGGATGCAGAGGTGGCGGCGTTAACAAAAAAACTGCGCGCCCGTCTAAATGACCAAACCGCCGAACTGCCCGCTGTCACAGAAAGCATTGATTTTTCAGAGGTGTATTTTTCAAGATTTGTTAGTTTTGAAAAATACGTCTGTGAAAAATATAGTGATTTCCGTTCCGCGACGTTCCGCGATTATGCCGATTTCCGTTCCACGGCGTTCAGCGGTGATGCAGATTTCCGTTCCGCGACGTTCATCGGTGATGCCTATTTCCGTTCCGCGACGTTCAGCAGCCCTGCCTATTTCAGTTCCGCGACGTTCAGCGGTGAAACCTATTTCAATTCCACGATGTTCAGCGGTTATGCCGATTTCAATTCTGCGATGTTCATCGGTGATGCCTATTTTCGTTCCGCAACGTTCATCGGTGATGCCTATTTCCGTTCTGCGACGTTCAGCGGTCCTGCCGATTTCAGTTCCGCGACGCTCAGCGGTCCTGCCGATTTCAGTTCCGCGATGTTCAGCGGTGATGCCGATTTCAGTTCTGCGACGTTCAGCGGTGATGCCGATTTCAGTTCCGCGATGTTTAGCGGTGATGCCGATTTCAGTTCCGCGATGTTCAGCGGTAATACCGATTTCAGTTGGCATGAAGACTTTGAAGGCAAGAAAGAGCAACATCCAGCCAGGTTTTTTCAGGCAGCCGATTTCAGCTCGGCCAAATTCAAATCCACAACGCGGTTTACCGATGCGCTATTTTATACGTCGATGCCGCAATTTCACGCAACGGATTTGTATGATGATACGGTGTTTGCAGCCCGCAATCAGGATTTGGGAAATTGGCCGCCGTTACATGGCGCTGTGAAGGTTAAAGGGTGCGATAAACCGATCGAAGTGATGGATGCTGAAGAGCAAAAGCGCGCCTATAACCGGTTGCGGCTGTTCATGAACCGGTCTTTGCAAATTGAGGAAGAGCAATTTTTCCACCGGATGGAGATGCGTTGTAAGGCGGTGTTGGCCAAGTGGCATCACAAGCCGCTTTATTGGCTGTTTGCAGTATTTTCTGATTACGGCAATTCGGTCTGGCGGCCAATCGCATGGGGGGCTTTGTCGGTTATTACCGCTGCGTTGTATATGCTGTGGTGGCAGGGGGTGTTTACCTTTACGCCGCAAGAGGCTGGAATGGACTGGACGTTTGGCTTGCTTGCGGATGGCGACGTCTGGGCCAAGCCGCGCGAGGCGTTCGGGTGGAGTATTTCCAACACGCTGCCATTTATCGGCACAGGCAATCTGTATTACGGCGGCGAGTTTGCCAAGGAACTGGCGTGGCCTTTGCGCGTGGTTGGCGGAGTTCAGACGTTGTTTGGATTCATCCTGTTGTTTCTACTCGGGCTTGGGCTGCGCAACAGATTCAGGTTGCGGTAAACACTGCCCCGTCATTTTTGCAACATTACCCAGCCCCACCCACGGTGATGCCACCAATCATCAGCGTTGGCTGCCCAACACCCACCGGCACCCATTGCCCTGCTTTGCCGCAATTACCGATACCGGGGTCGAGCGCCATGTCGTTGCCAATCGCGCGAATTTGTTTCATCGCGGCGGGGCCGTCGCCGATCAGGGTTGCGCCTTTGATGGGGGCACCGATTTCACCGTTTTGCACGCGGTAAGCCTCGGTACAGGAAAACACAAACTTGCCGTTGGTAATGTCGACCTGCCCGCCGCCAAAGCCGACGGCGTATATACCATCCTTCAGGTCAGCAACAATATCGGCGGGGTCGGCATGGCCGCCCAACATGATGGTGTTGGTCATGCGCGGCATCGGGGCGTGGGCATAGCTTTCGCGCCGTCCGTTGCCGGTGGGTTCAACCCCCATCAGGCGGGCGTTTTGGCGGTCTTGCATATAGCCGACCAGAATGCCGTCCTCGATCAGGGTGTTTTTGCCCGAAACCGTGCCCTCGTCATCAAAACTGATTGACCCGCGACGGTCAGGGATGGTGCCGTCATCAATCACAGTCACGCCCTTGGCGGCGACCTGAGTGCCGATCAGGCCCGAGAAAGCCGAGGTGCCTTTGCGGTTGAAGTCGCCTTCAAGCCCGTGCCCGACAGCCTCGTGTAGCAGGATACCGGGCCAACCGTTGCCCAGCACAATGTCCATTTGACCAGCGGGGGCGGGAACAGCCTGTAGGTTCACCAGCGCGATGCGCAGGGCTTCGCGGGCCACGGGTTCCCAGTGGTCGCGCTCTATCAGCATGGTCAGGCCCGCGCGGCCACCGCCGCCGGTACTGCCGGATTCGCGCCGCCCGTTTTCTTCGACAATCACCGATATGTTGACGCGGGACATTGGCCGCACATCGCGCATCACGCCGCCTTCGGGGCGCATGATTTCGATTTCCTGCAGGCTCGCGGCGATGGTGGCTGAAACCTGAATGACGCGTTTGTCCAGCGCGCGGGCGAAATCATCAATCTCGCGCAGGGTGTCGATTTTCACCGGGAAGGTGGCGTCGTCCATCGGGTTTTGATCGGAGTAGAGCCGCTGATTGGTGGGGGCCGGGGCATCGGCCCATGTACCGCCGCCATCGCCAACCGCAAGGCGAGCGGTTTGCACGGCGCGCTTGATCGCAGCCTCGGATATTTCGGTGGAGTGGGCATAGCCAGCGGTTTCGCCTTTGACAGCGCGCAGGCCGAACCCTTCGGACGCATCAAAGCTGGCGGTTTTCACCCGACCATCGTCGAACGCCAGCACCTCGGAGCGGCGGCGCTCAAGATATAGTTCGCCATCATCTGCGCCATCGGTGGCCTGCCGCAGCAGGGTGAGAGTTTGATCCATATCAAGCGCTGTTTCGAGCGGGCGAAAACCTGTTTGCGGCATTTGCGGCGTCCTTTTTGGCGAAAAAAACATAAAAGCGGCCTTATGCCGCGATAGTGGCCTTGATTCCGATAGGTGTAATATGGTCTTACCGGAAGGAGAAACAACATGATTTATGTCGGCAGTGGATTGATATAGATCAATGGGGATTAAAAATCTAAGGGCTTTGAAAAATCACGGCCATTCGCACAGGGACAGAATATGCGCTTTTTTACAATGCTATCAGGCCTTTGGGTCACAGCCTTCATTACACTTTCGGGGGTTGCCGCGTCTGCACAGGATGCACTTCAGGGGCTTGAGGTCATCGGTAAGCCGATTCCCGGCGGGTTGAACTTTCAACCGTCAAGCAGTTCGGTTATGCGTGATTTGGTCTGGCTGGATAATATGGTGCTGTGGATCATCACCGTGATCACCATCTTTGTGACGCTGCTGCTGTTGATCGTGATTGTCCGCTATAACCGCAAGGCCAATCCGACGCCTGCCAGTTTCACTCACAATACCTCAATCGAAATTGCCTGGACCTTGATCCCGATTGTTATTCTGGTGTTCATCGGGGCGTTTTCGCTGCCGGTTCTGTTCAACAGTCAGGAAATCCCCGAAGCGGATTTGACCATTAAGGTGACAGGGAACCAGTGGTTCTGGACTTATGAATATGTCGACGACGAGTTGGAATTTGACAGTCTGATGCTGGAACGCGCCGAGTTGGAAGAATACGGCTATACCCAAGACGAATACCTGCTGGCGACGGATACCGCCGTTGTGGTGCCGGTTGGCAAAATCGTGGTGATGCAGGTGACAGGATCCGATGTAATCCATTCATGGGCAATGCCAGCCTTTGGTGTGAAACAGGATGGTGTGCCGGGCCGTTTGGCCGAACTGTGGTTCAATGTCGATAAGGAAGGCGTCTATTTCGGCCAGTGTTCCGAGCTGTGCGGTAAGGACCACGCCTATATGCCGATCACAGTGAAAGCTGTCAGTCAGGAAAAATATGACGAATGGCTGAAGGGCGCGAAAGTTGAGTTCGCCGGTGCCGTGCCTGCCATCGCCGTGGCATCGAATTAAGATCAGATGAGCGACGCAAGCCTAAATACACAATCATTTACCAACGAGGCCAGCTTTGGTGACTTTTTCGCCCTGCTGAAACCGCGGGTGATGTCATTGGTTGTGTTCACGGCGTTTGTCGGGCTGTTGGTCGCGCCGGTTTCGGTGCACCCGATTGTCGGCTTTGCATCGATCCTGTTTATTGCCATTGGCGGCGGGGCGTCCGGTGCCTTGAACATGTGGTGGGAAGCGGACATTGACGCAGTGATGAAACGCACCCAAAACCGTCCGATCCCGTCGGGCAAGGTTACGGCGGGCGAGGCCAAAGCATTTGGCATTACGCTGGCGGTGATGGCTGTGGTGATGTTGGCTCTGGCAGCCAATATGGTTGCGGCGGGTATTCTGGCGTTCACCATCTTCTTTTACGTGGTGGTTTACACCATGGGTCTGAAACGCGTCACACCGCAGAACATCGTGATCGGTGGGGCGGCTGGTGCGTTTCCGCCAATGATCGGTTGGGCCGTGGCGACAGGCGGAGTTTCAATCGAAAGCATCCTGATGTTCAGCATTATCTTCATGTGGACACCACCGCATTTCTGGTCGCTGGCGCTGTTCATGAACGATGACTACACCAAGGCGGGCGTTCCGATGCTGCCTGTGGTGCATGGCCGCCGCGCCACACGGGCGCATATTCTGGTCTATACGCTGTTCTTGGCCCCTGTGGCTGTGGGTGCTGCGTTCACCAGCATTGGCGGGCCGGTTTATTTGGTGGCCTCGGTGCTGTTGAACCTGTGGTTCATCACGGGTGCGGTGAAAATCTGGCGGCGGGAGGAAGACGCTGCGATTGCGGATAAATACAGCGCCGAGCGCAAGTTCTTCCGCGTATCATTGCTGTATTTGTTCCTGCACTTTGGTGCACTGTTGGCCGAGGGTGTTTTGCGCAACTTTGGCATGGGGGGCTGGTAGCATGGCGATAGTAAAAGAGCACGAAATGCACAAGCGCCGCTTTAGCCGCAATATGGGTGTTGGGCTGGCGTTGCTGGCGTTTGTGGCGCTGGTTTACGGGCTGACGATAGCCAAGATGCAAACGGGTGATACAATGGAGGCCGCCGATCATTCGCCCCGTGTTAGCATGACCCCTGCGGAGCCTAGCGAATGAGCCAGATGGACCCCAAAACCAAAACCGTTTTGCAAACAGTCAGCGTTGTTGTGCTGATGGGCGGTTTGGCGTGGGCGTCGGTGCCGTTTTACAACTGGTTTTGCAAGGTGACCGGATTTGGCGGCACCACCAGTGTTGCCGAAGCCGGATCGGATACTATTCTGAAGCGCACAATGACCATCCGGTTTGATGCCTCCAAAGATCGTGGCATGCCATGGGTGTTCAAACCGATGGTGCGCGAGATGGAGTTGAAGATCGGTGAAACCGGTTTGGCGTTTTATGAGGCCTACAACCCGACCGATCGCGCAATTGCGGGAACCGCTAGCTATAACGTCGTGCCCTATGATGCGGGCGGCTATTTCACCAAGATTGACTGTTTCTGCTTTGAGGAACAAGTGCTGCAACCGGGCGAACGGGTGCAAATGCCGGTGACGTTTTATGTTGATCCCGAAATTGTAGACGACCGTGATGCGAAATATATCCGTCACATCACGCTGTCCTATACATTCCACGAAACCGAACTGCCAAAGGCCGAGGCGCGATTAACGCCTGCGGACTTAGGCCAATAGAAACTATCCCGAAAACAGGGGCCCGAACGAGGACTATCTGATGGCACACGAAAAGAACCACGACTACCACATTCTGGAACCTTCCATCTGGCCATTGATGGGCGCACTTTCGGCGTTCATCATGCTGGGTGGCGCGGTTTACTACTTTGCAGAAGGCGGCCCTTGGGTGTTCTTTGCCGGATTTGTGGGCGTTCTATACGTTATGTATGGCTGGTGGGTCGAAGTCACCCATGAAGGCCAGACCGGCGACCACACGCCTGTAGTGCGGATCGGGCTTCGATATGGCTTTGTTTTGTTCATCATGTCGGAAATCATGTTCTTTGCAGCATGGTTCTGGGCGTTTTTCAAAAGCGCACTTTATCCGATGGGGCCAGATTCGCCCAAGATTGACGGCATCTGGCCACCTGCCGGGATTGAAGTCTTTGACCCGTGGCATTTGCCGCTGATCAACACGCTGATCCTGCTGTTGTCGGGCGCTGCCGCGACATGGGCGCACCACGCGCTGGCGCATGAAAACAACCGCAAGGATATGATTACCGGTCTGGCTGTTGCCATCGCTCTGGGTGCCTTGTTTACTGTATTTCAGGCCTATGAGTATAGCCATGCGGCGTTCGGGTTTACCGACGGTATTTACCCATCGACCTTCTTTATGGCGACGGGTTTCCATGGCTTCCACGTCATCGTCGGCACGATCTTTCTCGCGATTTGTCTGATCCGGGCGATGAAGGGTCACTTTACCCCCGAACAGCACGTTGGGTTTGAAGCCGCTGCATGGTATTGGCACTTTGTTGATGTGGTCTGGCTGTTCCTGTTTTGCGCCGTCTACATCTGGGGTGGTTAACCCCCGCATAAATACGCATAAAGCAAAGCGCGAAGGTTATGCCTTCGCGCTTTTTGATTTCGGAGGCTTCCGTTGAATAAACGCATGATTGTGCCGCTGTTGTTTGGGCTGCTCGGGGCTGGCATTCTGGTGCGGTTGGGCCTGTGGCAGTTGGAGCGATTGCAGTGGAAGACCGAGATGTTGGCGCAGATTGATGCAAAAATTGCAGCATCTCCCGTGGCCGTCCGTGACAGTCCCAATAAAACCGAACATCAGTTTTTGCCGGTTAAGGCAGGCGGGGTCATCACCACCGATGAAATCCACGTTCTGGCCTCGGTGCAGAAAATCGGTGCGGGCTACCGGATTATCGCGGCTTTTGAAACCAATGGCGGACGGCGCCTGCTGCTGGATCGCGGTTTTGTCGCTATCGCTGCCAAAGATTCGCCGCGCCCCGCCGTCAGTGCCGAAATCACCGGTAACCTGCACTGGCCTGATGAAATGAACAGTGCCACTCCGCCGCCGGACCAAAGCCGAAACATCTGGTTTGCCCGCGATATTGCGGCAATGGCTGCGCATCTAAACACCGAACCTGTGCTTTTGGTGCAGCGTCACAGCAGCGAGGTGGCGTTGGTCACCACGCCATTTCCCGTCACCAGCAGTGGCATTCCGAACCGGCATCTGGAGTATGTTATCACATGGTTTGGACTGGCGCTTGTATGGTTGGGGATGACAGCGTATCTGATCTGGCGTATCAGGCGCAGAACGAACTAAAGGCAAACTGACATGCGATATATCTCGACCCGTGGGAAAGCCCCCGAACTGAGCTTTGAAGAGGCGATGCTGACGGGGTTGGCACGTGACGGGGGGCTGTATGTTCCGGCCGAGGTGCCGGTGATGGCGCAGGCGGATATCGCCGCGCTGGCGGGGCTGCCTTACGAGGAGATTGCTTACCGGGTGATGCGCCCGTTTGTTGAGGGCAGTTTTGGCGACAGCGAGTTTACCGATATCATTGGGCGGGCCTATGACGGGTTTGGCCATGATGCGCGCGCGCCACTGGTGCAGTTGGGGGCGAACCATTTCCTGTTAGAGCTGTTTCACGGCCCCACGTTGGCGTTCAAGGATTTCGCCATGCAGCTGATTGGTCAGTTATTTCAGGCCGCCTTGAATAAGCGCGGTGAGCGGGTGACGATTGTCGGCGCGACCTCGGGCGACACCGGATCAGCCGCGATCGAGGCGTTTCGCGGGTTGGATGCGGTGGACGTGTTCATCATGTATCCCCATGGTCGCGTGTCGGATGTGCAGCGCCGCCAGATGACCACACCGGATGAGGCGAATGTGCATGCGTTGGCGGTGGCTGGTGATTTTGATGATTGCCAAGCGCGGTTGAAGGACATGTTTAACGATTTCGAATTTCGTGATCGTGTGAAACTGGCGGGGGTGAATTCAATCAACTGGGGCCGGGTTCTGGCGCAGGTGGTTTATTATTTCAGTGCGGCAACCGCGTTGGGTGCGCCACACCGTTCGGTTAGTTTCACGGTGCCGACGGGCAATTTCGGGGATATTTTCGCGGGCTATATTGCACGCAAAATGGGCCTGCCGATTGAACAACTGGTGATCGCCACCAACCAGAACGACATCCTGCACCGGACCTTGCGAACGGGGGCCTATAGCACCAAGGGCGTGACGCCCTCGATCAGCCCATCGATGGATATTCAGGTCAGCTCGAATTTTGAGCGGGTGCTGTTCGATGCCTATGGCCGTGATGGCGGCGCCGTGGCGCAGGTTATGGATGAGCTA
>Ga0209633_10006168_pt1 | contig 10299 bp, 8 predicted proteins | sample Cruoilmetagenom1_FD_187290 | JGI IMG/M metagenome (GOLD analysis project Ga0209633, IMG submission 187290) | Oil polluted marine microbial communities from Coal Oil Point, Santa Barbara, California, USA - Sample 1 (SPAdes) (version 2) | ecosystem: Environmental > Aquatic > Marine > Oil seeps ... | reverse complement strand
AGCTCTTCCAGGAGCAATTGTGAAATTAGAAGGAACATATTTAACAACAAGTTCAGATAAAAATGGAAATTTTGAGTTTTCTAAAGTAAAAAAAGGGAATTATTTTGTTGAAATTTCATACATTGGATGTGAGAATGAAAAACAAAAAGTTTCATTATTAGGAAAGAGTATTTATTTAATTGTGAAATTAACAAGTTCAGATATAGTTGCAGATGAGGTTGTTATAACATCTACAAGGGCAAACTTAAAAACACCAGTTGCATTTACAAATATTGAGAAGGCTGATATTGAAAAAAACAACAATGGGCAAGATATTCCGTATTTGTTGGATATGTCACCTTCGGTTGTTATTAGTTCTGATGCAGGAGCTGGTGTTGGTTATACATCTATGAGAATCAGAGGAACTGATATGACAAGAATAAATGTTACTCTTGACGGAATTCCATTAAATGATTCAGAGTCTCATGGTGTATGGTGGGTTAATATGCCAGATTTTGCATCTTCGGTTAATAATATTCAAATTCAAAGAGGTGTAGGAACATCATCAAATGGAGCAGGAGCTTTTGGGGCAAATGTAAATTTTGTTTCTGATAAAATTACTAAAGATGCTTATGCAAATGTAGATTGGACAGTTGGTTCTTTTAATACAAGAAAAGCAACATATAAAGCAGGAACAGGTTTGTTAAAAAAACATTTTGCTTTTGACGCTAGGCTTTCAAAAATTCATTCTGATGGTTTTATTGATAGAGCAAAATCAGACCTTGAATCTTATTATGTATCAGGCAAATACATTGATAAAAAGAACTTCTTTAAGATTAATGTTTTTAGAGGAACTGAACAAACATATCAGGCTTGGAATGGCGTTCCTAAAGCGTCTTTAGATACAAATAGAACTTATAATTCTTATACTTATGAAAATGAAGTTGATCATTATACACAAAAGCATTATCAGATGTTTTATACCCATGAGTTTAATAAAAACTTAAATTTAAATATTGCTTTGCACCATACAAAAGGAGATGGTTATTATGAGCAGTATAAAGATGTACAAAAGTTTAGTAAATATAATTTAGATACTATTTTTATAGGAAACGATACAATTTCAAAAACAAATTTAATTCGCAGAAAATGGTTGAAGAATAGTTTTATGGGTGCTGTATATTCATTGCAATATTCAAAAAATAACTTTAATATTGTTTTTGGTGGTGCATGGAACATGTATATTGGTGACCATTTTGGAAGAATTATTTGGGCACAATATTCAAATAATATGGAAAAAGGATATGAATGGTATAAAAATACAGGAAACAAAACAGAGTTTAATGAATATTTAAAAGTTAATTATCAAGTTTTGCCAAAACTTAATTTATGGGCTGATTTGCAATATAGAATAATTGACTATGCAATGAGTGGCTTTCACGATGATATGCGAAACATAACACAAGAACACCCATATAATTTCTTTAACCCTAAAGCTGGTTTAAGTTATGAAGTTTCAGAAAATCAAAATACATATTTTTCTTTTGCAGTTGCGAATCGTGAACCTTCAAGGAGTAATTTCAGAGATGCTGCTGAAGGTGAAGATTTTGTTCCTGAAACATTATATGATTTTGAAGGTGGATATAAATTCGTATCCAACAATATTGCTTTAAATTTGAATTTGTATTTTATGAACTACAAAAACCAATTAATCCTTACTGGAGAAATCAATGATGTTGGTGCATATATAATGAGTAATGTTGAAGAAAGTTACAGAGCAGGTGCGGAACTTTCTGGAGGCATTAAACTTACAAGTTTTGCAGAATGGAAATTTAATGCAACTTATAGTCAAAATAAAATTAAAGACTTAACTGTTTATGTTGATAATTGGGATACATGGGGACAGGAAACGGAAAACTATAATGAGACAGATATTTCTTTTTCTCCAGATATTATTGCTGGCAGTGAGTTGTCATTCAGTATTTTAAAAGGATTAAACGCAAGTTTTACTTCAAAGTATGTTAGTAGACAATTTATTGATAATACCTCAAATAATAAACGTTCTTTAAATCCGTATTTTGTAAACAATCTAAATTTATCATATTCATTAAACTTGAAAAAAGTAAAGGAAATATTATTTAAAATTTCAATAAATAATGTTTTTAATGAAAAATATGAAACAAATGCTTGGGTTTATAGATATACAACAGGTGGTAGCGAGTATGCAATGGATGGATATTTTCCACAAGCTGGAACTAATTTTTTAATAGGTGTTAGTTTTGGGTTTTAATTTATTTTAATAGAACTCGAGTTAATAGTTAAGGTTTACAATTTCTTTTGTAAACCTTTTCTTTTTAACTTTACAATCTCAAAAAAATATATAAATATTGAAAAATTACGACGTAATAATTATCGGAGCTGGGGCTGCTGGGATTTTGGCATCAATTAGTGCTGCAAAAAATGGTGCAAATGTGTTGCTTTTAGAAAAAATGAGCAAAGAAGCTCGAAAAATGCTAATTTCTGGAAAAGGAAGATGTAATATTACAAATACAGCATATCAATCAGAGTTTTATAAAAAAATTCATCCAAAACCGAAGTTCTTAAAACATGCATTCTCAAAGTTTTTCTCTAAAGATATTTTAGACTTACTTCAAGAAAACGGGCTTAAAACAAAAGAAGAAAGAGGAGGTAGGGTTTTTCCAGAAAGTGATAAGGCTGCTGATGTTGTTTACACATTGCTCAAAATTGCAAAGCAATATAAAGTTGAAATAAAAAAGAACACAAAAGTTGAGGGAATAATTACAGAAGATAAAACAGTTAAAGGTGTAAAAATAAATATTAATAGTAATGTTGAAATAATATATTCACAAAACGTTATTCTGTGTACAGGCGGAAAATCTTATCCAGCAACAGGTTCTACGGGTGATGGCTTTGTTTTTGCTAAAAAACTTGGGCACTCTATTACCGAATTAAGACCAGCATTAGTACCTTTAATAACAGAGGGAAATATTGCAGAAAAACTTCAAGGATTAAGTCTTAAAAACTCAAATGTAAGTATTTGGGTAAATAATAAAAGATTGTATTCTGAATTTGGTGAACTTATGTTTGCACATTATGGTCTTACAGGACCTGTGATTTTAACTCTAAGCAAGTTTGCTATTGATGCTTTTGATAAAAAAAATGATGTTCAAATTTCAATAGATTTAAAACCTGCACTAGATGAACAAAAATTAGACAATAGATTACAAAGAGAATTAAATGAAAATGGTAAAAAGCAAATAAGAAATGTTATGAAGAATTTACTTCCGTCAAAACTAATTCCTATTATTTTAGAACTTGCAAATATTGACCAATATAAAGAATGTAACCAAATTTCAGGAAAAGAAAGAAAAAAGCTAAGAGTTTTATTAAAAGATTTACGTTTTAAATTAAGCGGGCATCGATCTTACAAAGAGGCAATTGTTACTGCAGGAGGTGTTAGCACAAATGAAATTGATGGCAAAACAATGATGTCTAAAATTATTAAAAACTTATATTTTGCAGGTGAAGTTATAGATTTAGACGCAGAAACAGGAGGATTTAATTTTCAAATTGCATTTTCAACTGGCTGGTTGGCAGGTAAATCCTGTGTTATAAAATAATAATTGAAAATGTATTCTGCAATGAATAAAATAATAATATTTTTGTTTTCTATAATAAAAAAAAATAAAATACAAACTTGAGGAGTCCTACAAAAAACATATTTATAGCAAATCGCTTATACTTTGTGATAGGAGTATTAATAGTTCTCTTTATCTTTGGCAATTATTACCCATTTATATTTGCTTTAGCTAAAGTGTTGCTTATTCTTTTGGGAGCATTAATCTTAATTGATATTTTACTTCTTTACAATAGCTCTAAATTTAAAATTAAGGCAAAACGAGAAGCACCTTCAAAACTTTCAAATGGAGATAAAAATGAAATAAAAATCAACATAAAAAATAATTATAAATTTTCAGTACATATATGTATAATAGATGAAATTCCGCATCAATTTCAAAAAAGAGATTTTTTAATTAAAAAAAACTTAAATTCTGGTCAAGAAAAAAATATAAGATATAATTTAAGACCTGTAAAAAGAGGGAATTATGTTTTTGGTAAGCTTAATATATATGCGTCTAATATTATTGGTTTTGTTCAAAGACGTTTTACTTTTAAAGAAGGGCAAGATGTTCCTGTCTATCCATCGTTCATACAATTACGAAAATATGAATTAATGGCTATTTCAAACCGTTTGACTGATTCAGGAATAAAGAAAATACGAAAAATAAGTAATAATAATGAGTTTGATCAAATTCGCAACTATGTTAAAGGTGATGATTTTAGGACAATAAATTGGAAAACCACAGCTCGAAGATCAAGTTTAATGGTAAATCAGTATCAAGATGAAAAAGCTCAACATGTATACAGTATAATTGACATGGGGCGAACAATGAAACTGCCTTTTAATGAAATGTCATTATTAGATTATGCTATAAATACATCTTTAGTTATTTCAAATATTGCTATTTACAAACATGACAAAGCTGGGCTTATAACTTTTTCAAAAGAAATACATAACATTTTGCCTGCGGACAGAAAGAATTCGCAGATGTATCAAATTTCTGAACTTCTTTATAAACAAAAAACAAATTATGAAGAAGCAAATATTGAATTATTATACGCAACTATAAAAAGAAAAATACATCAAAGAAGCTTACTTCTTATTTATACAAATTTTGAAGGCTTCGTTTCATTAGATAGGCAATTAAAATATTTCAAGCAACTTGCAAAAAGCCATTTAGTTGTTTGTGTGTTTTTTGAAAATTCTGAGCTTAAAGAAGTTTCGAAAAAAAGACCAAAAGATACAGAAGGCGTTTACATAAAAACAATTGCAGAAAAATTTATTTACGAAAAAAGACTTATTGTAAAAGAATTAAAAAAACATGGAGTTCATTCAATATTAACAGAACCCCAAAACTTAACTGTTGATACAATAAATAAATATCTTGAATTTAAAGCAATGGGTTTAATTTAACACTTTTTTCACCACCTGTAACATGCTGTTTGTTAGGTAAATACTTAAAAAAAATACATTTATTAACAAATAATTGTTAATAATTATTGCTCTTTAATAAAATAGTTTTATTTTTGCAGACCGAAATTTCTCTACGTGTGAGAAATAAAGGATTGTATAAATCAAAAAAATAAAACAGTGAATACTTTAAGTTACAAAACAATTTCAGCAAACAAAGCGACCGTAAATAAAGAATGGTTGCTAGTTGATGCCGAAGGAGAGACTTTAGGTCGCTTGGCATCCATTGTTGCAAAATTAATTAGAGGAAAGTATAAAACAGAATATACTCCTCATGTTGATTGCGGCGACAATGTAATAGTTATTAATGCAGAAAAAGTTCAATTATCTGGTAAAAAGTGGGATGATAAAAAATATATCAGACACACAGGTTACCCAGGCGGACAAAGAGTTACAACAGCAAAAGAACTTCTTGCAAAAAAACCTATTGCTTTGGTAGAAAAAGCAGTAAAAGGTATGCTTCCAAAAAACAAATTAGGTAGTGCATTATATAGAAACTTATATGTTTATGTAGGTTCAGAGCACAAACAAGAAGCACAAAAACCAAAGAAAATAAACATAAATTCAATAAAATAATATGGAGACAATTAACGCATTAGGAAGAAGAAAAGCTGCTGTTGCAAGAATATATGTTAAGGAGGGAAAAGGAAACATTACAGTAAATAAAAAAAAGCTTGATGAATATTTTACAATTCCCGAACAAAAATTTCAAATTTTAAGACCTCTTCAAACTGTTGAAGCATCTGAAAAATATGATATCGTTGCAAGATTAACGGGTGGTGGTATCAAAGGTCAGTCTGAAGCTTTAAAATTAGCTATTGCTAGAGCATTAGTAAAAATTAATGAAGAAGATAAATCTGCATTAAAAAAAGAAGGTTTCATGACAAGAGATTCGCGTGTTGTTGAAAGGAAAAAACCAGGTCAACCAGGAGCTCGTAAGAAATTTCAATTTAGTAAACGTTAATATTAAAATAAAAACTATTCCTTTAAGTTTAGTATCTAAATTATTAAGACTAACAAATATGTTGCTACTTAATAATTGATTTATTAAAAGAAGGTAAACTTAAATAAAAAGAAAAAATGGCAAAAGTAGATTTTAAACAATTACTTGATGCAGGTGTTCATTTTGGACATTTGAAAAGAAAATGGAATCCTAAAATGGCTCCTTATATTTTTATGGAGCAAAATGGTATCCATATTATTGATTTATACAAAACAATGGCAAAACTTGATGAGGCATCAGCCGCAATCAAACAAATTGCTAAGTCTGGAAGACAAATTTTATTTGTTGCTACAAAAAAACAGGCAAAAGATATTCTTGAAGATAAGGTAAAAGAAACAGGAATGCCTTATATCAATGAAAGATGGTCAGGTGGTATGTTAACAAACTTCCGAACAGTAAGGAAAGCAATCAAAAAAATGAAAGCTATCGATGTTATGGAAAAAGACGGAACTTTTGATCAAATTTCTAAAAGAGAAAGATTACAGATTACACGTGAAAGAGCAAAACTTCAAAAAAACTTAGGAAGTATTGTTGATATGAGAAGAGTCCCTTCTGCATTATTTGTTGTTGATGTTGCAAAAGAACATATTGCTGTTGCAGAAGCAAAAAAACTTGGTATTCCGATTTTTGCAATGGTTGATACAAACTCAGACCCAAGTATTGAATTTCCTATCCCTGCAAATGATGATGCATCAAAGTCAATTTCAATTATTGTTGAAGTTGTAACAAATGCAGTTAAAGAGGGTTTGGCTGAAAGAAATGCTCAGAGAAAAGATAATAAAGAAGATAATTCTGAAAAATCAGGAACTACTAAAACTAGAGCACGTAAAACTAAATAAATATTAAATTATCGGATGAATAATTTTGCATCTATTATTTTAAACATTTTTTGTTTATAGATATTTGCTTAAATATTATCATCCGATAATTATGTTTAGCAAAAAACATTTGCTTTAATAAACAATTTTAACAAGAAAAAAAAGTATAAAATGGCAAAAATAAGTGCATCTGAAGTTGCAAAACTTAGAAAAATGACTGGAGCAGGAATGATGGATTGTAAAAATGCTCTAACAGAAACTGATGGAAATTTTGATGAAGCTGTTGATGTTTTAAGAAAAAAAGGACAAAAAGTTGCAGGTAAACGTGCAGATAGAGATGCTTCAGAGGGAGCAGTTGTTGCTAAAGCATCTAAAGATGGAAAAAAAGCAATGATTATATCATTAAATTGTGAAACTGATTTTGTTGCAAAAAATGATGATTTTGTGAAATTTGCTCATGCAATTCTTGATGTTGCAACTGAAAAAAATCCTGCTAATCTTGAAGAGTTATTATCTCTTGAATTTAACGGGAATTCAATTTCTGAAGAAATTATTAACCAAACAGGTGTAATTGGAGAAAAAGTTGAACTTGCTTACTTTGGAAAAGTTGAGGGAGAGGCTGTTGCAACTTACATTCACATGGGAAATAAATTAGCATCAATTGCAGCATTTAATAAAACTGTTGAGAAAGCTGTTGGTAAAGATGTGGTTATGCAAATAGCTGCAATGAACCCAATTGCTCTTGATAAAGATGATGTTGTTAAAGAAGTTGTTGATAAAGAAATTGAAATAGGTAAAGATCTTGCAATTCAAGAAGGAAAACCAGAAGCATTAGCTGAAAAAATTGCAGTTGGAAGATTAAATAAATTCTTTAAAGAAAACACATTACTTAACCAACAATGGGTTAAAGATAATAAAAAAACTATTAAAGATTTCTTGAAAGAAGCAGATGCTGAATTAAAAATTGTTGAATTTAAAAGATTCGGTTTAGCCTAATTCTAAAAACATTTATAATTTTAAAGCCTACAATTTGTATTGTGGGCTTTTTTATTAATTACATTTATAAAAGATGAAAAAAAACTATTTATTTTCAGCAGTATTAATTTTATTGCTATCATCATGCAGCATTCTACAAAAAAACAAGCCCAAAGAAGATGGCTTGTATGCTAGAATGACAACAAATAAAGGAGATATTACCTTGTCTCTTGAATTTGAAAAAGTTCCTTTAACGGTATCTAATTTTGTTGGATTAGCAGAAGGGAAAATTAAAAACAAAGCAAAAAAAATAGGAATTCCTTATTATGATGGAATTGTTTTCCATAGAGTAATTAACAACTTTATGATACAAGGTGGAGACCCCACAGGAACAGGAAGAGGTGGACCAGGTTATAAGTTTAAAGATGAATTTAACTCAAGCTTAAAACATGATAAACCAGGAATATTGTCTATGGCAAATGCTGGTGTAAATACTAATGGTAGTCAATTTTTTATTACTCACAAAGCAACACCGTGGTTAAATAATCACCATTCTGTTTTTGGTCATGTAATAGATGAAAAAAGTATGAATGTTGTGAATTCAATTGTACAAGGAGACACAATTATTAAAGTTAAAATTTTACGAGTTGGAAAAAAAGCAAGAAAGTTTAATGCAAAAGAGATATTTATGTCTTTAAATGGCAAATAATTTTTTTCAGTTCGTTACGATTATTATCTTTGCAAATAATTCATATTAGAAAATAATACAAAAAAAATGGCTGATATTTTTGGTGAAATAGTTCAAGTGATAGGTCCAGTAGTTGACGTAAGTTTTGAAAAAACAGGCTCTAAACTTCCTGAAATTTATGAATCCCTTGAGATTATTAAAGATGATGGTAGTTTGTTAATTGTTGAAACAGAACAACATATTGGCGAGAGTACAGTTAGAACCATTGCAATGGATACCACGGATGGTTTAGAGAGAGGTATGAAAGTTAAAGCAACTGGTGCACCTATAAAAATGCCTGTTGGTGAAAAAGTGAGAGGAAGACTTCTTAATGTTGTTGGAGATACAATTGATGGTTTAGAAAGTTTAGACAAATCAGATGGATACCCAATACATAATGAGCCTCCAAAATTTAAAAATTTATCAACTGCATCAGAAGTTCTTTATACAGGAATTAAGGTAATTGACTTAATTGAACCTTATGCAAAAGGTGGTAAAATTGGTCTTTTTGGTGGTGCTGGTGTTGGAAAAACAGTTCTAATCCAAGAATTAATTAACAATATAGCAAAAGGTTATGCTGGTATGTCTGTTTTTGCAGGTGTTGGAGAACGAACAAGAGAGGGAAATGATTTACTTAGAGAAATGATTGAATCTGGTATTGTTAAATACGGAGATGAATTTGTTGAATCAATGGAAAAAGGAGATTGGGATCTTTCAAAAGTTAATAAAGAAGAACTAAAAAAATCTCAAGTTTCTATGGTTTTTGGACAAATGAATGAACCTCCTGGTGCACGTGCAAGAGTTGCTTTGGCAGGTTTGTCTGTTGCTGAAAAATTTAGAGATGGTGACGGAGACGGTAAAGGAAATGATATTCTTTTCTTTATTGATAATATTTTCCGTTTTACACAAGCTGGTTCTGAGGTTTCTGCACTTTTAGGAAGAATGCCTTCAGCAGTTGGTTACCAACCAACTTTGGCTACTGAAATGGGTGGTATGCAAGAAAGAATCACATCAACAACACACGGGTCAATCACTTCTGTACAAGCTGTTTATGTGCCTGCAGATGACTTGACAGACCCTGCTCCTGCAACAACATTTTCTCACCTCGATGCAACAACTGTATTAAGTAGAAAACTTGCAGAACTTGGTATTTATCCTGCTGTTGATCCTTTAGATTCTTCATCAAGAATTTTATCTCCTGATATTGTAAGTCAAGAACATTATGATACAGCACAAAAAGTAATTAATATTCTTCAGAGGTATAAAGAACTTCAAGATATTATTGCTATTCTTGGTATGGATGAACTTTCTGAGGAAGATAAATTAACTGTTCACAGAGCAAGACGTGTTCAAAGATTTTTATCACAACCATTCTTTGTTGCTGAACAATTTACTGGCTTACAAGGCGTATTAGTTCCTATTGAAGATACAATTAAAGGATTTAATATGATTATTAATGGTGAGGTTGATAAATATCCAGAAGCTGCATTTAACCTTGTAGGAACAATTGAAGATGCAATTGCAAAAGGTGAAAAGATCATAAAAGAAACTCAACAATAAATATAATTATTATGTTTTTAGAAATAGTAACACCTGAAAAAACTTTATATAGTAATGATATTAAGTATGTTAATATTCCTGGAAGTAAAGGACGATTTGGAGTTTTGAAAAACCATGCACCTGT
>Ga0209633_10006167_pt1 | contig 10300 bp, 7 predicted proteins | sample Cruoilmetagenom1_FD_187290 | JGI IMG/M metagenome (GOLD analysis project Ga0209633, IMG submission 187290) | Oil polluted marine microbial communities from Coal Oil Point, Santa Barbara, California, USA - Sample 1 (SPAdes) (version 2) | ecosystem: Environmental > Aquatic > Marine > Oil seeps ... | reverse complement strand
CTCGTCTCAGTTGCGCAGCAGGGTGCGGTTTCTGAACAGTTGGGGCCGTTCGTGATAGGGATTGAGGCCGGCGTAATATTGCTCGACCAGTTCAACTTCATGTATAGATCCAAAAATCATGGGTACACGCTCATGGATATTTTGCGGTTGTATTTCCATTACGCGCTGTATACCAGTGGTGGCAGTGCCGCCAGCCTGCTCGATGAGGAAGGCGATCGGGTTACATTCGTATATCAGGCGTAAACGACCTGCGGCATAACCTTTACGTATATCACCCGGGTATAGGAAAATTCCGCCGCGGGAAAGGATGCGATGGCACTCGGCTACCAGCGATGCGATCCAGCGCATATTGTAGTTGGTGCCATGCGGCCCATCTTCACCTTCCAGGCAATCATCCACGTATGCCTTGATGTGACCGTCCCACTGGCGGGAGTTTGAGCTGTTGATGGCGAACTCGTTGGTATCCAGTGAAATCGAGATGGCGTCAGATGTGAGACGGAATTCGCTGTTGAGCGGGTCCAGTATGAAAAGCATCGTGCCGTCACCGATGGTCATCACGAGTGCGGTTTGAGGACCGTAAATAACGTAACCCGCTGCCAGTTGGGCGGTGCCGGGTTGCAATAATCGACATTCATCATCTGCATTGCTACCGGCTTCATCCTGGCCTGACGGCAGAATTGAAAATATCGTACCAACCGATACATTTGTGTCGATGTTTGAAGAGCCATCGAGCGGATCGGTAGCCACAAACAGGGGTGCACCCTCGTTGATGGAGCAGGGCTCTTCCAGTTCCTCGGAAACAAGGCAGGATACCGGTGCGTCATGGAGGGCTTCGATAATCAGATCATTGGCGATCAGGTCCAGGGCTTTTTGCGTATCTCCATCGGTGTTGTCACCCTTTTCAGCACCAAGTTCGCCAGCCAGGGGCCCACGCGCAACCAGGGCGGAGATCTCGACACAGGCTTCCGCGATGGCTTCAATCGTACGGGAAACGGCAGCACGGGTTTCTGAATCACCTGTCCAGTTTGCCAGGTATTGCTTCAAGCCGGGATGTTTGCTCATTTGCTTTTCCTCAAAGGACTTGCCGTGGAACGCGAAAGAAAACGCGTCTGTTCGTTTGGTCAATAGTATAAATAGGCTTTTGCCTACCCGGAATATGCATAAGGGGGGTGGGACAGGAGTATTTTGGGTGGGAAAAAACCCACCCATAAGACAGGGTGGCCAAAGCGGAGCGCATTCGGTTACGGGACAATTACCTTTTCAGGTACAGGGCGATTGCCTGGCCACGGTTACTGACGCTGAGTTTTTCAAATAAATTCCTGATGTGATACTTGACGGTATTGCTTGAAACACCTTTCTCGGCCGCGATTTCCTTATTTGTGCGTCCCGCCGCCAGTGAGGACAGGATTTCCAGTTCACGTTTGGTCAGCGTGGTTAACGGGTTGGCGTTGATCAGGCTGACATCCAGGTAGGGGAATACCATGCGACCCCGGGCCACCTCAGCAACGGTATCAAGCAGGTACTCAGGTTGCTCATTCTTGGACACGTAAGCGGCACCACCGTGGGCCATCACGTGCATTGGCACGGTGTCGCTTTCAAGGCCCGTATAAACTATGACCCGTGGTGAATCCGTGCGGGGTTTCAAGTGGTCGAGAATAAAACGCGCATCACCCGGCGGAATAACCCAGCCGACCACGGCCGCATCCATATGAATGTCTTCGACCATCTTCAGAAAGGTTTCGGAGTTTTCACTGCTACCGACAATCTGGAAGCGATCGTCCTCGCTAAACAACTGCTTGAGCGCAGCGCGCATCAACGGGCTTTTGTCTGCGATGCCGATGAGAATCGGCTTGGACTGATCTTGTTTTCTGACCATATACGCATATTACTCCAACCCCAATGGTCACAACAGACTCCTAGTCAGATTTTGTGCGATCCTGTAGTCGCGATGGCATCCATACCGTAAGTGCAGTGATGACCATTACCACGGCAGCAACCATGATGATCAGTTCATAATTGTCCTCACCCAATAACATGGCGGTGACCACGGGTCCTGATGCCAGTCCCATCTTGGAGGCAAAACCGCCCATTGCAGCCATTTGTCCCGTCACATCAAAGCGCGATGCCAAGCCCAGCAGGTAGGCGATGGTAAAGCCCCAGGTGATACCGATCATGCAATTGGAAACAATCCAGATCCAGGGGACATTGCTGTACAACAGAATCCACATGGCCAGCGCGGTGAACATTATGCCCGCGAGTACCGACTTCAGGTAACCGAAGCGGCTGCCGATGACAATCACCAGGCCGGCACCAGCCAGACCCAGCCAGTTGGCAATACCCAGGGTGGTAGAGATAAAGCCCATTTCAAGCTTGTAATACTCACCAAGGCCGATAATAAATGCAAACAATCCCATATTGGCTGCCTGGAACAGGAAAATAGTAGCCAGTGTCAGCATCAGGGGAAGTTTCTGTATACCGTTACCAGCGGTTTGTTTCTGTTGTTCCTTTTTTTCTGAAATAGCGTAATCAGGCAGAAACGGCATCATCATGAAAGTCACCGCGCTGAAGGCTACCAGTGAATAGAAGAGCACCTGTGTTCCGAATTCCGGCACCAATCCAGGGATGAACATGATGCCAAGGCCCCCAAAACCGAACTGCACGAATAGCAAAACGCCAAAGGTGCGGTCGGGTTGCAGGGTGCGGGCGATCAGTGAAAAACCCGTACCGACGAGCATGCCGCCAACAAAGCCATGCAGGAACCGTACAAATAGCAGGGTTGTAGGATCTGATATTTTGATTGAAAGCAGATCTATAACGATCAGTGTGCTGAGGAATATCGTAGAAGCCACACGCCAGTTAATTCGCTTGATCAGAAAGACGATAAAAAGTGCACCGGCTGCGGCACCGTACATATTGGCCGAGGCTACGTTGCCGGCCTGCTGGTTTGTAAAGCCAAGTGCTTCGATCAGACCACTGACGATGGCAGGCATGATATTGACGTAGAAAAGACCGGCGGAAGCGAGAAAGGCAAGGATTGTTCTCGCTATCATGCTGTTTGGAGATACTTTTGGTAAGTTATTGAACATATTTATGATTCTTTGCAATAATTAAGAGCTTTATTGGCTTCAACCGCCGCTTTGCGGAAGCCATGTTGATTGCTGTCTGTAAAGTAGTAATACACGCTGTTATTCGGGAACATGGCGACGGAGATACCACCGTAACCTGACATAAAGGGGACCCAGGTCTCACCCGGGCAGCCTATCCACCGGGAAACATCCAGACCCCAGAATCCATTGCTGTAGGCCAGATTTTTTTCACCAAGCCGCATATGCCTTGGCTTGCCGGCACGGAACATTGCAAGGTCAAAGTCGGGACCTGAGATGGTTTCGCTGTGAGCAGAACCCGAGTTCAAAGCCTGTCCGATCCGGGCCACATCATCGTTGTGAAAAATCATGCCGAAACCGGTGAAAGCTTGAAACTCTTCATCATAGGTACGTTGTGTCCACTGCAATGACGGACTGAGTTCGAGGGGTTTGAAAAACTGTTGGTAGATCAGATCCCGGTAAGCATCAGCCTGTGGGCCAGATTTTTGTTTCAGGAATTTATCCATTGCGACACCGAGCAGGTAGGTATTGGTGGTGTTATAAACCCATTGTGTCCCGGCTGGCGATTTTCTGGGCCAGGCTTCGCAGCTGAATCGAACTTTGCCCTTGTGTGTCTCGGCCAGGAAGAAAGTTTGCATCGCGGCAGCATCTTCATCGGCGTTGAAAATGCTGGAGTTGTAATTGCCTGTTGTCATATTCAAAAGATGGGCAGGTGTGACATCGTCCCAGCGTTTGTCTGCCAGCTTACATTCAGGAATCAACTCTGAAACCGGGGTTGTTGCAAACTCCGGCCAGCGCCTGGTCAATATAAGGTATCCGAGACCGCCAGCAAGACTCTTGGCCACGGAGTACGAGGGTAGGTCAAGAACCTCGCAGAAAGGGTAGGGGCCGAAACGTGTTGGACATTCACTGCGGTAGTGAAGCCCATTCAATACCAAACCGTAGACAGTCACATCTTCTGTTCCCGGGGGTCGAAAGGCCTTCTTCTCAAGTCCGGGATAGTTCTTCTCAAGTTCGGAAAATGATTTGACCGGCAGACGACTGGATTTTTCTTTGTGATAGGCCCGAATGACCTCGGCAGACCGGGCAATTGACTGTGGTTCATAGCTGGCTTTAGCAACTCCCCACAGGTTTATTTTCAGATAAAGACAGGTTTCGCTGGTTATTTGCCATGCAACACGGGAGATGGCGCCGCTGCTCTTGTACATGAACGTCATCAGGCCGTTATGTGTGCAGTTCTGGTTTTTCTCTTTGAGTGAGAACGGAAGTGATGCATGTGACCAACCCTTGTCTCCAGTCACATTCCAGCTAATGCCTGGTTCGGGGATCATTTCCCAATAAGGGTGATCACTCCGTTGAGGTCCACGGTTTAGCGGGACAATTTCTGCACCATCCATAACAAAGCTGAATGAGTACGGCGGTAATTCACGTATCTTCAACTTGTCATTGGCAGCAGTCTCAAAGGTGTCTGTCAGTATTTCAATCCGGTTCAAGCCTGCAACGGTATTAAGTGTTAAAACACCTTCAAAATGATTTGACGGGGAGACAGAATTATCGGGTGGTGAAAAAGCCCGTGTTGGCTGCGGCGAGGCCATGGCTTCGTCACCCTGAAGAAATTCAAGATCAAGCAATTCACTGCCAGGTGGGTTCCCGACCGCCTGGGTAACGGTGAAGACCTGTAGAAAGACCAGTGCAATAGACAGCAGCAGGTTCCCGGGACGCCTGGCAGAAAATAGCCACTTGCAGTTAGTCAATGCAAATCCCGCCATCAATCAGTATTTCAGCCAGCGGCGCCAGCTGTGATTCATAATCGCGCCAGCGATTTACAGAAGAGGTATAGACCGGTTGTCTTACCTGGGTTGCACTTGCAGTGGTGGTGGTAGCGGAATTTTTTGAGAAGTCCAAACACTGTGATTCCCAGTTCAGATCACATGCGGTGACCAGGTTTCGGGCACCGGGTTCGAAATTTTTCACCAGGTGTTCGTAGGACAATTCATGAATCACACCGGGCATGGTCTGTTTCCAATGTGTCATCAGGCGGTGATAGGCGAGGTAGTAGGCGGCAATTTCCTTGAGGTCGTAGGACCAGGGGTAGCCGTCCTGGAATAGGCGTTTGTAAACTGCGTAACAGGTGTCCATCGGATGACGGGTCAGGTGGATAATTTTTGCATTGGGCAGAGATAAATGAATCAGCCCGGCGTATAAAAAATTCAAAGGCATCTTGTCAACAAAATGCGGGGTTAAACCTGTCAGTGGTCGACTACTGTCGAGGTAGGCCTTTCCGAGTTGTGCAAAATCGAGTTCTGCGGTTTGCTGAACAAGTTCCTGGCGGGACAGGTTTTGGGCGCCCGGGTGTTTCCGAACCTGCTGCATCATCTGCGTTGCAAAGTTGTTCAACTCGCCGGCAGCAAATACCCCGGAGTGGCTGCCCAGAATTCTCTCGACCAGTGTTGTGCCGGTGCGGGGCAGACCGATGACGAAAACAGGTTCCCTTGTCGGGTAGCCTTTTTCAGTGCCTGCCAGCAGGGTGGTGCCAAAAGTGTCAATGATGGCATTTATGATCTGCAGGTCATCACTAATGCTGTAGTTTATGTGTCTTCTGCGTAAATTTGCGCCGCGGGAAAGCGTACTGAATGACTGCTCTGGTTCGCCTATATCTTCAAGTTCCTTGGCAAGTGCGTAACAAACCCGGACTTCACCGGCGGGTATTGTGATGCCACGTTCAAGCAGTTTTTTTAACTGGGAAATATGATTGGCGTCCGGGCTTTGCTTACGCAGGTCCGAACGCAATTCGTAAGCCTCAAAATCTTCCGGATTCAGCGCGATGGCTTTTTCAAGGCTGGTCTCTGCCTGTGTAATCTGACCGCGAAACCTTTGAATGCTTGCAAGGTTGTACCAGTGCCCGCCATTTTTCGGCTCAAGTTCAATGAGTCTTTGATAGAGCAGGGCAGCTTCATCGTGCAATTCGAGACGACTGCATAGAAATGCCAGTTGTGAAAGCTGCACCGGCTTGTAGTGGTTGGAATCTGCTAAAAGCGTCAGTAAAAACTCACCACCGCTTTCATTGTCTCCATTCATAAGCAGGCAACTGGCGCGGTGTAACTGCCAGTCGATATTGGCAGGCTCGAGTTTTAATGCCCGATTGATAGCGACCAGGGCCGGTTGGGGCTGCTTGATGAATTGTGCTACGTGGCTGGCAGCATGCCATCCCGGCGCAAAATCGGGAAAGTTTCTTGCAAGCCGGTTGCTGGAGTCGATGGCCTTTTTGATATCTTTGTCACGCAGGCTTTGCCAGACCCTGTCCAGTAACTGTTTGCTGGTTTGATGACTGGGATTCATTTGTGGCTCAAGCAGCATTGGATGGGTTTATCCTAACATTGTGTCGCCGATATTGACCGGGATAAAAAACCGGGCCTGGGCCCGGTTTTTTCCTGTAAGCGTTTCAGCGTTCTAGCGGAAACGATAGGTTGCACTGATGCCAAATGTACGGGGTTGGGTAATGTAATTACGTTGGTTATTGCCGTAATAATTTTCAAAAATTCCCGTATCGGTACTCATATAGGCCTCGGGATAAGAACCCGTAATCCCTTCTTCGTTGCCGAGGTTCTTGGCAAACAGGGAAAAGTTCCAGTGATCCGTGATGATAGCGACGGATGCGTTAAACAGGGCAAATGAGTCAAAGGTTTCCTGGATCGAAGTATCCTGCACTGAATTAATGGAATCACCCTGGTAGTAAGCGAGTAAACGTGATGCCAGGCTCCAGCCATTGTTGAGGTTATAGTTATGGTCAAAACTGATGGTGGCGACGTGCTCTGCAGTACCGGGTAATCTGTGTCCATCGTCGGCGATCAGGCCACCGGTCTGGGGTTGGTACAAATCGTCAGTCAGTTCCGCATTGATATAAGAGTAACCGAAATTGACGATCAGGTTATCGGTGGCCGCCCATGCTGCTTCAAGTTCCAGGCCCGATGTTGCGGCGGAATCGCCGTTCTGGGCCATGAAGAAGCCCCACCAGGCAGAAGCTGTGTTGAGTTGGGGATCCTGCCAGTCGACATAGAATATGTCAGCGGAGTACCTCCAGCGATTGGTGTAACCCTTGATACCAAGTTCGTAGTTATTTACGGTATCCGCCGCGTAAAACTGGACCGTTTCCGGGTTCAGTTCAGCAAAGAAACCGCTGGTCGGAATGGCGTTCGCACCACCACGACGGAAACCCTGGGAAAAAGTGGCGTAAAGCATCTTGTCGTCGGCGATGTCCCAGGAAAGGTTTAACTTGAACAAGGTGTCAGATTCCTCCTGCGAGGGAAAGTCCACGTAAGGAACTACAACGCCCTCAAACAAGGGGAAGTCCATTGCGGTGCTATTGGTGAGTTCGTTATCAAACCAGCGTAAGCCGGCATTGATCCGGAAGGTATCAGAAACATGGAAGGTCATTTCGCCATAGAGGGCCAGATCGGTGAAGGTTTCCCTGCGGTCATACCAAAAATCAATCTCGGACAGGTCATAACCACCCGCCCACCAGTCACCATAAGCCCTGCATGCTTCACCCAGCTCGGGACAGGCTTTACCGTACTCGTTCAGACCCAGCAGGAAGCTGTAATTGTTAGTTGAGCGGTCCTGATCCATGTAATACGCGCCCACGATCCAGTCAATTTTGCTGTCGTCGGTGGCGTCTGATACGAGGCGGAACTCCTGAACGAATGCTTCTTCTTCAAAGCCGGCAGAGACATAGGCTGAAGCTCTTGGATTGCCTGTGTAAAGTATTTCGAACCAGTTGGTAAACGTCGTGTCCTGGCTACGGTCGGTTACCCACAGACTGGTATTGTCCCGCCAGCCGTTGCCGTTGTGTTCATAGCTGGAGGTATTGGAGGTCAGTGTCGCGAAGCCAAGATCCCAGGCGATATCCAGGTTCAGCAATTCAACGTCACGTTCTGAAGGTTCAAGAAACGTCGAACCGTTGTCATCGTCACCATATACGTTGCCGAAAAAGTCAGCACCTTTGGTGGTGCTGCGGCGACCGCCGATCTCATCTTCCTGCATCTGGTAGGTCAGCTGAAATCTCAAATTCTCCGTGGCATCCCAGAGGAAAGATGCTCGCAAATGTGTTATTTCAACGGAATCAGCATCTTTTTCAGATGTATAACATGAGTCATTGAACGCAACCTCTTCCGGGCTCAACGAAGCGCTATTATTGTCAACACAGGTGCCAGTATCATCCAGCACCACTGGTTTGCCATTACTGCCCAATTGATAAAGGTTAACGTAATCAATGATACCGTCATTATCAATAATACCGCCGGAGATACGGAATGCCGCGTTGGCGCCGATAGGGAAGTTCAGCATGACGTCACCACTCAGATTGTTTCCATCCGAGCCATCCGTCTGACCGATGCTACCACGTGCTTCTGCGTCAAAACCGCTGGGGTCTGGTTTTCTCATGATGTAGCGAACTGCACCACCCAAAGCGCCCGAACCGTACAGGGTACCCTGGGGACCACGTAGAACTTCCACACGTTCCACGTCCTTAAGCAGAAAGTTGGCGAAAATCGGTGTGTTGTCGACATAGGTTGCAACGGTTGAAACTGCTGACAAACCGACATCGCCATTTACACCGTTGTCGACGTTAACACCCCTGATGACGATGCTGTTCATATGGCCCTGGTTTCTGTAACCACGGTCGACCACTGAAATACCAGCAATATTGCGCATCAGTTCATACGAATCCACGATGTTCTGGGCCTGGATGTCGGCACCGGATATTGCAGAAATGTTGTAGGGAATATCCTGCGTGGACTCTGCTCGTGCTGTGGCCGTAACAATGACTTCTTCGAGGACCCGGTCACTATCAACATCTTGGTCCTGTGCCAGCGCGAGACTGACCTGGGTTGACGCGATGATTGCTGTTGTAATGGCTGTGGTAAGTGCGCTTCTCTTGAACTGCAGCGTGGGTTTCATGGATTTGCTCCGTTATTTTAGTTTAGATCAGTCCCGGGGCAGCCGACACTTAGCTTACCCAATCATAAAAGTATCGAAAGTCCCGACCGGGTCGTAGAGCCAGTTGGTAACTCCCTATGAGTCCAGCGTTTTTATTGCCGGGTTCTATTCTTCCTTTCCTCTGGAATTATTGACTCCGGGAACGCTTTATTTGGCAGGTATTACAAGTTCGCCAAGCTCGGCAAAAGAACCGGCCCCGGCGTCTTGCTGGTAGACCGGATAGGTAATGCCGGCATCACGAAAACTTTTCAGGGGTTGTCCAAGCCCGTGAAGACCACGCTCGCGGACACGGCGTACATGGTTGAAATCCATTTCTACCGTAATGATGTCGCGACTGGCAGAGGCCTGGTGGATGATTGTCCCATCCGGACCAACCACGATTGATTTGCCGTAACCAAGACGCCCGGCACTGTTCAGACTGAAAAAATATAACTGGTTAGTGGCGGCATTGGCGCGTGAGATAGCCAATTCAACATCCCGGTCAATGGTATTGGTCAGCGTGGGTACGATGATAGCCTCAGCACCCATCCATGCCAGTTGGCGGATGATTTCCGGGAACCAGATGTCATAGCAGATAATCAGGCCGATTTTACCCACACCGGGCACCTCGAATACCACGAAGTTATCGCTGCCTGCTACATTCTTTTCGTAGGGATAAAAAGGATACTGCTTGCTATAACGCGCAATGACTTCACCTTCCGGGTTGATAACCGGGGCAGTGTTATACACCTTGTTTTCACGGCGCTCATAAATAGAGCCGGGTATCAGCCAGATATCATTCTTTTTTGCAGCTTCACGGAAACAGTTTTCAACTTCGCCCGGGAGTTGCACGGCCATTCCAGTATTGGCGCCATAGGTGCAGAGTTCCGGAAGCACAACCATTTGAATCCATGGGAAGCGCTTTTTGACAAGGTCTATTTCTTTTTCAATGGTAGACAGGTTGTCTTCAGCACCCAGCTCCAGTTGCAATCCTGCGATGGACAGATAACTCATGACAGGCTCCATTTTTTTGAATTACGCCTTTGTAAACAGGCGTTGAATGGCAGATTAGCCATTGGGTCACAGGTCGTATAGAACCAGATTTGAAGTGCTTATGAGTCCAGTCAGGGTTTTTTAGAGTATAAAATTCCCGAGTCAACCAGGCGACCGCCGGGTCTCCACCAGCGTATGTGGTCACCGTCGAGGCTCACCTGCAGCCGGCT
>Ga0209633_10006166_pt1 | contig 10300 bp, 14 predicted proteins | sample Cruoilmetagenom1_FD_187290 | JGI IMG/M metagenome (GOLD analysis project Ga0209633, IMG submission 187290) | Oil polluted marine microbial communities from Coal Oil Point, Santa Barbara, California, USA - Sample 1 (SPAdes) (version 2) | ecosystem: Environmental > Aquatic > Marine > Oil seeps ... | reverse complement strand
TGTTCCTTGTACGAAATCCCTATTGTTTCCGCTTTGATCAGCCCACTCGCTCACACCTGTTCCTGTTTCTGTAACTCCAACTGTCGCATCGAGCCATAGCATAAGATCGGCTCCAAGATCCGCGGGAGTCCAGCCTGAAGGAGTTATTTCTGGATTTATATCCATTTGTAAATAAGTGTCCTGCCAGATAAATACAAACAAATATTCTTTGCCTGATTCTGTTGGAAATGTAGTGCCGTTATCTGGAAATAATGTAGCTCCCGAAATAATCACATCGTTACCATCTCCTATAATCATTTTGGTTTCACCCATGCCGGCAACTGCACCTGTGGCATCCCATGTCAAAGTCATATCCCCTGACATGGTTTCAGGTGTTGAATGAGTACGTTTTTTATCTGCTCTTATTGATAGGCTCCAAGCCTCAACATTTAAAGTTGCTGCATCATCATTGGCGTTGACAACTGTTTTGACTTCTGTGGCCTCGGCACCTGAGTAAGTGTCTCCGGCTACTTTATCTGGATGTGTGATCTTTGTCATAATCTTTAACTTAAAATAAATGGGAATGTATAAGGAAAAACGGTACTAATTGGAACATTAGGATCAAATATCCCATAAGGAACATCAGAAGTTCCCGGCAATTCTAAACTTGGCCATTTGACCGAAACCAGCCAATCGACCTCTGAATCCAATCCTTCTTGAACGTCTGCGGCTGCATCTATTGTAACGTGCTGATTTGCATACATTAATAAATCATATTCACTACCTACGACAAAAGCAAATTTATAATTCGAGCTATTATTTAAAATATTCCAATACGGAGTATTTTCTTTTATTGAACTTGCTCTAAAAACAACCTCGTGATTTCTGCCTACAATTCTTGAATCATTTTTACCCGGACTCGTTATTACTTGTGCCTCTGGTTTTGAATAACTTCCACGCACTTCTTTATGAATTAAAATATCAGTAGAATAAAGCAAATCAGACCATTCTGCCGCACTTTCAATATTTGAAAATTCTATCGAGTCATCAATAAAAGCAACAGCCACAACCGAACCAGTTTCAAGCTCGCAATTAAGCTGGTTTTCAAAATCATCCGGTAATGTTCTGCAATTTGCCATTTAACTCAAAATAAAAGGAAACGTGTACGGAAATCCTAACTGAACAGGCTGACTAACATCAAAAACTAAGTTTTTAGCCTCGTTTTTGAGCTTTAATTTCGGCGCAAGTTCCTGAAAAACTAAATTCTTTTCGCTATTTTCAAATACTAACCTCATCTTTACACTTGTTTTTCAACTTCAAATTCACTTTTCAGTATCAGCGTCCTTGAATATCCCCAAGGGTCTAAAAACTGGCAATCCCAAACGTAATTTAATGGCTTTATTTGAGTCGTTTCATCTTTGTCAGCTATTAAATATAATCCTCCATCTGCAAATATAATAGTCGAATCATAGGTATCAAACTCAATTATCAAAGTGCCGTCTGATCTTTTTCTCACTTGTGCAAAAGCATTCCATCCTGTAAAGTCAAAATCTTCTCCATCAGCATCAACAACTGGAATAAAAATCCGCCAATCATCACCTACAACGGCTGATATTGGATAGTGTTTCGGTGATATATATTCAAATGCCATATTAATTACATTTTATTCTTTGCCGAATTTCATACTCGATATAAAAAACAATCAATTCCAGAATAAGGCTTTTGGTTTGTACTCCCGCAAATTCTTCATCTAAAATTTCCTGCTTATTTATGTTTTCGTTCGTAATCCTGACAAGCTCCTTTGAATTCAAGTTAACCGGAAACGAATTTACCACATCATTTTTTACGTCATCATTAGACTCGTAAGGTCTGTCAGGCATTTTCCGCAAATTTCCAACCCAAATATTTCTAATCGTGTAAACTCTTTCCTGGTATGGATATTTGCCTTTTCCTTTTTCGTAATCTGTCTCAGTGACTGATCCTAAAACCCTGTGATATGACTGCAAGGCAATAGCCGAATTCGGAGTAATTTTATAACCTTTCAAAGTGCCATTATTCACCAACGGGAAAGTCTGCTCGTCTTTTTCCTGTAATTCTGCCTGTTCATAAAACTTTGCTTTCGGATAAGTAAGCGTCCCGGCTATCGAGTCGTTAATGTTTTCCAGTAAAGTATTTAATTTTGACGCACTCATAATTTATTTAACACTCGTTGTAATTCCTTTTCCAGTAAAACAGACAACCGCTTATCCTCTGCTTTTGCTATTTCAAATATATCTTTCTTGTACGTACTTTCCACCCAATGGCTTTTATTAAAATTCTCATTATTGCTAAATCCAGAACCGTATTCATTCCCCGGCAAAACCAGAAATTTGAAATCATTATTCATCTGATTAGTGGCTTGCAAAATCACTTTCCTCGATGCCGGATATCCTTTTCTTTTTCGCTGTTTTAAATATCCCTCTGAATAACCTTTTGAGCTTATGAGTTTTAAATCAGAGGTTTTACCCTGCTTAAAAATACGGTCATCAATCATCACATGAACCGTACTTAAAGCCCGTTGATTTGCTTTATCGATCATAGACAGCTTTTTCCATTGCTTAACAACACTTTCCAAATTAACAGCCACAAGGTCTTTTCGGTTTTCTCGGTTTTCTAGGTCTCATGGAATTAATGTTTTTTTAGAAATAGTTTTATTACAAATGAAACAAATCCCATCATCAGGGACATCCAAATTTTCAAAGGATGAATCTAACAACCTCTTGTATTCAAGATTATATTCTTCCAGCAATTCATTTCGTGCCTCCGTATCAAGTAAGGTGTATCGGTTTACATTCTCGGAATACTTGGACGCTTTCAAAAATTCAATACCTAATTTATAAAGATATGGCTCCAAAAACAGATTCAACCGTGAACATACAAATTCATCTATCCCACATTTAACGTTATAGCCGACCATCAGTCCAACTTCACCGCCGGATAGGTTAGTACTTATTACCGTATTTGATGTGCTTATGAGCGCGCGCGAAACCGCCCCAGTTAGCGAAACTGAATCAAAAAGTCTGTAAGGAATGATCGTATCATAACAAACAAAGATTTTATTGTGATTATAAACGCTAAACTCTTGTAAAATTTTGACTGTTTGGATTCCTACCACTCCCACAACCGCTTTTGTGAATAACTCCTGACCTGTATTTGCGTCAAATATCTTGATATTGAAATTCTCTGCTGTTTTTAAGTGGATTCGAACATCATTTATGACCAATTTTTGAGAAGGACTATAGGCTCCCATGTCAAATAACCACCCGGCGTACTGGCCTGAATCGTGATCGGCCAAAGTATCATCATCGACATAACCCGTCAAGTCGGTTCCGACTATCTGGTAATTAGTGAAATATTTTCTGAGGACTGATAAGAGGTCCATTTCAAACAAGCGGATTGCCCGGCTTTCAAGTGTTGTCCAAGCCTCGACAATGCCATCATTCTCTTCGATTTCTCTTGACGCATTGAATCTTTCGGTCGTTATGCCGTGTAGGTCATTTAAAAAAATAGCACTTGTAGGATCGTCTTGTACTTGCTTTAATCCAACGTAATCAACTAAGCAATTGATCATTTTTCTTTTTGCGTTTCCTAATGCGCTGGCTTTTGCCCTATGAATTGTAAATCTACTAATTTACATACTTAATTGCTAATCCGCAATCACTCGGTTTTTCAAAAAACACTTCATCCGGCTTTCCGAGTACCTTATCAAAGTCATGTTTTACCGTGTTCTGACAATCCCAATGCATATAATCATGAACGACAACCGTACTTGCAGGAAATCTTTCAAGCACCTTTCTGGTAAACCCATATGTATGCATTCCATCCTCAAAAAGCATATCTATTTTTTTAGGCACTCGATATGTAAAGCAATCAGCATTTACTAATTTGATCTGTTCCTCAAATCCTTCCGGTATCATTGACCATTTGCCCCTTAATTGGCCGTTATCAATAGATATAATTTTGCCTTTTTTGTTTTCTTTGAGTGCTAAAGCCATCCAAGTTGTAGAACATCCATAATAACCTCCAACCTCGATTATTAAATTCGGTTTCTTTTCAATGACTAAATCATATAATCTACGTCCTTCATTGGCAAATATTGATCCGATAGGCCATTGAATAGCATATTTTCTGTGTTCCAACTTTATCGGATTCCAACCGCCTAAATTACTGGTATTGATTTTTGATTTTTTCATATTGATCGTGATTAAGGTATTTGTTTGCGGCATGAATGCCAAATGAACCAAGATTATACATGGTCTCAACACTAAACAATTTGGCTATTTCTTTTGTTGGCAAATTGGCCGTTTTATCATCAGCCAAAATATTACAATAAAAAATATCTTCGTGACCTAACATTGCATGATAAGGCTGTTTCTCAATCGTTCTTATCATTGTTTTAGGATTTCTTAAACTCAATCCTCCATTCATACATGGAAAATTAATGTTTTTTATTGGCGCTCCAATGAAATCAAATTCTAAAAACATTTCAATTCCCTCTCTCAATATCCGGCTATCGGTCTGAAATATCAGCACTCGATTAAACTTTTTCAGCTTATCCCAAAAATTCAATGAAGTCATCAGTCGATTATATTCACTCAGATTATGAACATTCACGAAGTACTTTTGACAATTGAATTGATCGAAATGTTTAATGTTACTTTTAGCACAAAAAACTACCAACTCAAATCCAGGTAAATACTTCAAATGGTCCTCAACTATCTCAGGTATTCGAGCGTTATTTCTTGTCTCTATGATTACGGCTGCATTCATTAGATCACTTCTTTGAATTTTAACGCCGATCTCATTGTATTGGCCCCGTAACCTTGAACATATAACACAAATGCGGTTCTACTTCCGTTGATTTCTTTGCCAACTGTCAGTAAATTATCAACCGGAGAAATATCCGCCATGTCTGCTTGATTTCCGCCCGCTCCTAAAAATCCTTCTTCAATTGTAAACGGTGAAATATCAGCTTCCAAAACAGTATCTTGTCCAGACGTATTTGCCTCCCAAAAATTCACAGTAGTATCAGGTAAATCTATGCTGCCAACTAAATCGTCTATTGCCGTTGGAGTACCATTTACATCTATCTGGAATGAACCTGAAACCAATGCAATACTCCACCTTAAAGGAGAATTGGCGAAGGACAATGCCGTATAACTTGTGAGCTTCAACATTGAATAAGGTCGGTCATTTTGAAGTCTTAATATTGCCGCTACTGTGTTATTTGTTCCCGCAGAATCATTATTAACTGAATTTAATTGAGAAGACCCTATATGAACTACACCCGCCGGATCAACTCCACCCTCTGATTGAATCGAAGAGCATATTTTTTGTACTGTTAAATCTCCGCCTATTGATCTGGCTTCGTATCTGACTGGTAAATTTGGACTCTTAGTATAAACGGAGTCAATTAAATTTGCATGATTAAATTCATGAACGATATACGAAACTCCGTTAATATTCAAATGGAATCGCACACGGCCAACTCCAAGCCATTCAAAGTCAAAACCGAATATTTGTGCTTTACTCCAATCAGCATCAATCCCAGACGCTCCGGTTCCATCCATGCTATCTACACTCCAATCATCTTGATGGATTTTATTGTGAACACCATTTTTTGAAATGCAAACGTGCATACCGTTTTTTGTTGTCGTTCCATCATTTGCATTTTGCCAGTAAACACCATTATAAATTTCGAACGGAGTTAAATTAGTTGCCTGATTTCCTTCTGCCAATCCTATTGAAGCCCTTGTATTTATCACCGTTGGCATGACTCCGGTAAGCAAAGCTAATTGACTTTTAGCTGCCTGATAAGGAAATCTTTGTTTTGTCTGCCTGATAGCAAAAGACCCGTTATCAGGTGCATTTAATAGCCATTGTGAATTTGCCGTTTCTTTAGTCGTGGTTCCATTTCCAGACGTTTCTTCTGACCAGATTCTTGTTTGTGATCCGTCCAACTCTTTAGAGTCAAATAATTGATATGGCATTGAAGTTCTCAATCGGCCAAAGGCATCACCAATCGCGCTATTTGTGTCTATAAGAACTCCGGAAGTTGGAATAAGGCCAGATATAAGGTCGTCAACGGTATCTCCATATTCATTATCATTCTTGTCGTGAACATCCGTAATCAAATACTCTTTATTGACAAAAGTTTTATGTTCCCTTGCCTTATGTTGGTATATCCATATGCGAACTTTTCCAAGTCCTATATCAATCAGTTGTAAGTATTCTTCTGGAACCCAAAATTTTAAAGAACCATCTTCAAAATAAATAAAACTATTCCGTTGATAAATAATCATTTTAAAAACGCATTGGAAAACGTTGCCTGAGCCTGAACAAATATATTAAATTAATTCCTTATTAAAATTAGGATGTGACTTCAATAAATCCGGTAACTGACTTTTATCATACTTTTCAGCATCCTCCCAAATTGTAGTACTTGCAGGATGTAACCAGTTTACGCCGCATCCAATCCCGGTCCACGGATAAAATTTTTTGTCAAGATAATTTCTTTGAATCTCACTTTTATGCCCGTGAACCTCAAATTTATATCTCATTATCGCTTCCGATTGAGCATATCCCATATGATAAACGGTGCCTTTTATATCTTTTTGATTCCTGTTTTTGCTTCTCAAATTATGAATACGGACGGGATGAAACCAGTCCACAACAATATAATTGAAACTACGCCAAAAATTAACAAAGCCGTCAATGCCAATATAACGGCTGTCTGTCTCTGTCGCTCTTTTGATGAGGTCATCCAAGCTATTTGACTCCATAATCTCGTCACTATCAAGAGTAAGCATAACATCATAACCTGCTGTATAATTAAAAGCAATATTTCTGTGTTGACCTTCATTTTTTGCTCTGATTTTTACCCATTGGATTTTATCACTGCTCGCGTGAGCTAAATCCCTTAAATCCTTTTCGCTCTCAGGACATTTGTAAACACTGTCAAAGCCATAAGAAGGACTATCTGTATATAGACAAACAATTTTATCAACGTGGCCGTCAATGCTCTTTATGGTCTGTTCTAAATACTCCAAACCGTATAAAATCGGCAGATATGCTAAGACTTTCATGTATATTTCTTGACTAAATTAAACAAATTTTCAACCATCGACTTATATGTGAATTTTTCATGACATAAATCATATCCGTTTTTGGCTATCTCATTACGTTCTTTCTCATGGCTCAAATAATAGTCAATCTTGCTTTTTAATTCCCTCGTATTTTTAAAAGTATCAAGATGTTTTCCTACTTCGAAATCGGTTTCAATTCCTTTATAGTGATGGCTAAGACAAAAGCAACCACTTGCTAAAATCCTGAACATCCTGTCACTGGTATAACGATCATCATTAAAATGACTGTAGTTTATGCCTATCTTGGAGTTGTTATAAACAATGCTTTCTTCCGGTTGATTGCCATTGAGACTAAATATAGAACCTCTATAACTACCTATTACCGTATAGCCTGAATTAAGTAGCCATTGAGCCATGAAAGACCGCTCACGGCCTAAAGGAAATTGATTGCCGTAATTATTACCCATAAAAACAACATTTCTTTTTTCCTGTTGCTCACTGTAAATATTAAATACTTTCGGATCAATACCGATTTGTAAAAAGTCGCTTTTCAATCCTTGACTTCTCAAATTGCGCACATCCCTTTCATTAGTGAATAGAGTTAAATTTGCGCCTGTATTAAAGTACCAATCAGGTGTACCTATTCTAATATCACCGCTCCAATTAATTGTAAATATTCCTTTGTCTTGGATGTTATGAAATAAAAAAGGATGAACTATGCCTGGAGATTGAACTTGAAAAAAAGCAATGTCAAATTCATACTCATTTATAGCTTTGTGAATCTGATCATTGATATTCGGCTCCCCTGTTGAAATCTCACGATAAAAAGTGCTGGCCTTTTTTAAGGCATACGGCAATCCTTCATTTTTACCGTCAACGCATAAACCTACGTGTAAAATTCTCATCTATTTTTCGATTTATCTATTACAGATTTAATCCTTTCATACATCTCATCATCAATAAGTGCATAATCAAATCGGCCATCTAAATCCTCAAATATCCTTATTATAATATCTAATAATTTTTTATTTTCCTCAATTAAATAAGAATTATAAAGATGCTTTTCGTCAACTAAATTTCTCATATGTAATTATGTGTATTAACTTTATTTTCAATAGCAATTTGCCTCCATATTTCATTATGTCCATTATCCTGACATCCTTTAATTTGGTGAGCTATCGCATGAGTTATTTCGTGCCTGATTGTCTCTTTTATTTTGTTGAAATCATCATTGTGCGCCCGAATATCTATTTTAATTAATCCACTCGGTGATTTATGTGAGCGTACCCCCTCCGCTTGATACGTGCCTAATGCCCGCTCTTTTTTTAAATCAGCATCCATCCAAAAAGTTACATTCAATGTCCTTAATTGAAGAAAATTGCCCAAGCCTTGATTTTTATATTCATCATTTAATTCCTTTGGCTTTTTATTAAATATTGAAACATAATTATGTGCATATTCATATGCATCCATGTAATATTTTGGTTTTGGTTTTCTGCCTACCCAATCATCTGGTTTCATATCAATACTTGTGGCACTAAGCCTTTTGGTTTTATTCCACTTATTATCTGGTAGTCTGGATAGCTTCTTTCATCTGATTCGTGAACGTGAATGCCTTTAATTTGATGACTCGGATTTAAAACGTCAATCCCGTTGATTTTTAACACGGCTGCAAACTTGTTATCACATCCCGGAATACCCAAAGAGAAAGGAATGTTTTCCCGCATCCTGTTTTTGAGATTTATTGCATTTACATGATCGAACCTCACTGGATTAACAGGTGAGCCACGAAATATCCAAGCGTCTTGGCTCCATTGAGGTTGTATTTTTCTTCCGTGTCTCTGAACAAATGAAATTATCTGACCGTTATGATTTTCCCATCTCGTTAAAGCAAAGCACTGTCTATCCTTTATATTTTTAGCAAATGAAATCGTATCATTGAAATAAATATCGGTGTTCGCAATGATATTAATGTCCTTTTTGTAATTCGCCATGGCCCTTAAAAAATCTCCATACGTGGCCCGTTTATTCTCATTGACTATTATGATTTTATCTATCAATTCATTTTTGAGATTCTTTTTAAGACAAAATTTTATCTCTAAATTTCGCTGTTCGTCTTGAGATTCAAATGAATTTATAAATAGATTGATCATTTTCTCATTCGTGTTTGGGTAGTATGCCTGTCAAAGTCATAAAAATACAATATCTCAGGCATAATCTTTAGTGAATAACCTTTGATAATCTGTTTTTCAGCCCAATTATGATCCTCACCTAAACTAATATTCGGAAATTGAACACGTAAAGCAACTTCTCTTTTCCATAAACATAAATGGTTTGGCATCCTGCCCGCAATAGCACCTTTTTTAGTCCGTGTATTGATGTTTTTCTTGAAACTGAAATCGTAAATCTTTTTATTGGTTCCGTTCTGAGTATATTCTACTCCAATGGCTATGCAATCTTCTGGATATTCACAATATTCTAACAACTTATCAACATAGCTATTTGAAATTTGGTCATCATCATCTACAAAAATAACCCGTTCTCCTTCTGCTATATGCAAAAGCATGTTCCTTTTCAAGCCTACTGACATTCTTTTATTGTCGCCTAAATAAAGGACTTGAACAGGTTTATTTACCGCTTGAGTAGATAGGTTATAAAAAAGTCGTTGCGCCAAAAACGGATCCCTAAATGGGTCTGGCAAGGTACATATTAAGATAGATAGTTTCATAAATAAAAAAGGCTGGAATCTCTCAACACCAGCCCAGCTCACAACCTATAAACAAAAATTTCATTACAAATGTATAAAAAAAAGAGTAAACCGTAAAAGCTTACTCTTTTTATAAATTACTCCCTCCACGAAAATAATTCTATTCAAAGATACCTGCTGGCACATCTGATGTGCTCGGTACATTTATGTCAGACCATTTTACTGATACTAACCAATCAACCTCGGTATCAAGACCCTCTTGGACTTCCGGTGATGCATCAATGCTCACACCTTTGTCAACTCGAAATAACAGATCATAATCAGAACCGACAACAAAAGCAAGCGTGTAGTTTGTGCTCCTATTTAGCGTGTTCCAATAATTATCATTACCTTTTACGGAAGAAACCCTGAAAATTAATTCATGTTTTCTACCTACTATTCGAGTATCTTGTTTCCCTTTTCCGGGAACCTCAGTCGCGGCGGGCTTTGC
>Ga0209633_10006165_pt1 | contig 10302 bp, 10 predicted proteins | sample Cruoilmetagenom1_FD_187290 | JGI IMG/M metagenome (GOLD analysis project Ga0209633, IMG submission 187290) | Oil polluted marine microbial communities from Coal Oil Point, Santa Barbara, California, USA - Sample 1 (SPAdes) (version 2) | ecosystem: Environmental > Aquatic > Marine > Oil seeps ... | reverse complement strand
ATCTTGTAATGAATTACTTTCATCCTTATAATTACTATGAATCAAAGTTAAATTAGATGCTCTTTTTGATTTCAACTGATCTAAACAATAATTTTTAGTCATTCGCATTGCATAAGCCTCAACATTATCGTACGTTTTAATTTTAGCTTTGTTTTTCCATAACTTAAAATAAAGCTCTTGAGTTGCATCTTCAGCTTCATCAGTAGATACAAGTAACCTTTTGGCCAATCGGTATACTTTATCTTTAAATGGTAAAACTTTTTCTAAAAATTCTGTTTGGTTCATTTATTTAAAACTCAAATACAACATTACGACGACCTACTTATTATTATGTTACAAGATGGCATAAAAAATGTAATTATATTTTATAAATTGCGACAATAATTAAAAAAAAGAGAAAAAATGAAGAAGCTTTTCGTTCTAATATTGTTTTTTATTGGCTTATCAACACAAATTAGTTGTAGTGATGATGATTTTGTTAATTCAGGTAAGACTGAAAGAGTTAAAATTGATGGAGTTACAGAAGATACAGAAATACAAGATTTTATATGGCAAGGTTTAAATATTTTCTATTTGTGGCAAAAAGATGTACCAAATTTAAATGATAATAAAATTGAGAATACAACCGATTATTTAAATTTTCTAAGCGCAACTGCTGATCCTGATGATTTTTTTGAAAATTTAATTTATAATCGTGAAACAACTGATTTTTGGAGCTGGATTGTTGACGATTATATTGCGCTTGAAAATGCTTTTGCAGGGGTTTCAAAAAGTAATGGGGTTGATTTTGGGTTGGTTAGATTTTCTGGCACAAATGATATCTTTGGATATGTGAGGTTAATTTTACCAAATTCAGACGCATCTGATAAAAATATTAAAAGAGGCGATCTATTTACACATGTTAATGGCGAACAATTAACTTTAAGCAATTATCGTAGTTTACTTTTTAATACAGATGTTGATACTTATACTTTAGAATTATCTGAAATTATTAATAATATCGTTACACCAACTGGTGAGAGCGTTACACTTACCAAATTTGAATATACTGAGAACCCTGTTTTTATTACAAAAACGTTTATTGAAGATGGTCATAAAATTGGATATATTGTGTACAACAGCTTTACAGCAGATTTTGATAATGAATTGAATGCTGCGTTTTTACAATTAAAAAATGAAGGTGTTACTGATTTAATTTTAGATTTTAGGTATAATCCTGGCGGAAGAGTTAGTTCAGCTTTGTCTTTGTCAAGTATGGTAACGGGTCAATTCAAAGGCGAATTATTCACCAAAGAGCATTGGAATTCAAAATTACAAGCTGAAATTGAAAATTCTCACCCTGAGTGGTTAATAAATAATTTTTCTGATAAAATGTCGAACGGAAATCTTATAAATAGTTTAAATTTAAATAAAGTTCATATTATAGTTACAGGTAGTTCTGCTTCAGCAAGTGAATTGGTAATTAACAGTCTTAATCCTTATATTAATGTTAGATTGGTTGGCGCACAAACCGTTGGTAAATACGTAGCATCCATCACACTTTATGATTCTAATGATTTTGGGAAAAATGGCGCAAATTCAAATCATAAATATGCTATGCAACCTATAGTTTTAGAAGAAGTTAATAAATTAGGAGAAAATGACAAAGATGGATTTGTACCTCATATATTATTGGAAGAAGACTTAGCAAATTTAGGAGTTTTAGGAGATGATAATGAGCCACTACTTAGAGCTACAATAGATGACATTATTGGAGCATCTTCAAAATATTCACTAACTAAAAGCATGAAATATGAAACCGTTACAAATAATAAATTACATACTTTACTAAAAGATAATATGTATATTGAAAATAATAAAATGAAAGAATTATTTAAAAGAACTGATGTTAATTTAAAATAATTTATGCGAATTGATAAGTATTTATGGTGTACTCGCTATTATAAAACACGTAGCATAGCTACCGAAGCATGTAAAAAAGGACATGTAAAATTAAATGGCTCTAATGTTAAACCATCAAAAGATGTGTTTTCTAGCGAAAAACTGACTATTCGTAAAAATCAAATCAATTACGAAATAATTGTTTTAGACATTCCTAAAAGTCGTGTTGGAGCTAAACTAGTAGATTTATATAGAAAAGATATTACACCTCAAGAAGCTTTTGAAAATCAAGATTTATTAAAATTTTCTAAAGATCATTACCGTAAAAAAGGAAGCGGTAGACCAACAAAAAAAGATCGCAGAGATATAGACGAATATTATGATGAAGACGAATAAACTCAATCAAAATTATTGGGAAAACAATTATATTAACAATAAAACTGGTTGGAATATAGGTTATGTTTCCCCTCCTATTGAGAATTATTTTAATCAAATTAATGATAAAGGCATTTCTATTCTAATTCCGGGAGCAGGAAATGCTTATGAGGCAGAATTTTTGTTTGGTAAAGGTTTTAAAAATGTTACCGTTTTAGATATTGCAAAACAACCTTTGCAAAATTTGCAAAAAAGAATACCTCCATTTCCAAAAAAGCAATTAATTCAAGGAAATTTTTTTGATCACCACACCAAATATGATATTATTATCGAGCAAACATTTTTTTGTGCTTTAAATCCAGAATCAAGAATAAGCTACGCAAAAAAAATGAGTGAATTGCTAAAAGATAATGGCAAGCTAATTGGAGTTTTATTTAATTTTCCCTTAACGGATGTTGGTCCCCCTTATGGAGGCTCATTAGATGAGTATAAAAAAACCTTTTCAAAATATTTTCAAATAAAAATTTTAGAAACCTGTTATAATTCGATAAAACCAAGACAAGGAAGAGAACTTTTTATTATTTTTGAAAAGAAAAACATTGTATCAAAATGAGCCAGTCAGTAATTTTAAATAATAAACAAATAAATAATAAAATAAAAAGAATTGCTTATCAAATTTATGAAAATAATATTGATGAAAAAGAAATCATACTTGCAGGCATTCAAACTAACGGATTTGTTTTTGCACAAAAAATAAAAGAAGCTCTTCATGCTATTTCCAATATTGATGTTATTCTTTGTGAAGTAAGTATAAATAAAAAAAATCCTCAAGAAAAAATTAAAACATCCTTAAAATCAGATGCTTATAAAAATAAATCTTTGGTACTTGTTGATGATGTATTGAATTCAGGAACTACGCTAATGTATGCCGTAAAACATTTTTTGGATGTGCCTTTAAAGCAATTTAAAACGGCTGTTTTGGTAAATAGAAATCATAAAAAATATCCTATAAAAGCCGATTTTAAGGGTTTATCACTTTCTACTTCATTACAAGAACATATAAGCGTTGCTTTCACAAATAAATCAGCTACTGCATATTTAGAGTAAAACTTCAATCTGTTCTACTATATCTGTTACGGGTTTATTATCAATATTTATAGTATGAGCAGCTTGTTCATAAAATGGAGCTCTTTCAAATAAATGCTTTGCAATAAACTCTTTTAATTTTTCATCATTTAATGATGAAATTATAGGTCTGTTTGCTTTTTCTACACTTAATCTTTCAAACAAAGTGTTTAAATTTGCTTTTAAATAAAAGACATTTGCTCCTTTTTTAATCAAATCTATATTATTAGCATAGCAAGGTGTACCACCACCTAGAGCCAAAACAAAGCTTTTATTGCTATCTAATAGCTCAATCAGATACTTATTTTCTTGATTTCGAAAATAAATCTCACCTTTTGTTTTAAAAATAGCATTAATGCTTAACCCTTCTTTTTCAACAATATAATCATCTAAATCTATAGTGCTAATTTGAAGTTTTTTAGCTAATATTTTAGAAATGGTTGATTTACCGCTAGCCATGTAGCCAAGTAAAATTATTATCATAAAAATTTGATTATTAGTAGTCTATTATTATTTACAAATATCCTTAATTTTTTTTTAAAAAAGTCTTGTTTTATTAATAATTGATATTATATTTGCATCCGAATTAATTGACCTGGTAGCTCAGTTGGTAGAGCATCTCCCTTTTAAGGAGAGGGTCCTGGGTTCGAGCCCCAGCCCGGTCACAAAATATTAAAAAGATTATCCGCCTAAAAGGCGGATTTTTTTTTAGATTTGTATCCTTGAAAAATTTTAAGCGCATGTGGCGGAATTGGTAGACGCGCCAGCTTGAGGGGCTGGTGTTCGATTGTGAACGTGCTGGTTCGAGTCCAGTCATGCGCACATAAAATTTTTATTTAAAATAATTTATACTGCAACAAGAGATAATTATTACGACAATTAATTTTTAATAAAAAATCTTGTTTAAATCATTTTACATGTTATATTTGCAGCCCAATTAATTGACCTGGTAGCTCAGTTGGTAGAGCATCTCCCTTTTAAGGAGAGGGTCCTGGGTTCGAGCCCCAGCCCGGTCACAAGTATCATAAAAAATCCACTTTTTAAGTGGATTTTTTTTATTGATTTATTTTAACATTTAGATTTTATTTTTCAGTTAAGTTTTCTTTCAAAAAAAATGAGAAATGATTTAAGAAACCATTTCTCATTATAGTATTTTAAAAATTTAATTATTTAGCAATATTCACCACTCTTGTTTCACGAATAACAGTAACTCTTACCTGACCTGGATAGGTCATGTCATTTTGAATTTTTTGGGTAATATTAAACGATAACTCCGCAGCTTTGGCATCATCTACCTTTTCACTTTCTACTATCACTCGAAGCTCTCTACCAGCCTGAATTGCATAAGCTTTTTGTACACCGTTAAATCCAAATGCCACATCTTCTAATTCTTTTAAACGTTGAATATATGAATCTATCACTTGTCGCCTTGCCCCTGGCCTTGCCCCAGAAATCGCATCACAAACTTGAATTATAGGCGCATATAATGATTTCATTTCTATTTCATCATGATGTGCTCCTATAGCATTACAAACATCTACTTTTTCATTGTATTTTTCAGCCCACTGCATTCCTAAAATTGCATGAGGTAATTCAGTATCAGTATCTGGTACTTTACCAATATCGTGCAGTAAACCTGCTCGTTTGGCTATTTTTGGATTTAAACCTAATTCAGAAGCCATAATAGCGCATAGATTAGCTACTTCACGTGAATGCTGCAATAGGTTTTGGCCATAAGATGATCTATATTTCATTCTTCCAACAGTTTTAATCAACTCTGGATGCAAACCATGAATACCTAAATCAATAACAGTACGCTTACCTACTTCAATAATTTCTTGATTGATTTCTTTGGTAGTTTTAGCAACAACTTCTTCAATTCTTGCAGGATGAATTCTACCATCGGTAACTAATTTGTGTAATGCTAAACGTGCTATTTCTCTTCTAACGGGGTCAAAACATGATAAAATTATAGCTTCAGGCGTATCATCAACAATAATTTCAACACCAGTAGTTGATTCTATTGCCCTAATATTTCGACCTTCTCTACCTATAATTCTCCCTTTGACATCGTCATTTTCAAGATTAAAAACGGAAACACAATTATCAATAGTTTGCTCTACGCCTACACGTTGAATGGTATTTAGAACAATTTTTTTTGCTTCTTGTTGTGCGGTAAGTTTAGCTTCTTCAAGTGTGCTTTGAATGTAAGACATCGCATCAGATTTAGCCTCTTCTTTTAGTGTTTCAACCAGTTCTTTTTTTGCATCATTGGCTGATAAGCCCGACAAAACTTCTAGCTGTTGTACTTGTCTTTTGTGAATTTTATCAACTTCATTTTTCTTCTTGTCAATATATTCTAATCTATAATTATAATCTTTCTCTTTATCTTCAATAGATTTATTCAATTTTTTATTTTTATCTATTTCTTGCGAAACGCGCGACTCTTTATCTCTAATTCGTTTTTCAGATTCATTTATTTTTCTATCACGTGACAAAATAACTTTTTCATGTTCGGCTTTCAATTCTATAAACCTTTCTTTGGCTTGTAAAATTTTATCTTTTTTTAATGCTTCCGCATCAATTTTTGCTTCTTTTAAAATTGTGTCAGCTTGTTTACTAACATTTTTTATTGTTGAAGATGCTTTATTTTTTTCTAAAACTTTTGCTATTACGAATCCTAATGCCAAAGCTACTATTGCTATTATTATTGTTGTTGCTATCATATATTATATATAAAAAAAGCCTACACCAGCTATGGTTTTGTAAACTCCTGTTAACAAGTTTAGGATTAACTTTAAAGGTCAAGTATCCAATTCTAAAACGATAAATCGTCTCAATAGGCACGCTTTCTCAATAAAAACTCATCCTTTTTAAATTGATAGTGTTGAGTTTATCAAACAAATAACTAATGTAGGCAGTAATTGTTTTCTTTTAAAGAACTTATACTAAGTGAGAATCTAACAATTGGTTAATTTCTCTTAATTTATTTTCAACTTTTTTTGCACCTAAAATATCGTAAACATTTTGTACCTCTTGTTGAGATGCAAACTGTAAAGCACACATTGCTAATACATCTTGTTTGTCACGAACTTCATAATTCTTTTCAAATTTCTTTAAAAGTTCATTAATTTTTTTAACCGCTAATCTAATTCCCTCTTCTTCTCCTTCATCTCTAATGGTTAAGGGATAAACTCTATCTCCAATAGTAACTTTTATTTTAAGATTGTTGTTCATCCTTTATACTAATCGCTTAATTGAACGATACATTTATCAATTTCGCGTATCAATGTATTAATTTTAAGTTTGGTTATATGTTTGTCTTCTTTGCTGCCTACTATTGCATTTGCAACTCTTAATGATTCATATTTTTGCTCTAAATCACTAATTTGTTGATGCTTTTGATTTAACTGTTGTTCAAATTCACTTTTCAATTGCAACAACTCATTGTTTTCTTGTTGTAAATCAGTGTATTGTCCTAACAATTTTGAGAGCTTAACCTCAAGTAAATTAACTATTTGAAATAAATTATCCATCAACTCAAAGAATCAAACTATAGCAACAAATTTAACACACCTAAAACTATAAAACAACTATTTTATCATTTTATAATAAAAATATACCCAAAATATTGAATGATAACCTTTTAAGATATGGATTTTTTTGTATCAATTCTAATGATTATTTTAGCAGGCTTATGTATAAAAAAGTATTTTTATTGATCTTTTTAAATTGTTTTGGAATGCTTTTTTCACAAAACAAATATCCTACGGATTATTTTATTAATCCATTAGAAATTCCTTTGGTTTTATCTGGCACATTTGGTGAATTACGCTCTAACCATTTCCATGCAGGACTTGATATTAAAACACAACAACGTGAAGGATTAAATGTTATAGCTTCTGCTGATGGGTATATTTCGAGAATTAATGTTTCTCTATGGGGTTATGGTAATGCAATCTACATTACACACCCAAATGGCTACACAACAGTTTATGGCCATCTAAAGAAATTTTCCCCAAAAATTGAAGCCTTTGTAAAAAAACACCAATATCAAAAGGAAAGTTTTACCATTAGATTGTATCCAAAAACAAGTGATTTAAAAATTAACAAAGGAGAAATTGTCGCTTTAAGCGGAAATTCTGGTAGTTCTGGCGGTCCACATTTACATTATGAAATTAGAGATATAAAAGCCAATATTATCAATCCGATGCTTTTTGGTATTAAAATACCAGATCATAAAAATCCATTTATACAAACTGCTTTTACATACACAAAAGACCTTAATTCTCAAGTAAATCAATCTAACAAAAATGTACAATTGGTTTTAAAGCGTCAATACAATGGCGACATCATTGCGAACAAAATATATGCTTATGGTACAATTGGCATTGGAATTAATGCTTATGACCGATTAGATGGTGCTTTAAATCACAATGGCTTATACGACCTTGAAATGAAAGTAAATGGGAAAAAACTATTCCAGTTTACTGTAGATAAATTTTCGTTTAGCGAATCTAGACACATCAACTCATACATTGATTATGAAAGATTTAAAAACAAAAAACAACGCATTCAAAAATGTTTTGTTGAACATCAAGCCAATAATCTAAGTCTGTATAAAACACTTATCAATAAAGGGTATTTTACAATTAAAGATAGTTTAGATTATAATGTTGTGATTACTGCTAAGGATTTCGAAGGCAACAAAACGAAATTAACCATACCTATAAAAGGAAAAAAAGATACTATTGCAATAACTAAACCTATAAATAAAACCCCATACTACTTTAAAGCAAATCAAGTAAATAAAATAAGTGATAGTGTTGTGCAAGTTAATTTCCCTAAAAATATTTTTTATGAAGATTTTTATTTTGACTACTCATACAAAAATGGCATAGCAAAACTACATAATGCTTCTGTACCAGTACATAATTATTTTAGATTATCTTTTGATATTTCAAAATATTCTGACAAAGAAGTTAAACATCTTTATATAGCAAAAAAGAATAAATATGGTAAACTTAATTACGTTTCTACCAAACGAAAGGGTAATACTCTATATACTTCTAGCAAAAGTTTAGGCGAGTTCACTTTAAATTCAGACACTTGGTCACCTTCTATAAAACCTGTTGGATTTAAAGAAAGTCAATGGCTTACTAAATTTAAAACTTTACAAGTTAAAATTTATGATAAAGGTACTGGAATCAAATCATTTAGAGGTGAAATTGATGGTAAATGGATATTGATGAAATACAACCCTAAAAAGGGAATTTTGACTTATAATTTTAGCGATAAAATTTTAGAAGGAACTACACATACTTTAAAAGTTATTGTTACCGATAATGTAAATAATTCTACTACATTTACAACTTCATTTAATAAAAAAAGTAAAACGCAATAGGTATTGAAAACAAAATTAATTTTTCTTTTCTTTCTCGGAATATACACCACTTTCATTGCGGCGCAAACTGGTACAATTAAAGGAACCGTATTAAATAATGAAGGCAAACCTATTGAAAATGTTTCGGTTAGCTTTGGTGTCTCTGGTACTACAACAAATCAAGCAGGTTATTACAATTTGAATATCCCTTCAGGGAAATTTATAACGATACTATTTAGTCATATTTCTTACGATAATTACACGAAAAGAATAAGAATACCAAAAGGAAAAACTTTACAGTTTTCACCAAAATTACAAGTTAAAACTGAAAAAATTGATGAAGTCATTATAAAAGATGAAAGAAAAAATGCAGAAGGAATAACCAATATTAAAACCGAAACCGTAAGTAAATTACCAAGTGCAAATAATGGTGTTGAGAGTGTTTTAAAAACCTTACCTGGTGTAAATTTTAATAATGAGTTAAGCACACAATATAATGTTAGAGGTGGTAGCTTTGATGAAAATTTAGTTTACGTTAATGGTATCGAGGTATATCGTCCATTTTTAATTCGTTCAGGTCAACAAGAGGGCTTAAGTTTTGTAAACTCCAACCTAACTCAAAATGTCGATTTTTCTGCTGGTGGGTTTCAAGCCAAATATGGTGATAAATTATCATCCGTTTTAGATATAACCTATAGAAAACCAACACAATTTGGACTTGCGATTGAAGCAGGTTTACTTGGTGCTTCGATTACAGCTGATGGTGTTTCAAAAAATAACAAATTAAAAGCTCTTATAGGTGCTAGATATCTCAATAACAGTTTAATTGTTAATAGTAACAAAGACATCAACTCAAATTACGACCCTAATTTTACAGATATCCAAACATATCTTTCTTATGATTTTAACACTAAGTTTACTCTTGATTTTTTAGGTAGTTATGCCCTAAATAATTATAACTTCACCCCTATTTCTCGCCAAACTAATTTTGGCACAATTATAAACCCATTAGCCTTAGTTGTACATTATCAAGGTAAAGAAAAAGACCGTTATGAAACCCTTTTTGGTGCTCTTAAAGGAATTTACAAAGCTAACGATAACTTAACTATTAGTTTAACTACATCAACTTATAATACTAAAGAACAGGAACATTATGATATTTTAGCATTTTATGGAATTGGTGAAGTTAATGCTGATTTTGGATCAGATAATTTTGGAGATGTTAACTTTGTTCAAGCCATAGGTTCTCAATTAGATCATGCACGAAATAACTTAGAAGCGCAAATAAGCAATATTAATTTAAAAGCAACACTTAGAAAAAACACAAATTTATTTGAAGCTGGAGTAAAATATCAACATGAAAACATAAAAGATAAGATTATTGAATGGCAAGTAATTGATTCGGCTGGGTTTTCTATCCGCCCGCCATATTTACTGCCAAAAAACGATGAACCATACACACCATACTCTGGTCCTATTGTTCCCTATCAAAATGTAAGAGCAGAGAATGATGTAAAAATTGACCGAATTTCTGGATT
>Ga0209633_10006164_pt1 | contig 10305 bp, 8 predicted proteins | sample Cruoilmetagenom1_FD_187290 | JGI IMG/M metagenome (GOLD analysis project Ga0209633, IMG submission 187290) | Oil polluted marine microbial communities from Coal Oil Point, Santa Barbara, California, USA - Sample 1 (SPAdes) (version 2) | ecosystem: Environmental > Aquatic > Marine > Oil seeps ... | reverse complement strand
CCATTCGCACGATATCCCGTCTTACTTGTTGGCTAAAATCTTGTAATTGTTGTAGTGTTGGCATAGTTGAAATTTAAAAAACAAAAGTAAGGTATTTCTAATTAAGAATTAGCGTATAATTTAGCGACTTCGTGATTCACAAATTCTAAAAACGCTGTATCCTTTTTTGTAAATACATTTAGGATATGTGAATCAATATCTATTTGTCCGATATTTTTTCCGTTGACAAAAAGAGGCACAACGATTTCAGATTTTACAGTAGTACTACAGGCGATATAATTGTCTTGCGCTGCTACATCGGGCACAACAAAATTTTGATTCGAAACGGCTACTTGACCACAGATTCCTCTTCCAAACGGAATTTTTATATGATCTGTTGGCGCACCTACATAGGGACCCAAATGCAACATTTTCGTCTCATGATCAGCAAAATAAAAACCAACCCAATTGTAATAAGAAACTTCGTTAACTAATAATTGACAAATACTTTGGAGTTTTTGATCTCGACTACTAGTTCTATTTACTAGTAGTTTTATTACTTGCGCATGTAAATCTTTCAAATTCATTATAAAGTCTTTAAAATTCGTTTCACCAAACTCGGCCCTTCATAAATAAAACCCGTATATATTTGAACTAAATCGGCACCGGCATTGAGTTTATCTTGTGCATCTTTTGGTGCGTGAATGCCTCCTACTCCAATAATCGGAAAAGCTTTATTTGATTTTTCTGCTAAAAAGCGGATCACTTCTGTGCTACGTTTAGCCAAAGGCATTCCACTTAAACCACCGTTTCCAATTTTTGTGAGTCGCTCTTTGGGCTCGATTAAATCTTTACGTGCAATCGTTGTATTTGTGGCTATCACACCATCGATTTTAGTCTCTTGAACGATCTCAATAATATCGAGGAGTTGCTCGTCCGTTAAATCAGGTGCAATTTTTAATACTATGGGTTTTCGCTTTGGTTTTTTATTGTTCTTTTCTTGAAGTGAATTCAGAATATGTGTCAAGGGTTTCTTTTCTTGCAAAGCACGTAAGTTGGGCGTATTTGGCGAACTCACATTCACGACAAAATAATCGACAACATCAAACAAAGCCTCAAAAGTGATTAAATAATCATCCACTGCATTTTCGTTTGACGTGACTTTATTTTTACCAATATTACCGCCAATAATGATTTTAGATTTTCTTTTCTTTAAACGTTTTACAGCAACAACAACTCCTTCGTTGTTAAAACCCATTCGGTTAATTATGGCTTTATCTTTTTTAAGACGAAACAAGCGTTTTTTAGGATTTCCATCTTGGGCTACAGGAGTCAATGTACCGATTTCTATAAAACCAAAACCGTAATTTGCTAAGGCGTCAATGGCGACCGCATTTTTATCAAAACCTGCCGCTAAACCAATGGGATTGGGAAATTTTAACCCGAACAATTCTCGAGACAATTCAGGTCGGTTTTCTGTAAATAGTTTTTTTTGAAAACTTCCCAAAAGGGGAATTTTTTGAAATACATTTATCCAAAAGAAAACCCAATGATGTACCTTTTCAGGATCAAACAAAAATAATATGGGACGAATGATAGTTTTATACATTTTATTACTTTACCTATTGCCTATTGCCTAAAAATCTACTTTTTTAACTGATCCTTAAACTCTTTCATAAACTTAGTCAACTTAGGATTAATCACCGCATTACAATAGCCATTTCCTGGATTGTTTGCATAATAGTTTTGGTGGTAATCCTCTGCCTCGTAATAATTGTTAATAGGTGTGACTTCGGTAACAATGGGATCCTCAAAAACTTGCGCCTCATCTAAATCTGCGATTATTTGTTGTGCTTTTTCTCGTTGCACGGCGTTATGATAAAAAACAGCAGAACGATATTGCGTACCTCTATCTGCTCCTTGTCTGTTAAGTGTTGTCGGATTGTGCGTTTTAAAAAAGACTTCTAATAATAAATTGAAATCAATTTTTGTGGGATCAAACTTAATTTGTATCACCTCAGCATGACCTGTATTTCCATTACATACAGCTTCATAAGTTGGATCTTTCATTTCACCTCCAGCATAACCTGCCACTACCGATTCAACTCCTTCTAATTCTTGAAAGATGGCTTCGGTACACCAAAAACAGCCACCTCCAAAAGTGGCTAATTCGTAATTACTATTTTTTTGCATCGTAGTTGTTTTTTGTGCTAGTGCAATATTAGTAGAAAAGACACTAATAAGCAGTAGCGTTAGATAGATTTTTTTATTCATGGTTTTTTATTTTATTTGATTGTCATCTCGGCTCCGCTCGATGACCTAAAAACTGCTCCGCTCGATGAGCAAAATACGGTTTAATGAACATATTCGTTGAACATCAATCGACATAATCGTAAATCAATATAATCGTAATTATTTTAGTCGTATTTTTGTCGGATGATTACAAACGAACAGCTAAAAGATATTCAATCTCGTGTAACAAAATTACACCAATATCTGAATATCGAACAAAAACGTATTGAGATTGCTAATGAAGAGGAACAAGCGGCTGCTCCTGATTTTTGGAATGACCCTAAAAAGGCTGAGGTTTTAATGAAAGCCATCCGATCTAAAAAAAAGTGGGTAAACGATTTTGAGGCGATTACACAAATGGAAGAAGACCTACAGGTACTTTATGATTTTTACAAAGAAAAAGAAGCTACGGAAGAAGAGGTTACCCAACACTATACTAAAAGCCTTGAATTTTTAGAGAGTATTGAGTTTCGTAATATGCTTTCAAACGAAGGTGATGAAATGAGTGCTGTTCTGCAAATAACCGCTGGTGCTGGTGGTACAGAAAGTAATGATTGGGCTGAAATGCTTTATCGTATGTATTTAATGTGGTGTCAAAAACAAGGATTTAAAGTCAAAGAACTCAACAACCAATCGGGCGATGTAACAGGTATCAAAACGGTTACGATCGAGATTGACGGTGATTATGCCTTTGGTTATCTTAAAGGTGAAAATGGCGTACATCGGTTGGTTCGAATTTCTCCTTTTGATAGCAATGCTAAACGACATACCAGTTTTGCTTCTGTTTATGTATATCCGCTTGCCGATGACAGTATCGAAATAGACATAAATCCTGCCGATATTTCATGGGCTTTTGCTCGATCAGGTGGTGCTGGCGGACAAAACGTCAATAAGGTAGAAACGAAAGCAATCTTAACGCATCATCCGACCGGCATAAAAATTCATAATTCTGAAACACGTTCGCAATTAGAAAATCGTGAAAAGGCCATGCAATTGTTGAAATCACAATTATTCGAAATCGAACTGCAGAAAAAACTCGCCAAACGTGATGCCATTGAAGCCAGTAAGATGAAAATAGAATGGGGTTCGCAGATTCGCAACTATGTCATGCATCCTTATAAATTAGTCAAAGATGTGAGATCAGGCCACGAAACAGGCAATGTAGATGCCGTAATGGATGGCGATTTAGATGCTTTTATCAAGGCTTATTTGATGATGAGTAGTACGTAATTAGTCAATATGTAATTGCTGAAAAGTTGTCTCATAAAAAGATTTCCAAAAGTCTTCATCATAGTTGATTTTTTTTAACAGCTTATGCTTGTTTACACGATATTTATAGTCAATCACATCAATGTTTTTAGTATCTGTATCAAAAAATGCAGATTTTGATTCATATAGCGTGTTTTCAAATTTGTCATTTTCATCAATCGTTTCTGTATAGAATCTTTTAAAATTATTTGAAGCATAATATTTTTTGTCTAATTCATTTAAATATTGGCTCGTACTTTCTTCTATAATTTTCATCTCTTTTATGTCTTTATTGAGAACTCGCTCGCCCAACCAAAACTTATATTTTAGTAAATCATCCTTATTTAGTGTCGTTTCCCAAGATTGCTCAACTTTAATTATTGCAAAATCAGCTCTATTGATATAGACTTTACCCGAATATTTTGTTGGATAGCCTCTATTCGTAAAATTCCATTTCCTTCGGTCTGTGCTAAATGAAAGAATATACAGACTATCATGTTTAACATTCTTTGATTTCATAAAATGAATATCAAATTTTTTATACTTCCTCTTGTGAAGAATATTGGCATATTGAATGGCATTTTCTCTACCACCGAAGTTAAAAAGTGATGCTTCAGTTTTCTTAGACTCTAGGTTCTTATTCCATTTTTTGTGTAGCAACTTTCTTGTCGCAACAAATGCTTGTCGATAACCTTGATCATATTCCTTGGTGATTAATTCTATATCCAGAATGGTTTCATCATTGATATTGGAAATATTGTGTATGTATCTTTTGGAATTAAAAGGCTCTAAAGGATTGTTATATATAATTTGTTTTATCGCTTTTTTTAATACTGATTTTGGAGATTTAGCAGCAATAATCTCAACCGTGCCAAGTGATTCTATACTAGGATTCAAGTATATTTCTTCTTCTAGTTTATTAAAAGGGATTCTTTTTGTTTGATATCCCATTGATGAAATCTGTACAGTAGTATTTGCTGGAATCTCTTTATTTTCAGGTAATTCAAAAAGCCCATTCACATCTGCAATACGATATATTTCTGCATTAATAATTTCTATGTTTGCATAAGAAATAGGAATATTCAACTCTGCATCAACAATTTTTCTTTTTACAGCTATTTTATTCCGCTTTGAATAAGTACTATCGCTTTGTAATTTTTTGATAAAATTAATTTTGTTTTTTTCTTTAAAAAAAACTTTTTGATTTTTAGGTATAGTCGCATTTTCAATGAATATATAGCCATCAAATAATTGATCTAACCTACCTTCTGTAAATTCTATAAAACTCAACAAACGATGTTGCATAGGTTTTCTCATTTCCAATTGATTTGAAGTTACAAACAAAAAAGGTTTATGTAATGATTTTAATTTATGCTCAAAAGAATTTTCTAAAACTGGGGTTTGATACCAAGTTGTTTTCTGAAGCAACGAATCATTAGCATGGATAGTCGCTAAGCTATAAACAGTATTACCTAAGACTTTTTTCAGATGGCTACCCATTGGAATAAAATCTCGAATGGTATCTTTTTTAATACTAGTCATGTTATTAATTATATGGATATTATCTGCCCAACCAATAATTTTTTCATTTTCATTTCTAGCCATATAACTTAGTAAATTATCTGCCATTTGTGCATCTCTAAAGTTATGTTGTTTATCTGCAAAATTGACAGATAAAATATCTTCTGTATTATAATAAGCATCTCTTGCTGTTGCTAAAAGATTTTTCGCATGTTGCAAATAATGATAGTTTTTATCTGAATTTTCTAACTTATTTATTTCTGTAATAATCCTTTTAAGTTCTTTTTCAAAGTCTTTAAATTTGATATCATCTTCTTCAAATTGTAATACTTCAAGGATTCCTTCTATTTGAATGGCCATATCATCCTCATTCAGTAAGATTTTAATATTTTCATTATGGCAATACTCAAAAAAATCATCAATAAATTTTGTTGTATTGAGCACCTGAGAATCAAAACCTATCACTTTAAGTTCGTTTTCAGCAATATAGCTCACTAATCGTTGAAATTCTTCTGTATCTGACCAAACATTGAATATAGAGTTATTAAACACTTTAGGAGAAAAGCCCACTGTTTTACGCATCATCCATAAATCATACATAGGCGATTCCATTGCAAGAGTGGTATAACCTAATTCTTTGTGTAAATATTCAACAACTCGTGCCTTCATCTCGAATATTGATCCATACATATGAGTCATTTCGCCCAACATGATGAGTCTTTTTCCTTCTAATTCCTTATTCAAAAAATGGAAATCGGTAAGTTCTTTTGAATCTGGTGACAATAATTCAAAACTCTCTAGTTGTTGTGCCTGAACGAAATTTGCTAATAATAATAAGTATAGCGTGAATGATCTAATCATACTTTTTTTTTAAATTAATCGACAATACTAAGTCAATCAACCTTCAAATTAAAGTTTGATTTTTACTATTAACAGAAATTTACAATGAAATGCTTAAATAAGCTAAAAACCTTAACTAATTGATAACAGATTCTACAACTGTAGCGTCTTCGGATAACACAAAAAATACTTCGTTTGTAGTTTCATCAAAGCTGATGATTTAAACTGTGAATCGACATCAAGCCATTCTTTAACTGAGCCATCTTTGAGCAATACGTTTATAGGGCCATAACTTGTATTATAGGCGCGATTGCTAACCTTACCATCAAACATAAAATAGTGTAGATTGTCAGCATCAATTCCATTTAAGGCACAGGTGCTATCTTTAATTGAATTTAAATAATCTGGTTTGAATGGTGTATCAGATAGTTCAATTCGTGGTAACTTTCGCTGAATAATCATTTTACAAAGAGAAGCCAAAATAGCATCTTCATGTTCTTGCCATTCTTTGATCGCTGCCCAAACATCATAATCATCTAATTTTGAAAATTGCTCTAGAAAAGTAGCTTTCTCCCTTTTTTCAATATGATCAGTTGTTAAAAAATAGACTAAATTTTTATTTGCTTCGATTGTTATACCTTGCTGTTGCAATTCACGAGCTCTACTGAGTACTCGTAGCAACAACTGCTCAGACAACAAACCTGTTTTATGCAAATAAACCTGCCAATACATAAAGCGTCTGGATAACAAAAACTTCTCGATGGAATAAATACCTTTTTGCTCGATAACCAAAGAATCATCTACCACGTTTAACATAGCAATTAACCGATCTGAATTGATACTGCCTTCCACTACTCCCGTATAAAAACTATCTCGTTTTAGATAATCCAATCGATCCATATCAAGTTGACTGGAAATTAGTTGGTATAAAAAGCTACGCGGATGTTCATTCTTAAAAATCTGGATAGCTAAAGTTAAAGCGCCATCAAAATCGGCATTTAACGTTTCCATAAAATGCAACGACAAATCCTCATGAGTGACTTCAGGAATAAAGAAATGTTCTAAAGCGTGTGAAAAAGGGCCATGACCTAGATCATGTAGTAAAATTGCCAAATATAAGGCTTGCTCTTCTGCTTCATCAATAGTGATTTTTTTAGATCGCAATACGCGTACAGCTTTCTGCATCAGATACATGCACCCTATCGCATGATGAAAACGCGTATGATGTGCACCCGGATAAACCATATTCGACAAACCCATTTGCGAAATACGTCTCAAGCGCTGAAAATATGGATGCTCAATAATATCAAAAATTAATGTATTCGGAATTGTAATAAAACCGTAAATTGGGTCGTTTAATATTTTTAGTTTGTTCGTTTCTGACATCAGTAACTGGTTATTTAGTAATTTGGTAATTTCGCTGTCATTGTCAATACAAAACACAAAAAGCAAACTGCATTTTTTCCAACAAAAAACAAAGATACAAATATGAAGCAAATACATATATTATGGGTTGATGATGAAATTGATTTACTCAAACCGCACATTTTATTTTTAGAAAAGAAAAACTATAAGGTGAGTAGTTGCACCAATGGGGTTGATGCACTTGATTTAATTGATGAAACCAATTTTGATGTTGTTTTTTTAGATGAGAATATGCCGGGTCTGACCGGATTAGAAACCTTAACACAGATAAAAGAAAAAAGGCGCAACTTACCCATCATCATGATTACCAAGAGTGAAGAAGAAAATTTGATGGAAGAAGCAATAGGCAATCAAATTGCTGATTATTTAATCAAACCTTTAAATCCGAATCAAATATTATTAAGTCTAAAAAAGAATTTAGATCACTCGCGTTTAGTTTCTGAACAAACTACTTCAAACTACCAACAAGAATTCCGTAAAATAGCCATGGATTTAGCCATGATTAATTCATATGACGAATGGACAAACTTCTACAAAAAGCTCGTTTACTGGGAATTACAGTTAGAAAACATCAACGACTCAGGCATGTTGGAAATCTTAGAAAGTCAAAAACAAGAAGCCAATTCACAGTTTTTTAGATTCATTAAAAAGAATTACAAAGACCTACTCTATGATGACGAAAAGCTTTTTTCGCATAAATTATTTCAAAAGGTAGTCATGCCTACGCTTAAAAAAGGCAAAATTTTTTGGGTAATTATAGACAACCTACGCTATGATCAATTTAGATTAATGGAGCCCTTGATAAACGAATATTACAAAAAACAACAAGAACACGATTACTACAGTATTTTACCAACGGCTACACAGTACGCACGTAATGCCCTATTCTCGGGCTTACTGCCTGCAGACATGGAACATAAATATCCTAATTATTGGAAAAATGACACCGATGAAGGAGGAAAAAATCTGTATGAAAATGATTTTTTAAGCGAACAAATCAAGCGAAACCGTCTAGATATCAAACATGAGTATTACAAAATCACCAATCTAAATAATGGCAAGCAACTAGCGGATAATTTTCAAGGAAATCAAGATAATGATTTAACAGTCGTTGTTTACAATTTTGTGGATATGCTTTCTCATGCCAAAACCGAAATGGATGTCATCAAAGAATTAGCGGGCGACGATAAAGCCTATCGTTCGTTGACCTTAAGTTGGTTTCAAAACTCACCGCTTTTCGACATGATCAAAAAAGCGCAAAATATGGGTATGCAACTTATTCTAACTACCGATCATGGAACGATAAACACCCAACATCCGACTAAAATTGTTGGACCAAAAGATATTAGTTCCAATTTACGCTATAAAACAGGGCGAAGTCTTTCTTATGAAGAAAAGGATGTCTATGCTACAAATAATCCTAAAGAAATTGGTTTACCTCAGAGCGCTATTAATTCATCCTTTGTTTTTGCCAAAGAGGATCTGTTTTTTGCCTACCCCAATAACTACAATCATTATGTAAAATACTATCGCAACACTTATCAACATGGAGGCATATCTTTAGAAGAAATGATTATTCCTTGCGTGGTCTATGAACCAAAGTAGTCTTTAGTCTTTAGTCTTTAGTCTTTAGTCTTTAGTCTTTAGTCAAAAAAAATCCAACGCCAAAAGATAAAAAGCCAATATCAAAAAACCAACATATTCTCGTATTTTTGTCTCATGAATAGAGATTTTACTTTAGAACAATTAGATGAAGTTGCAATAGAACTTTTAAAAGCCACAGACCGTAAAATATTCTTATTTTATGGTAGCATGGGTGTCGGTAAAACAACTTTGATTAAAGCCATTGTAAAACAACTTGGCGTTCTTGATACAGTGAGCAGCCCTACTTTTTCTTTAGTAAACGAATATCGTAATGACCAAAATAAACCTGTATATCATTTTGATTTTTATCGTATCGAACAAGAAGAGGAAGCCTTAGATATGGGTGTAGAAGAATACTTTGATCACAATGCCTATTGTTTACTAGAATGGCCTGAAAAAATTAAAAATTTGTTACCTTTAGACGCTGTAGCTGTTCAGCTAACCGAATTAGCAGATGGCAAACGGCATATTCAACTAGATAACCTATGAGCAAAAAACCAACGACCCCTTTCAGCAAAAGTGAACTATTACCACAAGCTGAGATGCTTGAAGTGGCAAAACGTAAAGGAAAACTTGTCATTGGCATTCCCAAAGAAACACATTTTCAAGAAAAAAGAGTTTGCTTAACACCTGATGCTGTGGCTTCTTTAACCGCACATGGACATCAATTTGTAATCGAAACAGGTGCAGGTAAAGGTGCTAATTATAGTGATGCTGATTATTCTGAAGCTGGAGCAAAAATTGCTTACAATCAAAAAGAGCCTTATGAATGTTCAACAGTACTTAAAGTGGAACCGCCATCCGTTAAGGAAATAGAATTGATGAACCCTCAAACAGTTTTGTTTTCGGCATTGCAACTTAAAACACAAAACAAAAAATATTTTGAGGCACTGGCAAAAAAACGAATTACTGCGCTGGCTTTTGACTATATCAAAGACGATCAAGGTTCTTATCCTATTGTAAATTCGCTAAGCGAAATTGCAGGGATTGCCGCAATTCATATCGCATCTGAATTAATGAGTAATGCACATAAGGGCAACGGACTTTTATTTGGAAATATCAACGGTGTTCCTCCTACCAACGTAGTGATTTTAGGAGCTGGTAGTGTCGGAGAATTTGCTGCACGAGCAGCTTTAGGAATGGGCGCAATTGTTAAAATATTTGACAATTCTATCGCGAAGCTTCGAAATTTACAACAGATTTTAGGTTCGAATGTCTATACGTCAACCTTACAGCCCAAGACAATCGAAAAATCGCTACGTCGTTGTGACGTAGCCATTGGTGCTTTACGAGGTAAATTACGCGCGCCTGTTATTGTGTCTGAAAGTATGGTCGAAAACATGAAAGATGGTGCAA
>Ga0209633_10006163_pt1 | contig 10307 bp, 9 predicted proteins | sample Cruoilmetagenom1_FD_187290 | JGI IMG/M metagenome (GOLD analysis project Ga0209633, IMG submission 187290) | Oil polluted marine microbial communities from Coal Oil Point, Santa Barbara, California, USA - Sample 1 (SPAdes) (version 2) | ecosystem: Environmental > Aquatic > Marine > Oil seeps ... | reverse complement strand
TTCGGTCATATCGGCATGTACTTGTGTGAACAAGAGCGTCGTACCTATAAATAATGGTCTTAAATACTTTGATTTCATAATATATTCCTTAGATATTTATATCAAATGATATGCTTAAAGTATGAAGTGAGTATGAAACTCAATAAAATGTTTCATGAGGAGAAAAGACATATCTTAAACTTAGTATATGTCGTAGTAAAGACAAATAATTGTATGTATAATATCAATTATAAACTTGAGGTATGAAAAAACATATAAGGTTTTATAAACAACAAGTTAAAGCCATATTTTGCATCAAATCAACATTACGGTAAAATACTCTAACTTTAAAACTAAAGAGTATCATGCGATTAAAATCTATCTTTACTAACAGCTTTGGCATACTTCTCTCCCGTATCTTTGGATTTTTACGTGATGTAGTTATGGCTTCTGCCTTGGGTGCAAGTTACTGGAGTGACATCTTTTTTGTTGCGAACAGACTGCCTAACCTCTTTAGAAACATCTTTGCGGAAGGAGCGTTTACCCAAGCCTTTATGCCTTCTTTTGTTGCCTCATCAAATAAAAGTGTTTTCTCAACAGCCATATTTTTAAGATTTTCTCTTTTTATTATCTTTGGTTCTTTGGTGGTGACCTTTGCACCAGAGTACATCACAAAGCTTATGGCTATGGGATGGAGTAGTGAACGCATAGCAGATACTGCACCGCTTACGGCTATCAACTTTTGGTATCTTTATCTTATTTTTATCGTGACATTTATAGCTACACTCTTGCAGTATAAAGAACATTTTGTAACCACTGCCATGTCCACGGTACTGTTAAACCTTTCTATGATAGTGGCACTGCTTCTCTACATGAAAAGTGATCCTAAAACCATTGCCTATGCTTTGAGTTTTTCAGTCTTGGTAGGTGGTGTACTACAGGTACTTGTACATATATTTGCTATGTATAAACTACGTCTTGTAAAGCTTCTCACAGGAGGATGGAAATATAGAAAAAAAAGGGAAATAACCCAAGAAAAAAAGAAGTTTACCAAGCTCTTCATCCCTGCTGTTTGGGGTGGTTCTAGTCTACAGATAAACAGTTTTGTGGGTACGATACTCGCTTCATTTCTCATCACAGGGTCTGTCTCTTACTTAGCCTACGCACAGCGCATCTTCCAACTGCCTTTAGCTCTTTTTGCCATAGCCACTGCCACAGCACTCTTCCCTAGTATCTCTAAAGCACTGAAAAATAAAAATGAAACCCTTGCTTATGCAAATCTAGAAAAAGGTTTCTGGCTCCTAGCTTTTTCTTTAGGTGCTGCTACAGTAGGAGGCGTTTTACTTTCTGAACCCATCATCTGGTTACTCTTTGAAAGAGGTAACTTCACACCAGCACAGACACAAGCTACAGCATCTGTACTGAGTATGTTTATGCTCGGACTTTTACCTTTAGGGTTGGCAAAACTGTTTTCACTTTTTCTTTATGCTACCTACCGTCAGGGTAAAGCAGCGATGATCGCAACTATCTCTGTAGTGGCCAATATCATTGCATCACTTTTACTCATGCACCCTATGGGCGCATCAGGTATAGCCTTGGCTGGGAGTATAGGAGGTTGGGTTTTATTTATATTCACAGTTAAAGAGGTAGGCGTAGAACGATTTGTAAAGATTGTTAAGTCAAAAATGCTGCTCTATTTACTCGTTTCACTTGCTGGATTTGGATGTATACTTTACTATATTAATATCTTACTACTCGAATGGATAAGATAAGATACTACTTTCTAGTTGCTATACCATCTCCATGAAAGAGCTCTGCACGCATAAAGTATTCGTCGTTGATGTGCTCTTTACCTTGAAGTGTTTTATACTTCTTGTCAGCTTCTAGTACTGAATCAACATATGCTCTTCTTCTTGTTGCTGTGTATCCTGTTATTTTGCCATTTTCATCTAACTTTACCTGCACATACATCAATGTCCAGTAGTAGTTGCCACCTTTAGCTAAACTTTTCACATACCCACGCCAGATCTTTTTTTCAGAAATAATCTTCCACATCCCGTGAAAGAGCCCCACAGGCATATCTGGGTGACGTGTGATTGAATGGGGCATACCAATCAGTTCTTCTTTGGTATAACCAGAGATTTTACAAAACCTACGGTTTGCATAGGTAATGACACCTACAGGGTCAGTCTCCGTAATGAGTAGACTATCTTCAAAAATAGATACTTCTATAGCATTAGGTTTAGGGACAACAATTTGCTTCTTTGTTAATGCATTAGTCATCACTTTGTGCAAATTTTTCATGGTCTCCCCTCCTGATATTTGACTTAAGTAAATCAGATTATACTATAGTAGTCATGAAATACTAAAAACATAAATCATGTAAGCGGCTAACATATGCTTTTTAGATATTCATCATAATTTTCACTCTCCATAAAAATGTCATGATCAATGTACTCATCTCCATGATACTTTCTGTAGAGTTCACTCATCTCTTCAACGACTTCTGGAGACGCTACTTTTCTACCTGCAACGAAACCTACAAGCTTATTGTCCTCATCTACTTTAGGCTGAATGTAAACAAGCACCCAATAGTATTTGCCATCTTTTCTCATATTCTTTACATAGCCATGCCATATTTTTTTTGCAGAGATAATCTTCCACATAGCCCTAAAAGCACCTTTAGGCATATCTGGGTGACGATTAATACTGTGGGGTGAACCTATTAACTCTTCTCTAGTAAAACCTGTCATCTCTCTAAACTTACGATTGGCATAGGTAATAATGCCCCTAGTATCTGTCTCAGTAATCATCACACCACCATCAAATACGACCTCTTCATCAACAGGCTGACTTTTAAAAATCTTCTCATGGGTTATCGTATTTTCAATAATTAATGGATTATTCATGATATTTTTACCTTTCTCAATTATTATATATTAAAAATGTCATTATATTGTCATAATTTAAACAAAATAAACCTAACTATACTTTAGCTATAATCACAACAATACAAAACAAGGCTTATATAACTATGTACATCTATGACAGCGTCCAAAAAACAAAACTTCCTTTTGACCCCATCAACAAAGGAGAAGCAAGTATTTACGTCTGTGGCCCTACTGTGTATGATGATGCACACTTAGGTCATGCACGATCAAGTTTAGCCTTTGACCTTCTCTCCCGTACACTCAAAGCCCATGGATATAACGTCACTATGGGTAAAAACTTTACTGATATTGATGATAAAATCATTAAAAAAGTAGAAGAAACAGGTAAAAGTATGGAGGAGATTACTTCTTTCTACATAGCCCGTTACATTGAAGAGATGAGTGCTTTGGGTGTCCAAAGAGCAGACATAGAACCCAAAGCTACTGAGTCACTTGAAGCTATAGAGTCTATGATACAAAAACTACTAGACAAGGACATTGCCTACGTGATTTCAACAGGGGATGTCTACTTTGATACAAGCAAAGATGACAGTTATGGGAACATCTCACACCGTGTGGCAGAGGATGAAGATAGTCAAAGCCGTGTAGCCCATACAACGGAGAAAAGAAACCCAAAAGACTTTGCTCTTTGGAAAGCATGTAAAGGTGATGAAGACATCTGCTTTGATACCCTCTTTAGCAAAGGTCGTCCAGGCTGGCATATAGAGTGTTCTGCGATGATAGAAAAACACTTCACAGGCAATGATACATATAGTATAGATATTCATGGCGGCGGCGCAGACCTACTCTTCCCTCACCATGAAAATGAAGCAGCCCAAAGTCGCTGTGCTACAGGACATGAACTTTCAAAATACTGGATGCACAATGGTTTTGTACAGATAGATGGAGAAAAGATGTCTAAATCTTTAGGAAACAGTTTTTTTCTTAAAGATGCTCTAGATATTTATGACGGTGAAGTACTTCGCTACTACCTCAACTCTGTTCACTATAGAAATGACTTTAACTTTTCGGAAGAAGAACTACAAACTTCTAAAAAAAGACTGGACAAACTTTACAGACTAAAAAAACGTGTATCCCCGGGTAAAGCAAGTACAGCCAACAAAAACTTTAAAAAATCACTACTTGATGCTATGGGTGATGACCTCAATATCTCTGTAGCCCTAGCCAGCATCGATGAGCTTATAGCAATCACGAATGATGCACTAGATGATAATCCTAAGGATAAAGGGCTTAAAAAAGAGACCTTAGCCAACATTGAATTTATCGATGCACTCCTAGGTTTTGGGGGGAAAGAGCCTTTTTCCTATTTTCAAATTGGCGTTGATGAGTCTTTGAAAACAAAAATAGAAACTCTGGTGGCTGAGCGTGTAGAAGCCAAAAAAGAGAAAAACTTCGCACGTTCAGACGCTATACGTGATGAACTCACGGAGATGGGTATCTCCATTATGGACAGTCCTGAAGGCACTCTCTGGGAGAAAGCGTAATTACTCTTTCTCCACCTTGTTAGCCAATGCTTGAAATGCTGACGAGTTTTCAAGTAACTCTGGGTAAGTACCTCTATCGATAATCTTACCTTTTTCCAAAAGTAAAATAGTATCTGCATTTTCGATGGTACTTAAACGGTGTGCTACCACAAAGGTTATCATCTTATCTTTTAATGCGTAGAGTGATTTTTGTATCGCTTTCTCACTCTTGTTGTCTAGTGCAGAGGTTGCCTCGTCTAAAATGAGTATCTGAGGCTGTGTATATAAAGCACGTGCAAGGGCTATACGCTGACGTTGCCCACCACTTAAGTTCGTTCCAAACTCATCTAGATACGTATCTAACCCTTCATCCAACTTTTCCACAAACTCCCATGCTTCTGCTTGTTTCAGTGCTTTTATAGCTTTTTCCCTGTCTGGTTCTAAACCGTATGCAACGTTGGCAAGTACTGTATCTTGAAAGATAAATATACGTTGGGTGACAAAAGCTATTTTTTGATGTAAGGAATCTAACGTATACGCTTTAAGTTCCAAACCATTGATGGTAATACTTCCAACACTTGGGTCATAAAAACGAACAAGTAGATTAATAAAACTACTTTTCCCTGCGCCACTGTCACCAACTAAAGCATAAATATTACCTCTATTCGCATCAAGGTTAACATCTGCCAATGCTACCTCTTCATCATAGGAGAGCCCTACACTGTTAAAGACAACACCTTCAACATCTTTAAGTATCTTTTCACCAGAGACTATCTTTGGATGTACATCAAAAAGTTCTTGCATTCTCTCTGTTGCCGCAACTGCATCTTGCATTTTGTTATGAATATTTGCCAAAACTTTTATAGGATCATACAACATAAAAAGCGCCGCGATAAAAGCAAAAAAAGTACCTACGGTGATTTCATCATTTATCACCTCCATCGCACCTACATAGATGGCTATAGCCACAGCAATCGAACCAAATATCTCCAATGTCGGACCTGTTAAAGCATTAATCATAATCTGCTTGATACTAGCTTTAAAAAAACGTAAATTTTCTTTAGTAAAACGTGCATGTTCAAACGCTTGTGATGAGTTTGATTTAATCACTTCAATATTGTTAAAAATCTCTGTAAGCCGCGCAGTCAAATTTGATGTACTCTCTTGTGAACGCTTAGAGTATTTTTTCATCTTTTTTGCTAAAAGTTGGAGAGGGAAAAGTGCCAACGGCATAATTACAAGAAAATAAAAGGCAAGTTTTGGACTCTGGTAGATAATATATCCGGTCAATGTAAAAATCAACATTACTTTAATCATCACAGCTGGTAGAAGAACAGAGACAACATTTTGGATACGTGTTAAATCATTGGTGATACGGCTTAAAAGCTCTCCACTACGCATTTTGTTGAGATACTCTATATCTTGATGCATAAGATGTAACGTAAGTCTGTCTCTTAATTTTCTGACAACATCATCACCAATATAAGCAGTAAAATAGGTCTGCACAAACTTCCCCACAGACTTTAATGCAAAGATACCTATAATCATCACGGGTATCAGTGCCAACATCTCTTTATCTTTGTTGATAAATATATCGTCTAAAATTGGCTTAAGAAGATGTGCGGTAGCCGCTGTACCTACTGCCACAGCTATCATCCCTAAAATTGCAAAGACAAACTCTTTTTTATACCCCATAATATAGGGTAAAAAATACTTAAATAATTGTTTCAAACTATATCCTAAATAATAACCTTGAATAAAAGTATTTTACCATGAGTATCGTTAAGGTCATCGTGGATGTCACAAATAGATAAAATTAGCTCTTCAATAGTAAGAGTTCCTTAACACAAATAACGATACCATTACCCTTAAGATATTCTATCTATACATATAACAAGGGAGACATCTATGACAAGATATTTTATTGCATTTATCTTTTTATTTAATACACTTTTTGCAGAGAGTGAAAGCTTTCCATTTATTGGTGTAACCGTATCTACACAAACTGTAGATTTAAAACCTATCGTAACTGCACCGCCAAACAGACTGAAAAACCCTTCATCAGAGAGTGAAACAACCGCTGGTATACAGTATGGTGTACAAACTCAGGATTTTAGAACAACATTTACTGTTGAAGGTAACGATGACTACTTAAGCATGGATGTAGAAGTTGACTACATATTTATGGATGCTATGTTTGGCACACCAAAAGTAAGACCATATGTTGGTGCAACACTTGGGTATATCATGTATGATGAAGCACTCATTACCCAATACAACGAAAACCGTATTGAAGAAGACATGGAAAATGATAGAAATACATCTATCTCTACTTCTGATGGATACTATGGTTTAGACTTTGGTTTTTTATTTTATGTGACAGACAATATTGACTTGGATGTGAGTTATCACTACTACTTCATGGATAGATTAGAGCCACTAGACACTATGAGTGGTGCAACGTTCAGCTTACACTACTTTTATTGATAACCTGCTATAATCACGTAATTTATTACGGAGATTATAGTGTCCCTTTCTATTAAAAACATCTTTGCTTACCAAACCCTCAAAAAAATTCTTTTTAAACTTGATCCAGAAACTGCGCACAGTATTGCAGGACTAGGACTAAGAACGGCTGCACATTGCCCTACACTTTTGCGTTTATTCACAAAACAAAACTTCATTACAGACCCTAGTATAAAGCAAGAAATATTTGGCCGTATATTTACTAATCCTGTGGGACTTGGTGCAGGATTTGACAAAAATGGTCAATACATCACTGCTATGCCAACCATGGGATTTGGATTTACTGAAATAGGTACTGTGACACCAAAACCTCAAGATGGTAATGCGAAACCAAGACTCTTTAGACTTGTAGAAGACCAGTCCATCCAAAATGCGATGGGTTTTAACAACAAAGGTAGCCACTACATGCTACAGCGTCTTAAAAAACTCTACTTCTTTGACTACCCAATGGGTATCAACATCGGTAAAAATAAGCTTACTCCTGAAGATGAGGCACTACAAGACTATGAGACACTCTTTAGGGCATTTAAAAATTATGGAGATTACATTGTTATCAACATCTCTTCACCCAACACACCAGGGCTAAGAGACTTACAAAATGAGAACTTCATCAAAGCTATCTTTGCGATGGGGAGAGAGATAACCTCTCAGCCTATATTACTGAAAATTGCACCTGATATGGACTCAGAAGATGCCATCGTACTCTGTAAAACAGCTGTTGAAGCAGGTGCAGCGGGTATCATCGCTACAAATACAACGATAGATTATTCTCTCACAGAACATGCAAAAGATTTTGGCGGTATCAGCGGTGCACTACTGACTGATAAATCATATGAACTCTTTAGAGTCATAGGAAAAGAGCTATATGGAAAAACCCTACTTATCTCAGTTGGGGGTATAGACTCTGCGGAAGAAGCCTATAAACGTATTAAAGCTGGTGCTTCACTGGTGCAGGTCTACTCTATGTTAGTCTACAGAGGACCTGCGCTTATTAAAGAGATCAATGAAGGAATCATCCAACTGTTAAAGAAAGATGGGTATAGTCATATATCAGAAGCTATTGGAGCTGACTGGAAGTAACGGTCAACTGCATGGCACAAAAAGGAAAACGGTGTCACATTACATTTTTATTTCTAAATTTAAACTTTTTAACTTACTAGCCTTATGGCTAATGCTAACGGGAGCACTTATGGCAAACTCACTACCAGAACATTTTACAAAAACATTAGATAACGGTATGCAAGTGGTAGTCATACCCATGGACAACGATTCCGGTGTTATCACTACAGATATCTACTACAAAGTAGGAAGCAGAAATGAAGTCTTGGGAAAAAGTGGTATAGCACACATGCTTGAACACCTTGCCTTCAAATCTACTGACAAACTTGCAGAAGGTGAGTTTGACAAGATAGTTAAGAGTCGTGGTGGCGTTAACAATGCAGCTACAGGCTTTGACAAAACACACTATTATATCAAAACTGCCAGTACAAATCTTGATATGTCACTTGAACTTTTTGCAGAACTCATGCATAACCTCAAACTCACTGATGAGGAGTTTCAAAAAGAGCGTGATGTAGTTGCCGAAGAGAGACGTCTACGAACAGATAACAATCCTATGGGTTACCTCTACTTTAGAGTCTTCAATACACACTTTACCTACCATCCGTATCACTGGTTACCTATTGGGTTCATGGAAGATATTCTCTCATGGAAGATAGAGGATATAAGAGACTTCTACCAACGATACTATCAGCCTAAAAATGCCATTTTAGTCGTAGCTGGTGATATCACACCCGAAAAAGTATTTAAAACAGCGGACAATCACTTTGGTTCTATCAAAAATAAACGTGAAGTTCCAGAGGTCATTGCAGTCGAGCCTAAAGTAGATGGGGCAAAACGCGCCATCCTTCATAAAGAGTCTAACCGTGTTGATACCCTAGCTATAACCTACTCTATCCCTAACTATGAGCATGATGATCAAGTAGCACTCTCTGCCATTAGCCACATTTTAAGTTCAGGGAAAAGTTCATGGTTTGAAAAAACCATAGTGAACGATAAACAACTTGCAAACCAAGTCTATGGTTACAACATGGAACTTGCAGACCCTGGTGTATTCCTCATCATGGCAATGTGTGCACCCGGTGTTGATGTAGAAGAACTTGAAAAAGAGATACTCTCACAACTTGAAAAACTTAAAAATGGTGCGGTGACCCAAGCTGAACTTGACAAGGTAAAAATCAATACAAAAGCAGAGTTTATTTACTCATTAGAGAGTTCATCTTCTGTAGCAGGTCTTTATGGAGAGTATTATGTAAAAGGAAATGTTCAACCTTTACTTGAATATGAAGAGAAATTAGATAAAATTACACTCAAAGATATTGAACTTACTGCTAAAAAGTATTTTGATCACAATTTTTCAACAACGGTAATACTTAAAAAGAACTAGGAAGAAATATGAGCAATTATATTACGGGTGCGAGTACAGCACTCATTACACCATTTAAAAATGACACACTTGATGAAGCAACTTTTGCAACACTCATTCAAAGACAAATAGACAATGGTATCGATGCTGTATGTCCAGTAGGAACCACTGGTGAGTCTGCAACACTTAGCCATGATGAGCATAAAAGATGTATAGAAATCGCTGTTGAAGTATGTAAAGGTACAAACACAAAAGTACTTGCAGGTGCTGGAAGTAATGCAACACATGAAGCCATAGACATCGCTAAACATGCTGAAGCCTGTGGAGTAGATGCTCTCTTTTCAGTTAGCCCATACTATAACAAACCTAGTCAAGAAGGTCTCTACCAGCACTATAAAGCGATAGCATCTGCCGTAAAAGTACCATTTATGCTTTACAATGTACCTGGACGTACCGGTGTAGATGTGCAACCTGACACAGTAAAAAGACTTTTTGATGATGTAGAAAACATCATGGGTATCAAAGAAGCAACCGGGTCAATAGAGAGAACTGTTGAACTGCTTGCAAAAGTACCTGACTTGTATGTTTTCTCTGGTGATGATGCCATTGACTTCCCTATACTTGCCAGTGGCGGTAAAGGAATCACTTCAGTGACTTCAAACTTACTACCAGATATGAAAGCAGAACTTGCACATGCAGCCCTTAAAGGTGACTTTAAACGCTCTAAAGAGATTAATGATGAACTGTTTGATATTAACAAAGTGCTTTTCTGTGAGAGCAACCCTATACCTATCAAGGCGGCTATGTATATCGCAGGTCTTACAGAGACACTTGAGTATAGACTACCACTTGTTCAACCAAGTTCTGAGAACATGAAAAAGATAGAAGAAGTCATGAAAAAATACAAAATTGTAGGAGCGTAGTATGTCAGAAATGAAAGGGAAAACTCTTGTTATCACAGGA
>Ga0209633_10006162_pt1 | contig 10308 bp, 5 predicted proteins | sample Cruoilmetagenom1_FD_187290 | JGI IMG/M metagenome (GOLD analysis project Ga0209633, IMG submission 187290) | Oil polluted marine microbial communities from Coal Oil Point, Santa Barbara, California, USA - Sample 1 (SPAdes) (version 2) | ecosystem: Environmental > Aquatic > Marine > Oil seeps ... | reverse complement strand
ATCACCATCAGCTTTATTTATAACTATTGCATCTGCCATTTCCATAATTCCTCGCTTTATGCCTTGCAATTCGTCGCCTGCACCTGCTAACATTAATAATAGAAAAAAATCAACCATTGAACTAACTGCTAGTTCAGACTGCCCAACTCCAACCGTTTCAACAAAAATAACATCAAATCCGGCAGCCTCACAAAGAATAATTGTTTCAGCAGTTTTGCGGGTTACTCCACCAAGTGTACCACCAGATGGCGATGGTCTAATAAATGCATTTCTGCTTGCACTAAGTTTCTCCATTCTTGTTTTATCTCCAAGAATACTTCCTCCCGTTCTTTCACTGGATGGGTCAATTGCAAGTACTGCAACTTTTTTACCTTTGTTTACAAGTTGCATCCCAAGGGCCTCAATAAAAGTACTCTTACCAACACCAGGCACACCAGTAATTCCAACTCTTAATGAATTTCCACTATAAGGTAAACAAGCATTTATTATTTCTTGAGCTTTTTCTTTATGTTCTTTCTTAGCACTTTCAATTAGGGTTATTGCTTGGCTTAATACTGAAATATTTGATTTTAAAATTTCATTAATAAAAAAAATGTTTGGTTTATCATATTTTAAAAAGTTAAATTTAGAGAGAGGATGTTTTTTTTTTATAATTGTTTGTTCAACTCCATCTTTTATAGACAATGCAGAATTGTATTTTTTATTCTTTGGCATATGCAAATATAATACATTTTATAAAAAAGAAGCTACCAAAAATTGGTAGCTTCAAATATTTTTATTTTTATAAAATTAGTTAATTAATTGCGTATACGTATAATCAGTACCAGCTTTAACTATTTTAAGAATTCTTTTACCAACTCCACCATCTTCATAAGATGCAAGTGCACTCATATCAAAGGTTCCAGTAAAAGTTTCAAGAGCACTACCATTAGCACTAACAACAATAGTAAAGTCCATTGTCGCACTAGCAATATCATAAGGGTCAACCTCTAAGTAATAAGTACCATCATCTAAATCGCCAGACATAGAAGTGTACTCAGGATTTGCTCCAGTTGCTCCAGCCCATCCAGATACTACAGCCGAAGGAGGATCATCAACAATAACAATATCCATATCATTATTATCTATAGGAGACCATGCAAATGAAACTTTTAAAGCAGTGTTCTTAATTGTTAAATCTAATACTGGGTTTTTAGTTCCAGGTCCTAATAAATTTTTATCAGCTATACCAAAAACACCTATTTCAAATTTAGTTTTATAAACAGTTGCACTAGGTATATTACTTGCTGGAAAAATTACATTAAAGTTAGCTTCTTTTGAATAAGGAGGAATAACTACTGTTTCCCAAGTGTAATTTTCTCCTTCTACTGCAGTTGCTTTGTCATCAAGAACTTTAAGTGTGAATGTAAGAGCTCTGTCCAACATTTTATCTAAAGTGATAGTATATTTAATAGTATCACCTTCAAAAACTTCACCACCAGTAAAATCAGTAGTAAAAGTTGCTACAGGATATCTATCCGTGTTAATTGGTTCTTCAACAATTTGATCTTTATCGCAACCAACGCTAAACAAGATCAATAATGCAAGACCAACTATATTATATTTAAGATTTATTCTCATTATAATTTTGTTTTAATTTGTTAATAATTATTGTTTTACGTAGTCACAAACATATTTCCTGCAATGATCACTACCTTGTGGATAGCAAATTGTATATTCAATATGTATATTACCTGTTGCATCATCAACATTACCAGTTCCTTCAACCCAGTTTCCATATGTATCAACTAAATTTTGTCCTGGCACTGTTAAAAGATCACATTTGTTTAAGAAAGTAAAACCCGGAGTTCCTCCTAAATCAGCAGGTGTCCAGTGACCAACACGAGTTGTTCTGTATGACTCTACTCCATTCTTTGTAATATCTTCAGTCCAAGTTAAATTAAATACATTACCATCATAGTCTGTATAAACTGTTGTAACATCATAAGTTCCTTCAAAATGAGAAAGACACCCATAAACTAAATCAATTTCTAATGGTTTACCATCTCCAACAACGTTTTCAACTCCTTCAACTTTAGTCCTTAAAACAAGTTTAGGGTCTTTTGCAAGTGGTGCAACAATACCATCTGTCAACATTGTAACTTGAAATTTACCTAGATAGTTTCCATCAGCTTTTAAAGTCAATTTATTATTATCAATTCTGTAATTAGTACCTTCTACAGCTGTAGTTGCATCATCAACTAAAATTGTTACAGGAACATCTGATTTTAAATCTAACCAAGTAGGTCCTTTAACTTTCATTTCTACGTCAAAAGTGTACTCGTCACCAGTGGCTACCTGAGAGTAAATGATTTTACCCTTTTCAAATGATGCAAGGTTGTTTCCTTTATCATTTTCATCAAGTGTTGTTTCATTATTAACTAAGTCACATGAATGCATAAATCCAATACTTAGTAATAACAATATAATATATTTTATATTTTTCATATTTCTTTATTTTTTAAATTATTTTGCCCAAAATATTTTACCAGTAAATGCATTCGGTTGAGTTGGAACATTTGCTCCATTAGACGATATTTCACTTGCAGTATAGTATAATCTAACAGGTCTATCTGTTGTAGATGCTAAGTCAGAAATTGGTAAGTTAGAAGGGAAACCAGTTCTGTTATAATCAAACCAAGACTGTTCTGCAGTAATACCATTAGTTGCAATCCATTTTTGTGTAATAATTGCTTCTAATTTATTTGTAGATGCATCATAACCTACGTTATCAATTGTAGAACTTAAATAATTATTTGCTAAAACCATTGCAGAATCTATACTAATATCTTCATTAACACATAAGTACTCAAAAGAAGCTTTAACTCCATCTTCATATAAAACTTTCGGAATATCTCCGATATAACCATTTAATGCAGCTTCGGCTTGATTTAAATAACATTCTGCTAAAGTATAAATAACAGCACCTTGACTTCCACTTTTTAAAAGACCTGGACCTATATTAGAAACTAATTCTGGTACATAAGCATCAGGAACAGGAGTGTCATAGTCTAACAATCCTTGTTTTACACCTAAGTGACCAGTTGTAGGTTTTTCATATATAAAATCAATTCTTGTGTCAGCAGTTGATGTTAAATAATCTAATATATAATCTGTTGCACAAGTAGCTTTACTAGTTAAAGTTTGAGTTCCTCCTGCATCATTTCCATATAAATTAAAGAATGGGTTTTGTTTTCCTTCCTCTCCTTCAATATATCCAGGATTAACAGCAGCATCTTCAGTTAAGAAGCCAGAACCTTCAGTAGCAATTGCATTAAACTGTGTTTGAATGTACGTACTTCTTCCAGACATACTCATTTGTCTTGTAAGAATTCTCAATTTAACAGAGTTTGCAAATTGTTTCCATTTATCCATATCTCCACCAAACATAACATCATCAGTGCTAGGTGTTTCATGTATATCAGCAATGTTGTCTATTAAAGAAATAGCTTCTGTAAGTTTAACAATTAAATCTTCATAAATTGTTTTTGCATCATCATATTTAGGAGTTGAATTTCCACCTCTTTGTAGTGCATCGCTATATGGAATATCTCCATAAAAGTCAACTAATAATTGAAAATGATATGCTTTCATAATCATTGCGATTGCTTTGTAATAATCATATTTAGCATCTAAATCTTCTAATACAGTATATTGTTTTAATGCATTTGTATAAGAATTATCAAAAACATATTGATAAAATGATGAAGTAACAAGATATTTAAATTCATCAGGATACCAAGCGAAACCATCACTTTGACTCCAGTTATACATCATCATGTTTCCAATTGTATTCATTCTTCTTCCCCCTGCATCTGATCCTTCAATCATATTAGCAGTGTATTTTTGTGCTACGGGAAGTACTAAGTTAGGAGAAACCTCTGTTGGATTGTTTGGATCAGTATTTACATCTAAATATTCTGTGCAAGATGTAAATAATAATACTCCAGTTAGTAAAAGCACTGTTGTATATTTTATTATATTTTTCATATTTAAATAGTTTTAAAATTCAATATTTAGATTAAATCCATAAGAATAAGTTGGAGGAGATTGCATATAACCACCAAGACCTATTGCATTTGCAGGCACATCTGTTCCGCCTCTTGAAACTTGATTTTTAAACTCTGGATCTGAAAATCTATTTTCTGTAGGCAACCAAGTTCTTAAATTTCTTGTAACAAAGCCAACTGATAATTTTTGCAATTTTGCTTTTTTAACAATTTTAGAAGGTAAATCATAAGTAAAAGTTAATTCTCTTATTTTTAATGCTGTTGCATCTTTTACATAATTAGATTTTACAGAATTATAAACATCTGTCCAATATGACTGACGTCCTCCTTGAACTTGTACATTTGTATTCTCAACATATACACCAGGACTTGTTTCAATTACCGAATTAGGAATAACAAAGTCTTGTCTATTTGCAGAAACACTTGCCATTGATCTTCCAGTAAATTCCATTATATCAGAACCTTCTTCATAATATACATGTCCAGTTCTATAATCTGCAGTTGCAGATAAAGAGAAACCTTTATAATTAAAAGTTGAAGTTAATGCTACTAAATAATCAGGAGTTGTTTTCCCTAAATTATGTAAGCCTTCTTCTGTTAATGGGAAACCACTTGAAGGATCAACTACTAATCTTCCTTGAGGGTCTCTTTTATATATATTAGCTTTTAATTGAGGATAAGCTTCCCCTACAACAGCATAAACACCATATTCTCCAGTTGTATATAAAGCAATTTCATTAATTCCATCTTTGATAGATTTTACTTTAGTTTCGTAAGAAGAATAATTTGCATTTAACATCCATTTAAAACCATGAGTATCAAGAACTGTTCCTCCTAAACTTACTTCAAAACCACTTCCGTCTAACTCACCAATATTTGTTAAATATTCATCTGCACCAGAAGAAACTGAAGGTGTTATACGAGTAATTAAATCAGTAGTTTTTGTCAAGAAGTATGCAGCATCTAAAGTTATTCTACTTTTTAAGAATGCTAAGTTTAAACCAATTTCATTAGATTGAACTTTTTCTTTTTTAATGCTTGCATCAACAGCTGTACCACTTTGATAAAAACCACCTACACTTCCATAAGGAAAACCTGAAGATTGAGAATAAGTTGAATTAATAGCATAAGGTGTAAAAGCATTATAAACTGTAGAATTACTAAAAGTTACCTTTGCATAAGAAAGAATATTATTATTTTTCAATGCACTTATTGCATCAGTTGCAACAAAAGATAAACCAATAGCTGGATAAAAATAACTATTACTTTCAGGAGCTAAAGTTGATGTCCAGTCTTGTCTTCCTGTAAAATTTAAAAATACATAATTGCCATATCCTAAAGTAACATCACCAAAAAATGCAAATTCTCTTTGCATAGATTCATCAACAGAACCATCTAAAGAACCTGTTCCGTTAGAGATGTCATAGAATCCATCAATACTAAGATTATTTGCTCTAATTGTACTTTCTCTGTAATTTCTTGCTTCTGTTGAAGTACCAAGAATAACTTTTAAAGAAATATCATCTGTAATAGACTTAGATGATGTTAATAATGCATTAGCAGTATATCTTTCTGATTGATATTGGAAATCTTCTGCAAATGAAGAAACTGTAGAATGAGATGGTTGAAGAACAGCATTATAATCTTGATAAGCTCTCCAGTTTTTACCATTTCCCCAAGAATTATTAATACCCAATGTAGTAGAGAATTTTAACCATTCTAATATATCATATTTAATACTAAAGTTACCTGTAACACGATTAGTATAATCAATATTTCTATTAGTTCCTATAGCCCAATATGGGTTTTGATAATATGCATTATTATAATTATCAGCATAACCATAACTTAAAGGATTATCCCAATCTTTATAAGTTGATAAAGGAATATTTGCAGATGTGTTTAAAACAAACCAATATAAAGGTCTATCTTGGTCACCAATAGTAGAACCTACAACATCAGTTTTATCATTTAAGAAACTTAAATTAGTTGAAAGATTTACTTTACCTATAGATTTAGATGCATTTACACGAATTGTATTTCTTTTATAACCATCATTATAAACAATCCCTTTTGCTCTTTGATCACCAAAAGATAAATAGAATTTACTTTCTTTATTTCCTCCAGTTAAATAAATAGTATTACTAATAGTATTACCTGTTTGGAAGAATTTTTTTAAATTATCTTGAACTGGTGCATAAGGAACCATTTGGGTTGCTACACCATAATCAGCAGGAAATGAAGGTCCTATTTGACGAAGGGTTCCGTCAAATCTTGGTCCCCAATTTGTATTTTCAACATTGTCATAAGCACCTTCCCATCCAGTTCCATATTCTGACTGAAAATCTGGCATGTAAGCAACTTTTTCAAATGTTACAGAAGAGTTTAGTCCAACAGTTATTTTGTTAGAAACTACTCCTTTTTTAGTTGTAACAATTAAAGCACCATTACTTGCACTAGAACCATAAAGGGCTGCAGCTGTGGCACCTTTAAGAATATTGATACTTTCAATGTCATTAGGGTTCAAATCATTAAAAGCATCTTGGGTAACGATAGATCCATCAATTACAACAACAGCCTCGTTTCCTTGACTAATTGAACGTAAACCTCTAAGAAGAATTTGAGACTGTGGATTAACACCATTATCTTGGATATTAATCTGCAAACCTGCAACTTTACCAACTAAACCTGCTGCTGCTCTTGTTGGAGCACTCTTTACAAGCTCATCAGTTGAAACCTTCTCAGTTTGATACGATGTTTCTCTTTTTTCTCTTACAATACCGTAAGCAGTAACAACAACTTCTTCAACTTGTTCACTTGAAGCACTCATTGTTACATTAACAACATCACCTGAAATAACAACTTCTTTAGTTTCCAAACCTATGTAAGAAAACTCTAAAGTAGTTGAACCATCTGGAACGTCAATACTATAAGTACCGTCAGCAAGTGTCATTGTACCTACTGTTGTCCCTTTTACAAGTACACTCACGCCAGGAAGAGTTTCTCCCGTACCGTCAGTAACTGTACCTGTTACCGTTTTTTGAGCATAAATTTGCATTCCTAAAATAGAAAAAAATGCAAATAATAGCATTAGTTTTTTCATAAACAAACAATTTTTAGTTAACAATTAAAATTCATTTTATCTCACAAACATAGTAATTAAATAAGATATCCACAAACTCTTAACAGTATTATTTATATTTTTCTTACCACTCAACACCCAACATGCTAAAAACCAGGTAAATACAAAAATAAAAAATGTTAATTTTTGTTAATACACCACTCAACATACTAACAATAAGCACATTACAATATTGAAAAAATAATAAGGTTAAGTTGTTTTTTTTATTTATAAAATTTAATCATTTTTACATAAATTTTATAAAATCAATAATTATGGAAAAAAATATACTTAATAAAGCAGAAATTTGGCTAAAAGGAAATTATGATGAAGAAACAAAAAAAGCAGTTAAACATCTGATTGACAATAATCCTAAAGAATTAAATGAAGCTTTTTATAAAGATTTAGAATTTGGTACTGGAGGATTAAGAGGAATTATGGGCGTTGGAACTAACCGGGTTAATAAATATACAATTGGTGCGGCAACTCAAGGTTTAAGTAATTATATAATAAAAAAATTCTCTGACTTATCTGAAATTAAAGTTGCTATTGCTCATGATAACAGAAACAATAGTAGGTATTTTGCTGAACTTACTGCTGATATTTTTTCTGCAAACGGATTTGAAGTATATTTATTTGATAGTCTTAGACCTACCCCAGAACTTTCTTTTACTCTTCGACATTTTAATTGTCAAAGTGGTGTGGTTATTACTGCCTCACACAACCCAAAAGAATACAATGGCTACAAAGCATATTGGGATGACGGAGGACAAGTTGTTGCTCCTCATGACAAAAACATAATAGAAGAAGTTAATAAAATAACCAATATTGATAATATAAAATTTGAAGGAGTTAAAGAAAATATCCAAATTTTAGGAAAAGATTTTGACACCTTATACATTGATAAAATAAAATCATTGTCAATTTCATCAGAGATTATAAAAAAGCATTCTGATTTTAAAATAGTTTATACCCCAATTCACGGTACTGGAGTTGAATTAGTGCCTGCAGCTTTAAAAGCTTTTGGATTTAAGAACATATACAGTGTCCCAGAACAAAATATTGTTGATGGAAATTTCCCAACAGTCGTTTCACCTAACCCAGAGAATGCTGAAGCATTAGAAATGGCTATAAAGAAAGCTCAAGAAACAAATGCTGATTTAGTTTTAGCTACCGACCCTGATGCTGACAGAGTTGGTATAGCTGTTAAAAATTTGAATAATAATTTTGTTTTACTAAATGGAAACCAAACTGCATCTGTATTAATTTATTATCTTATTAAGTCAAAAATTGATAGAAACTTAATTAAAGGAAATGAATACATTGTTAAAACAATTGTTACATCAGAACTTTTAGCAGATATTGCTCGTAAATTTAATATTGATTATTTTGATACCTTAACAGGATTTAAGTTCATTGCAGAAATTATTAAAAAAAACGAAGGTAAAAAATTATTTATTGGTGGTGGTGAAGAGAGTTATGGCTATCTTGCTGGAGAGTTTGTTAGAGATAAAGATGCTGTTATGTCTGCTGCATTAATTGCAGAAACTGCTGTTTGGGCAAAAGATCAAGGCAAATCATTTTATGAAATGCTTATTGATATTTATGTTGAATTTGGGTTTTACAAAGAAGCTCTTATTAATGTTGTTAAAAAAGGGAAAAGTGGTACTGAGGAAATTCAAGCAATGATGAATAATTACAGAAACAACCCTCCTAAAATAATTGCTGGAGCAAAAGTTATTCAAATAAAAGATTACCTTTTACAACAAAACGAAAACTTGGTTACAAAAACAACCATAGCTATAAACTTGCCAAAATCTAATGTAATTCAATTTTTTACGGAAGATGGGTCTAAGATTACAGTTAGACCTTCAGGAACTGAACCAAAAATTAAATTTTATATTGGCCTAAAAGCAAATTTATGTTGTAAAGAAAATTTTGAAAAAGTTAATTTGGAACTTGAATTAAAAATTGAAGATATACAAAAAGATTTTATTAATATTTTGTAATAAAAATAATATGTAAATTTTTTATTGTTATAATTTCACTTTATAGAATTAATAAAAAACGCAACTTTAAATTAATGAAGTTGCGTTTTCTATAATTATTACATTTAATACATTATGCACCAAAATCATCGAACATAATATTTTCTTTTGGAACTCCTAAGTCATATAACATTTTTTCAACAGCAGAATTCATCATTGGAGGTCCACATAAATAGTATTCAATTTCCTCAGGTTCTTCATGATTTATTAAATATTCATCAAAAATTACTTGGTGAATGAAGCCTTTAGAACCTGTCCAGTTGTCTTCTTCTTGTGGTTCTGATAATGCAAGATGCCATTCAAAATTATCATTTTCTTCTGCTATTTTATCAAAATGATCTTGGTAGAAAACTTCTCTTAAAGAACGAGCTCCATACCAAAAAGTAGCTTTACGTTTAGTTTTTTGTGTTTGAAATTGATCAAAAATATGTGAACGCATAGGAGCCATTCCTGCTCCTCCACCAATAAACATCATTTCATTTTGTGTATCTTTTATAAAGAACTCACCGTAAGGACCAGAAATTGTAACTTTATCCCCTGGTTTACGAGAAAAAATATACGATGAACAAATACCAGGGTTTACATTCATAAAACTATTTTTTGCTCTTTCCCAAGGTGGAGTTGCAATACGTATATTAAGCATTACAATATTTCCTTCTGCAGGATGATTTGCCATTGAATATGCACGATAAGTTTCTTCAGTGTTTACCATTTTTAAGTCCCACATATTAAAATTATCCCAGTCTCCATGATATTCTTTCTCAATATCAAAATCTTTAAAAGGTACTGTTATTTTTGGAACATCAATTTGTATATATCCTCCAGATTTAAAATCAAGAGTTTCTCCCTCAGGAAGTTTTACAACAAATTCTTTAATAAATGTTGCAACATTTCCATTAGACACAACTTCACATTCCCATTTTTTGATACCCATAACCTCTTGAGGTATCCCAATTTCCATATCTTCTTTTACTTTAACCTGACAAGCTAAACGCTTATTTTCTTTAATTTCTTTGCGTGTAAAAAAAGGCTTTTCAGTCGGAAGAATTTCACCACCACCTTCGTGAATTTCACATTCACACATACCACA
>Ga0209633_10006161_pt1 | contig 10308 bp, 9 predicted proteins | sample Cruoilmetagenom1_FD_187290 | JGI IMG/M metagenome (GOLD analysis project Ga0209633, IMG submission 187290) | Oil polluted marine microbial communities from Coal Oil Point, Santa Barbara, California, USA - Sample 1 (SPAdes) (version 2) | ecosystem: Environmental > Aquatic > Marine > Oil seeps ... | reverse complement strand
AAGTGCTGCGATAGGCTTAATGAATATAATGTTGGTTTCTGTTACAGAGCGAACAAAAGAAATTGGAATTAGAAAAGCTATTGGAGCAAAAGCATCAACAATTAGACAGCAGTTTCTGTTTGAATCAGTAATAATAGGACAATTAGGAGGCTTTTTAGGTATTATTTTAGGTATTTTTATTGGTAATATTGTATCTTTATTAACTAAAAGTTCGTTTTTTATTCCGTGGCTTTGGATTTTTTCCGGAGTAGCTTTATGTTTCTTTGTTGGTTTAACCTCTGGCATTTTACCGGCTATAAAAGCATCAAAACTAGATCCTATAATCTCGTTAAGATATGAATAATAAAAAAATAATTTTATAGATATGCAAAATTTAATTATTGAAAAAACTGCAAAAACTCCATCTGTTAATTTTAACAATGAAAATGGAAAATTCAAAATAGTTGGCAGATCTATTCCTGAAAATCCTGAGTTATTCTTCGATCAAATATTCATTTGGTTAAAAGAATATTTTTTAAACCCTCAAGATTCAACAATTCTTGAAATACAACTTGAATACATTAATAGTGGTTCGTCAAAATTCATATTAGAATTGTTGCAAATTATACAATCTAATCAACATAATACAAATTGTGAAATTAATTGGTTTTACGAGGAAGATGATGAAGCAATATTCGATTTAGGCAAACATTTTCAATCGTTACTAGATTTTCCTTTTAATTTAATTGAGACATACTAAAAGATGGTGCCTAAAATTAAGCACCATCTACATTTTTATTATTAATAATTTATTAAAATAATTTTTCTAATAAATCAACAACTCTATTTGAATATCCCCACTCGTTATCGTACCACGAGAGAACTTTAACTGTTTTACCAATTACCATTGTACTTAAAGAATCGAAAATTGATGAATGTGGATTATGAATAATATCTACTGAAACAATTGGGTCTTCAGTATATTCAAGTATCCCTTTCATAGGACCATCAGCAGCTTCTTTCATAGCTGAATTAATCTCTTCTATTGTTGTTTCAGTTTCTAAATTTACAACAAGGTCAACAAGCGAGCCTGTAGGGGTAGGAACTCTAATAGCCATCCCATCGAGTTTTTTATTTAATTCCGGAATAACTTTACCAACAGCAATAGCCGCTCCGGTAGTAGTAGGAATTTGAGAAACAGCTGCCGATCGAGATCTTCTAAGATCTGAATGAGGAGCATCTAAAATCATTTGATCGTTTGTATATGAATGTACGGTAGTCATAAATCCATTAACTATTCCAAATTTATCGTTAAGAATTTTTGCTATTGGGGCTAAACAATTTGTAGTACAAGAAGCATTCGAAACACAAATATCTTCATCTTTAAGATCATTGTCGTTTACACCCAAAACAATCATATTATCGATTTGGTCTTTTGCAGGCACTGTAAGAATCACTTTTTTAGCTCCATTCTTAAGATGATCGCCGTACCCTCCTTTTTGGCTTTCTTTATTTCTAAAAATACCTGTCGCTTCAACAACAACATCTGGAGTAGTTTCCCAAGGAATTAATGCAGGATTTCTCTCCGAACTAATTTTAATTTTTACACCATTTACAATTATTCCATTATCATCATGCTTTACTTCTCCAACAAATCTTCCTTGAGTAGAATCATATTTAAGCAAATGAGCTAATGTTTTATTATCTGTAAGATCATTTATCCCAACAATCTGAATATTGTCTCTTTCAAGACAAATTTTAAAAACATTTCTCCCTATTCTACCAAAACCGTTAATTGCAACTTTTATTTTTGACATTTCTATTGTTTTTATAATTAATATAAATATTTAACAAAAATATAACAATTCCAATATTCTTCAAAGCTTAGCAATAAAATAATTTTTAAATCTTTAAAAACTTAATCTAATTACCTTTTCATTATTCTTTTTTTGCTATCAATTGCTTTTCCAAAGCGATAACTAATAAATATATTAAAAAATAATTGAGGATTATCAATATTTGACATTATTTCAATTTCTTTAATATATGCCGATAAGCAAATACCTGCATCTAGAGCATGAACAAATTTTTCTTTTTGCGAAAATTCAAAGCTCATACCAAATTTCATATATGCTCCCGGAACAAATTGCGTTTCGCTAATTCCTTTTAAAAATGATGATTTACCATAAATATCAATTGCTGAATGAACAGAAGACGAAAATTTTTCTTCTTTTACTTCAATAGAATTTGGCCCTATAGGAACTAAAACATCATAATAAATAGGTTTTAACAATACTACTGAGCCTCCATATGTATAAAAATATTCTATAGCAACACTTCCAACATCTCTTTTTTTAAATAGTTTTTTTTGTTTTCCAATTCCAATATTAAAATTTATCGGTAAATTTTCTTTTCCAAAAACAAAACTTTTCCCGCTTCCATAATATTGATTTGTAACTTTAACTTCTTTTTTATGACGTATATTATAAACATTTATCTCATATAGTTTTTTATTAAAGAAATCGATACGTTTTCCATAAATATATCCAATCCCTACACCGTTATTTGCAAACATCACAGCAACAGAACTTTCATCGCGATAAAATATCTTATCTTGATTATTTATTTCTCCTTGCGCCATTGAACTTCCAACAACGAAAAAAATACAAATTATATTTAAAATTGCTATTTTTTTCACTAAGGGCTATTTATTAAAATAAAAAATCTGTCTCATTTGTAAAAATACAAATTTTGAGACAGATAATATTTTTTATTCGATATTAATTACTTATGCATTTTTATCAAATTGTTCACTATTGTTTTGACCGTATGCAGGACAATCCTTTTTACTTTTGCATGAGTTAAACATAGTAACAACAAAGAGAGATACAAGTATACCAATAATTAATTTTTTCATAATACTTTAATTTAATAGATTTAGGGATTATTATTATGTCCCAAATCTATAAAAAAAAATACACAAAATGAAATCTAAGAGTTTTGTTCAACCTCTATATTATTATCGGCATATGCCGGACAAAGTTCATTCATATGACATGAACTAAACAAAACACTTATAAACACTACTACTAACCCTAAAACTATTTTCCTTTTCATATTACAATTGTTTTAATTTATAAAATTAATATTTTCTATTATTAAAATTTATTAATTCTAGAAATGAATGTACGTTAAGATTATAAAAATGTTTTATTTATTTTTTAAAATTACAAAATTATATATAAAAAAAAGATACTATTTAAAATAAATAGTATCTTTTTTAAAATCTTGCGTCGATTATTGTTGACTAATGATATAAATATCTTTTTATTTTTTGTGTTGGAGTTCGCACAAAAGGTTTCGGATGCTTAATAACTGCATATACTTTTGAAAATTTATTAACTCTAGAATTTACATATAATTGCAATTCTTTTGTTAATTCTTCAATTTTTGAGTTTACAAAATTAATAGCCTCATCCTTTAAATTATTAAACTGTTTTTCTAATTCCTCATGATTAAAATGAACCAAGGCTACTAATTTTCCTTTCTGCTCTATTACAACAGACTCAACAACATATTTAAAATTATTAATTACAGATTCAATTTCTTCGGGATAAATATTTTCACCACTTGCCCCAACTATCATATTTTTTATTCTTCCTCGAATATATAAGAAATCATTTTTACCAAAACGACCTAAATCTCCGGTTTTAAACCATCCATCTTCGGTAAGAACTTGTTTTGTTAACTCAGGCTCCTTATAATATCCTTTCATTATGTTAGCACCCCGAACCCAAATTTCTCCATCGCCTTTTTTATTAGGATTATTAATTTTCATTTCTATTCCTGTCATTTTAGGACCAGTTGATTGAAATTTAACATCGTGAGCATTTGCTCCGGCAATTAAAGGAGCAGTTTCTGTTAATCCATATCCTATAGCATAAGGGAATTTTCCTTCTCTTAAAAATCTTTCAACTTTAGGATCAAGTTTTGCTCCTCCTATACCAAAAAATTGCATTTTACCACCAAATGTTTCATATAATTTCTTTCCCGCTATACGATGAAATAACTTTCTTAATAAGGGAACAAAATATAATCCTCTCATCACAATACTACCTTGAAATTTTGGAAGAATTTGTGCTTTAAATATTTTTTCGATAACCATTGGAACACTCAACATATGAGTTGGTCTTATTTTTTTTAGAGCCGGCAACAAAATACTTGGTGTTGGAGGTTTCTGTAAATAATAAACAGCTGCTCCTTGCATTATAGGAATAATAAAACCTAAAGTATTCTCGTAAGAATGTGATAAAGGCAAAATTGACAAAAAACTATGGCTTTGATTTATAGCTTCAACAAATAAAGTTTGTTTAGCATCAAAAACAATATTCTTATGAGTTAACATCACTCCTTTCGATGTTCCGGTAGTTCCCGAAGTATAAATAATCGAAGCTAAATCGGATTCGGAAACAGGATAATCGATAATTTCAGTGTTTTTAGAATTTCTTTCGATTATAGTTTCGAAAACATCATAGGTTTCTATATTAATTTTTATTAACAATTCCTTTAGGCTAATATCTTTTACTTTAGAATACAATAAATCTGACACAAAAAGCATTTTACTTTCAGAATGATTTAAAATATTTTCAATCTCATTTACATGAAAATCAGGTAATATAGGAACTACAACTGCTCCCATTGAAGTAATAGCAAGATATATTACTCCCCAATTAGGCATATTTCTACTTAAAATTGCAACTTTATCTCCTTTAGTAATACCATACTGTTGTAATAACAACATAACATCTTTTACTTTAGAATCAAGTTCATTATATGTCATATCTGGACCATTTACATACGACAACGAACTGTTTTCAGGATATTTTTTAACACTCTGGTAAAGAATATTCTTAATTGTCTGTTCTTCAGTAACTTTTACCATAATTTCTGTTTTTATTGGTAATAAATTCTCAATTATTAAACTTTCAAATGTAAACATTTTTTACATAATTCAGTTATTAATATAAATTCATATACATATATTAATTATAACATATTTACATTCTCTTAATAATCAAATCCTTAAATATTAATTATTAAAAGAATGTAAATAATAAATTTTAAATAAAATCAGTAAAAATATAAAAACAAATATCCAATATGTTGATATTAAATATTGGATATTTGTTTTTAATACTATTCGAGAAAGGTTAATCAATTATAAAATAATTTAGTTAATCTTTAATTTGTGGAGCCGGCGGGAATCGAACCCGCGTCCGAATAAAGAACCATAATGCTTTCTACATGCATAGCTTTAATTTAATTTTCGAGAAAAGACCGGTAAAAAGCAACCTATCAAATCCTTATTTTCTTAATTTCACTTGTTCGACGAAACAGCAAACAAGCTAACTCAACATTTTCGATGCCTCAAAAACAGAGCGCGATTGAGTAACGCTCTCCGAGAGACAGCCCGTCTCGATTTCTAAAACCGAGATAAAGTATAATTCGCCTAGCGTAATTATGCAGCGAGCGCGTAGTTATTTTCGCCGTTTAAAAATCTGAGTATTATGATTTACGAGACAACACACAACTCTCGACATGCTTACATTACAATTTACAATACCGTCAAAACCAAAAGTCGACCCCATAATGCGGTGCAAAGTTACAAAATTTAGCACAAAATATTTTACTAATTAATAAAAAAAAATTAATTTTATCGCTTCCAAAAAAATAAATATTATGACAGAAAAAATAAAAGTTGGGATATTGCGTGAAACAAAAAACCCACCAGATAAACGCGTTGCAGTAACTCCTTCACAGGTAATTCAGATATTAGAACAATTTCCAAATGTCGAAATATTTATTCAACCTAGCGATTTGAGATGTTATAAAGACGAAGAGTATAAATACTTAAATCTAAATTTTAAAGAAGATTTATCGGATTGCGATATTCTTATAGGAGTAAAAGAAGTAGAAAAATCGGCACTTATTCCGAATAAGACATACATGTTCTTCTCTCATGTTGCTAAAAAACAACCTTATAATAGAGAGTTATTACAAGAAATAATAAAGAAGAACATCAACTTAATTGATTATGAATACTTAACCGATTATGATGGCAGTCGAATAGTTGCTTTTGGTAGATGGGCAGGTATTGTTGGCGCTTATAATGGATTACGTGCAAGAGGAATAAGAAATGATTCCTTTGATTTAAAACCTGCCAACGAATGTAAAGACATGGATGAGATGTATGCGGGTTTAAAAATGATAAAACTGAAACCTAAGAAAATCCTTGTTACCGGTGGTGGCAGAGTTGCTATGGGTGCTATGGAAACTCTAAGTGTTTTAAATCTTAAAGAAGTTTCTCCCGATGACTTTTTAAATAAAGAATATGACGAAGCCGTTGTTTGTCGTCTCGACCCCGAATACTATGTACAACACAAAGGAGGAATGGAGTTCAACTTACAACATTTCTTTAAGCATCCAGAAGAATATATTTCTACCTTTAAAAAATATACTGAAGTAACAGATATTTATATTGCATGTCATTTTTGGGATCCTAAATCTCCGGTTTTTATCACAAAAGAAGATATGCAAAAACTAGAATTTAATATATCGGTAATTGCAGATGTAAGTTGCGATGTTGACGGACCTATTGCTTCAACGCTAAGAGCTTCTACAATTGCTGAACCTTTTTACGGATACAATCCTGAAACAGGAAAAGAAGAAACTGCTTTTACAAGCAATAAAAACATTACTGTTATGGCTGTTGATAATCTTCCCGGAGAATTACCAAGAAATTCATCGGCTGATTTCTGTAACAAATTATTAAATAATGTTTTCCCATTTCTTTTTGGTAACGACGACAAGAAGATAATACATAGAGGAACAATTACGAAAGATGGTAAACTAACTGAGAAATATAGTTATCTTCAAGATTATCTTGATGGGAAAGAATAATATCTTCTTTAAAGCTGTCTGAAATTCAGACAGCTTTTCTATTTCTACTAACCTGAGTTACTATTACATTTTCAATTCAGAAATAACTTTTTCAGGATTCTTAGATTTGAAAATATAACTTCCTACCACTAAAATATCTGTACCGGCATTTAACAATTCCTGTGCATTCGAAGCATCTACACCTCCATCAACTTGTATTAAAGCCTTAGATTCTTTTTGAATAATTAATTCTTTAAGCTTCTTAATCTTAAGAATAGTATTTTTTATAAATTTCTGTCCTCCAAAACCAGGATTAACCGACATTATTAATACCATATCCACATCTTGGATTATATCTTCGAGCAAAGAAACTGATGTATGAGGATTTAAAGCCACTCCTGCTTTCATTCCCATCGACTTAATATTTTGAATCGTTCTATGTAAATGATTGCATGCTTCGTAATGAACAGTAAGTATATCGGCTCCTGAGTCGCAGAATTCTTTTATATATCTATCGGGATTTACAATCATGAGATGTACATCAAGAGGCTTTTTAGCATATTTTTTCACTTGATGAATTATTGGAAAACCAAAAGAAATATTAGGCACAAATAATCCATCCATAATATCGAGATGAAACCAATCGGCCTTACTTAAATTAATCATTTCTATATCTTTAGCAAGATTACTAAAATCGGCTGATAATAAAGATGGGGATACTAAATGTGTCATTTGTTTATATATTTTATTTATTACAAAAATAAACAAATATCTCGTCAGAATAATAAATCATATATAAAATAAATTTATAAAATTATCCTAAATAACTTTTTAGTATTTTGCTTCTTGTAGTTTGTTTAAGCTTTTTTAGGGCTTTTTCTTTAATCTGCCGAACTCTTTCGCGGGTAAGAGCCAATTCTTCGCCAATTTCTTCGAGAGTATATGGATGTTTCCCATTTAAACCAAAATATAATTTTACAATATTTGCTTCTCTTGGAGTAAGAGATAATAATATACGTTCAATTTCTTTTCTGAGAGAATCATTTACTAATTTTCCATCGGGACTTGGACTATTCTTGCTCATTAATACTTCATACATATCTCCATCTTCATCATTTTTTAATGGAGCATCCATAGAAACATGCCGTCCGGCATTTCTCATTACTTCTTTAATTTCTTTCGGAGCTAATTCTATTGTTTTAGATATTTCATCTATCGATGGCTCTCTCTCGTATTTCTGCTCCAATTTAGCAAGAGCTTTATTTACTTTATTTATAGACCCTATTTTATTTAATGGCAAACGAACAATACGAGCTTGCTCAGCTAGAGCTTGAAGTATTGATTGACGAATCCACCAAACAGCATATGAAATAAATTTAAAGCCTCTAGTTTCGTCAAAACGCTTAGCAGCTTTCATTAAACCCAAGTTTCCTTCATTTATAAGATCCGGCAAACTTAAACCTTGATTTTGGTATTGTTTTGAAACAGAAACAACAAAACGCAAATTTGCTCTTACTAATTTATTTAAAGCAACAATATCATTCAACTTAACTCTTCGAGCTAAATCAACTTCTTCATCGGCCGTTAACAAATCTACTTTCCCTATTTCGTGAAGATATTTGTCTAAAGAGGCAGTTTCTCTATTAGTAACTTGTTTAATAATTTTTAACTGTCTCATTTTTCTAAATGATAATTTAATATTACTTTTTTATACAAATTTTCTTTAAATATAAACATCATAATTTAAAATTTTGATATTTTTTTAAAAATTTTATTAAAAAACTTTGTGTTATTGTAATCTAATCACTATTATTGCACAACATAATTTTATAAATACATATTATTATAATTTCGATTAATTCCGCACTACTTATTTTCATTTCACATATGGAATATTAAATAAATAACAAAATTTAAAAATAAAAAATTAATTCCTACAAATTTACTATGTACGATATTTTAGAATTGAACAAAAAGCTTGTTTCAGATTTACGTGAAATAGCTAAAGAATTACAAATTAAAAAAGTTGATAGTTTACGCAAACAAGATCTTATTTACAAGATTCTAGATCAACAGGCAATTATTGCAACAGGAGTTGGAAAAACAAAGAAAAGCACTACTGAGAAGAAAAAACCTTTGATAAAAAAACCAATAAAAAAGGATAACTTTCAAAAAAAAGAAACACCTTCTAAACAAATATCAAATACAGACAAAAAAATAGAAGAAAAGAGTCATCACACACAAAATATTCCTGAAAAAAGAAATTATAGTCAACAAAAAAAACAGGTTATTACTAAAAAACCTGAAGCTACAGAAGATAAAACTATTAATAAAACAGAAGCTACTCAACGACCTCCTCAACCAAAAAAGCCTGTTTCGGAAACACAAAACACAAAAAGACCTACACCAAGACCTCACGATAATAAAAGAATTCCAAGAAAAAGATACGATAACAATCAATTCGAGTTCAATGGAATTATTAAAAACTCAGGGGTATTAGAAATAATGCCTGATGGTTACGGCTTTCTACGTTCTTCGGAATATAATTATTTTAATTCTCCAGACGACATTTATGTATCGCAATCGCAAATTAAACTATTTGGATTAAAAACTGGCGATACTATTGAAGGAGCAATAAGACCCCCAAAAGAAGGAGAAAAATATTTTCCTTTAATAAAAGTAGAAAAAATAAATGGTAGAGAACCTGGATTTATTAGAGACCGTGTTCCATTCGATTACTTAACACCATTGTTCCCACAAGAAAAATTTCAATTAACAAATACTTCTAATCAAAATATATCATCACGAATAATTGACATGTTTGCTCCTATTGGCAAAGGACAAAGAGGATTAATTGTTGCTCAACCAAAAACAGGAAAAACAGTATTACTTAAGAATGTTGCAAATTCAATTGCTCAAAATCATCCCGAAGTATATATGATAGTTCTTCTTATCGATGAAAGACCTGAAGAAGTAACAGATATGGAACGTAGTGTAAATGCTGAGGTAATATCTTCAACATTCGATCAACCAGCAGAAAAGCATGTTAAAGTTGCAAATATTGTTCTAGAAAAAGCAAAACGTTTAGTTGAATGTGGACATGATGTTGTAATTTTATTAGACTCAATAACTCGTCTTGCCAGAGCATACAACACTGTTGCTCCGGCATCAGGAAAAATTCTTTCGGGTGGTATAGATGCTAATGCATTACATAAACCAAAAAGATTCTTTGGTGCAGCTAGAAACATTGAAGAAGGGGGCTCGTTAACTATTCTTGCTACTGCATTAACCGAAACAGGATCGAAAATGGACGATGTTATCTTCGAAGAATTTAAAGGAACAGGTAATATGGAACTTCAACTAGATAGAAAGCTATCGAACAAGCGTATT
>Ga0209633_10006160_pt1 | contig 10308 bp, 4 predicted proteins | sample Cruoilmetagenom1_FD_187290 | JGI IMG/M metagenome (GOLD analysis project Ga0209633, IMG submission 187290) | Oil polluted marine microbial communities from Coal Oil Point, Santa Barbara, California, USA - Sample 1 (SPAdes) (version 2) | ecosystem: Environmental > Aquatic > Marine > Oil seeps ... | reverse complement strand
CGTTCAAGTTTTTTTATTTCAGCTTCTTTCAGATAGTTTTTCGCAATAACTGTATCGGATTTAAGAATTCGTCCTGCAGGTGAATTCTTCCATGTTAGCATTCCCATAAAGGGTTTATTCCAGTCAGCTTTTGAATGAACTATCTCTGCTGCGGTATGGCCGGTTATAGCATAATGGAATTTATTTTGTACCATAGCATAAAATGATTTAGTAATGTCAGATTTTGAATCATAATCAATAGTACATTCAGCAAAAATATCAGTAATTTGCTGATATATACGCCTTTCACTGGTACGGATTGAACGAACTCTTTCGAGTAATTCTTTGAAATAATCCTGTCCAAAGAATCTACCGTTTTTAAGCCGTTCATCATCCATGGCAAAACCTTTTATAATATAATCTTTTAAGGTTTTTGTTGCCCATATTCTAAATTGAGTAGCCTGTCGGGAGTTTACCCTATATCCTATTGAAATAATTGCATCAAGATTATAGAAATTAATCTTACGCTTAACTTCTCTATCTCCTTCAATTTGAACTATTGGGAATTTCCCAATAGTTGCCCCTTCTTTTAGTTCTTCTGTCTTGTATATATTTTTCAAATGCTCGTTTATGGTGGATACATCTACGCAAAACAATTCTGCTATCCGTTTCTGGGTTAGCCAAACTGTCTCTTTATGAAAAAACACCTCAATTTTAACCTTACCATCAGGAGCTGTGTATAATAAGAATTCTGTAAGTTCATCTCGAATAGATAAATTTTTTTTGTTATTTTCTTGATTCATGAGTATATCACCGATAGAGTATTGTCTTCAATTATCTTTTGTTCAATTGGAAGATCCAATGTTAAATCAGGGTTAATCTCTGTTTTTTCTATATTATTTTTTTCTTCTCTGTATCCTGTTCCGGCAAAAGCATTTATAGAGGCAAACCGAAAGTTATGTTTATTCATAATAACAGCATAAGCTTGCAGATATTTTCCTACCATTTGAAGCTTTTCTTCTGTCCAGGTACCTCCAAACTCATGTTTTTTAATCATTTGGATACTTCTCCTTCCACAATTATTGTTATATTTCATCAATTCCAAGCATTTCTTTTTCAATATATTTATATTGGACAGGATGACTAATCTCTATAACTTCCAATAGCTCTTTGCATGCTTCTTTCAACTCGTTTTCACTATTAAATGGATTTAATACTTTCGTAAATGATTCGTGAGAGAGATGATTTGCTAATAACGATAGCTTAGGTTTGCCAATATCAAGAATATATTTTGTAAATTCATTGCTACTTAAATCATTAAAATTTGATAATATTTCCAAAACTCTTCTTATTAAAGTCCCAATAAAGATCATATCTTTTCTATTCTTTCTTGGATTCTTATAATATCGTACTATATACTCAAGATAAATCTTATAATTATTCATTGTTCTATCAGACAATGCTATTTCAGTTACATTATCGACTTTCCTAATTGTCCTTTTTAATTCAAAATTCTTGTGCAATCTTTCATATAATAAAGAGTTGTGTGTCATGACTATTATCTGACCTATTTTTAGGTTTGATTTTACTAGTATTTTATTCAATATTGCTTCAATATTTTCAAGCAAAGCAGTAATACTATGAAAATATATATAATCTGCACTATCAACTGGATCATCAAATATTAAAATATATTTCTTTAAATCTTCTGAAGATTTTAATTCTGAAATAATTTCAGCAAAAAAATAGCTTAATGATAATATTTTCTTTTGAGCGGAGCTAATCCTCCCTCCTTCTTCTGAAATATCATAGTCTCTATTTAACTTTAAAAATAATTTCTTATCATTGTTTATATGATATTCAGACAAGCCTAAAAAGTCTATTATTCCATTAAATACTGTACAAATTGTATCTTGATTTATTTCTTGCTTTTCAAGTTCAATTATATCTTTTTGTATTTCTCCAATCTCTTGTTCTGTATTTATATAATCATCTCTTAGGCTTTTACTATTATCCCAGATATCTCGCATTATATGTTTAGCAATCTCTTTATTTATCACCATTCTTTTTGATCGTATTTTTGTAATTGAGTCTTTTATTTTTTGTATGATTTCATTTAATGCAATAATGCTATTCTCGTAGGTTGTTATTATTTTTTGTATATCACTGTCAATATCTATTTCTGTTTCCATATTAGATAGTTTTTTCTTTACCTTAATACCAATTTCCTGTGCAATTTGTTCTTGCAATAAAACTTCTACAAAACCATTTGTTTCTATATTATATTTTCGACCTTCTTCTCTAACAACATCTTTTATGCTATTAACTACACCATTTACAGTTTGTATTTCATTATCCAATGATTGTATTCTTGTTAAAACCGATGAAATTAAATTACGTTTATTATTATATGTAGAGTTTAGAAAAGAAGTATATTCTATAATTGTACTCTCTGAATCCTCCCAAACCTGAAAACAAAACGGACAAATGTTATTTTCATTTTCATGATATGCTTCAACACCTGATTTATAAAATTGTGTGTAATTTAATAAAAGAGATTCTTTTTCTTTATCCAATTCGGGTTTATTTATTGACTCTCTAAAAACATCAATAATTGATTCTGGATCTACAATATTTATTAAATCTTTATGCATAATTATATTTAAATTATCTATTGGCTTATCATATCCGAGTAATTTTCTTTGTTTAATGAGATCATCATTTTTGGAAAACTCGCATGTATTTTGCTTTAGTCTATAAACAGAGATTGTATCGGATACATTAGCATTACTATTAGTAAGTATTGAATAATTGTTTACTGATTCATCAATAATTTTAACTAATCTCATTTCTAAATTATCTATTTTTTTCACCAGACCGTCATGCTTCTTTTGCGCCGTATCTAATAATAAATTTGGCTCTCCGATTATCAGCCCACTATCCCGCATATTTATGTTTATAACATTGCCAATAGTTCTTTCGGTGTACTTTTCATTAAATACTTTTACCGGATTCCAAATGCTATTTTCAAACAATAGTAAATCAGTTGCCTTATTATATGTAATTTTTTCACTATCATTCTGGAAAACAATCTCTATACTTGATATTTCGCTATTTGCTTCTTTAGAAAATCTATTAGATATATATTCTTTCACCTGATTTTTACTTTCTAGCGAATTACCAGAAGCATAATAACGATCTATTAATTGTAATAATGATGCTATCGTTGATTTTCCAGAACCATTTGTTCCAAATAATAATGTCTTCTTTTCAAAATCTACGTTAGAGGAAAAATCCTTAAAAGATGCTATATTTTTAATTTTAAAATTTTTTACTTTCATAAATACTCCAATGTTATTCTAAATATTTTTTTAATACATCTATTTTAACAAAATTTTCATTTACTAATAATTTTAACTTGATATATTTCTTTAATAATGTCTGCTCTTCAATATTCAGGTTAAAATTTACCAAAGCTGATAAATGAAAAGCAATATTAATTGAATTACTAACTATATTGTCAGATTGAGGTAATAAATCATTTCTTGAAATACTAGGTAAAATATCTTTCTTATTTATATTTATAGCAAAATCTATTAAATCAATAGTATTTGCAATTACCTGATTACTGAAATTATAATTTTTAATTAAAATATTTCTTAAATAAAGATCCTTTCCTTTCATACCTAAATATGTATAATAATAATTATATTTTTTAAATTCTTCTAACATACTAAATGAATCATTTGCTAATACATTTTGCTCAACAACTTTTATTATTGGACAATAATATTCTTTACCCATCCTGTCAAAAACATCCTGTAGTTGTAATTCATTATATATAAAAGTCTTATAATCGTTGTCTGTATCACAGTCTTGAATATCATCTTGGTCAGAAATAGAGAAAAATATGTAAACATGATCATCTGGATCTAGCTTAGCAATAGTAGCATCAATATCATCATCAAGAATTTCAAGTATCTCTTCAAATTTTTCAGAATTACTATTATCATACAATGGTAAATGAAGAAACTTTATATTGTTTTTTTCATTATTAACAATAGTTTTTAAATCAATGTCCTCGTCACAGAGACCTATTTCATTAAAATAGAAAATATTCTCGCTATATATGTTTAAATCTTTTATTCCATTAATGAAATTATGCTTATTTTTTATTTTAAAAAAACCAGTACTATCTTCCAAATACTTTGAAACATCATCTATAATTACATTCTTTTCTGTTTCCATTTTATTTTTTATATAGTTTTCTATTTCCTTACTATTTCCATCATTTAAAACAGTAAATTTAAAATCATCATTTACAAAAAAGAGCTTGATAAACCTTATAACATTATCAATATCACCATCGAAATTCTCTAAAACCTGGCTTAAATTCAATTCTATTGATGTCCCTGAAAAGCTAACATCATCAACAGAATTGAAACCTATATATTCATCACCTTTTTCAATTAAAATCGTGTGCTTTGATGAAAGATTATAATAGCGAGTATCAATCCTTACATCTTCTGACAGCATAAAACATGCTAAAAATCCTATACCAAAAGAACCAATGGGTTTATAATTATAGTTGTTTAGTTTAAACATTTCTGATTTATAGTATGATTTACCAATATTTAAGAAATAATTTTTCACAATTTCTTCAGACATTCCAATACCATTGTCTTTAATAATGAATTTATTTTCTTTTTCTATAACTATTATTTCTATCTTTGCTTCATAACTTAAACCAGAAACATTTTCAATCTCATTTCTTACTAAACAAGCATCAATAGAATTTTGTACTATTTCTCTTAACCCTAACTTTTTATCTCCATAAATATTCTCACCCATTAATAACTCAGTGATTGATTTAAAATCAAGTAAAAGTCTATAATCAGAAACTGTAAATCCTTCAGTCTCGATTTTATTTACAACTTGATCTAGTAGATTGTTTTTATATCTTTCATCACTATAATTTTCACAATATTTTATAAAATTTTTTAATTCATCATTGATCCAATTTATATATGATAACAGCTTTCTATGTATTTTAATATTTTTACTTTTACCATAAAAAACTACATTTCTATTCCCAGTATTTTTGTTCATTTCAATCTTTTTTGTATTTGTTACTATAAAATGCTGCTTCCATTCATCGTCACTTTTACCCTCTGGTATTATTAATTTATATAATTCAAACGGAGTTCTACTTTTATCAATATCTAATAAATCTGCAATGCGTAATATATATGATATAAATCTAAGATTATAATCATAGACTCCTTTGACATTATGCTCTAATAGATTTTCTCCAATCCAATGTAAATTTCTAGTATGTGATTGGCATAAAAGTTGTAAATCATCTAAATATGAAACACCACTTGGATCTTTTAATATGAATCTTGAGTTAATATTATGTTCGGAGATAATTTTGCTAGAAATATCAGCATGATATCTTCTAACAATTTCTTGAGTAGCTTTATCGCCATATAATTTTAAATATCCATTATAATCAATTATATTGTCATAAAAATATTCATTATTTTCAATTTTAGTAATTTCATCTTTTCCTAATGCCATTCCTAAATCATGTAATAAAGCAGCAAGAATCATCAATGCTAATTCAAATTCATTGAAGGATTCAATATCCTCAACTATATCTGCAATATACTCTATTACTCTTTTAGAGTGTTGAATATTATGTAATGTAAATTCAGGAAAAAGTGTTGAAACTTGTGATTCTAATCTATCACTGACAATTGGTATTAGATCATCAATAACACTTATAAATTCACTATTTTTACTATTTAAAATTTGATATATTTTTGTATTACCGATGATATCATTCATAAACGCTCCTTTATACTCATAACATTGATATCAAGAAACAGCCAACTCCCTTACCACTAAATTCCACAACAATCCTCTCTGCGGTAAAATTTCCCCCATCACCCAAAGTCCAACTCCTGCTCCACCTTCTTCTTCCCCTGCAACTCCTCCCACTTCTTAGCAGCCTCCGGATGCAGTTCAACAAACAAATCCCTTCCCACAAACTCCCCGTAATCAGAATGAGCCACCGCCAAAGAAGGATCTTTCTTCACTTTTTCCATAACCCTCTCCGGCCAGTAACGCATGGCAAAATGAGACCAGTCAAAGTCTTTCTTTCCCTTTGGATCGGACAAAGAAACCCACCATTTTTTGGGATCTTTCCAGAGAGGGAGCACCAGTTCCCATAATGCAGAAGAGTTTACCATTACACCATCATCCAGATCCATTACATACGGTGCTTCTTTCTCCGTAAGTTCCGGTGCCGGTCCTCTTGCGGCAAGCTGGGAAACTTTTTTTGTAAACTCTTCCAATTCTCCCAGCATTCCGTCCAGGGTGGCAATTTCAGATTCTGTATTATTAATTTGCTTTGTGTCTTTACTTCCCAGGGCATGCAGTTCTTCCCTTAGGCGCTGGATGCGGTTTTGTAGCAGGGATATGTCCGGGTTTAGATAGTTTGCCAGAATTGAATTTAGGGTTCCGTCATTCCATTTATGGATGTTTACCCAGAGAAAGAAGTTCTTTTTTGCTGAGACCAGGGGGAAGTATATTGGGCGCTTTTGATATATAGATTCATGCATGGAAAATGCAGATGTTCGTATCCAGTTGTTTAAGGATTTTTTAGACTGCTGGGCAACTGTCCAGTTGGTCCTGCAATCCAGTACCAGGGCGTTTTCTATTTCCTGCCATAGTTTGTTGCTCTTTTCTTCTCCCCATTTATAAGACAAAGTGTCTTTTAGTGATTTTAAACAGCCTTTTCCTACATTTGGGGATTCCTGTCTGTTTAGACCTTCGTGGTCATCCAGTATGGAGAGGTAGAGGAGACCGTGAGAATGAGCTGCTGGTGCAGTTTGATCAAGAGATAGATTCTGTTCAAGGCGTCTCTTTTCTGCAATATCTGTTAATCCTCCGGTTTGGGCGTCGAAGCGTCCCAGTAAGACTCCTATTGCCCAGGAGAGGTCTTTGAAGGCTTTGTCTTTTCGCTGGCCTTTGTGGATTAGGTTTAGGTTGTCTTTTATTTGGAGAATGCTGTCTGGGTGAAGGTTGTATTTTCGGCTTAAAGACAGAATTGAGTCATCTGACTGGTAGGTTTCTGCAAAATTCTGGAGAATAGTGGAGTCCTGGTTGTTCCATTGGGGAAAGTTAAAAGGAGACTCGCCAATTTCTTTATAAATTGCATTGACTGTTTCTTCAGAAAATTGTGCAAAGATTTCCTTATCAATTTCATCCCTAATACATGCTTCTTCAACTTCGAATACCTCTGGACTCAAATGTTCATAAGTATATTCCAAGTTACTTTCAGTGGAAGTAAAAAGCTGGTCATAGAGAGACTCAACTCGTTTTAAGTAGATTGTATAGTCTCTAAGTTGATCAAGAACAGGAAGGTTGTCTATGTCTCCAACCTGATTATTTATGGTTGGATTTATTGATTGAGACACATAACCAGAAATGCAGGAACTTAGGATAACCTGCATCTTTTCAGGATTATCACAGAAAATGGAAGATCCAGATACATCAAAAATGGATTTATATTTACGCAAGCGGCAGAGGAAGCCATTACTTCCAATATAACTGAAAGCTAATCCTTGTTTAAAAAAGAGATGTTGATTTTTAACAGTTCTTGTTTCAGAAGTATATAGGTAAGATGCAAAAGATTTTACTTCTAATCCATTATTCTTCCAAACACTCACATCATCAATAGAACCAAACCAACGTTTACCAGCAGCACCTTTAACATATGGAAACCATGTTTTACTAAAATTTAATTTTTGAGTGCTTTGAAAATTCGAAACTTCAATATCATTTAATAAACATTCCCAATATTTTCTAAGAAATCGATTGTTATTACTTGATTGTGAACCAACAGCAGTTTCACCAATATCCCCCAACTTTGAAGCCTTCAAAAAAGCTTGACGGAACTCTTCGGGCCACCAGTAGATCATAGGGGAGCCGGAGATTTCTGCAAAACGGGATTGGGGGAATGTGTAGGTATCATGTTGATTTACCAAGCACCCGTCTTTAGTTTTGGGAACCAAATACCGCTGATAAATTCCATGATTATCAGATTTATTTAATCCATGCTGTAAAACAAATGCAACAGCAAGGGCATGATCTCTCAATTCTTGAAAAGTATAAGCCCCCAGATGAGCTACACAGGAAATTCTTGATTCTCTAATTATTTTTTGGCGTAGTTCATCAAAAGAACTTAAGAACATGAAGTTCTGCATTGTTACCATGGCAATAAAACCATGCTTTAAAGTAAGCTGCATACCTCTTTCAATGAAAACACCATATAAGTCAGTTTTTGAATCGGGATATCGATCAACTAGTTGCTCACCAATCTCTTTCCTTGCTTTAGCTATCCCTAAATATGGTGGATTAGCCACAATAACATCATACTTCTGCCCCAGCAGCTCAATAAGCCTTAATCCCTTACCCAACTGCTCTGCCAGAGAACGGACACCCAGGTCTTCCCCCTGATCGTGGTTATGAACAAAGCTTGTTAAAGCGCTAAAAATCTTATCCCTAACTACACTGATATCCTCAGCCTGACTATAAGCCCGGTAACTTTTAACAATACGATCAATCTCCCTATCCACCTGAAGAAGAGAACCAAGATACTCAGCCCCTTTTAAGGTATTTATAATTTCATAACTAATCTCTCTATGAATCCCCAGCTCTTCCTCCAGAGTAGAAGTAAACTTAAGAACACCAGGATCATCTTCTTTCAAATGGCTTAATCCAAGGTTCGAAGCAACCAGATTCAGCTTCTCTATTTTATATCCTGGAGCCTTCTCCTGGGTCTTAATATAGAGAGCCGCAGCGCCAATCTGTACAGCACGATTATCAATATCAATACCATGCAGGTTATTGTTTAGGATCCAATCTACAATCTGCTTAGGAGTATATTCTGTTTTTAAAAGCCGGGCCTGATCCTGATACAGTTCAAAGAGAAAATCAAAAACATAGACAAGAAAGTGACCGCTCCCCATAGCAGGGTCCAGAATTTTTACCTGATCAAGAGACCCAGGTGCTGCATCGATAGTTTCCGGGGCCAGTTCCTGTGGAACATAGAATTTCCAGAACTCTTCATTACCAAAAACGGGCATAGCCTCAGTTTCCGGAACTTCTTTATTATCAATTTTCCTGTTCCATTCTTCCCGGCGTACTTTCAAATCTTCAATAATTTTGTTGGCCTCTGGAGTCCATCCCTGTTTTTCGCAGATGGCCAGCCACTGGGCACCAAGGGAATTTTGAACCAGCCACTCCACCATGTAGCGTTCGGTGAAAAGCTGGGTTTTATCAGAAAGCTCGTGAGCCTCTACCTTTCCGGAGGTATTGTTAAGTTTGGCATCCACTGCCTTCCGGTCAGGATCATTCCAATACTGATACAACCATCCGGTCGTCGTATCATCCATCCAGACATCTTCCAGACCCTCTGCATTAAGCCGGTCAATTAACCACAACAAGGTAGGCCCTGGAATAGGAATACACTCATGGACCTCGTTGTATTCAAAAAGAGCCGGCAGTTCCAAAGCCAGTTGGTCCCATACCTGTTGGAGAATAAAGTGAAAACCACGATCATCGCCTTTGGTTAGAGCAACAAAAAACTCCTGGTCCGTTCTAAAAGCAGACTTTTCTACACCCCCTCTTATCAGTTTGACCTTTCGCAGATCCCTGCATTCCAGCTGCATTAGAATTACAAGGCGGTTTGTTAAAGTATAGGCACGCTCTTTAATTAAATCCTTAAGATTAGCCTGCCAGTCCGGGTGAAACCTGGAGGGATCATTCAGCCATGTAAAAAGCCGGTCGTATTCCAACTGTTCCTGGTAATTTAGCGCTACCTTGTTTCTGTCCTTTGCGTTAAGGGAGTAACGCTGATAACAGGCCTGTTCCAGTTCACTTAAAAGGGTATTTCTAATATCGTTTACCAGAGATTTAAAGGCCCCCTTGGTTCCTGCATTTCCCCTCATTCTTCAAGCCTTACCTTAGCTCCTGCTTCCAGTTCTTTTATACACAGCTCTTTAAGTCTTGTAAGAACCTTATCCAGTTCCTGGGGATCGCTGATAATCTTATTCCGAAGACCTAAGTGTACAGTATGAATTTTCTGTCTGGCGTGTTCACCTTCTACTTCAGAAAGCTCTCCATTTTCAGCCTCATTTGTAAGCTGGTCCAGTAGATTATGGGCTTCTGAGGAATCCTCTCTAATTCTATCGGGGGTCTGCTTAATCTGCAAAAGGGTCGGCTGAATAGCATCTTCATCTACATCGATAAAGCTTTTTC
>Ga0209633_10006159_pt1 | contig 10310 bp, 7 predicted proteins | sample Cruoilmetagenom1_FD_187290 | JGI IMG/M metagenome (GOLD analysis project Ga0209633, IMG submission 187290) | Oil polluted marine microbial communities from Coal Oil Point, Santa Barbara, California, USA - Sample 1 (SPAdes) (version 2) | ecosystem: Environmental > Aquatic > Marine > Oil seeps ... | reverse complement strand
AGTTGCGTGTCATCGCCATAGAAAGAGACGTTGGAAAGATTGTCCGGAATTGCAACTGTAAAGCTCCCAGTCACCTGGTTCGGCATGTCCCAATAAAACAAGGAAAAACTCTGGGCGAATTTCAGCGCAATATATTCGAAGCCATAGCCGAGACCGGTGAGATCGAAATCGACCTTAAGGGTGTCGCCCATGAAGGTCAGCGTAAAAGCGCTTGCGCTGACAGCTTTGTCTTCAGCGGCGCCGCCAATATTGAACCGCGCCAACTCTTCGATAGTGGTGTCGCCGTTGAACGCAAGAATCTCATCGGAAATGTCGTTGTTAACGCCGTTGTTGTTGCCGTCCGCATTCGGGTTCCCGGCAAAAGGGCTGCCTGTAACTTCAACGAGAGCCGCATTCGCCGACACCGAAGCCATAAAGATAAAAGCAGCCACCGACGCGGCAGCAAGACCCACCTTTGACATAAATTCCCCCTTAAAAGTACTCATAATCCCACCAACCGCGATAATATTACCCTTTGCAGTTGAGTCACGCAAGATTCGCACCGAATTTTTGTTAGCATTTCAAGGCTTTGCAACCCAGGGGTGATTGATATTCAGCCATATGCTCATAGGGCGAAAATCTGATAGGCCGCCGGCCTTAGGACCGAATTGAAAACGGCGTAAACTCCGTCTCTGAATCGTAGACGTCGACGCCTTCGGCTCGTTTCAGCATGGCTACGACCTTGTAGGTGACCGGCGTCAAAATCGCCTCCCAAAGGACCTTCAGGAAATAGTTGGTGACGAGCACCGTGAGCACCTGGCTTGTCGTCCAGACGCCGAGAAAGGCAACCGGATAAAAAAGCAGGCTGTCGACCCCCTGCCCGACAACCGTGGAGCCGATCGTTCGCTGCCACAGGTGCTTGCCGCGGGACCAAACCTTCATCCGCGCCATCACAAAAGCATTGGACAGCTCACCCGCCCAGAACGCGACAACCGACGCTAAGACAATGCGCGGCGTCAGCCCGAAGACCTCTTTGTAAGCCTCCTGCCCGCCCCAGCCCGGCGCCGGCGGCATGGCGACGACCGCCCAAGTCATAAACGCCATGAAAAGCACTGCCGCAAAGCCCGCCCAGACAACGCGGCGCGCCCGCGCATACCCATAAACTTCCGTCAGGACGTCGCCGAGCACATAAGACAGCGGGAAAAACAGAATGCCCGCGCCAAAAACCCCGACTTGCCATCCGAAAACCTCCCACTCGGCAAACTGCACCAACTTCGCCGCGCCGATCAGGTTGGAACAGATCAGCACCGCGACAAAAGCCGCCATCATGAAGTCGTAATATTGGAAGCGGTGCGCAGACAGCGCGCTTGCTTCCTCAACCTTGCGGACGGCATGCGGCAGCGCGCCGTCTGCGTCAGTCCGCGCTTCTGGAATTGTCACCAAATACGGACCCTGTCTTCTGGCGCGAGATACATTTCATCGCCCGGCTGAACGTCGAACGCCTCATACCATTCATCGATATTGCGAACCATGCCGTTGACGCGCAGGTCCATGGGGCTGTGCGGCGCGGAGAGAAGCCGGCGGCGCAGCGCCTCCTCGGTCTGTTTGAAACGCCTCCCCTGAGCGCGGCCGAGAAAGAGGCGTTGTTGGCCTGTAAACCCGTCAAGCAACGGCGGCTCCCCGCCTTCAAGCGATAACAGATAAGCGTGATAGGCGACGATAATACCGGCTAGATCGCCAATGTTTTCTCCAAGCGTGAGACGACCGTTCACATTCACGCCCGGCAATGGCTCATACTGGCTAAATTGATCGGCCAGCCTGTCGCCCAATGCGTCAAACGAGGCCCTGTCTTCCTCGGTCCACCACGCGCGCAATACGCCGTCTCCGTCATATTTCGAACCCTGATCGTCAAACCCATGCCCGATCTCATGGCCAATGATAGATCCAATAGCACCATAGTTGAGCGCAGAATCAGCATGCGGATCAAAGAGCGGAGACTGGATGTAGCCCGCCGGAATAAATGCTTCGTTGCGGCTCGGGCTATAGAACGCATTCACGGTTTGCGGACCTGTAAACCACTCGGCCTTGTCGACCAGCTTTGACAGTCTTTCGATATCCAGCAGCGCATTATCGACACGAGCACGCTTGATGTTGCCGATGAGATCGTTCGCTTTGATCTTCAATTTCGAATAATCGCGCCATTTTTCTGGGTAAGCGATTTTAGCCGTCATTTTTTCCAGCTTGCCAAGTGCGGCGGTTTTCGTATCCGGCGTCATCCAGGCGAGATTTTCAATTCGGGTTTTCAACGCCGAGCGAACATTCTCAAATAGAACCGTCATCTGACGCTTTGATTCTTCGGGAAAGAACCGCTCGATATATATTTTACCGATGGCCTGATCGAGCCGTCCATTGACAAGTTCGATGGCGCGCTTTTCGCGCTCGCGTTGTTCCTTCTGGCCGCTTAGCCCCGTGCCGTAGAACGCAAAACTTTCTTCTTCAAAAGCCTTCGGCAAATAGCGCGCATGAGAACTTAACAGACGGAAGGTCAGATAGGCCCTCCAGGTTTCAACCGAAGTTTCGGCAAAAAGGGATGCAAGCGCCGGAAATGCATCCTTTTCCTGAACAATCAGAGCCTCAATTGCGCCAAGGCCCGCCGCGTCGAGATAAGCGTCCCACGGAAAGTCAGGCGCATAATCTGAGAGCGTCGCGCGGTCCATACGATTATATGTCCGGTTGGCGTCGCGACGGTCCGCACGCTCCCAATGCAACCCGGCAATGGTTTTTTCCAGATTAAAGATGGCGACGGCTTTTTCAGATGCGCCGTCAACGCCGGCGAGCATCAGCATATTTTCAATATGGGCGCGGTAATCCTCGCGCACTGCCGCCAGACGTTCGTCATCGCGCTCGTAATAGGACTTATCCGGCAAACCCAGCCCCTCATGACCTGCCCATGTCACATAACGCGACGGATTTTTGGAATCGATCCACACAGAAACACCGAACGGGCCATCCAGCCCAAGAGCGGGATCGGCCATCGCACGGGCTACCTCGTCATGGTTTTTCAGGGCCGCCATGCGCGCAAGATCTTTTTTGATCGGTTTTAAGCCAAGCTTTTCGATTCTCTCAACGTCCATAAAGGAACGGTGGAGATCGCGAATCTTTTGCGCATCGCTGCCGCGCTCAACTTGCGCCGATGCCAGATCGAAAATAACCGCGCCAATCCGATCTTCATTGCGCTCGCGCATCGTTATGGAAAAGCCGATACCCGACCGGTCCGATGGAATTTCGGTTGCGTCAAGCCAGCCGCCATTGGCGAAACGATAGAAATCATCGCCGGGCCGCGTGTTGCGATCAAACGCATCAAACGGATAGCCCCAAGGCTCGATCACCGGAGCGCTCGAAGCCATTTCAGCCTCTTGCGCATATCCAGGCGTTAGCATCATCGCCGTGCTCATCGCCGCGGCTAATAAATAAGCTTTTCGAAACATTGTGGCGCTCCTCATTCCCGGCAACGGCGTTCTAAGCCCGTCGCCTCACTCTTCCAATAATAATGAACGCACCCCGTGAAGGTCTGAACCCTGACCGGGAACGATTGAAAATGCAACTGTTGACCAGAGAGCCACCCTATTCCGGCGGTCGGGAAAGCGCCTTAACCGCGCCATGCAGCGTTCGAATTTCGCCTTCGGTAAATCCTGCGCGAGAAAAGGCGGCGCGTAAGTTTCGCACCATGCCTGGCCGCTTTTCTAGCGGGTGGAAATAATCAGTGGCGTCAAGCGCGGTTTCAAGCCGGTCAAAGAAATGCACAAGGTCCGCCCTGCCTGCTGGCGGGTCCTCCGTCTGCGGAGTTTTGATTGCCGCCTTGTCGCCAGCGCCCGCCCATTCATAAGCGACGATGAGCGCCGCCTGTGAAAGGTTGACCGACGAGAAGGCCGGGTTCACCGGGATCGAGAGGATGGCGTCGGCGCGCGCCACGTCGTCGCTGGAAAGCCCGTTGCGCTCGCCGCCGAAGACGACAGCGCAGCGCTGCCCGGCATTGACCCTCGTTCTCAGTTCCCGCGCCGCCTCTCCCGGCGCCAATATGGGTGTTGCGAGTTCGCGCAAGCGCGCGGTTGTGGCGATCACATACTGACAGTCGCTGAGGGCGTCATCGAGCGAATCAAAAACTTCCGTCTGATCGATCACGAGCGAGGCGCCCGAGGCCATCGCCGCCGACTTTGGATTGGGCCAGCCATCGCGGGGCGCGACAAGCCGCAGGCCGGAGACGCCGAAATTGAGCATCGCCCGCGCCGTCGCGCCGATATTTTCCCCCATTTGCGGCTCGACCAGCACGAAAACCGGCGCTGGTTCGACGCCCTCACGGGCTCTTGTTCTGCTAATCCGCATTTGTTTCATCCATCTCTCGTAAACGCGCCCGACTTTGCCTCGCCGGGCCTTTGACCTCGGCGTTCCGGGTGCTATAGCCCGCCGCGAACCCATAGACATCATGCGCGCATTCGGCGCCGCACAAATAGCAACTCCGGTAGGTTTCTCCATGCAGAAAATTAAAGTCGAAAATCCAGTCGTTGAAATGGACGGGGACGAGATGACCCGGATCATCTGGCAGATGATCAAGGACAAGCTCATTAATCCCTATCTCGATATCGACCTGAAATATTTCGACCTCGGTATGGAAAGCCGCGACGCCACCGACGACCAGATCACGATCGAGGCCGCCGAAGCCACCAAAAAATACGGCGTCGCGGTCAAATGCGCGACCATCACACCGGATGAGGCCCGGGTTGAGGAATTCGGCCTGAAGAAAATGTGGCGCTCGCCCAACGGCACAATCCGCAACATTCTCGGCGGCGTCGTCTTCCGCGAGCCGATCATTATCCGCAACGTGCCGCGTCTCGTGCCCGGCTGGACGCAACCGATCATCATCGGCCGCCACGCCTATGGCGACCAATATCGCGCGACCGACATGCTGTTTCCCGGCAAGGGCAAGTTGACCATGAAATGGGAAGGCGAGAATGGCGAAGTCGAGGAGCATGAAGTCTTTGATGCTCCCTCCTCAGGCATTTATATGGGGATGTATAATCTCGACCAGTCGATCCGCGATTTCGCCCGCGCCAGTTTCAACTACGCCCTGCAGCGCAAATATCCGCTTTATCTCTCGACCAAAAACACCATCATGAAAAAATATGATGGCCGGTTCAAAGATCTTTTCGCGGAGATGTATGAAGCCGAGTTCAAGGAAAAGTTCGCCGAACACGGGCTGACCTATGAGCACCGGCTGATCGACGACATGGTCGCGGCGGCGCTGAAATGGTCTGGCGGATATGTCTGGGCGTGTAAAAACTATGACGGCGACGTGCAGTCCGACACCGTTGCGCAAGGCTTCGGTTCGCTCGGCCTGATGACCTCCGTATTGATGTCGCCCGACGGCAGGACCGTGGAAGCCGAAGCCGCGCACGGCACCGTGACGCGCCATTATCGCCAGCACCAGAAAGGCGAAGCGACATCGACCAACTCTATCGCCTCGATCTACGCCTGGACCCGCGGGCTCGCTCATCGCGGCAAGCTCGACGGCAATAACGAGCTTATTGGTTTCGCGACAAAGCTGGAAGAAACCATCATCAAAACCGTCGAAGGCGGCCATATGACCAAGGATCTCGCGCTCCTTATCGGCGCGGAACAGAAATGGCTCACCACTGAAGGTTTCCTCGACAAGGTCGAGGAAACCTTCCAGACCGCCCTCAACTCTTAAAACGGCGGTCATGGAACCCGCCGCAGACAACGCGCCTGCGCCGGTCGAGACTATTTTAAAATCCATCTTCGGCTTTGACGATTTTCGTCCGGGCCAGGAGGAAATTGTCTCGGCCATTCTCGCTGGGCGCGACATTCTCGCGATTATGCCGACCGGCGCCGGCAAGAGCTTGTGCTACCAATTGCCGGCGCTTGTCGCCGATGGCCTCACCATTGTGGTCTCGCCGCTGATCGCGCTGATGGAAAATCAGGTCGCGCAATTGCGCAGCATCGGCGCGCCGGTCGGCGTCATCCATTCGGGGCGAGAGCGCTCGGCGAGCGTCGCCGACTGGCGCGCAGCGGAAGCAGGTGAAATTCGCCTTTTATACATGTCGCCGGAACGGCTGATGAGCCCTCGCATGCTGTCGGCCCTCAAAGGGATCGGCGTTCGGCGGATTGTCGTCGATGAGGCGCATTGCGTCAGCCAGTGGGGCCATGATTTCCGCCCTGACTATCTGGCGCTGACCAGCTTGCGTGACCACTTTCCGGGCGTTCAGATCGCCGCCTTTACGGCCACCGCCGATGCGCGCACGCGCGAGGAGATTGTCTCGCGCCTCCTCGGGCTTGGTGCGCAAACCTTCCTGCACGATCTTGACCGGCCCAATATCGACATCGCGATCGAACAAAAACCGGGCGGTGGAGCGGCGGCGAAGGATCGTCTCGCCATCTTGATGGACGATTATCGCGGCGAACAGGGCATCATTTATGCGCTGTCGCGCAAAAACACCGAGGAGATCTCCGCCGATCTCAGCGCCCGCGGGTTCCGCGTCGCGCCCTATCACGCTGGCCTTGACCCGGAGACCCGCAATGAACGCCTCAACGCATTTCTGACCGAACCCGACCTTACCATCGTCGCGACGGTCGCCTTCGGCATGGGCATCGACAAGCCGGATATTCGCTTCGTTTTTCATCACGATATCCCCGCCTCGATCGAGGGCTATTATCAGGAAATCGGCAGGGCCGGCCGCGACGGCGCGCCGGCGCGCGCGGTGATGTTGTATTCAGGCGGCGATGTCGGACGGCGCAGCCGCATGATCAACCGTAATGACGGCGACGACGCGGCGGCGCGTGCTGAAATGCGCCGCCTCGATGAACTCGTCACTTTGTGTGAGCAAACCAACTGCCGGCGCCAGGCCCTCCTCGCCCATTTCGGGCAGGAGGCAATCCCTTGCGGCAATTGTGACAATTGCCGCGAGCCCCCGGCGCTGATTGACGCAAGCGCCGATGCGCGCCTTGTCTTCGACGCCATCGTCGCCAGCGAGTCGATGTTCGGGCCCGCCCATATCGTTGACATTTTGCGGGGAGCGGACACGGAGAAAATCCGCCAACGCGGCCATGAGACGCTGCCCGCCTACGGCGCCGGCGACCATCGCCCGGCGACAGAGTGGCGCCATCTCATTCGTCAGATGACCGCCGACAATCTCCTGATCGCCGATGCGGCCTATGGCGGTCTGAAACAGGGCAAGGCTGCGGGCGCGCTAATGTCCGGCGCGCAGGGTTACGCCATGCGCAAACCGCCGGCGCCGAGGACAAGACGGCGCGAGCGTAAAACCATCCAGGCCGCGGCACCTGCCGATCGAAACCTCCTTGCAGCTCTGAAGCAATGCCGTTTAGCGCTGGCGCAGGAGCGGGGCGCGCCGGCCTTCGTCATCTTCTCTGATCGCACCCTCATCGACATGGCTGCGCGCAAGCCGCAGACCCGCGCCGAATTCGGCGAGGTCTTCGGGGTCGGCGCGGCCAAAACCGAGGCGTTCAGCGAGCAATTTATCGCCGTGATCCAGGGGCATGTGGATTAATTGAGGCGCCGCCCGGACTGACCAAAACCGGCTCAGATCCTGAGGTTGCGGCGGTTTTTCCGCTTTTCCTCTCAATATTCGGGCGCTTCACCGCACGGCCAGTCGCCAAGCTGGCCGGAACATGGCATTTATCGGGGTCAGCGCGTCCGCGGGCGCGCCTATGGAGATAGTTATGAGATCAGTACCGTTCGCCTTCGCCGCCCCTCTCGCCGCCGCCGCTATCCTGGCTGCGGCCCCAGCCGCTCTTGCGGAAGAATCTCGCAGCTTCGACCTGCCGGAATTCAACCGCATCGACGTCTCATCCGGGGTTATGCTTGTCGCTGATATTGGCGAAAAACAATCAGTGATCGTTAAGACCAACAAGGGCGACTACAGCGATTTCGAAATTGAAGTTCACAATGGCGAGCTCAACATCTCTCGCGATTGGAACCCTCTCAGCTGGCATGGCAGCAAGTCGGACTACAAAGTGATTGTCAAAATACCGGAATTGACCGGGCTTGATGCGTCTTCAGGGTCTCATGCGCGCATTTCCAGCATAAACGCCAAACGGTTTGTGATCGATCTGTCGAGCGGCGCCCATGCGAGCCTCGACGGCACATGCGATAATTGCAGCGTTGACCTTTCAAGCGGCGCCAATCTCGATGCAAAAAGCCTTGAATGCGACAGCGCCGAAATTGATGTTTCAAGCGGCGGTCACGGCGTCATCAGTGTAATAAGCTCTGTCAGAGGCGATGCGTCCAGCGGCGGCCATGTCGCGGTTTACGGCAATCCGCAGCGGGTTAATGTCGACAAATCGTCCGGCGGACGGATTAAGATCGTCACAAGCGCACGAGCCACGCGGGACTAGGCAAAACGAGATTACGGCGCGGGCGGCGCCTCCGGTTCAATAATTTCCGCATCAGCAAACGGATCGGGAACTTCACCCATCGACAATTGCAGGCGCCGATGCAGATGCGGGCGCGAGCGCGATAACGTTCTGAAATCTTCCTGATCAAGCACTATCAGATCGCAAGTCGATAGCGCCGTCGCCGTTTCCGCCTGAACACCGGTCAGCAAGGAACGCGCGCCCCAATAGCCCCCCTCCTCAAGACGCACGGGCGCAAGCTGCGGCCGGTCGGCGTCGTTGATCTCGACCTCCCCCGAGCCGATCATGAACAGCGCGCCAGGCTTTTCACCGTCGACGGCGATGATCGACCCAGGCGGCGCGGTACGCGCCTTCAGGACTTTCAAAACTTCCGCGATTTCCTCCGGCTTCAATACGCGGAACACTGCCGAGCGCGCCGCCATGCCCCAGGTGACGATGAAATCCTGGCGGCGGAATTCTTCCATGAAGCCGCTGGCGATAATCCCGATGGGCAAGGCGAAAAAGCCAAGCCCGCTAACCATCACGATGCCGGCCAGAAATTTGCCCAAGGGCGTTTCCGGCGTCACATCGCCATAGCCCACGGTCGTCAGCGTCGCGACCGCCCACCACATCGCCTCCGGCACGGTCGCAAATTCGCTGCCCGGCCGGTCGCCTTCCGCGAGATAAAGCAGCGAGGCTGCGATAATGATCATGCCGAGGAGCACGATGAGAACGCCCAGCAACGCCGAACGCTCCCGCGCCAGGACGCGCAACATCGTGTTGAAAGCCGGCGAAAAGCGCGCGAGCTTGAAAAACCGCAATAGCCGCATGATGCGCAGAACCCGCAGGTCCATCGCAAAAAGAAAACCGAGATAAAAAGGCGCGATGACCAAAAGATCCACAAGCATTAGCGGACTGCGCGCAAATCTCAGGCGCGCGCGCAGCGCCGACAGGCCGCGGAAGGGTGGATGCTCAGTACACACCCAAAGCCGCGCTGCATATTCGAGAGAAAAAATCAAAATCGACGCGACATCGAACAGCCTGAAGAAAACCTTATGCTGATCATGGATCGCCGGCACCGTTTCCAGCGAAAACGCAATAACGTTGAGAACGATCAGCCCCGCCATGGCGCTTTCAAAAGCGCGGCTCTGCCAATCATGGGAATGACCGGCTTCGAGGATCTTATAAAGGCGCGCCTTCAGCGACGGACGCGGCGCGTTAGTGGGCAATGCGTTGTCGATTAAAACGGGGTCAGTCAAAATGAAGGCTCTCCCTGCCCTATAACGCCTTTGAAGGGGCTTAGGCGTCTTATAGGCCGCAATGTCTAACGGTTTTGCGTTCCCCTCAAGGCCTGCACGCTTATTTCTGTGACCAAGGCTTTGATTATGGGCCGTAAAACTGGCTACGCGTGGCGCTAATTCCACGCAGAAACAGCACGCCTTATCGCTTTGCGCTTTATGTCGCCGCGCAATATGGCACTCTCGCCATAACCAGAACGGGAGAATCTTATGACCAAATTCCAGAAGACTTTTTTGTATGGTGCGGCCCTTTCCGTCCTCGCCTCGGCATCCGCACATGCTGAATCGCGCGATTTCGATTTTGACGGGTTTTCGCGGGTTGGCGCGTCTGCCGGGGTCAATGTGGAAGTCACTGTTGGCGCCGATTATTCAGTCCGGGTCGAGAGCAATGACGCAGGGTTTGGCGAGCTTAAGATCACCATGAAAGGCGACGCCCTCAATATCGGACGCGACAGGCGCAAGCGCTCTTTTGGAAAGCGCCAACCTGAAATTTCGGTATTTGTAACACTGCCGGCGCTCAACGGCGTTGACGCGTCGAGCGGATCTGACGTCGATGCCAAAGGAATTGATGCAGATAAATTCTCTGTCCATGTGTCGAGCGGCGCTGAT
>Ga0209633_10006158_pt1 | contig 10310 bp, 5 predicted proteins | sample Cruoilmetagenom1_FD_187290 | JGI IMG/M metagenome (GOLD analysis project Ga0209633, IMG submission 187290) | Oil polluted marine microbial communities from Coal Oil Point, Santa Barbara, California, USA - Sample 1 (SPAdes) (version 2) | ecosystem: Environmental > Aquatic > Marine > Oil seeps ... | reverse complement strand
TCCTCGAAGATAAGACTCAGGATCCGGTGCTGCTCCTCCATGGGTCGTTCGTGCACTTCCAGCAAGAGGTCCTTGAAGGGTCTGTATTTGAATTTCTTGCCCTGGGGTCCGCCAAACTGATCCGGGGATCCATCGGTAAACATATAGACACGGTCACCCTTTTTCATCTCAATGGTGTAGCGGGTAAAATCAGACATCTTTTCGTAGTAAGCCACCGGCATATTATTGCCCTTATATTCAAGCATCTCACCGTTCCTGACAATATAGATGGGATTATTGGCACCTGAGAATTCCAGTACCCTGGTCTGCGTATCATATATAACCAGGGCCATGTCGATTCCATCCTTTTGCTCACCGATCCTTCCTTCCTGCTTAAGGGTACGTGCTATACTGAGTCGCAACTGGTTCAGTATCTCAGCTGAGTTCACGACTCCTTTTTCATTTACAATTTCATGTAACATGGTTATTCCCAGCATACTCATTAAGGACCCGGGCACACCATGCCCGGTACAGTCTGCTGCCGTTAGCACAATTCTTTGATCACTCTGTGAGATCCAGTAGAAATCACCACTTACGATATCTCTGGGTTTGAAAAAGATGAAGTGTTCTCCAAAGAGTGTTTCAAACACCTCGTCGCCAGGCAATACGGTGTTTTGGATTTTTTTCGCATAGTCGAAACTGTATTTGATCTCTTTATTCTGTTTCTCAATATGTTCCTTCTGTGCCTGTATCTCAAAGGTGCGCTCCTGGACCTTATCTTCAAGTTCACGATTCACTTTGTCCTTCAGTGTTGCATTTTCCTTCAGCTGGTCGATAATCCTGCGTTGTGCAACCTCCCGGCTCTTCTTCAGGAGATTTATCCGTTCGCTCAAACCGATGGAGAAGGTGAGTATCTGCAGGGTTACACCAAATTCCAGGGTATGATTTCCAAGAGTATAGTCCGCCAGTGCATAATTGCTTGCAATACCCAGGATCAGAAAGAGGTTTGCAAAGAGAAAGTAGCGGGCTGGCTGGAAATTTTCCCGGGTCAGTATCATGGCGGGAACAACGGCCAGGAACAAACAACCTATGGCCGAAACGAACATAATGGCAAAGCCGCCCAGTTCTATAAAGAATGGCAAGACCACCCCCAGGCCCTTGAGAAGGATAATCGTGAAATTCAAAATAAGTCCACCCACTGTAAACCAGAGGGCAATAAGCAAAATCGTATCCCAGGACTGGAGGGTATTACGTGTATCCAGATAAGCACGACCAAAGAGGAGGTAGAAAAGAAGGAAAATCTCCAGGAGGAAAATGGTGATGGGTGTCGTGATCAGCCTGGGAATAAGCTCATAAATGAATCCCTCTTTATCGATAAAGAATATGAGGAAGGCCAGAATGTAGAGAATATAGTAAAGGTAAGAGCTTTCCCGTCCTCTCACGAAAAGCGGGATGTGGTACAGGATCATAATAATAAGGATGCCGGCAAATATCCCAAATACCAGACGCTTGGAACGATCATGGACAAGTACACTATGTTGGGTCGAGGTGGTGAATATTAGACTGGAGAGTTCCGACTCGGGACCCAGGCTTACCCGAAGGTACAGGGTATCTGATTCACCAGGAGGTATACATATGAGCAGGTCGTCCGACCCACTGATATTTACATCTTTTTTCCTTGGATGAATCGTATTTCCCGATTTGCGTGTTGTCACATACTCGTTATCAAATCTCTGGTACAAGTTGTACTCGTCAAATTCTGAGCCATCGTTACGCTGAAGGTGGAATGAAAACTGCTGTGTTGATCGGTTTTCAAAATAGAAGCGGAACCAGAAACAAGTTCCGCTCTGGTTTTGGATCATTGCCGGATCGGGATTGCTGAAATCAAACACCTTGAACTCCTGGTCCATCATCCCTGTAAATAACTCAGCCGGGGATATTTCGCAATCGGGATCCTCCAGATATTTCAACTGCATGTCAGAAATGACAACCTCCTGAACAAAATCAGACAGTATCACTGGTTTCTGAGCAGTAAGTAAATGACAGAAAATCAGAAATATTGGAATAAGTCTTAGGCGCATTCTGGTTTTTTCCTTCCAAACGTAAATATAATGTATATTTACAAAAAGTAAATCTAAGGGATGATTAGAAACCTTATTAAAACAAGGTTCATACATATTGCCTTTCTGATATTGATCTCCTCCTGTTCTGGTAATGTGATACAGACAACGGTTTTTACCGATGGTTTCCAGGGACTTGAGCCAGGAGACCGGCCCTATTTTGACTCTTCAGATCCTGCCTTTTGCTATGATGCTCGTCGTGGAAAATTAGGGAACTGGAGTGTGGCTTCGTCACTTAGGAAGGATAATTTTGACAGGGCCTGGGTAGTCAGAAACGAAGGTGGAGAGAATTATCTGGCCCAGACCTTCACAAATCTGAATGATAAAAATTCCCCTTTAAGCCTGGTGACTCATCCTATGATTGTAGCCGGAGAGGATTTGTGGAGCGATTATTCCATAGATGTGGGATTTACCCCACAGGCCAAATTTGATAAGTGCGGTGTGGTGTTTGCATACAAACATTCGGCAGACTATTATTTCTTCGGGGTTGAAGGAAATACGGTTACTTTAAAACATATAGAGCAATCAGTTACCCCACTGAGACCCAATGAAACAACATTGGCTTTCAGACCCCTGGTGTGGAGCCCTGGTGAACGCTTAAATGCCACCATTGCAGTCAGGCGAAACAAGGTTACCACCATTTTGAATGATTCCATCAATATGTATGTAGAGGGCGCTTCACTCTCGGGTAAAATCGGATTGATCTCCGACCTGCCGGCAAAGTTTCATAGCGTGGAGGTAAAGTTACTGAGTGGCGAGCAGCGAAAACTTTCAAGAAGAGAGAGGCAGATTGCAAGGCGATCAGAAATTTATCAGAGCAATCATCCCGAGATGGTACCCTGGAAGAAATTTGATTCAGGAGAATTTGGTACCAACATGAATATCCGCTTAGGCGATTTGAATGGAGATGGAAACAAGGAGATTGTATTTGTCAGACCCGATGCATCAGGCTCACAGGTGGGTTCGGTCTCTGTCATTAACCTGGACGGTGAGTTGTTATGGCAATATGGGAAACTGGTGAATCTTGATGGGTGCACGGGTGCAGAGTTGCCGGTACAGGTCCATGACCTGGATGGAGATGGATCGCGCGAAGTTATCTTTGTGAGAAATGGCCGGGTTTATATCCTTGAAGGGCGGACAGGCAAGCAGATCAGGCGAACCAGGATTCCCGTAACAGGCGATTTTCAATCATTGATTTTTGGCGACCTCATGGGCACGGGAAGGGACAACTGCATTTTGCTTTCGGACCGCAAGAATCTTCTGGTGGCCCTGAATGAAAAGGGGGAAATGATCTGGGAACAACATACCACTTCGGGATCCCAACCCATGGTATATGATATGGACAAAGATGGTCGCCACGAGGTATTAATGGGCTATTCGGTCATCAATCCAGAGGGAGAGCTAATCTATGATGTGGGTGCACATATTGGCGATCAATGTAGCGGAGTTTCTGTATATGAAATGATCGATAGGGAGCAGGTAACTCCCTGTCTGGTATATGCAGCAGGTGACTGGGGATTGATCTATTATGACTTTGACGGACATCTTCTTAAGCAGAATATTCTGGGCCATGTAAGTCATGTAGGAATAGCTGAGCTGGATGCTGAGTCGCCCGGACTGGAGGTCATTGCATCCAACCGGTGGGGAAGCCAGGGCCTTGCTCATGTGATGGATGCCAATGGATCGGTCAGGACGAGTTTTCAACCGGAATTGGGTGTAATAAGATGTCAAACTGTAAATTGGAAAGGCGACGGGGAGGAGTTTTTCATTAGCTCTGCCGACACCTTGTCCGGGGGATTATTTGATGGAGCCGGTCAGCTTTCTGTGGCCTTTCCGGCTGACGGACACCCGGTTTCATTTTACCTGGCTACGGACCTGACAGGTGATGCCCGCGATGAGATTATCCTCTGGGATACCAATGAGCTCTGGATCTACACCCAGGATGATAATCCCAGAATGGGATCTACCTATAGTCCCCGTCGTGTTCCCCTATACAATCACTCCATGCACCAGATGACCCGTTCCACACCTCAATGGTGAGTATTATTATATTTATTAAATTGCAGACAATCGAAAGCCGTAAGTGCCGTTTTGGCACGAACTTTGTTTCTTTTTGAGCAAAACACAGATGCAAAAAATACCGGGAGGAAATATTATGAAAACTTTATCACTTGCCATAATCAGTGCCGCCATCGTTCTGGCATCCTGCAGCTCTTCACAGCAGACTGCCGCTACGGAATATGATGATGTCTACTACAATCCCAATGCAGCAGCCAAGCAAACAACAACAGCAGCTACTGTCCAGGAACCTGTAGTTACATCACAGGATGCGATGAATGCACAGGCCATGAATCAGGAGCAGAGTTATACCAAGTCGGTGGCTACGACAGATGAAAACCTGAGTGACTATGAAGTATACAAGTTACAACAGGAGGCTGAAATGCTGGGAGAATATTATGCTCCGGAAGGCAGTGAGGCACTTTATTCAGAACAGTATGTTGAGTATGATACTCTGGGTCAGTATGGTCAGGAGGGTGCTCCTGTTATTATCAATAATAATTACTATACCGACCCCAATGATTATTATTATTCTTCAAACCTGAGAAGGTTTTCGGATAGTTATTCAGGTTGGAACTATTACGATCCCTATTACACCGATATGTACTGGTATACCAGAAGTCCATACAGCTGGGGCATTAGCATGGGCTATGGATACCCGGGATGGGGTATGAGTTTCTCCTATGGTTATCCCTATCGTCCATATTACGGTTACGGTTATGGCGGTGGATATTACGATCCCTGGTGTTCCTGGGGCTATGGTGGATATTACGGAGGGTATTATCCCTATTACGGGGGCTCCTACTGGGCCGGATATAACCACGGATACTACAATGGATACTACTATGGTTCGGGCGGGGGCTATTATCCTGAGACCTATTACCGCTATGGCAGGATGGATAGCAGACATTCCTACGGATATGCATATCGATCTAAAGAGACTACTGGAAGTTCAAAGGCATCTACTGCCGGAGATCCCAGGTACAGAAGTCGTACTACAGCATCAGCCAAATCGGCAAGTGCTTCACGTACCAGCACAAGAATGAGCAATTCGGCCAGCCAGAGGCAGGTTCGAAGCGGCTCGAACACTGCAACTCAAAGGCAGGTAAGGTCTAATACCAGCAATGCTGCTACACGGACCAATGCCATGCAACGGAACAGCAATGGTACAGTAAGGACCACCAGGACCTCACAGGCGATCACAGCACAGCCGCGCAGTGGCAATGCAAGCAACAGGGGAGCTTATACACCAAGCTATAGTAAGCCTCGCACCAGCTCTTCGTCGAATTATAACAAAGCTGCTTCACAGCGCCAAAGCACCACCAGTTACCAGCGTTCGTCTTCGACGCCAACCCGGAGCAGCGCCACCTACAGTCGGCCAAGTAGCTCAAGCCGCAGCAGCGGGACGGTAAGTCGCCCGAGCAGCTCAAGTCGCAGGAGTACATCTTACAGTCGCCCGAGCAGCTCATCAGGTAGCCGTTCCAGTGGATCAGTCAGCCGAAGTTCAGGAGGTTCCCGGAGCTCGGGTGGATCAGTCAGCCGAAGTTCAGGAGGTTCCCGGAGCTCAGGTGGATCAGTTAGCCGAAGTTCAGGAGGCTCAAGCCGAAGTTCAGGAAGTTCTGGTGGAGGTGGATCCAGGTCTTCCGGTTCATCATCGAGACGTTAAACTGTCAATCAATCCCGGGATCCGACTGGGTCCTGGTTTCCTAAGAACCAAAAATTGATATTGCTATGAAAAAGTTATCATTTATAGCCATGCTACTTGTGGGCTTTATCCTGAGTCTGGATGCCCAGAACGAAACGCAGGCACTACGATATTCCCAGTATACTCCATTCGGGACAGCCAGGTATGTAGCACAGGGAGGAGCAATTGGCGCACTTGGTGCCGATCTCACTTCCATGGTGACTAACCCGGCCGGGCTCGCTTTCTACCGCTCCGCTGAATTCTCTGTCACGCCTTCATTCTATTGGGTTAATACCAGATCAGATTTCATGGGATCAGTGACAGAAGACTCTGAATTCAGATTTAATCTGGCAAGTATGGGCATGGTCAATGCCATGAACACAAATCAAAAAAGCGGGATTGTGGGAGCAGCTTTTGGATTTGGGTACAATACCCTGGTCAATTTCAACAAGTCTACCTATACCAACGGCATTAATGACAACAGTTCCTTGCTGGACGATTTTACCTGGCATGCCAATGCGGATCCCGACAACCTGAATCCCTATTACGAGCAACTGGCCTTTGACAGCTATCTGATGCCCTACGATGAGACAGCGGAAGTTTACTGGCATGATATGCAGCTTGATGGCTACGGTCAACAACTGGCCCGTAGCTCGCAAGAATCCGGTTATATCGGGGAGTATTCATTTGCAGGTGCATTCAATTTCAGCAACCTCCTTTATTTTGGGGCCACTTTTGGGATTCATGCGGTCAGATACTATGAAGATATCTACCATACTGAAACAGATTATGACAATCATGTTCTTGATTTTGATAGTTTTAGGTTCAGAGAATTCAACAGCACCAGGGGATGGGGATTAACCGGCCGTTTTGGAATGATCCTGAGGCCCATGCAGATGCTCCGGGTAGGAGCTTCATTACATTTGCCCACCTACTATTGGCTTACCGATGAGAAATATACTGATATGAACTCATTTTGGGATAGTGGATCGGGGATTCCGGATGCCTTTGAAGGCTCACCAAACGGGATCTACGATTATGAATTACAAACTCCCTTAAGGGTTGATGCCAATGCGTCTTTGATTCTGTTCAAATTGGCTACTATCTCTTTCGGTTATGAGTATGTCGATTACAGTTCGGCCAAGCTGGATGCCTATGATTACAATTTTTATGATGAAAACAACCAGATCAGCCAGGACCTCAGGTCGGTAAATAACTTTATGGCAGGGGCTGAGTTTCGCTTTAGCACCTTCTATCTGCGTGGTGGGGCTCAATACTATAGCAGCCCATATTTCGATACAAACAACAATGCTGAGAGCTGGGTCTATTCAGGGGGCTTTGGTGTCAGGAGTAAACTGGGCTATTTAGATATCTCATACTCCCATTCCAACAAGACCGATGTTTATGGAATGTATTCCTATGAACCGGGACTTAATGAAGTTTCACTCAACGAAATTAATGGCAATAATATCATCTGCACGCTGGGATTTAAGTTTTAAGGCAAGCTTGCAGATAAGCTCGTGCATCCGGACCTTCGTTAAAGATCAGATCGAGGATACTCAGGTTGGACTGGAAGCCCAGGCGGTCGGAGAAGACCTGGTGATACTCCTTTGAAAGGAAACCAGGATCTGCGATCGCCTGGTCCTTTTTAGGATGAATAAAAAACCTGGGATCATCCTCTGAGCTTATGGGAGTGAATGCTTCTGAACATTTTACCTTGATATTCAAGCCCAGGAAACCCAGGGTGTGCTCTACCAGTTCTTGATTCAGATCTATCAAAAAATCATAGCTTTTTTCATAGCTGGGATGTATTTCATCGGCCAGGTACTCAAAAAAAGGTGAGGAAGCATAGGAGGCAAGCAGGCTGCGCCAATGGATTTTATTCCATTTTGAATCGTAATCAATCTTAATATCGCGAAGCAGAGTTTTTTCACCACGTTTTCGAAGAACTGGTATGGAGAGGGTAATTACCCCATTAGGTCCCATGATCATACAGCGGTTTCTGAAGCTTTGTTTGGAATAGGAATCAAATTGCTCAAGGATGAGCTCTTCCTGCCTCACCAGCCGGGCATAGTAATTAAGAGGTCCGTTATAAAGAGCCGGGAAGATCAAGGGATGAGAGTCTACCTGCTGGCCCTGACTATGCGGAACATCCTGTTCCAGCGGATTCCACCATACTCTTTATCCACACTGAGCCATATCAGACGGGGTTTCCCAATCACATGATCCTCCGGAACAAAGCCCCAGAATCTTGAGTCGGCCGAATTGTGCCGGTTGTCTCCCATCATAAAGTAGTAGTTCATCTGGAAGGTATAGGAGGAAACTACTTCACCGTTGATAAATACCTGGCTGTCTTTTACCTCAAGGTCATTGCCCTCGTAGGCTTCAATGATTCGCCTGTAGAGTGGCAGGGTCTCCAAATTAATTTCCACACTCATTCCCTTTTCCGGAATGGTGAGCGGACCAAAGTACTCCAGGTTCCAGGAGTAGCGTTCATCATGTGGAAAAATATCCCGGTCGTATTGTCCCTCCGTATACAGGTTGATAGGCTCAACACTGACAATGCCCGGGAGGGTGCGGATTTTTTCAGCATTAGTACTGCTGGTTGGGAATGTATAGTTTGGATTGTTCCTTACATCTGCAGCATCACGTCCGATCCCATATGGTTCCAGGGATCGTGGATTAATAGGGGTTCCATTTGTCCTTACACGGTACCAGCGCTGGATTCCCTCAAAGGCCTTCTGCTTTTCCCCATTCACATACACCTCATTGTTAATCACTTCCAGGGTCTCACCGGCAATGGCCACACAGCGCTTGATGTAGTTATCGCGCCTGTCCACCGGCCTGGTTTCCACATCATATTTCTCAGCAATCTGCTGGCGTACGTAGTCTTCGTACACCCCCATGGGGCGGGTGCGATTGTTGCGGGCCTGGTCTGCCAGCATCAGGGTGTGAGACTCGTCACGAACCAGGTCGAAATAGTCAAAATTACCCTTGGCATACAACTTATGATCCGATTTCTCCAGGGCCACTGTATCGGACGCGGGGAAATTGAAGACAACAATATCATCTCTCTTAACAGTACTGAATCCTTTCAGACGTTTATAGGGACGCTGGATCCATTCCAGGTAAGATTTCCCTCCCAGTACAGTATTGGGCAGGAAGGGAATAGCCAGGGGAGTGTTGGGTGTTCGGGGTCCATATGCGGTCTTGCTCACATAGAGGTGATCGCCAACCAGTAAACTACCCTCCATGGAGGGGGTTGGAATCTTGTAGTTTTGAAAAAGGAAGATATTAATGAGTGAAACCGCAACTACTGCAAAAATAAGTGCATCGAGCCACTCAATAATAACATTGTTCTTTTTCTTCCTGCTTTTCCAAAACGACCAGTTGACCTTTTTACTCACATAGATATCGTACACAACGGGTATCCCGAGCAGGAACCAATAATTCTTTAACCAGATAACAAAAAGAATATAGATAAAGACGGCTATTCCGAACTTGAAGTATTTGTGGTTCAATAATTTACTGAAATTCATTATGCTATTTATTTTATGGACCTAAAGATACGTTCTTTTCTTAAACCACCAATGAAGGGAGTGTCGGGTTTGATGGAGAACCAAACCACAACTGCTTTGCCAAGGAGGTGATCTTCCGGCACAAAACCCCAGTATCTTGAATCGGCCGAGTTATGGTGGTTGTCGCCCATCACAAAGTAGTAATCCATCTTGAAAACATAGGAACTTGCCGGTGTTCCATTGATGAAGATCAGTCCATCACTCAGCTCCAGATCGTTTTGTTCATAAATATCTATAATACGCTGGTATATTGGTAGATTCAGCTGTGTTATCTGAATAGTATCTCCTCGTTTTGGTATCTGAAGCGGACCAAAATTATCACCTGTCCACCGGTAATGATTATTGTGTGGAAATATCTCCTGGTTCTGGAAGGAAAGGGTGGGTTCTGTATATCTGCTGATGCTTCTCACCTGGGGGAAAGATCTCAATGATTCAACATTTTCCTTAGCCAGATATAAAACGTGCAGGGAATTGATTGGATTGTATGTGACCGCAGATTTAAGGATATTTAACGAATCGAGCAGGTCGTCAGGCAGGGGTAAGCCCCTTGTGGTGACATAGTACTTGAATTTCTGATGAGGCAGTTCGGTCCTGAAGGCACCATTTACCCGGACCTTTCCTTCGGTGATATCGAGGGTGTCACCTGGCAGAGCAATGCATCTTTTGATGTAGTTTTCCCTTTTGTCCACCGGATGAGTGATGATATCAAATTCTGACAATATATAGTCTCTTCCATATTGTCTCACCAGAGAGTAGTAGTTCTGTCCCGGATACTGGACAACCATGGTATCACCTTCCGGGAAATTGAAAACAATTATATCTCCTCGCTTTACCCGGGAGTAGCCCTTCAGACGTTTATGCGGCATCTTAAGTTTATCTGAGTAGGACTTC
>Ga0209633_10006157_pt1 | contig 10310 bp, 5 predicted proteins | sample Cruoilmetagenom1_FD_187290 | JGI IMG/M metagenome (GOLD analysis project Ga0209633, IMG submission 187290) | Oil polluted marine microbial communities from Coal Oil Point, Santa Barbara, California, USA - Sample 1 (SPAdes) (version 2) | ecosystem: Environmental > Aquatic > Marine > Oil seeps ... | reverse complement strand
GTGAAATAATGAATGAAGACGGATCAATGGCAAGAGTACCCGAGCTAATTGAATATAAGAAAAAGCATAATCTAAAGCTTATCACTATTGCAGATATTATTGAATACAGAAGACATAATGAGAAGCTTGTAGAAAAAGTGTCTGAAGCTGAAATGCCAACAAAATATGGAAACTTTAAAGCAATTGGTTTTCTCAACAAATTAAATGGGGAACACCATATGGCCCTTACAATGGGAGATATTAATAGTGACCAACCTGTCCTCGTAAGGGTACACTCTGAGTGTCTGACAGGGGATGTTTTTGGTTCTATGCGATGCGATTGTGGAGATCAATTAGATTACGCAATGAAACAAATAGCAAAGGAAGGCAGGGGTGTACTACTTTATATGAGGCAGGAAGGAAGAGGAATAGGCTTATTAAACAAATTAAAAGCATATCATTTACAAGATAGTGGACTAGATACCGTTGAGGCAAATGAAGCCCTTGGTTTTCCTGCTGACCTTCGTGATTATGGTATCGGTGCTGAAATACTATCCAACCTAGGAGCAAAAGAATTAAGGCTCATGACAAACAACCCAAAGAAAATTTCAGGGATTTACGGTTTTGGATTGAAGGTAATTGAGCGAATACCCATCGTTATGAGCCATAATGATAAAAATCATTTCTATCTTGAAACAAAAGTTCTGAAAATGGGACACATTATTAATAACTAATGAATTGTTGATTTCTGGTTATCAGATCGGATTGTAGAGACGCACGGCCGTGCATCTCTACAACAACAAATAATCCATAAATAATAAATATGAAAAAAACAGAAGGAAATTTAAACGCAACAGATCTCAAATTTGGGATAGTAATAAGCAGATTTAATGAGCTAATTAGCAGCAAATTACTCTCAGGAGCCGTTGATGCATTTTTACGCCATGGTGCCAAAGAGAGTGACATTGAAACAATATGGGTACCAGGTGCTTTTGAAATACCAATGGTTGCCAAAAAACTGGCTGAGACTAAGAAATATGATGCTGTAATATGTCTTGGTGCAATAATAAAAGGAGATACTCCACATTTCGATTTTGTGGCTGCCGAGTCTGCTAAAGGAATAGCTCAAATAAGTTTATCAACTGATGTTCCTGTGTCATTTGGAATATTAACCACCAACGATGTTGAACAGGCTATCGATCGCGCAGGTTTAAAATCAGGAAATAAAGGCTTTGATGCTGCTGTTTCAGCCATAGAAATGGCAAACCTAATGAAGCAGCTCTAGTTAGAAGAAAAGGTACTTGTTTAATTTATAAAACTGCTATTTGTCATAAGGTTGCATGTTTTTCGGGAAAACTTACAAACATGATTTAAGTATTAAATTACTGAAATAGTTAATGTTACATCAATAACATTAAAAATAGGGTCTCAAATGTTAACAATTGTTAATAATTAATAATGCTAATTTAACACAAAAACATCTGTTATTCCATATTTTTACGCCAAAATCATTAATTAATAATATTTGATAAACCAAAAAAACTTTTTACGCTTATGAAAAGAAGAAATTTACTCTTAACATTGATGGTGATGGTAATTTTTACCGCTGCCTCATTTGCCCAAGGTGTAGTAAGAGGTGTTGTACAAGATGTAAACACTGATGAAACTCTTATTGGAGCAACAGTAGTAATAGAAGGTACCACTATTGGTGTAACAACTAATCTAGATGGGAGTTTCTTACTCATAGTGCCAGCAGGTGATCACAAGCTAGCTGTACGATTTGTTGGCTACGAAACTAACGTTATTGATATTTCTGTAAAAGACGGATCTACATATAACCTTGGTACAATATTAGTTAAGTCAAGTGCGATTGGTCTCGATGAAGTTAATGTTCTTGCTTCAATAGCAATTGACAGAAAAACTCCTGTTGCTGTATCTACAATTGATGCTAAAACAATTGCTGATAACTTAGGTAGCCAGGAATTTCCTGAAATCATGAAAACTACACCAAACGTATATGTTACAAAACAAGGTGGTGGTTTTGGTGATGCTCGTATTAATGTTCGTGGTTTCGACCAAAGAAACGTTGCTGTTATGATCAACGGTATTCCTGTTAATGACATGGAAAATGGTTGGGTATATTGGTCAAACTGGGCAGGACTTGGTGATGCTACCAGAAGCATTCAGATTCAAAGAGGACTTGGTGCTAACAAATTGGCTATAAACTCTGTTGGTGGTACAATTAATATTGTAACAAAAACTACTGACATGAACAAAGGTGGTTCAATCTCAATGGAAGCTACTGATTATGGTCGTTTTAAAACTATGCTTTCTTTATCAACTGGTAAATTGAAAAGCGGTACTGCTGTGACTTTTGTTGGTTCAAGAACTTTTGGAAAAGGATACGTTGATGCTACATGGGTTAGCGCATGGTCATATTTCCTTTCAGTAAGTCAGGATATTGGTAAAGCACACCAAATAGCATTTACAGTAGTAGGAGCTCCACAGCAACACGGACAACGTGATGGTTATTACATGCTTGATTCAGCAATGTATAACAAATACGGAACAAAATACACTAAAAACTGGGGTTATCGCGGTGGTGAAGTGTTAAATGAGCGTGTTAATTATTATCACAAACCTCAAATGGCATTAAACTGGTATTGGACAATTAGCGAAAAAGCTTTCCTTGCTACTTCAGCTTACCTATCTTTCGGTACAGGTGGTGGATCAGGTCCTTTAGGATTTAACGCATATGATGCAAATGGTGTAAAACATTACACAAAATATGAACCACCTGTAAATGCAAGTGGACAGTACGACTGGGATTTATTAGCTGAGCAGAATGCTAATGAAGAATGGCATAATATTGATGATGGTGACACCACATTCTATGCTGCCGGTGAGTCAAAACACATAATTCGTAATAGTGTAAATAATCATACTTGGATGGGTATTCTTTCTACACTTACTTACAATCTAAGTGAAGCATTCACATTAACAGCTGGTATTGATGGTCGTCATTATAAAGGTGAACATTACCGCGAAGTTCGTGACCTAGTTGGTGGTGATTACTGGTCAGATAGAGCTTTTGGTAAAACAGTTGTTGGTGACAAAATTGCATACTGGAATGATGGTATTGTTATTTACGGTGGTGCTTTTGCTCAGTTAGAGTATTCAGCAGGGAACTTTGATGCCTTTCTTGGTGCAACAGCATCTAACACATGGACAAAACGTATTGATTATTACAACTATACTCCAGGTGAAGGTGAAGAAAGTGAAACCCTTACAAACATGGGTTACAACGTAAAAGTAGGTGCTAACTACAACATTAACGAACAAAACAATGTGTTTGTAAATGCTGGTTATTACTCACGTGTTCCTTTCTTTAGGTTTATGTTTTTGAACTATGTTAATGATGTTAACCCTGATCTTAAAAATGAGAAAATTACCTCATTTGAGTTCGGTTATCAGTTTAAAACTCAAAAATTCAGAGCTCAGTTTAACGCATATTATTCAATATGGGACGACATCTCTGTGCTAACTGGATTTACTGCTGATGATGGATCATACGTTAACGCATTTATGAGTGACCTTAAAGAAGTGCATTCAGGTATTGAAGTTAACCTTGACTATCAGGCAGCTCGTTGGTTAAACTTGAGTGGTTTATTTGCAACAGGTAACTGGATATATGCAAACGATGGAGAAGCTGTTCTATATGATGATGCTACTCATACAGAAATTGGTAAAGGAACTATTTATACTAAAGATTTAAAGGTGCCAAACCAACCACAAACAATGGCTGGACTTTTTGCTAACATTCAAGCAACAAAAAGTATCGATTTTGGGATCAATTACCTGTATTATGCTGACATCTATGCTGACTTTACTCCTGAAAGTAGAAAAACTGAAGCTGACAGAGAGCAATCATGGAAACTTCCTAACTACGGATCAACTGACGTGCGTTTTGGTTGGAAATTCAAATTAGCTGGTTTAGATTCAAAATTCAACATGAACATTTACAATGTATTTAATGTAGAAGCTCTTGTAGAAGCAGAAGATAAACAAGTTAAACTCACAGATGCAGCTGGTACTGTAACAGGATACGAGCATACATTCAAAAAAGGATTCTGGAATTGGGGACGTAACTTTAACTTTTCTTTGAAAGTTAATTTCTAATCCATATCCAATAATAATTTTAAAGCCTTCCGACTTTGTCGGAGGGCTTTTTTTATCTACTTTTATCAAGATAAGATTCAATTTACTCTGGTTTAAGTTTGTAACTTAAACCAGCATTCTTGAAATGATTAAGTTGCAAACTTAATCTAGTATTAAAAGAGAGTTAAAATAATCATTATGAAAAATCTATTTCACATTATCACAATAATATTGCTAGTAACTTTCATAGCCGGATGTAACAATAATAAACAGAGTGATGAAATCAAACAACCATACTTAGTAATGGTATCACTTGATGGGTTTCGTTGGGATTATACGCAATATGCAAATACACCTATACTCGACTCACTTGCAAAAGCTGGTGTTATGGCAGAAGCTCTGATTCCATCTTTTCCTACAAAAACTTTCCCAAACCATTACACTATGGCAACAGGGATGTACCCCGATCATCATGGGATTGTATTAAACGGATTCTACGCTGATGACCTGAAGTCAGATTATAATAAGGGTGATAAATCAACTGTTGGAGATGGAAAATTCTATAGTGGTGAACCCATCTGGACTACTGCAGAATTACAAGGTGTCAAATCAGCAACTTTATATTGGGTTGGATCTGAAGCTGATACCAAGGGAGTTAGGCCATCTTTATGGGAGAAATATGATCATCATCTTCCATTTGAAGCCAGAATAGATTCAATTTACAAGTGGTTATCACTACCCGAAAACCAAAGGCCTCATCTGGTTATGTGGTATTATCATGAACCTGATGAAATAGGTCATGGAGCCGGCCCAAGAAGTCCGGAGCTTGTAACAGAAATTGAAAAACTCGATAGCTACCTTGGAGATTTCTTTACAAGAATGCGTAGTTTACCAATATTCAACCAACTAAATTTTATTGTCACATCCGATCATGGTATGGGGCAGTTGTCAATTGATAAGCAAGTTATTCTCGATGAATTTGTAGACACTACAAATTTGGAGTATTTCGATGGATGGAATCCAATATGGAATCTAAAAGTTAAAGAAGGAAAGCTCAAAGAAGTATATGAAAACCTTGCTAAGAATGATCATATAGAGGCTTGGTATAGAGATAGTATTCCTGAAAGATTACATTATGGTACAAATCTCAGAACTCATGATATTACAGTTGTAGCTAAACCATATTGGAGTATCTTCTGGTCATGGAATATAGGCACCAGCCTTGGCGCTCATGGCTACGATAATAGCTTTAAAGATATGTACACAATATTTTACGCAGCAGGGCCTGCTTTTAAAGAAAATTATCTAGCACCTGAATTTGAGAATATTCATATCTACCCGTTAATAGCAGAAATTATGGAACTAAAACCAGCTCAGACAGATGGCAAACTAGAAAATGTTCAAAACATGTTGGATGAGAAAGTGAACTATTAATACTTTTGTGCATATTTTTGCATCTAGGTTTGATAACTAATTTTAGATGATAATAAATTTGTATGGCATGTACATATAGCAAGTCCTTGTCATACTGAACGAAGTGAAGCCTGCCTGAAAGTAGTCAGGTATCTTTATAATTATAGCGTTTACACTATTATATCTAAAGATGAGATTCTTCACTCCGCAAGCTTCATTCAGAATGACAAGACTCAAATGTGTCTTTTTAAGGTTTGTAATTGAATAAATATCTATCATGAAAAATACAATAATAGCATTACTATTAGTCTTCATTCAATTCGAAGGCATCGCACAAAAAGAACTTCTTCAATCCGGCCCCATGGTTGGTTATAGTGAAATGCTGGAAGTAGCTATTTGGGCACAAACTAAAGATGCCGCAAATGTAAGTATCGCTTACTGGCCAATTGGAAATCCTGATAACAAACACTTCACTAATACAATTTTAACAGAAAAATGCAAAGCTTTTACTGCGTTACTTATTGCCGACACATTAGAACCGGGAAATAGTTATAAATATGAGTTATGGATAAATAATACAGTTATTAAACTCCCTTATGCGACAACATTTCAAACACAACCGCTTTGGAAGTGGCGTACTGATCCGCCAGATTTTAGCTTTGTAATGGGAAGTGGAACCTACATTAATGAAGAAAAATATGATCGCCCAGGCAAAGGTTATGGTGATGGATATCAAATATTCAATAGCATGGCAAATCTAAATCCTGATTTTATGATTTGGCTTGGTGACAATATTTATCTACGAGAACCTGACTGGAACAGCAAAACTGGAATTTTCCATCGTTATACTCATACAAGGTCTTTACCTGAAATGCAGGCGTTTCTGGCATCAACTCACAATTATGCTATTATTGATGACCATGACTTTGGCCCAAATGACAGTAATAAAAGTTTCTGGAACAAAAATCAAACATTGGAAGCATTTGACCTTTTCTGGGCTAACCCTTCACAAGGTGTTGGTAATATTGAAGGTGCAATTACATCATTCCAATGGGGAGATGCAGATTTCTTCTTGTTAGACAACAGAACACATCGCTCTCCAAACAAGAGAAAGACAGGTGAGAAAACACAGCTGGGCGAGGATCAGATTCAATGGTTAATTAACAACCTTACAGAAAGTTATGGTAGCTTCAAGTTTATTGTAATGGGTGGGCAGTTACTCTCTACATCCCCTACTTACGAGTCTTATTCCAATTATGGATTTGAAGATGAAAGACAGCGAATAATAGATTATATCTATGCAGAAAATATTAAAAATGTTGTTTTCCTTACAGGAGATGTACATTTTTCAGAAATTGCTGTTCTTCGTGAAGAAGGTAAACCAACAATCTGGGATATAACATCATCACCACTAAACTCAGGTGTTAACATATATGCTGAAGAAAAAGACAACAAATTACGAATCCCGGAATCAGTCATAATGGAACGTAACTTTGCTGAAATTAAGCTTACAGGCCCCGTTAAAGAGCGCAAGTTACATCTGACATATTATGGAAGTGACGGTGATATAATTTGGGAATATTTGATCGAAAGGGAATAAAGGATATTATCGTTGTCAGGTTATTAAGTTGTCTAGTTTAGTAATGTTATTAAGTAATAGATGATCTGCTATAACAAGTGCAGCCATTGCTTCCACTATTGGAACTGCACGTGGCACAACAGTTACATCATGTCGGCCTTTACCTTCTAGAGTAGTAGGGTTGCCATCGGAATCAACTGTTTTTTGGTCCATCATCAAAGTTGCAACAGGCTTAAATGCAGCTTTTAAATAAATATCTTCACCATTGGATATTCCACCCTGTACACCTCCAGAATAGTTAGTTCTTGTATGTACATTACCTCCTTCATTCACAAATTCATCATTATGTTGTGAACCGTTCATTATTACAGAATTAAACCCTGAGCCAATTTCGAAACCCTTTACAGCATTTATACTCATTATTGCTTTGGCAAGATTGGCACTCAGTTTATCAAAAACAGGCTCACCAAGACCAATGGGTGTATTCTTAATCACACAAGTAATTTCACCTCCTAAGGTATCCCCTAGTTTAGCTGTTTCTGTAATTTTTTCAATCATACTAACTGAAGCGGCCTTGTCAGGACATCTAACTTCACTTTTTTCAATATCATCAAAGTTTAAATCAATATATGGCTTATCAACACTTACAGAACCTATGCTGTTTACATAAGCAGTTATTGAAACACCGAATTTAGCTAATAATTGTTTTGCCAATGCACCACCAATTACTCTGGCTACAGTTTCACGTGCTGATGCTCTGCCTCCTCCACGGTAATCCCTTATACCATATTTATTTTCATATGTGAAATCGGCGTGTGAAGGACGAAATTTATCCTTAAGGTGGTCGTAATCAGAGGAGTTATTATCATTGTTTCTCACTATAAAAGCAATCGGAGTACCAACTGAATAACCATTGAATATTCCTGATAAAAATTCAACCTTATCAGGTTCATCTCTCTTACTTACAATCGATGACTGACCAGGTCGCCTTCTATTGAGCTCATTCTGAACATGATCAACATCTATCTTCAGACCTGAAGGTAATCCGTCAAGAACTCCTCCTATGGCTTTTCCATGAGATTCACCAAAAGTAGTGAGTGTAATAATTTTCCCAAAAACATTACCTGCCATTACATCGAAATTATTACAAATGTTATTAAGCTATTACTAGGAATTCAATAATTTAAGCCTGGCTTTTAAGCTGTCAATTTCGCTTTTTGCACTGTTAATTTTTTGCTCAAACTCTTCCTTTAATTTATTCGATTGCTTTGAATTCGAAAAGAAGCCAATATTATTTTCCCAAACAGAAAGGTCTTCATTAATCTTTCGAATTTTACTTGAGATAAATGTACGTTCCTTAGAAAGTCTGGCGCCTGCGTCAGGGCCACTTTTTAGTATATCCAGTTTATTTTTAAAGTCGGCAGCTGAAAGGTCAGACTTGTTGACATCCATTTTAGAAATCAATTGGTCAATTGCCTCTCTATAAGTTGACTGAATTTTTTCTTTCTCTTTAAAAGGGACAAAACCAATCTCAATCCACAGCTTTTGAAAATCTTTGAGTGCACTTAAGTTAGCATTCTTATCCTTTTCAACTTTATAGCCAGTTATACTGGAAATAAGATCTTTCTTCTTTTGAAGATTCTCATCCTCGACTGAATGTATGTTTTTGAAGTGGTCCGATTTTCTATTGAAGAAATCATCACATGATGCTCTAAACCTCTTCCATATTTTATCTGAATACTTACGTGGTACAGGTCCAATTCCCTTCCAGTCTTTTTGAAGTTTGATCAACTCTCGGGTTGTGTTGCCCCAGTCACTGCTTTCCTTAATAGATTCAGCTTTTGTACAAAGATCAAGTTTAAGATTATAATTATTTACCTGCTGTTCTTTCAGTTCGTTAAGATATTCTCTCTTTGCACCAAAAAATGAATCCAACGATCCCTTAAAAGTAGCCCAAACTTCATCATTCTTTGCTTTAGGAGCACGTCCGATGGTTTTCCACAGTTTAAGAAGCTCATTCATTTTATCAGTGGTTGCCTGCCATCCTTTAAGTGTATCGACTGGTTTAGCAACTATCTCTTTAGCCTTTTCGCAAAGAACAAGTTTAGCATCGTAGTTTGTTTGCTGCTGATCTTGTAGTTCTTTATAATATTCTTTACGACGAAGATTTATTCTATCTGTTATTCCTTTAAATCTTTCCCAAATATCCTCTTTAACATTAGCAGGAACCGGGCCTATCTCACGCCATTTGTCATGATAGTATTGAAGGGATTTAAAAGATTTTAGGATCGATTTTTCAACAATCAATTCCTCTGCTTTTTCACAAAGAGCAATTTTTGCTTCAAGATTCTTTTTTAGATCAAGGTCACGAAGTTCTCTGTTAATACGAACCTTGTCAAAAAATTTCTCAACAAGAAAGTGGTAACTTTGCCATAGATTTCTTAGTTCAGAAGCAGGAATCATACCTATTTCTTTCCAACTTTCCTGAAGCTTTTTAAATTCATCATAAGTCTTCTTAAGTGTTTCTTCAGAATTGATTAAATCCTTTAACTCTTCAAGAAGCTCATGCTTTAACTTAAGGTTAGCAACTTTCTGCTTTTCAAGATCTTGTGAGAATCTTGATTTATTATGTTTATATATTCCAATTGCTGCATTAAATCGAACCTCCAAAGGGTCTGCAACATGGTTAAATTCTTCTTCCTTGCCTCCTGATGCAATAAAATCATTACGATCGTTCTCTATTTCTTCCTTATTATGCTGATAAAATGCAGAGTTAATTTTTCCTACTTGCGATTTAATTAAAGATATATCCTTCTGCTGCACAACTTCCTCAAGGATCTCAACAAGTTCTTGTTTATTGAGATGCTCAAAATCAATATCATCATACATTTCTACATGACTGGCAGCCTCATCTTTACCATGCAACAAGCAAATAATACTTATTTTTTCAGCATCGCTAATTTGTGTTTTACTTAAGGTCTCATCAGTAACATCAGCATTATCTGATGCTTCCGACGACTCTGAGGACTCAACAGCAGTATCGTTGGTTTCAGCAATTAACGGTTTATCTTTAATCAGAACAACAATATCCAATTTATCATTATCTGATATCTGATTTTTGGATCCTGGTAATTCTTCTTTTCCAGTTACTACATCTTCCGAAAGTTTCGATGCCTCTTTT
>Ga0209633_10006156_pt1 | contig 10314 bp, 12 predicted proteins | sample Cruoilmetagenom1_FD_187290 | JGI IMG/M metagenome (GOLD analysis project Ga0209633, IMG submission 187290) | Oil polluted marine microbial communities from Coal Oil Point, Santa Barbara, California, USA - Sample 1 (SPAdes) (version 2) | ecosystem: Environmental > Aquatic > Marine > Oil seeps ... | reverse complement strand
GCGCAATCCAGCACAGAATAAAGAGCACCACCAAAGATTTTTTAAACATTGCTTATCCCGCCGTTTGTTTTTTGCTGTAAATTACAAGGCTAGTGAACATGAGCCGGTTTTCTCTCTTAAAGCTATCATTTCGTGCTTGCAAAGGGACTGCTAAGCTATTAATCAACCCTTGTTTTAGCCATATACTCTAGTGATTCAAGTAAGCCACGTTGGTCAGACCTGGCTTCCTCTGACTAATCCCCTCGCCTGGCGAACCAGATGATGTGCCGCGCCCCTTTCTTGCCATAGGCTCGCACACGCTTCTCATCGACCTTGAAACCCACCTTTTTCAGCCGTTGCAAAAAATCCTGCGCCGGACCGGCCGACCACACCGCCAACACACCCTGCGGGCGCAGCGCCTCATAGGCCGCGATCAGGCCGTTCATGCTATAGAGCCAATCGTTCTTCTTGCGCGTGAGTCCCTCAGGGCCGTTATCCACATCCAGCAAAATCGCATCGAAAGCTCGCTGCTCGTCCTTAATAATACGAGCAACATCCCCCTCGCGCACGGTCACCCGCGGATCCTTAATCGGATAACCCGCATGTTCCCCCAGCGGCCCCCTGTTCCAGGTCACTACGGCCGGGACTAACTCAGCCACCACTACCTGCCCCTGCTCACCGACGTGTTGCAGCGCCGCCGCCAGGGTAAAGCCCATGCCCAGGCCACCAATAAGCAAACGAGGATTTGATTTGCCCACCAGCCTGGCACAGGTAAGCTCAGCAAGCGCATCTTCGGAACCATGGACACGGCTATTCATAAGCTCACCACGGCCCACGATTTTGATCGAGAACTCATCGCCCCGCTGGTACAGACGCAACTCCCCACCGTTACCGGGCACTTGTGTACTATCAAGTAAAATCCAGGGTGTCATTTCAAATGGCCCGCTAACTTACCCTTCAACCAACCTGATACCGTCCTTACCAATGCTAATAATTCTCTGCTTATACAAACCACCAATGGCTTTTTTAAACGCGCCTTTACTCATGCCAAACAGTTTTGAAATTAATTGCGGGTCAGTCTTGTCATGCACTGGCGCAAAACCATTTTGTTTTTTTAAGTAGTCTAAAATAATTTTTTCATTTTTATCGCGGGTCTCCCGCCCACCCTGAAGGCTTAAATCAATTTTTCCGTCAGGTCGGATACGTTTAATGTAGCCTTTGATAGTCTGACCAAAGCTCAAGCGCTGGAAGACGTCATTTTTGTACAGCACCCCCCAATGGCTATGGTTAATAATGGCCTTGTAACCCAGATCGGTACTATTGGCGATAATCAGATCAACCGCTTGCTGCGGTTTAAAGTCATGGGGTTTTTCATCATCCAGAAATTTATCGATCTTGGATGACGCCGTAATGCGACCATCGGCTTTGCCAACATAGATATACACCAAATAAGAATGTCCGACTTCCATGGGTCTATGCTGCTCGGCAAAAGGCACTAATACATCTTTATCCAGCCCCCAATCTAAAAAGGCGCCCACATCGGTGACGGCCAATACCTTTAAATAGGCAAATTCACCCACCTGGACCTTGGCCTTTTGTGTGGTGGCCACCGGCAAGCCTTCTGAATCGAGATAAAGAAACACCTCGATTGCATCGCCCACCGCCAGATCGCGCGGTGCATATCTACGCGGCAATAACACCTCGCCCAGATCTTTGGCATCAAGATAAAAACCAAAATCAAGCTTTTTTACCACGTTTAATTCGTAAGTCTTGCCAATGGTGATCATTTTACTATCTCAACGATAACAGTTTCTGCAGTACCAGGATTATACAGGCTCGCGGGGTCAGACTGCACCTCCCCCGGTTTATCTGACCCGCCAGATAAGGGATAATCCTCCCACAGGAGTGAGAGATGACAAAAATGCAAGAATCCAATGTCAGTATTGGCTTAACTAAACCGAAAAGTCCGACCAACGTCGGGGCTGTGATGCGTGCGGCTGGCTGCTTCCGGGTCAACGCCGTTTTTTATACCGGCACACGTTATGACCGTGCCGCCAAGTTTAGTACTGACACAAAGGATGCTAATCAAACTATTCCTTTAACCGGCGTAGAAAACCTGCTGGACTGCATTCCCGAAAAGGCGAAAATAGTGTGTATTGAATTGGTTGAAGGCGCCACACCCTTGCCTGACTACCAGCACCCGGAAAATGTCATCTATATATTTGGTCCCGAAGACGGCACCCTAAACCAGGATGTCATCAATAGTGCGGATGCTGTGGTCTATATCCCCACGGTCGGCTCTATGAATCTGGCGGCAACTGTCAATGTCGTGCTTTACGACAGATTAAGCAAAGCAGAACCCGGCCATGCCAATGATGCATTAATTCGTCAAAGCCGGGATACCAACAACACCGTCAAACTCAAACGCCACAAATAAACAAATCCTGTCATTGCACCCAGCGGGCATAAACGAGGAGCATTCTTTGCAGAGTTACTTAACTCCAGATTGCTTCATCGTAAAAAGCACTCCTCGCAATGACCGCCTGATACTGCGACTATTCAATCACTCCCACTTCCTGGCGACGTTCTCGATACCCAGCTCCAGCAACAGTTCCATATTTCGATCCGGAATAGATTCGACGTCCATCATCTCTCGCGCCTTTGCTATGCTGTCTTCGCGGATTAAATGAAACATCGGGCAGGGTGAGCGGTTGGTGTAATTTCTGGCGTCATCTCTGTCCAGATCGGCAAACTGATAATCAGGGTGGAAACTGGCGATCTGGATTATGCCCTCCACATCCAGCTCCGCAAGGATGGAATCAGCCACATCGAGAAATTGATTGTAGTCCAGAAAGTCCGCCAGCATGAGCGGCGCGATGACAAGGCTTGTTTCTGTTTCTTGCGGATTCGCGTCCTTTAATAACAGTATTTCGTCGATCAGTTTATCCACTAATTCCTCTTCAGTACTGACGGGATAACTTACATAGCGAATTCGGTTTCCCCTAAAGGGTTTTGCCGCGAAGGGGCAGAGGTTGTGCTGAATGACAAAATGTTCCAGCCAGTTTTTCGTGGCCGCAATATATTGATCGTTTTCGGTGTTGGCGTTCATTTTGATGTTTTGTCGCCTAGCATTATTTCGTCACCCAGTTTGACCTGCCCTTCACCGATAACACGACAGCAAACACCTCCTCGCCAATGTGTGCGTAGTGCATCAAACAATCCCTCTGCCGCTTCCTGCATACGTTCGCAAGGGTCGGTTTCCTGAGTGATCAGCAATTCCACCTCGCCGATGGTGATGGTTTTTCCTGTGGTATTTTCCAGAACAAGTTCATCGACCAGTAAATTGGCGCGCCGTGTCGTCCAGAGCAAGTTCGAGTCCAATGTCGAATTGACTTCCTGCCAGGCCTTTTGAGACATGACCGTGACCTGTCGTTTGGACGGCTTGCCCCGAAAATCATTCTCGACGCCGCTATCCAGGCTGATGTAAGCACGTTCAAGTGTTTGCATAGGTGCGCGCTTCTTGTGTTTAATCGCGATGCCGATGAGTTTTGCCATAGTGGTAAGCATTTTAATAGTGAGTTGTGCTTATTGTATAGGGCACCTCTAAAAATTCAATCAAGCAGATGATGGCAAGGCAAAAACAAACGAAAAAGCGCAGTTTACACGGAGTAAATGAGCATTTTGAGCTTGTTTTTAACGCCGCCGGCGCTGCTTCAGTGGATTTTTAGAGGTGCCCTATACGTTTACTGCGATCAAATGGTGACTTGTGTGGATAAGCCCCCTGCATACTTCTGACCCCGGGGCAGCCCCACATAATTTCGATCCAAACCAAATGCCAGGCATTTGAATTTCACTCCGGATCTGCGGGGCCCCCTCAGCTCCTGATCCCGGTTATAGACCTTAATCGGTATTTGAACTGATTGGCAAAACTGAATATTCATCTTGAACATGTGAATTGTAGCAATGTCAATATGAAGACATGCTCAAGGTTCCGGACGAATCAATAAGGTAATATTAATTTAAACAACATAGAGGGATGAACAATGCACATAACATGGAAAGACGCTATTTATTGCCAACGTGAAGAACTGACGCACATATTACGTCGGCCCATTGAGCGTATCGCCAGGCAGCTCACACTCCTGTGGAGTCATCAGCAGCAAATAGAGGCCATGCTCACGCGGAACTTCGCCACTATCCCCTATTGCACCAGCCTGTACGTGCTCGCAACCGATGGGGTGCAAATTTGTCACAACATCAGTCACAACGGTTTGGTGCGAGGGCATTATGGACGTAATCGCTCACAGCGACCCTACATGAAGGGAGTCGAGCCGACCTGTGGTTTTTTGTTATCCGATGCCTACATCAGCCTGACCGGGCATCGTCCTTCCCTCACGGCGTTACAGAGTATACGTGTAGACAACCGGGTCGTTGGCTATCTGGGGGCAGACTTTGACCTGCGCGACCTGCCCGTGACCGCCGAACTTTATCACGAACCCGCAAACTGGCGACAGATCAAAGGTGATCCGGCCATCCGTAGACTGTTATTCCAACAAACCCGGGTGGAAAGCCTGATGGACACGAATATGGAACAGGCCCTGGTGATCCTGGAAGAAATGCTGACACAACGTGGCGTCTTCCAGAGCCAGATCCACTTTTCCAAAAGCCAGGCCACCATCTGGATGAAGCATGATCCCTTTCGCTACCGTCTCCTGGATATCGATGCCCTGACAGATCCGGACATCTGTCTGGTCTATCCCTCTCAGCCTTATCCGACAGAAGCCGTGATTCCGCCCAACAAAATCACAGCGATTCTGGATACCTTCAAAAAACTCCGTAGGGCCGATGAAAATATCTATCTACGCCTGGCATCAATCAATTTATATAACGGCATGATCAGCGTTACCTTCTCCTGTGATGGTTCACACTACATGCCCTACGACGAGTTTCTACGCAAGAATACAAAATTCTGGTTGGGCGCCGCAGCGTGAGGAACAGGTTTCAGAGTCCCGATGTTTATAATATTAACCAAGACAAAATGGGCACATTTTGTGTGCCCACGCGGGGAGTTAATGAACTTGGAAACAAAAATCATACCCCCTTGTATCCACTGGGTTTAACGCAAGCTTGTCCGAGGTCTGGCAACCAATAAACATGGCCTGTCTCTTATCATAAATTCCCGATATTATTCATTCGCGCTAAGGGGGCCTGGCGATAGTACTTCTGTAGTTGATCATAAATAGCGGCATAGTGTTGCTGCAGGACATCGGGGCGTTCAAAGAATACCTCACTTAACACCGCAAAAAATTCTGCCGGTGAACTCGCGCCATAGCAATCGATTCCTGTCGCTTCACCTCTGTTACATGCGTGTTGAAAATCTTCAAACCCGGCGCTGAAGGCCTCAAGCCATGCCGTTGAATCCATACCCGCAGGCAAAGGCGGGAAACCATTGGCCACGCCATTTTGCATATCGAGTTTGTGAGCAAACTCGTGGATCACCAGATTATGACCATCAATATTACCGGCGCGCTCGCTTTCATCCCAGGCCAGGATCACCGGGCCACGTTGCCAGGATTCACCCGCCAGGTTTGATCGCTCTTGATGCACCACGCCATTTTCATCCGTAAAGTCACGTTGTGGTGCAAACCCGGACGGATAGACAATCACCGCAGACCAACCCGCATAGCTTTCAAGTCCCAGCTTTAATACCGGCAGGCAGGCTTGCAGGGAAATAATTAGCGCCATGGGTAGCGTGACAATCATGCCCTGGGCGCCTTCGAACACCTTGTGATGCAAAAACAAAATGGCCAACTTACGTAGCGCCAGTTTTTCATCCGCCGTTAATCTGTCCAATAAGGGCAGTGCGGCAAAGGCCTTTTCCCACTGCGCCGAGGTGATAGTTGAACGCTGGATAATGCGCCGATCTAACCAGTTATGGAAGATTTGAAACATTCAGATACCATGGGTTGATGGGGATCAATCACGTTTGCAACGTCAAGCAAATATCAAATCTCTGCATGTCGGTTCTTTGAATCCGGCTTTCGTCAACCATCTCAATGTGATGCCTTATCACCCCAAATCGCTTTCAAACGGGCATCACGGCCACAACTCAGGCGATAGAATTTGTAACGTAGAGGATTGTTTTTATAATAATCCTGGTGGTAACTTTCCTTGCCTTTGATGGGATAAAAGATGGATGCGTTTAAAATGGGGGTAACCACTGTTTTGCCAGGAAATTGTTTGACCACTTTCTGCCGAGACTGCTCAGCGAGTTTCTTCTCGTTTGCATTGCCGACGAAAATAGCGCTCAAGTAGCTATGGCCCTTATCACAAAACTGTCCCCGTGCGTCGAAGGGGTCGATATTGACCCAATAATGTTCTAGCAATGCCTGGTAACTGATTTTTTTCGGATCATAGGTAATCTCAACGGCCTCATAGTGACCGGTGTGGTCACCATTATAGGTTGGATTTTTTAGTGTGCCCCCGGTGAAGCCGGAGATCACATCGGTCACACCCGCGAGTTTTTCAAAATCGGATTCCATACACCAAAAGCAGCCACCCGCCAACACCGCCTTGTCTGCTGCGGCATTTGAGATATAAAACAGCAGGCCAGCCAACAAAAGTAATACCTGTTTGAATTTCATAATACGCCTCTCTGCAATCACATAGTCACTATTTATATAGTGATGTACTCTGACATCGTAATCTGTTGTTAGTTCTAAGCTGTTTGTTCCAGCAACGATACGATAAGTTGCTCCATTTCCTTATCTGACACTTCGTTTTTTTCACGACTGGAGGCACAGAGATTGGCCGCCGCGATAGCTTGTGGTGAATTTTCAACAAACAGTTCCAAAGCAGGCCCCTCCCCCCGGATCATATCCTTAATCACCATTGGACTTAACATCCCGGCCGTTTCCATAACAGGTAGAATCGTCACATTGTGCAATGCAGTTAATAATTTAGGACCGATAAACTGCGGCGGCATTGACCCATCGTTTAGTGACAATAAACGTTCAGCGGTATCTGCATAAAAATCCAGAAAACTATTATCCTTACGAAACATCAAAAATGCATTATGTACCTTTTTATAAACCTTCAATTTTCCTGGCTTATCATGCTGCACCCAGATTTCACGACCCACGGCATAGGGCGGATCGGCTATCACAAACCCCGAAGGATTAAAGATGAAAAAATCCGCATCCAGCCAGATAACGGTTTCATAACCGTTGTTCAAGGCATCCTGCAGCACAAATAAACGCGCGAGATCGCTTGCAACGACTTTTTGACGCTGTGTTTTTTCCAACAATCCGTCTGGTATACAGTCAAACAGCTCATCACCCATAAATTGATATTCATACTGATTCATCGCGCACCAGCCACGAACCGAATCAAGACAAGGCTCAATCCAGGGATAGGGCAAGGGTGACCGATGTGACTGTATAACAAGCGTATCGGACATTAAGCAAATACCACTAGAGGATCAGCCTCTTTGATTAAGATAAGAAATAGCGATTTGAACGAAGACAATGCTCTCCCCTCCAAGTGATTCCTATCCTGAGTATTACGCTATCCATGATAGTAAAGCTAAAATGGACAGGGGCTAAAGCCTTTGACCCTTTCGCCTGTCACGGGATGGTCAAATTCAATGCCTGTTGCGTGCAACATTAAGCGTTTTGCCATCAAAAAGGCCTCATCCGTGGCATACAAGTCACAGCCCAAAACGGGATGGCCTATTTCTTTGCTGTGAATACGCAGTTGATGTGTGCGGCCCGAAACGGGCTTAAATATCACTCTTGTTGCAAAGGGTTCCTGCAAGCGTTCAATAACGTGATAATTCGTTAATGCCTTTTTGCCTGTTTCATAACAGATTTTTTGTAATGGAAAATTAGGTCTGTCTTTTGCGATGGGGAGTTCAATGTAACCGTCATCCTTGGCAAGGTGCCCATGTAGAATGGCGGTATAAGTTTTAATAACATTACGAGTTTGAAACTGTTTACCAATATGGGCATTAATCGCCTTATCAAGTGCAACAATTAAAATGCCTGAGGTGCCAAAGTCAAGGCGATGGAGCATGGTGGCGGTCGGGAATTCTTTTACTAAGCGGAAGTGGACCGAGTCTTTGTTGAGCGGATGTTTCCCCGAAAGCGTCAACAGAGCATCTGGTTTATTGATTAATAAAAGATATTGATCCTGATAAAGAACCTCTATTTCTTCGTGACAGACAGGAACAATAAATGGATCAGCTTGTGGTTGCATTCGGCAGATTAGTCTGGATAAAAATGGAAATCGGATAATAGCAGAATAAGGAGAACTTGCGTGAATTTTGAGCATGGATGCGTAAGAGTTGTCAATCTCCTGAACTATTTCGTAAATAACTGACTCACCTTATTCATAAAGAACTGTTCACTCCATAGTGATAGACTTTTTTGCTCAACGGGTCGTAAAAATCTCTCAACATCGGCCGCTGCATCCTGCCAGTTAATGGAAACAATTTTATCTCCTAAAGCAGATACGAGCCAATTTTTGTCAACGTTCAAACCCTGATTTTGCCATGGTCCATATTGAATGAGAGCGTTCTTTAATAGTTCCAGGTTTGGCGTGACACCTTGCGTAATATACCAACCAAAATCATACCAGTCCCTCCCCTTAAGATAAGGTCGACACAACAACGCATGTGTTTTTAGAGAAAAATTACTACTCATATCCTGATGGCACACTTCATAGTCAACGGGGAAGTTTAGATAACTGTATTCAAAACCGGAACCCGCCGGAGGATTGCAATCAATCTCCAGCTTAATCGTTAATTTCCGATCATTTTGATTATTCATAAAACTCAGGTTCAACTGGTTAGCAATCGAATTATCCTTAATCAGTGCTGCCTTCACATTTCTATCCATGTGATTCTTATCCAGGACTTCTGGCTCAATACCGAACTCATGACATGTTTCGGCTAACTTCTCCAAATAAGCTTGCCAGGAAAAAGATAGATTGGGTTCAAGCAGAATAAAGTCGATATCTTCTGAAAATCGCGACAAACCATGCAATATTCTTAAACTGGTCCCCCCCTGAAAAGCCGCCACCTCAAAAAAGTCCGCCCGCCACAAAGAGAACAGTATAATCTCCTGTACGATTTCCTTGAGGGCATTTTCTTCCTCAAGGGGGTTTGCCGCCTTGTATTCTGCCAGACGCCGCTGAATCAAATCTATCATAGTCCTAATGACCTCAGTAGTTCTTCAATGAACATGCGCTCCCGTTTTCCCTTATAAATATTCAATAGCATCGTAATACTCGATGAAGGCATTGCCTTAATAGCCTGCTCATCGATACGTAAACCCTCCAACAAATAATCCAATCCCTGCCATGGAAGCTTGTGTAAATACACCAAGTCCAACAAGGCCCGCAGGGGCTCTGCAATCAATGCGACTTGATGTTGTAATTCATGCCGGTACACAGCCTGAAGAAAATTGCCCGGCTGGACAGTCATGCGGCGAAACTCAAATTTCCCCAGTGTGTCATGCTCATAACTCACCGACTTCCCCCTGGCGGTAATACTCAACACACTATGCACTGCCTCTGGGATCCAGCCATGAAAACTCAGCGCAGACTCTGCTGACACATAGCTACCCGGTTCGATTTGCTGGGCCAGTGCAAAAGGGTGAACAGGGGTTTTGCGATAAATTGGCGCAAGCACATACAAACCCCGCCGTGCCTTGAGCAATTCCCCCGCCTTCAGGGCTCGATTGACCTGGCCATAGCGTCGCGCATCCCCCCCGCCCAACAGGCGGTCCAATTGCCGGGCAGACAAAACACGATCAGTATCGCCAGATTTGATAATAAGTTCGGTTAAGGGGGTCATACTGATAATTTACAGAAACTTTCATATTTTGCAAGTATCTGGAATATTGCGTTTAATCCCTATATAGAGGGAATTTGTACTATCTTGTTGTTTTATAGTGGAAATTCTGGGTCAGACCCAGAAGTATCCCCACAAACTCCTCCCATTTAATTAACTCAACAAAACAAAAATGGTTGGTCTGACCAGAATAACACTTAACTTAAGCGGCTCCCTATCCAATGTGGTGGGGTGGGTTAGGCGCGCTCTTTGCGCCGTAACCCACCAAGCGTGCCGTTAGGCACTCATTCTAAAAAAAGAATGACTAGATCTGACTGATAATGTCATTCAAGGTCGCACTGGGCCGCATGACGTTGGCAACCATGTCTTTATTTGGCAGATAGTAACCGCCCAAATCGGCTGGCTTGCCTTGTACGGCATTGAGCTCTGCAACAATCTTCACTTCATTGTCTGTCAGTTGCCGGGCGACCGGCGCAAACAGG
>Ga0209633_10006154_pt1 | contig 10315 bp, 9 predicted proteins | sample Cruoilmetagenom1_FD_187290 | JGI IMG/M metagenome (GOLD analysis project Ga0209633, IMG submission 187290) | Oil polluted marine microbial communities from Coal Oil Point, Santa Barbara, California, USA - Sample 1 (SPAdes) (version 2) | ecosystem: Environmental > Aquatic > Marine > Oil seeps ... | reverse complement strand
TGAAACAATAACCAAATAATGAAAAATGCTTTAACCGGTTAGTGTTGAATTTGAAAAAATTTAATCCAAATATTTTGTCTCAAGCCTGATTTTTTTAAAAAGTGTTAACTGACAAATGAAGGATGCCAGACGAATTTTTCATTTTATTCATGATCCTAGCGCCTGAATTCTGCTGTTCCCTTTAGCTTTGAGCCATTTTCTCAACCCACGACCCACAACAAACCAGATACAAAAGTACCTGCCCCCTTTTCTTCTGCCGACGCACAAAAAAAAGAACCCCACCCAATTTTAGTGAGGTTCTCTGAATCTTGGATATTTTGTTATTTAATTATCGGGTATGATTTTCAGATTGGTAGGGGCGTCTATTCCTAAAGTAACGTCGACTTGTGCTGAATAACCGCTCTTTCTTTCTTGATCATCAACAGCGACGCAAACAAAACAGTACTTTTGCCCATCGATAAGCCCGGTAACTTCTCCACGTATACGACCATCCACAGGTGCAGGCTTACCGATATTTACCACATTCGGATATGGCCCACCATTGGTCAGCCCGTAATGAATTTCGTAACGTACGATATTTGATTCGGAATTAGGCAGCCAGGAAAATTGGGTCGAGCCATCTGATGCGATTGCTGCATTTGAAGTGAATAAAAAGAAACCGGCTACAATCAGAACAAAACTAAATTTTTGAATTTTTCTATTTGAAAAAAATCTATTCATACGAGCCCCCACATTCAATATAAGATAAATAGTCAATGGGTAAATTAAATGCAAAATTAATACCACCTGCCGAAATGAATAAAACCCGCATTATGTGGTCAACAATACCAGTTTCCTTATTTTATCATAGGTGTCAGTCAAATGCTTGGCTTCCAAGACAGCGTAGACAAATCGGTCCAGAACAACAGGAGAGTGGAAAAGGCATCACCGTGTTACCTCAGTTTGCCATAGCAATGCGGACAAAGAGTATCTTCTACGAGGGAAAAAGCCGACCTATCGCTGCGATATCCTTGACTTTGACGGCAACTAATAGTACCAGTGATGCAACTCTTTTAGGAATTTGTAATCTTCTGGATGGAGGGGTGATGGATATAGGCCGAGGTTAATCCCCCATTCCTTATCAGGGATCAATTTATAACTGGAAACCTCAGATAATTTATCCATGAGTGAAATTAAAATATCAGTCATTGATTCCCTTGAAAAACTGAAAGATCTCAAGCCATCTTGGAATCAACTCCTGAAAAAATCCATCTCAAATTCTATTTTTCTTACCTGGGAATGGCAATATTCATGGGCGGAAACTTTTTCGAATAACAACAAACAGTTGTTTGTCATCACTGTATATTATAAAAATAAAATTATTGGGATTGCCCCATGGTACATCAAGGTGTCCAAAACAAGAGGATTCAATATACGCAAGCTCTACTTTTTAGGCAACCCGGAAGCAGCATCAGATTATCTTGATGTCATAGCAACAAAAAGCAAGGAACAGGAGGTTGCGAAGCAACTCTACGCATTCCTTTTTTCCGAAGGGAAAAAGCACTGGGACAGCCTCATGCTCAGGGATATCTCTTCCGACTCACTGTTTCTCCTGTACCTGCAGGAACTCATTGCAGAATACGGCAAATATTCATCACTTTCGTACAGCTCTTTCTGCCCTGCAACCAATCTCCCATCAAGCACAAAGAACTTCCTCCTGGCCCTCACTCCAAACAGAAGACAACAATATAAACGTCACTCACGCATCCTCCAAAAAGACAAGGACATTCGATTACACACTCAAACAACTCCAACCACAGGCGATCTTGACAATTTTTTCACTTTTTACGAAAATAAATCAGGCTACAGTAGCAGGCAGGTCAAACCGATGATTCAAAGCCTAATTCAAAACAGTAACGAGCAAAAAAGAGTCCAAATAGACACTCTCATGGACGGTGATTTTAAAATAGCATCTCTGCTCCATCTGAAACATGAACACACTTTATCAATGTACCTGATGGTCGTTGACAAAACGTACAACCCCAAAATCAGTATAGGAAACATTATTGTCGCCATGTGTATGGAAAATGCGATCAAAGCAGGTTTTCACACGTATGATTTCTTGAAAGGTACTGAAAACTATAAGCTTCATTGGGCAAACACTTCAACAACATTACTCGGTCTGTCAGTCTACCAAATGAGCCTTGCGACCACCCTTCTTCACTCAATAAACTCCATTAAAAACCTTGGGAAAATCCTCCTTCGCTGATCATGTCATTTAAAAGAAAAATATTATATGCCAGCTATCTTGCCCTGAAAAAAAGCGGCTACCTTAAATTTAAAAACTCTTTTTCAAACCAGGCAAATATACTTGCTTTCCACCGGGTAAACCATTACGAGATAAACCACCTGTCCACACCAATTCATATTTTTGACAAGCTGATGTGGACCATACAACAACATTACAGCCCTGTTCCTCTTCAATACATCATAGATACGCTTAATAAGGGCAACAAAATTCCCCCAAAAACCATTGTCATCACCTTTGATGACGGCTATCGTGATAATTTACTGTATGCAGCACCAATACTGAAAAAATATAATATTCCTGCCACCTTCTTTGTCACCAGTGGCTACATCAACACACAGAGAATCTTTCCCTGGGACGCAGCCAGCAATATACCACACCCTAACATGACCTGGGAGGACGTCAGAGAACTGCAGCGGATTGGCTTTGAAATAGGCTCACATACAATAAACCACGTCAATCTTGGCAAAGCAACCGAAAGTGAAGCTATACAAGAAATAAACCAATCCAAAGAGCAGATTAAAGACCAGGTAAAGGCTCCGGTAACAACAATTGCCATCCCTTTTGGAAAAAAAGAATGTGTTCAGTCAAATACCGAAAAGATTATTAAAGAAGCCGGCTATCAGGCCAGCTTTATGCTACGGGGCGGCAAATTAACCGAAAAAAGCAATCCATACTATTTGCCAAGAGTACCGATATATCCATCGTATATTGAAATGATGATGGAATTAGACAATTACATCGTTTACTATGACAATAAAATGAAATTTAATTTTTTCTTATGACAAAAATTGCACTAACGTGCCAAGCCGGTTCCCGTCAAATGACCACACAAACAATAGAAAAGCCACATCCACTTGTCAGTATAATAATACCGACCTACAACAGCTCACATTTTCTTCCTGAATGTCTTAACAGTGTATTATCACAATCCTATGAAAATATTGAAATAATAGTCATAGACGACGGGTCAACCGATAATACGACCGACGTTGTTCAACCCTTCACACAACACATTATTTACCGAAAACAGGAAAATAGGGGGTTAGCAGGTGCTCGAAATGCCGGTCTCTCCGTATCTACGGGAGAATTCATTGCCTGGCTCGATGCTGATGACATTGCTCACCCGGACCGAATACTCCTTCAGGCAACTTTCCTCCTCAACAATCCGGAATTCATACTGATATCCAGCGATTTTTCGACATTCAACTCTAAGGGACAAATAGCTCATTCGCATATCTCAGCCTATTACGGAGTTGCACAAAAAGCCGGAGACATCTCAAAATTATACCCTAACCATAAGGAGGTTACACCTGAGCTTCCACCCGATTGTGAATTAATCGACACCAAGATCAAAAAACTGCAAATATGTTCGGGAGAAGCACATCCGGCCCTTATATTGGGCAACTTTATTCATCCTCCAACAGTCATGTTACGAAAATCAGCCTGTTTAACAGCAGGCGAACTGGACGAAACAATACCTACAGCAGAAGACTGGGATTACTTTATCAGATTGTCAAAAATCGGCCCTGTTGCATTTATTAACTACCCGCTGTTGCAATATCGGATTTCTGAGCAACAAATGTCATCACCTAACAATAACGCAGAAAGAATAGTCACAAACATTATCCGCGTTACTGAAAAATACCTAAAGGTGGAGCCCGAGATTATTTTTAAATCGAAACGGGAGCTTCACCGTAATCTGTCATCATTTCATTCAAATGCGGCATATGTTTTTTCAGAAACCAAACCACTGCGCGCTCTTGGTCACTTGAAAAAAAGCCTGAAATATGATTACAGGAAAACGAGACTACTAAAGGTAATAAGTAAAATTATACTCCCCAACATACTGATAGAAACATACCGAAAATTTAAATCAAACTAACCACGAGAACATGGCTTACCAAGGATTTCCCACGAACTTAATAGACTTTATTCGCTGCTGCAAAGATGAAGGAATCTTGAAGGCAGACTTTTCTAATGCAACATCTGATTATATCCTTACAGGTAGGATTATTTGTCAACAATGCGGCACAGTATATAACATCAAAGACGGAATAGTTGATCTCTACGCACCTATTCCACGTCCAAACAAACAGAGTTTATTTGAACAAAAAACAAGAGATATCATAGCAAAAAATACCCACCATACGGCAGGCAGGGCAGAGGGGATCATAGATGAAATGGAAATTTCGCCAACCCTGAAGAGACTGCAGCCCTTAAACGGTAAAACGGTGCTTGAGATTGGTTGCGGAACGGGAAGATTTACTTTACGCCTGGTCGACAGATGTAAAATGGTTCTGGCTGTTGATTTCTCCAGGGAATCGCTATTGGCAGTCATTAAAAAGCTTGACCAAAGCAAAGGAAGTGTGGGGTTGGTTCAGGCTGATGTCAGCAAGTTTGCGTTAAGACCTAACAGTTTTGATCTGGCATTATCAACCTTGTATTCCAACTTACCCACATCGCAAATCCGATCAGCTTCAACAAGAACAGTTCACAATACATTAAAAGTTGGAGGAAAATACGTTCTAACTGCCCATCATCACGAAATCAGACAACGCTTAAAAGGGACACGAGTAGAGGGGCAATATGATAACGGCATATATTATCGAAATTTTACATCCAGTCAACTGACAGAAGAAATCTGCAGTTACTTTTCAGAAATCAAAACAAGCACTATTAGCATATGGCTTCCCTTTCTTAGCAGAAAAAAAAAATGGCGTCCTTCAGTTTCAAAAATATGCGAACAGCTCCCACTTATTAATCGATTGGGAAATTTACTTATCGCAACGGCAAGAAAGCGGTAGTAACAACCCCACTCACTTGCCGTAAAAACTACCCCACCATAAATAGCCTCTAAAACCAAAAATTAGCAAACAATTTATTCTGGGACTTTGATAAAATCTTTCACCGTAACAGGTGCATCAGCTCCGGCTGCACCTGCCAGGTACCCGCCGTCAACAATATCTTGCCAGTTGTCGGTTAGGAGAAGTGCATCAAATTTACGGTAATGGGGTGGGGCATTATAGGATGGCTGCGCCATCGTGCCTCCAGTTTCAATTTTCTCTATCTCTGGTGAACTACTTGCGGAGGTCTTGATATTAAGATATTCCATATATTTAATACCATTTACCCATAACTCAACTGACCCTGTTGTATCGTATGTGACCTTTACAGCAAAAACCATCGGGTACCATTTGTCATACTCGAGTTGCATAGTTGTTCCACAACTATATCCGTTTAGATTAGGCCCATATGCCTCAAGGCTTGGATTTATATGATAAGTTGGATTCCCCACCCACACGGTGTATCTATGATCTTGATTTACCATAAATGCGTTATATCTCCCGTTGCACTCATTCCACTGCCCACGAGAGTTTGTCCATCTTATTCCATTACCATTTATCTCAACCCCTTTATCCGCACTCTGAAGCGAGCCTTCACTCCAGATGTCAAGACCATTTTTTCTCTCAAATTTCATATAGTATGCAAGGTAATACTTTGTTCCTAATGTTAATGACAGAGGGAAGATTGCGCGATTTTTAGTGTCGTTTCTGACATTATTCTGGTTTGCAGTGACTATATCCCACCCAAAATATTTATCTCCTTGTACTGCTCCACCTGCTGATTCGTATGTTCCAGTTGGATGGCTGCCGCCACAAGGGACACCACAAAAACCTATGCTATTAGGTGCTGAAGCTGGAGTAGGCAATTCTGTCCCACTCACCGCACCATCTTCCGCATCAAAATAAAAGTAAACAGTAGCCTGTGACAAACCAGTCATTAATAAAACAGTCATAAAACTCCACAACAATAAACAAAACTTCTTTCCAATAGAAATCATGTTACTCCTCCTTGCTCAAATTATTTTATAGAACCTCACAGCCACTTCTGATGCAAGGAACATGCCACACGAAAGCTAATCAAATTTTTTCTTGCTTATGCGGCGAGTTATCATCAGTTGCACATTTTCACAGAATAGAACTTTATCAAACCGATGGATATTGCACAAATAATGCAAAAATGTTGAAACCCGATCCATGAAAAGCAACCGTTGCACATCCTGTTCATAGCTTTTTTTTAAAATATTTTTATCCTGTCCAGCCTGGTCTAAAATCTTATTTGTCAACTTGCGGACATCTGCAAGATATTGTTCCCCAGCTACTCCCTGGTATAATTCAGGCCTGTGTGTGTTTTTATGAAGGAGGATAGGTACCAATTTAACTTTTCTTACCCCGGTCGGCGTTACTTCACATTGCAGGATCACGGACTCCCGTAATTTTTTTGGCCATAGATCCTTGATAAAACTACCGAGACTGTACGCTATCAAACCATGCTTATAGTGCTCCACCCCCTGCATGGTATGGGAGTGGTGCCCCAAGATCACATTTGCTCCGGCATCAATGATTGCATGGGCCAACTCAATCTGATCCGAGGAAGGGTAATGAATAAATTCATTCCCCCAATGGAGTGATATAATAACTATGTCAGCACGAGTTCTAGCTTTGTCAATATCCTGTTTAATTGTCTCAAAATCAATTACCGGCAGAATCGGCGTATCCAAATGATATTGCTGAGTTTTACAATAGGCCAGCATGGCGACAGAAGAGCCTTGCACATAAAAATTCGTTGGCTCAGGATGACTGGAATCAACTGGGTTGTAACCGGTCCATTGTATCTTGTGTTCATCAAGAATAGAGCATGTCCGCTCCAAGGCATCCTTGCCATGCTGGGCAGTATGATTATTTGCCAGAAACAGACAGTTAAAACTGGCATCCTGCAGGGCTTGGCTGCAGGATGGATCACCCCAAAAAACCTCTTTTTGAACACCAGTCTCACCTTCCTTCTTAGGTGAAATAATTCCCTCAAGATTACCACAGACAATATCAGCACCTGACAAGTACTGGTGTACCTGTTCAAACAAAAATTGACAGCCATGACGCCTTGCCATCGTGGCCACCCCATGCCCCAGTGTCACAGGATGCTCCCCAAGAAAAATATCACCAACAGCAACAAGTTTCACAGGTTGTTCAGTCATACCTGTGTCACCTTTTTCAGACTTTCCAACATAACGGTCACCTCGTTATTCCAGTTATACCTCACCCTCACTGCTTCCAGCCCATTACTGCCTAATTTATCGCGCAGCTTTATATCAGCCAAACACATTACCTGCTTTGCCATGCTGTCCGCGTTACCGCTTTGAAAAACAAGCCCGCATTGCACATCATCAACAATGCGTTGCATAGGGGTGACATCGGAAACGAGTACCGATTTTCCGGCAGCCATATAGTCAAACAGTTTATTCGGAATAGTGTTGTCCCAATGAGAGCACTTATGATGGGGCACAAGACAAATATCAGCACCGGCAATATAGCCAGGCACCTGTTTGTTATCCACCCAACCTTCAAATGCCACGTTATCCTGAAGGTCAAGTTGCCCCACCCTGGTTGCCAGAGACTTTTCAGCTGTGCCCGTACCTATAATGACACAAAATACTTCAAGCCCCTGCCTTATGACATGGGACAGGGACTCCACCACCACATCCAACCCCCTGGAATAGTTGATAAATCCAACATACAACAAAATGAGCGACCCTTGGTGCTCCTTTATTATTTCCGGCACAGCAGACGACTTCCCGCTGAATCGTTCATGAACCGGCGTATTGCTGACAATGGATATTTTATTATTGCTGATCCCCTTATCAAGAAACCGGTCTCTGGACTCCTCAATCATAACCCAGATATGGTCAACATTCGTAATGACAATTCGTTCTACGAAATCAGCAAACATTGGATTCCTGATCAGAGCATTGACCAGCTTATGCGGCTCATATCGCCATATGAGTCGAATAAGTTCAGGGTAGCATTCCGCCATATCAAGAATGACAGGGATACTCCTAAGCTTGCCAACGAAAAGGGCGGCTGGTGCCATGGGTAGATCCCGGACGATTATCACGTCGGCAGCAGACTGTTTCGCTACGCTATATATTCTGAAAAGCCATACCGGACTGAAAAACAGAGGAAATCCAAAAACACTATTCAATTTGCCGAAAATTCCAGGCAGACTGTACAACCGATGCAGCTGTATCCCCTCATACTGTTCATGCACAGGACGACGCTGCTGATTCCTACATACCAAGTGCACAGTGTCGCCATGAGTTACAAGTGTATTACAAATCTTTGAAACTCGAATATCCCAAGGGTAATCAGAGTCCCAGACAAAAAGTACCTTCATAAATTTTTTCTCACCATGGTTATGACAGCCCGAAACTTCCCCGATGAGGTTCGTGGGATCTCTTGAACAACCTGCACCTCTATTGCGACCTGATTACCAAGTCTTTTTTTCAATTCACCCACAACCACGTCAGCCTCTTGCCGGTTGTAATTAGCTCCCGGGACTATTTTTAGTACAATAGTATCCAAATCCGTTTGAACAATCTGGGCCTCTTTAATACTGACCAGACCTTTAAACACCGGATCCAGCCTGCCGACTCGCCTCCCATCTCGCAGAACCAGGATATCATCGGTCCTGCCAATAATTTTTTCAACCACCGGAAAGTTTCGCCCACAGGCACAGGACTGCTCTTTTGCAAAAACAGCAGTATCACCGATGTCATAACGAATAAGCGGCATGGCCCGGTTGGTAAAACCTGTACAAATCAATCGTGCTTCTTCACCTGGATCGGCTTGGCTGCCATCCTGTCGCAGAAACTCAACATAGCCAAATTCCGGATGAATATGATAGGAACCATGCTCACATTGTGAAATAAACACGACCTGCTCAGCACAACCATACTGGTCAAAAACTGGACAATGAAAGGCCGTCTCAATGACTTGACGCTGATAGTCAAGCAGGGTCTCTGATGATGTAATAATGGCCTTTGGACGAACAACGGTAACATTATTTTTCAACATGTAGCTGGCCAGGGTGTAGATACTCGAAGGATAGCTATCAATAAAGTGCGGCGAGATGTCCTGCAACTTATCCACATAGCTTGCAAGATTACCGGGGGAAAGGTGGTAGGAGGAGAAGAGCCAGTTATTCATCTTAAGATTTCTCCGCCAGAAAGGAGGGCGATCGGTTTCAGGATGAATAAAGGTGCGGCCGGCAAAAGTAACATTAGGCCGTTTACAATCAATTCCAGCCCATCTTTTCAACCTTGAGAAAAAAGCGTAGCCATACCGGCGAGAATCGTGATCAACAAAAATTTTTAGGGTCTTGCCAGTAGTACCACTGGTGTTAATAGAAACAACCTTCTTCCCATCATATCCATCAGCAAGCAACGCATCAGCATTTTCCCGAACCTGTTCTTTCGAAAGCACAGGCAGTTGAGCAATGTCCTCAATACTGTTGATGGCATCAAGAGATACAATACCCTTTTCGCACAATCCTCTATAATAAGGAACATTCCTAAACGCATGCTGAAAAATACGTAAAAAATCTTTATTCGCTTGCTTATCTACTGCTACTTTTTTGACCCATTGAGTTTCCAGCAGTTTACTCAGACTCCTTGCATGGTTACCAACATACCGTTCTAGATAAAGCTTATAACCATATAACGAAACAAGAAAATCCTGTAGAGCGATAGGACTTATAAAATATATTTTTTCTAAAAACGGATTCAAATTATCCCTCGATAAATCACCGACCACGCCCATATGACGTGGTTTGTGGAAGCCCCCTCGAAGGGGGCGGGAGTTCGATGTTTATACTAACATTTTAGTGAATACACAGATTCATGGTATGCTTTCACTTTTATAAATACTACTTCCGGATAAAGTTTCAAAACCGAAAGAATACAATAGAATTCTCTCCGTAAAAGACGAACTTTTAGGGTCACTCGGGCAAAGCCCGAGGTTTAATTAAGGGCAATTATTTTACTGAAGTTTCCTAAAAAAGTATCATGCCGCCATGCGTAGCAGTACTGCCACGAGAGAATTAACGACGGATTTGCGTGGCACTGGGAAAAGTATACCAAAATTATCATCCAGTGCGGCTTTGGCAACCAATCTTCGCACATCGGAAAAG
>Ga0209633_10006152_pt1 | contig 10316 bp, 7 predicted proteins | sample Cruoilmetagenom1_FD_187290 | JGI IMG/M metagenome (GOLD analysis project Ga0209633, IMG submission 187290) | Oil polluted marine microbial communities from Coal Oil Point, Santa Barbara, California, USA - Sample 1 (SPAdes) (version 2) | ecosystem: Environmental > Aquatic > Marine > Oil seeps ... | reverse complement strand
GTCCCTTTTTGTAAAGGCAGGAAGTAAAAACGGCATTCAGCGTTTTGATATTGTTTTGAGTGAAAATGCCATCATTGGTCAGGTGGATAAGGTCGGCGGTAAGGTTTCCCGTGTTTTACTTGTGACCGATCCCCAATCTCATATCCCAGTGGAGTGCGAAAATACCCATCGGGAAGGGGTTCTCTATGGAGATGGAGATCAAGGGATGTATCTTAATTTTGTGAAAAACCCTCAAAAACTTCAAAAGGATGATCTTGTTTTTTCTTCGGGAGTGGACGGCTATTTTCCAAGGGGAAAGCCCATTGGAACAATTTCAAAGATTCAAAATAATCAGGTTTATGTGACACCTTTGGTGGATTTTAAAGGGTTGCATTATGTGCAAATTCAGAAATCCCATGGGGGAGAGGGGGAGTAAAAGGCACAATGGTTACTTTTAAAACTCTTTTTGCTCGTAACGTGAATCAGGCGCTTTTTGTTTTTTTGGTTCTTGCTAGCCTTTTTGTTGCGGCTGCTTTGTCCCTAATTCCTGTGCCGATTTTCTTCAAAGGGCCACCACTGTTTGTTCATTTTTATGCTGTTATTTGTTTTGCAGCTCTTCTTTATTTGCCCGCGTGGTTTTGGTTTTGTTTCCTGTTACCAAGTCTTTGGTTAGACTTGATGTTGGAGACATTTTTAGGCTTTCATGCTGTTCTTATTCTTTTGCAACAGGGGGCTATTTCTTTGATGAAAAAATTCTTAAAGGGGTATGGGTTTTTATCTCACTGGGCTGTTTTTAGTTTTTCCTATGTGGTGATTTTTACGTTCTTGGATGCTTTTAGTTTGTCTCAAAGTGCTCTTACAATTTTGGCGTATCCTTTGTTGTTTAATGGGATTATCATGTTTTTTTCTCGCTTTAGGTGGATGATTTATGGTTAAGAGAAAAAAGAGAGAAACCCCCTTTGTTTCCGAAGAACAATGTTTTTCAAGGCGCGCTCTTATGTTGGGCGGAATTCAAGGCTTGCTAGGATTATCTCTTGTTGGGCGTTTAGCTTATTTAGGAAGCTATAAGGGATCCACTTATAAGGCTTTATCTGATGAAAACCGCATCAAAGTTCAATTTTTATTGCCAAAGCGGGGTCTGATTAAAGATCGCTCGGGAAGAATTCTGGCAGATAATCAGCAAGCCTATCGATTAATGATCGTGCCAGATCAAACAAAGAACGTGCGAGCGACTCTTGAAAAATTCTCTACTTACTACTCATTAGATCAAGAGGATATAGAGGACCTTATTGAGAGCATACGCTATAAACCAAAATTTTTAGCGTCGACGATTGTTGATGGATTATCTTGGAAAGAGGTGTGCTATCTTGAGGCCTCTATGAGAGATTTTCCAGGATGTTTTATTGAGAGAGGTTGGTCGCGTTTTTATCCTTATGGATTGGCAACGGCCCATTTAATTGGTTATGTTCAAACGCCTTCACGTGATGATCAGAATAAAAACTCTTTGTACCGTTTAGCAGATTTTCGCCTTGGCAAATCAGGCATTGAGAAAAATTTTGATAAGCCATTAAGAGGGCGCGTAGGCTATCGCCGCATCGAGGTGAATTCCCGCACCAGAACTGTTCAAGAGTTGGTACGCCAAGAAAGCCAACCCGGTTTTAACACGACCTTGACCATAGATTTAGAGCTACAAAATTATGTGCAAGAACGCATGGCTCAAGAGAATAGCGGCAGCTGTGCCGTCTTGGATGTGAAAAGTGGAGAAGTCTTGGCATTGACTTCTTCCCCTAGTTTTGACGCAAATCTTTTTACCAATGGAATTCGCTCGAAAGATTGGAAAGAACTGGCTTCGAATCCTTATGGGTGTTTGCATAATAAATCTATCCATGGTCTTTATCCTCCAGGATCTTTATTCAAGATGGTTGTCGCTCTGGCGGCTTTTGAATCGGGCATAGTCTCTTCGACCCATTCTAGTGTATGTCGAGGGTATATTGATGTGGGGTCCCATCGATTCCATTGTTGGCATAAACACGGCGGCCATGGACGCCTTTCCATTGTGAATGCTTTGGCTCAATCTTGTGATGTTTATTTTTATGAAATTGCCCAACTCATAGGCGCCGAGCGCATTAAAGGAATGGCTTTAAAGCTTGGATTTGGAATTGAGAGTGGCATTGAACTACCCCATGAAAAATCGGGTCTTATTCCCAGTCCTTCGTGGAAAAAAAGGGTGAGAGGGAAAAACTGGATGCGAGGCGATACGGTTAACTTGAGCATTGGTCAAGGTGCTTTGTTGGCAACTCCCTTACAATTGGCAGTGATGACAGCGCGCTTAGCAAATCTTGAGGGTAAGGCTGTTAGTCCAACATTGTTACGGTCAGCAGTTGCGCCCTTTGAAGATCTTAATATTAAAAAACTGCACCTTGATTTAATCCGAAAAGGATTGGATCAAACGGTGAACTCTCCCCATGGGCTGGCTTATCGAAATCGTATTATAGAGCCTGATTTTGCCATGGCTGGTAAGACCGCAACGTGTCAGGTGAGGCGTATTTCCATGGCAGAGCGTAAAAAAGGTATCATTCATAATAATCAGCGGCCTTGGGGGCATCGGGATCATGCGCTTTTCTCTGGCTTTGCGCCAGCACACGACCCTAAATATGCCCTTGCTGTAGTTGTGGAGCATGGCGGGGCTGGTGGGCGTGTTGCTGCTCCTCTTGGTCATGATATTCTTTTAAAAACGCAGCAAATTATGTCCACAAAGAAAAGCGTAATACGGGAGAATCTGACATGAGATTTGCCACGATTATCGAAAAAGTAAGAGTGATAGAGTCTCACCTTTTACTATCCATTATTGTTGTTGTTTTTGTCGGTTTAGCGGCTCTATATTCTGCTGCAGGAGGGACTATCTCACCCTGGGCCTCAAAGCAATTTATGCGTTTTATGGTGGGGCTTTCCTTAATGATAGTCATTGCCTTGGTGGATATTCGTTTCTGGCGCACTTATTCTTACGGCTTGTATTTTGCGTCTTTATTGCTGCTCGTTTTTGTAGAAATTAAAGGGCATATTGGGATGGGAGCGCAGCGTTGGATTGATTTAGGCGTCTTTCATTTGCAACCATCAGAGCTCATGAAAGTAACGCTTATTATGGCTTTGGCTCATTATTTTCACGATAAAAGCCCCCTTGAAATCAGTCGCTTAAAAACCTATTTTTGGCCTTTAGTTCTTGTTGCCCTTCCCTGTGTCCTTGTGTTGCGTCAACCAGATTTAGGAACCATGCTCATTCTAGCAGCAACAGGCGCTGTTGTCATTTTTATGGCAGGGATTCAGATGTGGAAGGTCGTGACGGTTTTGGGTCTTGTGGGGGCTTCTTTGCCAGCTCTTTGGTTTAATATGCACGCTTATCAAAAAAAGCGTGTTATGACCTTTTTGAATCCCGAAAATGATCCCCTTGGCAGCGGATATCATATTATGCAATCAAAAATCTCCATTGGGTCGGGTGGTTTTTGGGGAAAGGGTTTTTTGCAAGGGACCCAAAGCCAGCTGCAATTTTTACCAGAAAAACAAACGGACTTTATTTTTGCCCATTTTAGCGAAGAATTCGGCGTGTTTGGAGGGAGTCTTTTGATTCTTCTTTATGGATTAATCATTGCAACAGCCCTTAAAGTGACCTTTGAGTGCAGGAGTTATTATGCACGGCTTTATGGTATTGGATTTACGGCCTTGTTCTTTTTTTATGTCTTTATTAATATCGGCATGGTCATGGGACTATTGCCTGTTGTGGGCGTACCGTTGCCTTTTATGTCCTATGGTGGGACGTCAATGATCTCTCTCCTGATGGGGTTTGGTATCTTGTTCTCAGCTTCAGTGCACCGCCATTTGCGTTTTGGGCGTAGTTATAATCAAAATTATTAGTGAATTGTAAAAAAATTGACAGATGTTGTGTTTTTGAGTATGTTTATATTCAGATATTATTTTTTAAGTATTGTGAAGAATGAAGAATATAGTACTTTTGTCCAGTGTTTTTGCCATTATGAGTTCTAGTGTGGTTATGGGGTCTGATGCTTTTAAAGGACCTTCATATGAGGATGGTGAAAAAGAACGAGAAGGGGAGCACTACCCTTCTAAAGCGACTTTTGATCGTGATATTATTGTAAGAAATTTGAAAGTTGTTCAAAATCCGCTTTTTGGTGTAGAACTCCCTCGTCGAAGAAGTGGGTCATTGCTAGAAGCTGACAGCAGTAGCGCCCATGGCGATGAATATGATCGTGAGGAGAGTCAAAGTGGAAGCTTGGATGGCGAAGAGAAACCATGTTCGCGTGTTCCACTGCTCCGCTTAAGCTCGGAAGAAAAAAAACTGTCATTCGGTAATGTGGCCAAAGTCGCAAGGGAAGAATTGGATAAGCGGGAAAAAATTCAATCTTACCGTAATGGCGTTTACAAAGGACTTCTTGGAAAAACGAGCCCTACGAAGAAATCATTTGCAGAAAAGTTGCGTGACGAAAGAGAAACTGCAGAACTAGAAAGAGAATTAAAGAGTATTAAGGTTGATCCAAAAGACCCTCGATTTAAAGAATTGTTTTTGGATTCTGAGGCGCCCCATGGATTAAATATAGAGAACATTAATAGGCGCCGTGAGCTCGTTCGAGGAGGGGCTGGTGTTTCAGGAGGCGGAGATGATTTTTCTAATTTTCTCATTCTCTTGCAAGGTTTCTTTGGAACCATTGCACGGGAAGAAGACGAAATTAAAATTTTGAAAGCCCTTATTGTGAAAGCAAAGAAATATGATGTGGCGGCAAAGAAGCAAGAAATTAGAGAGCCAGCAGATATAGAGCTTGAATTGAGAAGAACTAAAAAAAGACTGGAGGGGTATAAAGTTTCAAAAGACTGTACCCTTAGGAAATTAGCAATAGCAACAGGGGTTTCCCTCAGTAAACTAAGAAAGTTGCCTCCCATTGCGCCTGAAAGGCGCTCGCTACCAAATGCTCATTGGGATTAATATAGCTAACCATTTTTGTGTGTACACTTTGTTATTGTCTCCACGCCTATAAGAGAGTAGGCAGAGTCACTGACGCTTCGTGTATACACAAAACTAATTAATTATAGAATCAATGATATAAAAAGTATAAACCTCAGAAAGAGGTCTTCATTCTAAAGAGGTGGTGCCCGCGGCCAGACTCGAACTGGCACGCTCTAAGAGCGACAGATTTTAAGTCTGTTGTGTCTACCGATTCCACCACGCGGGCCCAATATGTAGTAATTTATCTTTGCACTGACCGTTTGTTACTGCGCTCCTAAGCTATGAAATATAGCCGTCGTCGCTTGTGCCTCCCTCCGGTCATTTGCAGAGGTTCCTAAATCTTTTTGAAAAGACTGTGTGTATTCCAAAAAGTTCAAAAAATCACTTTTTTGCAGCTGTTTTTTAAAGACAGCTACAGGCAATCCACAGGAATGCTCTACAGAGATAACCTATATCGAACAGGATTTTGATGCAAGAGTCTATAAATTTTTTTTCTCCTTCTTGACTTTGTTGGTCAGGATTGACACACTCATTTTGTTATCTTCCCTTTAAAATCACTTGAGAAAAGGACTTCAAAATGAGCATTATCCTTCCTAATCTACCTTATGCTAAAGACGCGTTGGCGCCTCATATTTCGGCCAACACCTTAGACTTCCACCATGGTAAGCACCATGCGGCCTATGTAAATAACCTCAATGGTCTTATTGACGGCACGGATCTTGCGGGTCGCTCCCTTGAAGACATTATCAAAACTGCTGCAGGAGATGCGTCAAAAGCGGGTGTTTTTAATAATGCAGCACAAATATGGAACCACACTTTTTATTGGCACTCAATGAAGGCCAATGGCGGCGGAAAGCCAACGGGAGACCTTAGCGCAAAAATTGACTCAGATTTTGGTTCTTTTGATGACTTTGTCACTCAATTCAAGCAAGCAGGCGCGACGCAATTTGGTAGTGGTTGGGCTTGGCTTGTGGTTGAAAATGGGACTCTCAAGATTGTGAAAACAGCCAACGCTGAAACGCCTTTGACACAAGCGGGTGTAATACCTCTCATGACTTGTGACGTGTGGGAACATGCTTATTATCTTGATTTCCAAAATCGCCGCCCTGATTATCTTACAACCTTTTTAGATCATTTGGTGAACTGGGATTTTGCAGCAGAGAATCTTGCAAAAGCGGCGTAAGATGTAATATACGACTTTAAAAGGAAGGCCCCAATATTTTGGGGCCTTTTTTGGTGCGTAATCTATAGTGATTTATAACATTGGAGACGTGAAGCTGCCTGTTGAATTTGGTCAATTTGTTGTGGCGGCAAAGGAATATACTTTGCGATGCCCTGATCAAGGGCTTGCTTCATAAGGCAAATACCTTTGTCAAATCCTGAGGGATCTTGTAAATAATAGGCTCCTAAAAACCAATGTGATATGGGGTCTGTGCTTCTTTTTGAAATAAAATAAGTAGCTAACTTTTTAAGTTCATCGTCCTGTTTTGTTGTAAGAAGGTGCGAAAAATAGGGAGTGAAAAGGTCCGAGCGATAGGGAAGATGGCGCGCTACGAGTTGTGCTGTTTCATGCCAGGCTTTTTCGTAACGGGGGTCCGTATCAAAAAGAGGCTTGGTTGTCGGATGATTTGCAAACTTGGACAGGCTATTGAGACTTAAGATGAGAGAGGTAAAGCTGCTGCCTTCAATGATATCCTTTTGAAGGTGTGTAATTATTTTTAAGAGATTTTCTCCAGCTTCCTGTGTTTTAGGGTTGGGGGATTTTGAAAGATAAACAAAAATGTCTGCAGAAAGCCCTTGAACGATTTGTCTTGAGCGATGAGCACCCGTTAAGTGATCGTATAACAGCCATTTTGTAGTTGTTATATCCTCAATTTTTTGAAAAAGATCATTGCCTGGTTTACTGGAAATTTGCTTTGTGTATTGGTAGGCTGAAAGGCCTTGCGCAAGAGAGAAGGTAAAAAGAATCGCTGCCGAAAAAAACGCTCCCATAGGGAGATATTTTTGGATCCATTTATGATGATGTGTTGCTGAAGGTGTTTTTGAAAAAAGGAGGCAGTAAGCTAAGGTTATGGCTATAAGAGTATGAGGGAGTTGGAACCAAAAAATGAGTAGCGTTCCAAGGGTAATGATAAAGACCGTGCCAATGAAGAAGCGTGATTTTTTTAAGTTCGAGATGATTTTATAGTGAAGGTAGCAAAAAAGACAGAAACCCACAAAGCCAAGAGCAAGAAAATATTCAAGAAAAATATTGTGGCTGTTGACTTGGTCTCGGTATACAAACTCCATGGTCGATTGGTGTTTGTCGCCTGTAAATAATTGAAAATCTTGGGTAAGGGTTAGGTTTGAGACCGCTGTACTATTATAGTTTCCCCACCCATTTCCGAAAAGAAAAGACAGTATTTTTGAGAGGGTAATGTCGCCATAAAGGTACTGAATAAAGGTGAATTGCCCAATATGAGCCCGACTAATGAGGCTTGAGAAAGCCGCTGGTAAATCGTCTCTTGCAGCATTCGAGAAGCAAATGAGGAAGGTTAAGGTTAAGAGGCCAGCTCCTGCATAATAGGCAAGTCTTTTTTGTGGGGGGATTGTTTTGAATAAAGGAAGTTTCAGAGCACCATAGGTGAAAAGAGATAAGGCAAGCCCTATGTAGATTGTTGTATTTTTTGCATAAAAAACAATGAGTCCAATGATGAGCGTGAATAGAATATCTAAGGGGAGCTTCTTTGCAAAAGAGGGTCTGACACAAAAATAAATAACACCAAGGGATAAAGCAAAAAAAGTGATGTAATCGGGGAAAAACATCGGTGCCCATTCCCAAAATTTTAAAGAAGGAATTGGTGTGCCAATTGCGCCTAATATGGTGAGAATAGATAAGGATATTGCAACACTTGCCGGGACCCATAAAAGCCATTGTTTTAATTTATATTTTCGACCTACCAGAACAAAGAGCGGAGATAGAAAAAGGAGGCTTAAAAAGGTTGCGATGCCATCTCCTAGTTGGGGGCTTCCAGACCAGGACTGTAAAGGAGCCGTTTGGAATAAAGAAACAGCTGCAGAGAGAATAATAATGGGGATCCAACTCCAAACAACAGGCATAGACCATAAATAGTGAGTTAATTTCTTTTTCTTTTTAAAAAGAATACTATTCCATAGGGCTGCAAGTCCGCCAACAAACCAGAATCCTGCCGTTAGGAGTTCGAGTTGCGTATACCAACCATAGCGAAAGGGAGGTAGGCCTAAAAGAGGAACGCAAAGGGTTAGCGTGAAAAGAAAAATCGTGAAAGCAGAAAAGAAAGTTGGAGGTTGGGCTTGAGAGGTTTTACAAGGTGTACTGTTTGGCGTTGTAGAGATAGAAGAGGGCATATGGTGCACCTGTTTTTTTATATTTTGTATTTGTAGAATAGTTCCCCTCATCCTATCGGAAAATTATATTTTTTCAATGATCTCTCTTTGAGAGGGCGCTTGTGTGATAAAAAAATCACAATTTTGTCTAATTTAATTGGAGATAAATTAGAGGGTTTTGTTTGTAAGGCAAGTGACTTATGTTGTAGGTAGGCACTTGTTTTTGAGGGTGTTTTTTGTTTATGAAATATATGAGGAAAAATAATGAAAAGAAATTTTGTTAAGGCCCTGACAACTTTGGCCGTTGTTGCATCAGCAACACCTGCATTTGCTGAAGGAAATCGTGAGGGGGTAATTTATACTCAAGCGGAGATTGATACGTGGACAGAAGATCAAATTCGCTTTGCACTAAACAATGGGGCTAGATTCCAAGCAGGTGCATGGGTTTACCAAGGCGATAATCTAGTAGCTGCAGCTGCTGGTGATAATGGTGGTTATGTTTATATCGCAGGCGATAGCGTTTATGCGGGTAACACAGCTGGTAACCAAAGCAGCTTGGTTGTAACAGAAGAAAAACTAACACGTGTTTCTATTGCTGCTGTAACAGACATTATCTCTGCACGCCTTGATACGCGTACAGGTCGTAATGGTGGTGCTGGTTCTGCATCTGTTGGTATCCTTGATACGAATGCTGGTGTGAACGGTGGTTCTGTTGATAATCCATTTGGTGTTTGGTCACGTTTTGACTACACACGCATTGATGATTCAACATCTGGCGGTAAGTGGGATGCAAACCTTTGGACATTGGCCCTTGGTGGTGACTACAAGTTCAACGATCGTTTCCTTGCTGGTCTTGCGTTAACTTATGGTTATGTAAGCGGTACAACTGACTTTAACCATGGTAAAATCAAGGGTGATCATGCCTTTGGTGTTGCGCCTTATTTGAATGTTATGGCTGCAAATTGGTTGGACTTTGATGCTATCTTTGGTTACATGCGTGTTAACAAAGATCGTAAGCGTACACCTGTTGGTGGCACAGAAGTAACAGCAAAAACTGATTCTAACCGTTGGTATGGAAGCTTTGCTGGTAATGCTCATAAAGTTATCAACAAGTTTGCTCTCTTAGGTCGTCTTGGTTATACCTATGGCCGCGACAACCAAGATAGATATACTGAAAGCAATGGAGATACTTATGGTTCACAAGATACAACCATTAGTCGCTTGTTCATTCGCTTGCAATCTGGTTATCAAGTTACCAAAGCTGTTACACCTTACATCTTTGTAACCTATGACCACGATTTCACAATGACAAGCACTGGTCTTGATGATGGTATTAACAACGCTGCAACAGGTTATAGGAAGCCAAAACAAGATTCCGATAACTGGTACGGTGTCGGTGGTGGACTTTCCTTCATGGGAGGACGTAACTGGTCCGGTGGTGCTGAATACGGCTACAAAAGAACTAAAGACATTAATCTTCATAATGTTAACGTTCGCCTCCGTTATCAATTTTAATTGATTACCTAGGTCTTAAAAATAGGAAGCGGTGCTCTCGGGCACTGCTTTTTTTTATTTTATAGGCCCTTTCGGAAGGCTATAAGTCATTCCCTGACTATATACCAACAAAATGAGTGAAAGTTTCTTTACGACTGAAAGGAGCAATGGCGTGATAAAAAGAATTATATCTTGCTCTCTTATGGAGAGATTTATATAGTTTAAGAAAGCTACTGCGTTACGGAAATATTGTTTTTGTGCTTAAGATTTATAGAAAATTCTTTGCTATTCTGATGCTTCTTTTTGTTTCTGGTTGTGAAACACGCTATGGAGATCGTTGCCTAGAAACCGTGCAAAAAATATCAGCGGAAAACCACTTAATCCCTTACGTTTTTCAAACAAAATGTCATAAAATTTTTGCCCTTCTTGACTCCCAACAGCAAGGGGGGGCTTCTCAAAAAAAACCAATGGAGTTACATGTTTA
>Ga0209633_10006150_pt1 | contig 10318 bp, 8 predicted proteins | sample Cruoilmetagenom1_FD_187290 | JGI IMG/M metagenome (GOLD analysis project Ga0209633, IMG submission 187290) | Oil polluted marine microbial communities from Coal Oil Point, Santa Barbara, California, USA - Sample 1 (SPAdes) (version 2) | ecosystem: Environmental > Aquatic > Marine > Oil seeps ... | reverse complement strand
CCTGCGCGGCCACGTGGTGTGCATACGTGAACGCCAGGACATCGGCTTTCGCCACGCTGCATCTGCGGCTCAGAAGCAATCTCCCGCCGCGCCATCGGCGAGGGCGGATCGCTTCAACGCCGACACTTCTTGGACCGTGGATGCCTCGGCGGTACGGCTTTTTCGATACTCGGCTCTGACCTTCAACGGACACCGCATCCACTACGATCTGCCTTACGCAAAGAATGCTGAGGGATATGATGGCCTGGTGGTGCATGGCCCGCTTCAGGCCAGTCTGCTACTCAATCTAGCCGCTACGATGGCGAAACGGCCTCCAAAACGATTTCGCTATCGTGGTATCGCACCGCTTCTTGCCGGGCAAAACTTCGAAGTATGTGGCCGGCACGAACATTCGCGCGAATTGACGCTGTGGGCTGCGGGCAGCAGTGCATCCATCACCATGCAGGCAACCGCCGAATGACATCACGAGCGTGATAGCCTTCTCCTGACACAGCTGGCCCGGGAGTTGAGCCTGCGCGGTTGTTCTTCGCCAGATAACATTTGTTCGGTAAGGTTGGTTGTAGGCCCCTCATTTGGACCTACGAAACACGAGGAAGCCAGCCCTCGGCTATGTGCAAACAAGGCTGGTTGCGGGCCAGGGAATTGGACCTACAAGCATGCCGGTTCTGGCCAACTTCCCGCAGCGCATGGTCTGGCCAACAAGGTTGGCTTTCTCTTCCAAAGCAGACAAAGGGTACCGAGGTCGCCGGAGTCGGGTATTGGCTAGCTGTGGACACTGGCACATGGTCATCGGCGGTTCTGGTCCTGACCCTAAGCGGCCATTTCTCGGCAACACATCCGCTGGACGGTGCTACGATATCCCCGCTGTCTAGGAACTTCTTGGCCATAGCGAGGTTAAGACGATCATGGTTTGTATCCATGTCCTGAGCCGCGGCCCGACCGGGTGACACAGCCCGCATGTTGGGCCATGAGGGTCTTCGTGGAGGTTCTTTTGCGGATCCGCATAAAGCGCTGTGACAACAAAGCCCAAGAGGTACAACCGCCTGGTTCTCAAGCGGTTATCGTCGCCGTATGCGCCGTTGAATGGCAGGTTATATGGACTGCAAACCGGTTTTCCGCATCTTATGCGGGTCCATTTAATCATTGTTAGATTTATTCCGTGGACCCGAAACTCAACAAATGGCTGCGATGGTTCGCTGTAGTCCACGATGAGATACAGCAACTAATTATTGCCAAGGACATTTTCTGGTCAATTCAGGATCTAGTGAAGGCCAATCCGCAAATCCAAAAGCCGAGCGCGTTCTATACCTATCTAGGCGACACGTACATTTCCCACGTCTTGATCGGCATTCGCCGCCAGATAAAGGTAGACCCACAAGCAATCTCGATTGTCCGCCTCCTTATGGAGATCGCCGATACACCCCAGGTCCTCTCAAGAGAGTACTTCACGAGCCTATACGCCGGTTCAGTCGTCCAGGACCTCGCAGACGAGGAATTCGATCGGTTCTGCGAAGCGGGTGGCGGGCCTCATATTTCAACCGTCATGATTCAGAACGATCTGAATACCATTCGCCAGACTACGGCAAAATGTGAAGAATTCGCCGACCGAAGAATTGCCCATCGAGACACGAGAGATCCACGCACCCCTCCAACGTTCAAGGAAGTGGACGATGTAGTCGACACGCTTGACCAAATCTACGTTAAGTATCATTTAGTCTTTCACGCGGGAGCGATGGTTAGCCTAATGCCAACATATCAATATGATTGGCAGGAGATCTTCGATGAGCGTTGGCGGCCACCCTTTGAAGAATAAACCTAACGTGCCAATCGAGCGGACGCCTTCACGCTCCGGCGCCGCTCGATTGGCACGTTAGGGGTCATCGGACTCACATCATGACATCAGTCTTCGTCACAGGCGAGATAGAAGTACCGATGATTGGTACTTGGAAATGGAGCAAGACCGACTACGACATTCCGCTTGTGTTCCAGCTGCATGGCGTGAAGGCCAGCCTGTCTCTAAACGCACACGACGCAGGAAAGCGCGACCGAGAGATACTTTGGGATGCACACCTTGTGCTCGAATTCTCCAATCCCCTTCCAGAATTTGTGCGTGGGTTAAAGACTACTGGGAAACTTTCTCAACGCGCTGCCGAAGCAATTCACGGCTACTACGTGCAGGTGCACGAAAAATTCGAAGGAGTGCTCCGAACTGCTGGAGGTGTTAATAACCTAATGAAGCTGTCTCCGATGTCGATTGAGGGTTTCTTCGAGAAAAAGGGGATCGCAAGAAAGGGATGCCACTGGTATCTTGAAGGCGAAAAGCCAAAAGCCTTTAATCCCAAATTTACCAAGAATCGCCGTGGGCTTAACCCACTCTTCCGAAATGACCAGATCATTACGAAAGCCAAGTGGAAGCGGTTACAGCTCGCCATCGACAACCAGGATTTTCCGGTACCCGAGATGCTGGAATTGCTTCGAATCCGCTCGCAATTGCAATGGCGGCAAAAGAAAATACCAACCATTGAAGCCGCTATTCTCGTTGAAACACTCCTTCGAGAATATGCGGAGATGGTGCTTATCACACTTGGGTTTAGTAAGAACCGCGTCAAAGTGCTCCGAGGCGAACTGACGTTCAACACCTTTCTCAATATCGTTCTCACGCTGTCCTTGACACGCAGCGAAACAAAAAGAATTGAGGAACATATTCGTAAGGTTGACGTTCTGCGAAAGATTCGAAATGACCTCGTTCACGGGAACATTCGAGAAGAAGACATTGACGAAAATAACGTCCGAAATGGCATAGAAGGGGCGTTGGTCGTAGTCGCATTTATCCGGAGGAAGATTAATGCCCCCTAACCTCTCATCCCACCGGCCTGCGCGGATTATTGCGCAGGTCCGGTGAATTCAAACGTTCATCTTGCGAGTCTTCGTAAACCGAAACTTGAAGAACTCCAGGTTGGCGGGGGGAACAATAAGCTGAAGTTCCGCCTCCCGACTCGACAACTCGCGTCACTTCCGAATCTGGCTAGCTGCGGACACTGGCACCTGGCCATCCGCAATTCTGCTCCTGACCCATTGGGGACTTCTACCAGCGGCACCGCGTCTCAGAAACAGTCGTTCAGCGAAACCTAAGAGAGAACAACTTGCTGCAGATAGTGTCGCCGTGGCTTCAGATCTTCTCAGATTTCGTAGTTGGTAACCGATGCGCTACCATGTCCCATTCCTGGAGGCGACAAGTTTGGGCAATCCGCAGAATTTCAGTCTGGACATCCCGCGGCGGTGCCAGATGCTCATTGAAGAGCTTTGGCCAAAGGTGTCGAAGAAGCCTGAAGGTGACACACTCCCGCTGAATGCCTCATTCTTGCTCGCAATCTCCACGCCCATGATCAACTTGCCGATCGAACGGATCTGGAAGCCGCAGATGAACCGGGCAGTGGGGCACCTCAACGACGCAGTTCTCGACGCGCACCTAGCAGCAGCCATCCGGAAGGGCATTGGGTCGAATGCAGTAGCAAATGCGGGCTTCTACTGTCCGGACGCATGGCGATACCACTATTTGCCCAAGGGCGCGAGCTTGCCGGATCTTTCACAGCATGGGCTTCCGCAGTCTGTCGAAGCGGCGCTGGGAGTTGAGGCGGCAAGCAAGACAGCCGGAGAGCTGGGGACGGAGATGTTTTGCAACATCCTGCGAAACGGCCTCGCCCATGGCGGCGTAATTTACCTCGACACGGACGGGCGGACCACCCATGGGGCGCCGGTACAAATGTTTTGCTTCGTGAGCACGAAGTGGACCCGAGGTAGTGGAGTTGAGGGTCTACATTTTCTTCGCGTCGGCATGAAGGACTATCGGAGGTTCCTGCAACGCTGGACGAATTGGCTGCTGAGCGAGGCAACACAGATTGCGGCAAAGTAGCGCGTTACAGCTAGGCCTCCCTCACTGGAGAACGTCAGCTTTGGAGTGGCGTCTGGAATGTCAGGAAATGGCGCTAGGGGACTCAAGTTGCCAACTGTAGATACGAGCGTCATCGTTACGACGTGATCGAGAGGAATTCTCCTTCGAATCTCCAACTGCCGTAGAATCCGTGAGGACCATGCCAACCTCTGGCAAGCAGTTTGGTGAGGCGATTGCCGTAAGCACGGATGAGGCGCAGATATCCGCGCCAGAGTCCCGCGGTCATATGGCCCTCGTAAGAGGATGCGGCAGCTGTCAGGGCGCAAGGGTAGCGTGACCACGAGTCGATACCCTCTTCGAACTGGCGCAGCACCCATAGACATCGGTTTTTGAAAGGGATTGTGGTCGCCTGTCCCTGCAATACAGTCAGCGAGTGTGATCTCAACGGGCGGGCCAACGATCCGTTCGAAATCCAGGCTGGATTTTCATAGACAAGAAAGGCCTTGATGGCGTTCTCCAGCGCAAACCCGCCCAGCAGGAACGTAGCTCTGTTCACGCCGTCCCAGCTCATATTCGTGCCATTCCGATGGTCAACGAAAGTCAGTCTAGATTGACCCTTCGCGTGGGATATGACCATCGCTTGGCTATGCAGGTTGTCGACTGTAAGGAGCCAGCTATGCGGATTTGCCAGCTCGACAAACCTGTTATTGGCGTCTTGCATTCTTCTTTCCCATTCTTCGCCGTCGGCACTCTAATACGGTGATAGGTCGCGCGGCTGTTGTCTATGACAGCGCCATCATTCCACCGCGTAGGATCGCGTCCGGTCACAATGTGAAGCACCGCTTTGAAGAAACTCGGAACGTCCGCTGATGACCGAGGTCGTGTGAAAACGCGATTGCGTGATTGGCGGTGATGGCCGCCGTTTTGCGCGTGCGGCAACAGCGCGCACCCGCAGACAAGCGTGATCAGGTGACGATGACCGCCATCAGCGGTTTGACGCCGAAGATGTTGATCATCCGCTTCATATTGTAGGCGAGCACCTGCAAGCTCATTTCGGTTTTGACCTTTTCAAGGGCCCTGGTCAGGAAATGGGTACTGCCCATCCATGCCTTGAGTGTTCCGAACGGATGCTCGACGGTCTGCCGGCGGATGGTCATGGCGTCCGGCATGCGCTCGAGCCTGGCCTGCGTCTTGTCGAGGACGCCCTCGTGCTCCCAGCGCTTTAGGCGCTTGTGCTTTTCAGTCGTGCATTTGGGCTTGAGCGCGCAAGTCGAGCAGGCCGTGAGGTTGCGGTAGTGGTCGATAGTGTCCCGGCGGTCCGATCGCACCTTTCCCTTGGTCAGGTGCTTGCCCGCTGGGCAGGTATAGCGGTCGTTCTCGGCATCGTAGATGAAGTCCGCCACGGTGAAGAGCCCGCGCTTGGCATTGCCGGAGGTCAGCGTCTTGGGAATACAGGGCAGCACGCCGGTTCCCTCGCAGGCCAGCACCTCGTCACGATTGTAGTAGCCCCGGTCGGCCAGCACAGTGACTTCCTCCCATCCGGTCGCATCGCGGGCCTTGCCGCCCATCGACGCCAGTTGTGCCCGGTCACTGCCAAGATTGATCACCTCGTGCGCAACGATCAGATGGTGCTCGGCATCGACAGCTACCTGGACGTTGTAACCGACAATGCCGGTGCCTTTGCCGCTGGTCGCCATCGACCGCGCGTCGGGGTCGGTTAGGGAAACTTGCTTGTCGGGCGAGGCCTCGACCTGCTTGCCCATCTCCTTGAGGGATCGCATCTGCCGGCGCAGGCCTTCGATCTTCTCCTTGAGGCGGGCTGTCTTTGCCTCGGCCAAATCGCCATCCTGCCGGTCGGCGCGATCCAAAGCGGCCAGGTAGCGTGCGATGCTGGCCTCCACCTGCTCGATACGCTTGGCGACCTTGGCCACCGTGAAGTTTTTGTCACGGTTGTTGACCGCCTTGAACTTGCTCCCGTCGATGGCGACAACAGCCTGGGTGAACAGCTTGAGCTGCCGGCACAGCACAACGAACTGCGCGCAGGCCACGCGGATCGCTGGCCCGTTGTCGCGGCGGAAGTCGGCGATCGTCTTGAAGTCCGGCATCAAGCGGCCGGTCAGCCACATCAGCTCGATGTTGCGCTGCGTCTCTCGTTCGAGCCGCCGGCTCGACTGAATGCGGTTGAGATAGCCGTAGAGATAAATCTTCAGCAGCGTCGCCGGATGATAAGCAGGTCGCCCGGTCACTTCCGGAACCACGCTGGCAAAGCCCAAGGCTCCCAGGTCGAGTTCGTCAATGAAGACATCGATCACGCGGACCGGATTGTCCTCCGTCACATAGTCTTCCAAAGTATCTGGCAGCAGCGTCGCTTGCCGCCGATCCTCACCTTCAACGAAACGCTTCATTCCGACCCCCCTTGATCGGAATCACACTATCAGATCAACGCGTTTTCACACAGGCTGGACCCAATCCGGACCTTCCGGTTTCGATTGGGCGAGAGCGGGTTAGTCCCAATCAAGTTCGACAAATAGCCGGGAGCGTCCAGTCGAGGCAGGGTGGATGTGGGCCAATCCCTGAATTAATCGGTCATCCCCTATGACCGATGGTACAAGCGACCGATTCGGAATTCTATCGATCGCCCTGCAGCTTATTCATGGCGCGACGGAGGGCTCGCCCGGCGGCCCGGGCCCTGTCGTCCTCGCGGACGATCTGCCTGGCCTCGCCGACGACAACGCGCGCGACCCTGGCCGCATTTTCCCTCGCTCGGGGATCGGAGGCTATTTTTTGTGCCGCGTAGCGGGCGATACGGCGCAGAAGGAAAGACATGGCGGCACATTAGCCAATCGGGCCGTGTGCCGCCAGACCGGCGGTTAATCGCCTCTCGCTCAAAGGAAACCGACGGCAGTTCAGCAATGGCCCCTTTCAAAAAAGGGCGAATAGTGCACTCGGGCGGAAAGTGGTTGGCGACCGTAGTGCCCTCCCGTCAGGTTTCGTAATTTGTTAGAGGCAGTCCTAAAGGATTGCTTCATCCCCAAGCAAGGCTTGGCGGAAACGGTTTTTCAGGTGCACGCCGTCTTTTGGCGGCAGGACAAAATCGAGCTTCTCGGCGCGGACCTTGGTGACGTGATAGACAGGCCCCGGTGCCTCCAAAATGACGGGCAGCGCGGCATTCAGCTCTTCTTCCGTGCGGACAACACTCACCACCGGGATGCCGCAGGCGGCCGCCACACCGGCCAAATCGGTTTTCGCCGAGGTGTGCGTGGATTGCATGCCGGTTTCCCCGTAGCGTTCGTTGTCGAAGGTGCAGATGGAGAGATTTTGCGGGGCCTGCATGGCGACGGTCGCAAAAGACCCCATGCCCATAAGCGTTTCACCATCCCCCGTGATCACCACCACGCGTCGCGCCGGTTGCGCCAACGCGAGGCCAAGACCCATTGGGATGGCACCGCCCATCGCGCCCCACAGCGGGAAGTTCAGATCGCGATCGCCCGCCGCTGTAATGTCCCAGGCGGTTGAGCCAAGACCGGCAATGACCAGCAGATCGTCATCCGCCCGCGAGATCCGTTTGACAACGTCGCGGCGGCGCAGCGGGTAAGAATCGGAGCGTCTGTCTTCGCGCATTTTCGGGTCTCACTTATCGAAGGTTTTGACGGGCATCAGGCATTGATGAAGCAGCAGCGCCGACATACCACCGCCCGTGAACGCCTGATCCAACGTGGCCGGTGTCATAGGGCCTACATCTTCGGGCGAATTAGCCGTCAGCGTTTGCACACCTGCCAGATTCAACTGGCTGTTCGCCGTCTGGCCCATGGGGCACTGCCAGGGATTAAATTCGTGCCACCGTCCGCGCATGGTCACAAACAGGGGCAGAGGGAAGCGGCAGGCCGCAGCCAGCGAGAACATGTTGATGCAGTTGCCGACACCGGATGACTGCATCAAAAGGGCGCCCCGCACGCCACCCAGCCAGGCACCAGCAAGGACCGCGACCCCTTCCTCTTCAGTTGTTAGCGCAATGGCCCGAATGTCGTTGTCGGAGATACAGGCATCGATCAGCGAAGCATGACCGGCGTCGGGCACATAGGCGACCTGACGGACATCGGCCTCCTTGAACGCACCCAAGATTTGCTTCCACCAATCCATCCCATAGCCTTCCGCGATCATTTTTCTAACATTTTTCACAGATAACCATCCGCGTCCGATGGCACCTTATTTGTTGGGCATCATCGGCACAATTTCGGCTCCTTAGCCGCCAAATAGACAGTATGTCTCCTCTTGGCTAACAGCGGACACGCAGCCGAGAACGCAGTCACGTCAGCTTATAGCCATGGAAAGACATCGCGAAACCTTGTCGCGATGTCCGAGAAGCGGCAGATTCCGGAAGTTGCAACGCAATAAGCACCAAGCCTCTGCATGGTTCCAAAAAAGTGACATTCCATGGGCAGGACGGGTGCAGAGATAGCTCGATGAGGAAGACCAACATCATCGGTCTGATGGGGAGACGTCATCTATTCGCTCGACTCTCTAACGGCAGTGCGTAGGGTTTCGCCCTCAGTCACGCCCGCGGCGGAAACCGCATCGGCGATCGTCGAAAGCTGAGCAATGTGTTCGGGGCCGATTTGCGCGGCCCCGAGAAGCACACAGGCGCGCCGGCCGACGCCGAATCCACTCCAGAAACGGGTGTCGCCGTCCGACACCCAGGACGCCGCTGCATCGAAGACGAACGGCGCGGCGACGCGCGCCTCCACCAATTCGAGCGCATCGAGAAAAAGAAGTGCAGTCACCGGGCATGCCCCCGCGTTGACGGCGATCTCGGTAAGAATTGGGAAAAATGGGGCGAGCTGGTCCTCGCCTAGTCCGCCCGTATAGCTTTGTCCCGAGCCGAAACTGCAATCTATCCTGAAGAAGAAGGCCCCGATCAGCCCCTTAAGGTGGATCTCCATGCCGGATGACGACGATCTCAAATGCCAACGCCAGTGACGCGTCTCTTTGAGCCGCGCCCAGATCGTCTGACGCAGCTCCACCAGATAAGCAGTATCGTCGGCCGTTCCCTCGATATGATGAAGATCGCTCTGCACGAGGAACGCGGTGGCCGCATCGATGAAGGCCTCATCGGAAAACGCCTGCAGGATATCGAAAACGATCTCCTGGCTCTCATCCCCCGACCACGCCTTGGCATGCTCTGCGGCGCACTCCATCAGTGCCCGCGTCCAGGTTCGCTCGACATCGCTCTCGTCGTCATCTTCGTCAGCGGCATTGGCTTCAATGAGCCAGTCCCTATTTGCCATGATTAGCACCTTGACCGGATCCGACGCCTCTGCACTCAGAGTACTCAGGCATCTGACCCAGTTCGCTGCGGTCAGATCATCGAAGTAAAAATCTGGCCATTCTAGTTCACGTTGCGGCAGCGCTGGTTCCGGTACGCCGCCCGGCAGCCTAATGCTGCGACGCTGACGTCGCGCCCGGCGGGGCGGCGGACAGAGCCAGGAGGGCGCTCCACCGTTCTCCAAAAGCCAGGCGTCTTCCGCCGCTAGGCGCCTTGAGAGCTGGTCTTGCGCCGCCGCTTCACGGACTGCATGCATCTTAGCATCTTCATCGAAAGACGCGTGCCGCGCAAAAACGCAGGCCTCAATCCCAATACGAACTGCTGCTTGAACGGCGCGCGATCCGAGCGCCCTCACTGCCTGTTGATGACCCACGAACGCCGCCGCAGCGCTCGATGAGTGTTGAGAAATGGCATGCAGGAGCCGGCGGAGATCGTCAGCGTCGCTGGAACGGCTTGCAAGATAAAGAAGGCCGGTTATAGCAAGCGCTTCCGGATCAAACATGATCTGCGAGTGCGTATGCCGGCGCGCTCCGGGCTCGAGGACCAAGGCCTGATCGAAGATCACGGTCACGTCGGCACGATAAGCCTGCAACGTCTCATCCGAACTGCAGCGCGCAATGAAGGCCGCCGCGGCGATCCGATTGATCCACTGATCTTTCGGGTCATGGAGTTCTTCGGCATCGCCTGAATGAGCGTCCGCCGTTTCGACGAGTACCTCGTCAGCCATTTCGACGGTTGCCGTCACTTCACGGCGGTCGTCATCCATCGCCATGCGGACGGCGAGCGCTCTCGAATAGGACTCATGCTGGGCCGTTCCCTCCGCAGATTGAGACGCAAGCCATTGCCTTTGTGACTCCGGCCAAACAAAGCGCCAGCCCTTGAGTTGCCGACCGTCGGCATCCGTCTTGCTCGCCTCCTCATAGCTTTCTCGTGAAGCCAGTCGCAGCGCATGTGACGCCATGAATTTAGGCGAGGACCAGTCGACGTTCTCACGGTCCCAGGGCCCTAACCGCTTGACAGCCGCTCTAAGACGGTTGTGGAGCGATTGCATTTGAGACTCTTCGACGGACCAGATCACCTGTGAAATCGCGTCATGCAAAGCG
>Ga0209633_10006149_pt1 | contig 10320 bp, 7 predicted proteins | sample Cruoilmetagenom1_FD_187290 | JGI IMG/M metagenome (GOLD analysis project Ga0209633, IMG submission 187290) | Oil polluted marine microbial communities from Coal Oil Point, Santa Barbara, California, USA - Sample 1 (SPAdes) (version 2) | ecosystem: Environmental > Aquatic > Marine > Oil seeps ... | reverse complement strand
GCCTTGTGCCTGGGAAGGGCATCGGTGAGCAGCATGCGGCCCGGCGTCGTATCGACGATGGTGACGATCCCCTTGCCCTCGGAATCGACGGTCGCATAGCGCGCCTTGATCTTGGAATGAAGCGTCACCGAGCCATTCGCCAGGGCGTGCTCGATCTCGCCCATATCGGCAAAGGCCATGGCCTCGCCCGGCTCCCCATCGGAATCCATGGATAGGAAGTAAAGGCCAAGAACAATGTCCTGCGAGGGCACGATGATCGGCTTGCCGTTGGCCGGCGAGAGGATGTTGTTCGTCGACATCATCAGGACGCGCGCCTCGAGCTGCGCCTCCAACGATAGCGGCACATGCACCGCCATCTGGTCGCCATCGAAGTCGGCGTTGAAGGCCGTGCAGACCAGCGGATGCAGCTGAATCGCCTTGCCCTCGATCAGCACCGGCTCGAATGCCTGGATGCCCAAGCGATGCAAGGTCGGGGCGCGGTTCAGTAGAACCGGATGTTCGCGGATCACCTCTTCCAGGATGTCCCAGACCTCCGGCCGCTCCTTCTCCACCATGCGTTTGGCCGCTTTGATGGTCGAGGCCATGCCGTAGATCTCGAGCTTGGAATAGATGAACGGCTTGAACAGCTCGAGCGCCATCTTCTTCGGCAAGCCGCATTGATGCAGCTTCAGCTCCGGCCCGACGACGATGACCGACCGGCCGGAGTAGTCGACGCGCTTGCCGAGCAGGTTCTGCCGGAAGCGGCCCTGCTTGCCCTTGAGCATATCGGACATGGACTTCAGCGGGCGCTTGTTCGCACCGGTGATCACCCGGCCACGGCGGCCATTATCAAACAGGGCGTCGACGGATTCCTGCAGCATGCGCTTTTCGTTACGCACGATGATATCCGGGGCCCGCAGCTCGATCAGCCGTTTCAGCCGGTTGTTGCGGTTGATGACCCGGCGATAGAGATCGTTCAAATCCGAGGTGGCGAAGCGGCCGCCATCGAGCGGCACCAACGGACGCAATTCCGGCGGAATAACCGGCACCACATCCAGAATCATCCATTCGGGGCGGGCGCCCGATTCGATGAATGCCTCCACCAGCTTCAGGCGCTTAACGAACTTCTTGCGCTTGGCCTCGGAGTTGGTGTCACGGAGCTCGACGCGCAGGGTGGCACGCTCCTCTTCCATATCGAGGGCGCTCAACATGTTCTTCAGGGCTTCAGCGCCGATCATCGCCGTGAAGGCGTCCTCGCCGAACTCCTCCTGGGCGTTGAGGCATTCCTCCTCGCTCAGAAGCTGGCGCATCTTCAGCGGCGTCAGCCCCGGCTCCGTGACCACGAAGCTCTCGAAGTAGAGGACCCGCTCCAGATCCTTCAGGGTCATATCCACGAGCAAGCCGATGCGGCTGGGCAGCGACTTGAGGAACCAGATGTGGGCAACCGGGCTGGCCAACTCGATATGACCCATGCGCTCGCGCCGGACCTTTGAGAGCGTGACCTCGACGCCGCACTTTTCGCAGATGATGCCGCGGTACTTCATGCGCTTGTACTTGCCGCACAAGCACTCGTAATCCTTGATCGGCCCAAAGATGCGGGCGCAGAACAGGCCGTCCCGCTCAGGCTTGAAGGTACGGTAGTTGATCGTCTCCGGCTTTTTGATCTCACCGAACGACCATGAGCGAATGCGTTCCGGACTCGCGATCGAAATACGAATCTGGTCGAAGCTCTGGGTGCCGGTGGTCTGGCCGAAGATGTTCATCAACTCTTTCATCGATATCTCCCGATAGGTAGGGATATGACCGCCAACGCGTGGCGGCGCCGAATTCTAATTGTCGTGCTCAATACTGCGTCTGCTTCAACTCGACGTTGAGGCCCAGCGAGCGCAATTCCTTCACCAACACGTTGAAGGATTCAGGGATGCCCGCCTCGAAGTTGTCGTCGCCCTTGACGATAGCCTCATAGACCTTGGTGCGACCGGAAACGTCATCCGACTTCACCGTCAGCATCTCCTGCAACGTATAGGCTGCGCCGTAAGCTTCAAGCGCCCATACCTCCATCTCGCCGAAGCGCTGGCCGCCGAACTGCGCCTTGCCGCCCAGCGGCTGCTGGGTGACCAGGCTGTACGGCCCGATGGAACGGGCATGGATCTTGTCGTCCACCAGATGATGCAACTTGAGCATGTAGATGTAGCCAACGGTAACCTGTCGATCGAACGCCTCGCCGCTACGGCCATCGATCAAGGTGACCTGACCGGAGGTCGCTAGTCCGGCCTGGGTCAGCATCGCGTTGATTTCTTCCTCACTCGCGCCATCGAAGACCGGCGATGCGATAGGAATACCGTTCCGCAGGTTGTCGCTTAGCTCCACCACTTCGTCGTCGTTGAGAACGCTGATCTCCGATTTGTAGATCTTGTCGCCGTAGACGTCTTTGAGCCGGCGCTTCAACTCATCGTTCTTGCCGCCACGCTGGTACTCATTGAGCAGGTCGCCGATCTGCTGGCCGAGGCCATGGCAGGCCCAGCCAAGATGCGTTTCCAGAATCTGCCCCACGTTCATGCGGCTGGGAACACCGAGCGGATTGAGAACAATATCGACCGGTGTGCCGCTTTCCGTGTAGGGCATATCCTCGATCGGTACGATCTTGGAAATGACGCCTTTGTTGCCATGCCGGCCGGCCATCTTGTCGCCCGGCTGCAGCTTGCGCTTCACGGCGACGAAGACCTTGGCCATCTTCATGACGCCCGGCAGCAGCTCGTCGCCGCGCTGCAGCTTGTCGACCTTATTGTCGAAGCGCTTGGTCAGTTCGCCGATCACGCTGTCGAACTGCTTATTCAAGGCCTCCAAGTCGGCTTGCTTCTTGGCGTTCTTGACCGCGAATTGCCGCCACTGGCCCGGAGTGAAGTCGGAGAGCACCTTCTCGGTAACGCGGGTATCCTCCTTCAGGCCCTTGGGGCCGCCGGCAACCGTCTGGCCCACCAGCAAATCCTTCAGGCGGCCGTAGAAACTACGCTCCAGAATCGTCTTCTCGTCGTCGCGATCCTTGGCCAGACGCTCAATCTCCGCCTGTTCGATGGCCAGCGCACGCTCGTCCTTGTCGACGCCGCGGCGGGAAAAGACCCGCACCTCGACCACCGTGCCGATAACGCCCGGCGGCACGCGCAGCGAGGTATCCCGCACGTCCGAGGCCTTTTCGCCGAAGATCGCCCGCAGCAGCTTCTCTTCCGGAGTCATTGGCGACTCGCCCTTCGGCGTGACCTTGCCGACCAGGATGTCGCTCGGATTGACCTCGGCGCCAATGTAGACGATGCCCGCCTCATCCAAATTGCGCAGGGCATCTTCGCCCACGTTCGGAATGTCGCGGGTGATTTCTTCCTGGCCCAGCTTGGTGTCGCGGGCCATCACCTCGAACTCCTCGATGTGGATCGAGGTGAACACGTCGTCGCGAACGATGCGCTCGGAAATGAGAATCGAGTCCTCGAAGTTGTACCCCTGCCAAGGCATGAACGCGACCAGCACATTGCGGCCAAGGGCCAGCTCGCCCAGGTTGGTCGAGGGGCCGTCGGCGATGATGTCGCCCCGCTCCACCACGTCACCCACTTTCACCAGCGGCCGCTGGTTGATGCAGGTATTCTGGTTCGAGCGCTGGAACTTCAGCAGGTTGTAGATGTCCACGGCCTGCTCACCGGTCGTGGTTTCCTCGCTGACCCGGATGACGATGCGGGTGGCATCCACTTGATCGATGATACCGGCTCGGCGGGCACCAATGGCCACGCCGGAATCGCGTGCCACCGTATCCTCCATGCCGGTACCCACCAACGGCGCCTCGGACTTCAGCAGGGGCACCGCCTGACGCTGCATGTTCGAGCCCATCAGCGCCCGGTTGGCATCGTCGTTCTCGAGGAACGGGATCAATGCCGCCGCGACCGAAACGAGCTGTTTCGGCGAGACATCCATGAAATCGATGTCATCGGGCCGGACCATCAGGTACTCGCTGCCGCGCCGGCACGACACCAGGTCGTCGACGAAGCGGAAGTTGCGGTCCAGCGGGGCGTTCGCCTGAGCCAGGGTGTAGCGGCCCTCGTCCATGGCCGAGAGGTAGTGCACTTCGTCGCTGACCTTGCCCTTTTCGACCTTCCGGTACGGGCTTTCGATGAAGCCGTACTGATTGACCCGCGCATAGGTCGCCAGCGAATTGATCAAGCCAATGTTCGGCCCTTCCGGCGTCTCAATCGGGCAAATGCGGCCGTAGTGAGTGGGGTGTACGTCGCGCACCTCGAACCCGGCGCGCTCTCGCGTCAAGCCACCCGGACCAAGAGCAGAAAGTCGCCGCTTATGAGTGATTTCCGACAGCGGGTTGGTCTGATCCATGAACTGCGAAAGCTGCGACGAGCCGAAGAATTCCCGCACCGCGGCGGCCGCCGGCTTGGCGTTAATGAGATCATGCGGCATCACCGAATCGATCTCGACCGAGCTCATGCGCTCTTTGATCGCCCGCTCCATGCGCAGCAAGCCGACCCGATACTGATTCTCCATAAGCTCGCCGACCGAACGCACCCGGCGGTTGCCTAGATGATCGATATCGTCGATCTCGCCGCGGCCGTCCTTTAGGTCGACCAGGATCTTCAGGATCGACAGGATGTCGGCCTTGCGCAGCACGCGCACCGTGTCTTCGGTATCGAGGTTGAGGCGGGAATTCATCTTTACCCGGCCAACGGCGGAAAGATCGTACCGCTCGGAGTCGAAGAACAGGCCGGAGAACATGGACCCCGCCGTCTCCAGGGTCGGCGGCTCGCCCGGGCGCATCACCCGGTAGATGTCGATCAGCGCCTCTTCCCGATTGGTATTCTTATCGATCGCCAACGTATTGCGCATGTAAGGGCCGACGTTGACGTGATCGATGGCGAGGATCGTCAGCTCCTTGATGCCGGCCTCGGCCAGCGACTCCATGAGCTCCTCGGTCAGCTCGTCGCCGGCCTCGCACAGGACCTCACCTGTCTTTTCGTCAATGATGTCGAGGGCAGAGAACTGAGTGGCTAGTTCCTCATTGGTGACGTAGCGGATCTTCAGGCCACCGTCCTGCAGCTTCTTGATCAGTCGCGGCGTGACCTTCGTACCGACCTCGGCAACAACCTTGTTGGTCTTGGCGTCAACCAGATCGTTGGTCAGCTTGGTGCCGCGCATGCGCTCGGGATCGAAGGGCGTGCGCCAGCCGTCGCCGGAGCGGGTGTAGACGATGGTCGCGTAAAAGTAGTTGAGGATCTCCTCGGCCGACATACCCTGGGCCTCTTGCGGCTCCAACACCTTGTTCTTTGCCGCCCGCTCGGCGCGCAACTCCTCGGTGGCGGCGCCATCGAGGGCCATAAGCAAGGTCGTGACCGGCAGCTTCCGGCGCCGGTCGATGCGGACGTAGACGTGATCCTTGGCATCCAGCTCGAAATCGAGCCAGGAGCCGCGATAGGGAATCACCCGGGCGGCGAACAGGTACTTGCCCGAGGAATGGGTCTTGCCCCGGTCGTGATCGAAAAAGACACCCGGACTGCGGTGCATCTGGCTGACGATCACGCGCTCGGTGCCGTTAATGACGAAGGTGCCGTTCGGCGTCATCAGGGGCATATCGCCCATGTAGACGTCCTGCTCCTTGATGTCACGGATGGAGCGCGAGCCGCTGTCCTCGTCCACGTCCCAGACCACCAGGCGCAAAGTGACCTTGAGGGGCGCCGCATAGGTCATGCCGCGCTGCTGACACTCCTCCACGTCGTACTTCGGCTCTTCGAGATCATAGCGCATGTACTGCAGCTCGGCGCGCTCCGCGAAGTCGCGAATCGGGAACACCGACTTGAAAACCGCCTGCAGACCCGACTGCTCGCGCTGCTCCACGGCTACGCCCATCTGCAGAAACTGATCGTACGAGGTCTTCTGTACCTCGATCAGGTTCGGCATACGGGCGACCTCGGGGATCTGCCCAAAGCTCTTGCGGATACGCTTGCGGCCGGTAAACGATCTCGTCATTTCAGTCGTGTCCTCGTTTCAACAGTGTCGGCGCCCAAAATGGCGCCGAATGGCCCCCAGGTCCAAATGCAACAGCAAGCCGTCCGACGCGCACCGAAGCGCGCGCCGGTCTGGCTCTGCCGTTTGTCGTGTCGCTCAAAACGCTTGAGCTACTTAAGTTCGACCGTCGCACCGGCCTCCTCGAGCTTCTTCTTGATGGCCTCAGCTTCGTCCTTGCTGCAGCCTTCCTTGACAGGTTTCGGCGCACCCTCGACCAGATCCTTCGCCTCTTTCAGGCCAAGGCTGGTGATGGCACGAACCTCTTTGATGACATTGATTTTCTTCTCACCAATGGTGGCGAGAATCACGTCGAAGCTATCCTTCTCCGCCTCCGCCGGGGCCGCCTCGCCACCGCCGGCGGCGGCGACCGCTACCGGCGCAGCGGCGGAAACGCCCCACGTCTCTTCGAGCTTCTTCGACAACTCCGCCGCCTCGAGGACGGTGAGCTTGGACAGCTCGTCTACCAACTTCTCTAGATCAGCCATATCTCTCAATCTCCTGGGCTTGAACGTTCAGATCCGGTGAAAACTCACGCGGCTTCATCTTTTGCGGCATAGGCGCTGAAAACGCGGGCCAACTGGCCGGCCGGTGCCTGAGTAACGCCAGCCAACTTTGTGGCCGGGGCTTGCAGGAGGCCGATCAGCTTGCCGCGCAACTCATCCAGCGACGGCAGCTTGGCAAGCTCGGTGATGCGGCCGGTATCCAGCCCCTCACCCGCCAGGGCACCACCGACAATGGTCAGCTTCTCGTTCGTCTTGATGAACTCGACACAGACCTTTGCCGCCGCCACCGGGTCTTCCGAGAAGGCGACTGCCGTCGGTCCGGTAAACAGCGGTTGTAGCGCCTCGAACTGCGTGCCTTTAAGAGCAAGACGCGTGAGCCGATTCTTGGTCACCTTGTAGCCGGCACCCGCCTCCCGCATTTGTCTCCGCAAGGTCGAGACCTCACCCACCGTTAGACCCGATTGTTGGGTTACGACGACCAGGTTCGTCCCCGCGAATACCTTATGCAGTTCGGCGACCAGCTCTTGCTTTTCGGTTCGGTTCACGGATCGCTTCCATTTAAGCTCGACCGATTTTCCCAGGATTCCCTAGGGCTGTCGGCCGGTTGCACATGGGCTTCCGGGATGGCTTCCGGAAACCCGGCTCGCCTGTCCTGGAAGCTCAAGCCCGCGGTACCACGCTCATGAAACGTGGCACCGAAACACTTTTCACTTCCCGTCTGCGCAGGCCCAACTGGCTTAAATCCGCCGGCTCCGCCCCGAAGGGGTTTGCCTTTGGACACCTGCGGTCTCGGACAGGTTGGGGTTGGCGGATGGTTTCGCCCGCCCCGTTTCACCGACCGTCCCGGTATACCGGTCCGGTCGGAAATTCATTCTTCCGTCGCGGTCCTACACCGCGCTGCTCAGCGTCCCGATGTCCACCTTCACACCCGGGCCCATGGTCGAGGATATGGACACGCTCTTGAGGTATGTTCCTTTCGCCCCGGTCGGCTTGGCCCGATTGATGGCGCCAACGAAAGCCTTGATGTTCTCCGCCAGGGCCCCTTCGCCGAAGCTGGCCTTGCCAACGCCGGCGTGGACGATGCCCGCCTTCTCGACCCGGAACTCCACCTGGCCGCCCTTGCTCGCCTTCACGGCGGCGGCGACATCGTTGGTGACCGTGCCTAGCTTCGGGTTCGGCATCAGGCCCCGCGGCCCAAGGACTTTGCCCAGACGGCCGACCACGGCCATCATGTCCGGCGTCGCAATGCAGCGCTCGAAGTCCATCTGCCCGGCCTGAATCTTCTCCGCCAGATCGTCGGCGCCGATGATGTCCGCGCCAGCGCTCTTGGCCTCATCGGCCTTGTCGCCCTTGGCGAAGACGGCAACGCGCACGGTCTTGCCAGTCCCGTTCGGCAGGGTGACAACGCCACGCACATTCTGGTCCGCATGGCGCGGGTCGACGCCCAAGTTCATGGCGATCTCGACGGTCTCGTCAAACTTCACCTTGGCCCGGTCCTTGACCAACTTCACCGCATCGGCCAGCGGATAGGCGCGCTCCCGGTCAATGCCTTCGGAAGCCGCACCGAGTCTCTTTCCTTTTTTCGCCATGCCCGTTACCCCACCACCTGGAGGCCCATGGAGCGGGCGGATCCGGCAATGATCCGGGCCGCCGCGTCGAGGTCCGCCGCGTTCAGGTCCACCATCTTCGCCTCGGCGATCTCGCGCACCTGCGCCATGGTCACGGTACCCACCGAGGTTTTGCCCGGCGCCGCGCTACCCTTCTTGATCTTGGCCGCCTTGCGCAGGAAATAACTGGCCGGCGCCGTCTTGGTTTCGAAGGAGAAGGAGCGATCCGAATAGGCGGTGATAATCACCGGCGTCGGCATGCCCGGCTCCATTTTCTGCGTCGCCGCGTTGAAGGCCTTGCAGAACTCCATGATATTCAGGCCGCGCTGACCCAGCGCCGGCCCGACCGGCGGCGAGGGATTTGCCTGCCCCGCCGGAATTTCCAGCTTGATATAACCCGCGATCTTCTTCGCCATGTTTCGCCCCTATGCTCTCGTTGGGCGGCGCGGTCCGGCTATGGCGAGCCTCCCGCACCCGATGGCCGCGGCACCCGCCGCAGCCAGAAAAAATCCGCCAAAAACGCTGCTACTGCTTCTCGACCTGCGAATACTCCAGTTCCACCGGCGTCGACCGGCCAAAGATCGAGACCGACACTTTCACGCGCGACCGTTCCTCGTCCACATCCTCGACATAGCCGCTGAATGAGGTGAATGGCCCATCGGCGACGCGCACCTGTTCGCCGATCTCGAAGGTAATCGACGGCTTCGGCCGCTCCACGCCCTCCTGCACCTGATGCAGGATGCGCTCGGCCTCGGCCTGTGAAATTGGCGACGGCCGGCCGCGGTTGCCCAGGAACCCGGTGACCTTCGGCGTATTCTTCACCAGATGCCAGCTATCGTCGGTCAAGTCCATCTTTGCCAGCACGTAACCGGGGAAGAACTTGCGCTCAGCGCTGACCTTTTGGCCGCGGCGCAGCTCGATGACCTCCTCGGTGGGCACGAGGATCTCTTCAAACATGTCCTCCATACCCTTCTGCTCCGCCTGCTCGCGGATCGATTCCGCAACCTTCTTCTCGAAGCCGGAGTAGACGTGCAGCACGTACCAGCGCATTGCCATGATCAGCCACCCAGCCCAAGAATTGCGCGCACACCGGCAGAGAGCAGTTGGTCAACCACGAAGAAAAACAGCGCCGCCAGGAACACCATGACGAAGACCATTCCCGTGGTCACCGCAGTTTCCTTGCGCGACGGCCAAGTAACCTTGGACACCTCGCGTCTGACTTCCCGTATGAACTGCCCTGGGTTAACCTTGACCATTACCCTACTTTCATCGTCCTACGCTGCTGGCGGCTCCGACCTCGACCGATCGTGACCGGTGGCAGGAGTGGAGGGACTCGAACCCACAACCCCCGGTTTTGGAGACCGGTGCTCTGCCAATTGAGCTACACTCCTAAACTCCAACGCCGCCGGGTAGGCTCGAATTAATACTGCCCCAGTTACGACCGTTACTGCACAATGCTGGCGACGACGCCGGCACCGACGGTGCGGCCGCCTTCGCGGATGGCAAAGCGCAAGCCTTCGTCCATGGCAATCGGCGCGATCAGCTCCACATCCATCGACACGTTGTCCCCGGGCATCACCATCTCGGTACCCTCGGGCAACTGCACAACCCCCGTCACATCCGTCGTCCGGAAATAAAACTGCGGACGATAGTTCGTGAAGAACGGCGTATGCCGGCCGCCCTCCTCCTTCGTCAGGATGTAGGCCTCCGCCTTGAACTTCGTGTGCGGCGTAATCGAGCCCGGCTTCGCCAACACCTGACCCCGCTCCACGTCCTCCCGGCCCACACCACGTAGGAGCGCGCCGATGTTGTCCCCCGCCTCGCCCGAATCCAGCAGCTTGCGGAACATCTCCACGCCCGTCACGACCGTCTTCTGCGTGTCCCGGATGCCGACAATCTCGACTTCCTCGCCGACCTTCACCATGCCGCGCTCGACACGCCCCGTCACAACCGTCCCGCGGCCCGAGATCGAGAACACGTCCTCGATCGGCATCAGGAACGGACGATCCTTCGGACGCTCCGGCTGCGGGATGTACGAATCGACCGCCTCCATCAGCGCCAGCACCGACTTCTTGCCCGTCTCCTCGTCCCCGTCCTCCAGCGCCGCCAGCGCCGAGCCGCTCACGATCGGGATATCGTCCCCGGGGAATTCGTACGACGACAGAAGTTCCCGAACCTCG
>Ga0209633_10006148_pt1 | contig 10321 bp, 10 predicted proteins | sample Cruoilmetagenom1_FD_187290 | JGI IMG/M metagenome (GOLD analysis project Ga0209633, IMG submission 187290) | Oil polluted marine microbial communities from Coal Oil Point, Santa Barbara, California, USA - Sample 1 (SPAdes) (version 2) | ecosystem: Environmental > Aquatic > Marine > Oil seeps ... | reverse complement strand
GGATTACATGCCGATCCATAACTGGTTCGATGCCACGAAAGAAAGCTATTGCGATTTCAGGCACCGTGCACTACGCCATCATGCCGAAGGCATCTTTGAATGCGAGCGGCATTTTGGAGAAACCATCACCAATAGCGACGGTAAACAAATCCCCATTCGCTATATCGGTGAACAGCATGTCATGGAAGATTGCGGCGGCATTATACCGTCCCTGGCCGACTGGCTGTCAAAAATACAGCCGGAACCCTGGATGGCACGCGCCACACAAATCGGGCACAGATCGCGGAGGGCACAACAATGAGTGAGACACAAACCATAGAACAGCGTTTAAACACCTTGCCGCAAAAAATAGCAATGCCCTTTCGCCAGCTTCTTTCTGCCGGACAGCTCAATGAAGATAATTTATCCATCATCCTCGATGCCGGTGAGCTTTCCGGCGATTATACAAAACTGATCGGTTTTGCTATCGGATTTTTACATCTGCGCTCACAACGTGTCCCGGTTCATGACGTCATTGCCATGGCCAAGCTACAAAAGCGGCGTGTCAACCTCACCTGGAGCGCCAAGCGCTGGGAACTTGAACATCAGCGTCTATCCCGCGCCGAAACCCTTGAGCGTCTTGCTAAAGAAAACGTGCATTACGACCTTTCAGACTATGATGACCTATTGCCCGAAAAATTTCACGGTTATCTGATTCGCACGAGCCGCCGCCTTGGTATGGAAGGATTGCGGCAACGCCATTGCATCGCCAGCTACCATGACCGGATCAAATCCGGGCGCTGTGCCATCGCCTCGATATTCGCTGAAAAAAAACGCTGGACTGTCGAACTGATAAAAACCGATAATCAAGATGCGCCGCTGCGCATCAACCAGATTAAAAGCCGCTATAACGAAATACCCACTCAAAACATACGCGAGGCTATCTTTAAAACACTCTCCATCGATTCTGAGAAAGCCAAGCCGAAAAACATTGCCACGCGTGAAAGCAATTACACCTATCTGGAGACGCTGCAGCGTATACTGCCGATCCTGCGCGATCATCAAATACAAAATGTAAATGTCTACTTCAGCGGATATGGCGATAGTGGTCAAATCGACAATATTTCCTACAATCCGCAACCAGATATCGATCCAGGCGAAATCACTGTCCAGCATTTTATCTCAAGCAACCATTTTGAAGACGGACAGTGGATAAACACAAGACAACTTGAAGAAACGTCTTTAAACGAAGCTATTGATGAGCTGACTTACAACTATCTCGATGAAACCGACATTGACTGGTACAACAATGACGGAGGTTCTGGCGATCTGGTAATCAATGTGACCGCAGGAACCGTTTCCCTTGAAGTGAATGTCAATCACGTGGAAACCACAACCGAATATCACTCAGAACGAAATATCTTCACCGGCGAAGAGGTTTGATGCGACGTGTCTCCTCTTTATCTTAATTTCTTTGTATTTTCTATGAGACCACCCCGCCCCTCCCCTCTTGTGAGGGCGGAGGTGGCTCTCATTGTTAATCTATGACATCGGACAAGAAAATGACGAATTCACCAGAAAAAAGTTTTCCTGTTACTAACTTGACTTTGGGATCATATGATCTAATTCCATTTGATGGAGTATCCATCCAGGAATTTAAAGAAATGTCTTGTAATTATTTGACATGCAAACCCTGTGAAATGTTCTCACCGGATATTTATAACCTATGGGCTGTTTGCGGTCACTTTAGAGATAAAGAAGATACACAGCCGCTCAGGGTTTTTAAGATAAAGCCTGATGCTTTGGCATTTTTAAAGCATCTTTTAATTAAACACCCTTATTTAAGGAACTATCAATAGATGCCTTATATTCAATTATTCAGAGTGCATTTAAATCTCAAAAGTGATAGAATTGTTGTTATGAAACTGACAGAAAAAGAAGCTGAAGAAGCTAAAAAACGACTTGAAGCTTACAAACATAGCTGTGTAATTGAAGGTATTCATCCCACTGAGGAAGAAGAAAAGCTTTTTAAAAAAATCCACGATGAACGAATGGGTTACGATGAAGGCGTTCAATTTGTCGAAGATTACCTTGTGGAACAAGGTATTATCGACGAAAACTTTCATTCAAAGAACAAAAAATGATCGAAGATCCCTATGTTTATCCTGGCACAGAAGTGCTCAGGAACAATTATGGCATCAAAGACAAAGAACAGCTGGATATTGTCGAGAATATAATAACAAAGGCGCAAATGAGAGGTGTTATTCAAGAACCCATCTCAATGGATGCGCACAGTTACCAGAATATTCACAAACATATTTTTGGCAAAGTCTACCCTTGGGCCGGCGAGTTGCGTATTGTCGATATGTCCAAGGGGGATAGCTTTTTCTGCCGTGCTGAAAGACTTGTCCCAGAAATGAATAAACGTTTTGAACTTATTAAGGACGATAATTATCTCAAAAACCTGTCTGAAAAAGAATTTGCTCAAAAAGCTGCCGAACATATAAGCGAATTAAATGCCATACACCCCTTCCCGGAAGGAAATGGCCGTACAAATCGACTCTTTTTAGAAAATATTGCCCGTCAAGCTGGTCATCATTTTGATCAAAGATTGCTAGACCCACAAAATTGGAATGATTCCTCAATTGATAGTTTTAAACACCAGGACTATAAACTCTTAGCCTCTGAAATTGAAATCGCTATCGTTGATCCTGAAAAAACAAAGAACTTTACCGATCCTGTAAAACTTCGTCACGCAAGAGAAATTGAATATTACAAAACAACTCCAGACAAGAACAATCCTGTTCTAGAAACACTCCGCAAACAAGATCGTGATGACCATGACCGCTCTCGCTAAATAGATTTTTTCCTGTGCTTATTATATAATATTTTTATGGCCACAAAAAAAGAAAGCGGTCTTAAATCATTTTTGAATAATTTATTTAACCCCAAGGAAAGTAAACTTCCGGATGTTAAAAAGAAAAAAAAGACCTCCCCTTCTGCAAAGTCTAAATCCAATTCCAGCTCCGTTCCAGTCAGCAAGCAAGATAAGAAGAAAAAGAAACTAAGCAACCTTTCTTCAAAAGTCGATAACCTGATGAAAAATGTTGGCGTTAATGAAAAAACATCCACTCCAACTATCTATTCTAGATCTCCTAAACCGTCTGGAAAATCTGACGGCAGGCTTGTTTTTATCATAGATGCTACAGCAAGCCGTGAACATAGTTGGCAAGCTGCGCAGGAAATACAAATTCAAATGTTTGAAGCTGCCAGGCAATTCGGCAACTTACACGTACGCCTCATGTTCTTTGGAGGCGATTATTTTGAAGATACAGGCTGGACTGATGATCCTAACTATCTCAAACAAAAAATGGCTCCGGTTCAGTGTATTGGTGGCTATACCCAATATCTAAAAGCCTTTACAAAATTAGATTCAGAAATTAATTCCGGATGCGTTGTTTTAGTTGGTGATTGCTTTGAGCACTATAATAAAGACGAACAAAATATATATAACATAGCCAACAGGCTTGGTCTTAGAAAATGTCCTGTCTTTTGTCTTCATGAAGGGAATCTATATGAAGACCACTTTAATAAAATTGCGGAAGTAAGCGGCGGGGCCTATTTAAATTTCGGTCCCGGAATCAGTTTACAGCTTAACGATTGTTTTAAAAGTGTGGCTGCTTTTTCAACAGGCGGTCTTAAGGCGCTTGATCAATTAAAGTCTAAGGGTGATAAAGCTGCCTCAAAAATGAAAAACCAACTCAAATTAAACGCAAAAAAACCTGAACAATTTGCTTTAAAAAAACCTTCTTAAATTTGGATGTCTAGTATCCAATAGCCCCTATTTCATATAGATATATCTGTCTGTGAAGTGCTGTGCATTGAGATAAATCATACTTCCGATATGTTTTCGCACAGTATTGACCATATTCTGTTTTTAATTTCAATAGCTCTAGGCTTGTTAGTTCAGGGCTATTAAGTATAAGGTTTTGTTTTAACAATTTTTCTAGTTGTAGATCATTTTGTAATTTATAAAATATCTGATCATGATTGCTTATGGTCTTTTCCTCCATATAAGGTCGAAACCACATTTTAATTAGATATGCTTTTTCTTGCAGAGTGAGAAATTTTATAAACTCAGACACCGTGGGGTTTTTCTTCTTAAATTTCGCCTCTAAGTTTTGCCCTATTTCTATATGATGTATTTCTGCTCTTTTAAAATCTTCCACTACAACTTGTTTCTCCCTCTTTTGAACAGGCTTATGTTCAAGCTCTGGGATCGATCCTGTATCAATCTGAATGTTCTTATGATCTTCAGCACCTTCTCCCATTCCTGATTTATAGTCTGGCCTCTTTTCTTCTTCCCAACCCGTCCAATCATTAGACGATTTTTTTGAACCAAATTCTGGAAGTCCTGGTAAATCTGGAAGGCTTGGAAGTGAAATATCAAAGTTGCCGCCTGCGAAAATTCGAAAACTTATAAATATCCCAATAATAGCCACTGAAAAAAATATCCATTTGGCGGGACTTTTTACATTTATGATTGTTTCTGGAGGGTCTATGTCATCAAAGATGTCTTTAACAACTTCATCATCGTCTTCATCAGTATCATCCCATTCTTCCTCACCGTCATCGTCTTCATATTCGGGACGTTCTTCTATATCGTCTTCATTCTCAATATAATATTTTGCTTTATCAAAAGCATCATTGATTTCTGCTGTCTTTTTCTGCGCCTCTTTTTTAATAACATCATGAGAATTTATATGCTTATCAGGATGCCAGGCAATTATAAGGTCTTTTTTAGCCTTGGTAATTTCCTCTAAACTAGCCCCTCTTGGTAATTCGAGGATGCCAAAATATTTATCGTATTCGTCTTTATACATAGATTAGTTTTCGAAATTCTTATTCATCCCTATCATTGATCGCATCTATCACCTCAATAAAGGTATCCATATAAGTATCAACGCCAAGAATTCGTTCTGCAAACTCCTCAGCTCTTTCTACGGGATATATAGCTGCAACTTCTAAACGTCTTGATATGTGATGCATAACAATAATGCGAGAATTCGTATATTCTTCTAGGCGAGGAGTACCGTCCTTATTTTGTCTTAATTCAAAATAGGCTTTTTTATGCTCTTCCATTCTAATTTTATGGGGAAGACTGCGGTTATAACTGTGCCATGCTTTATCTTTAGCCCTTTTTACACTGATTTCATTTCTTGAAAATACGATCTGAACACGCTTGATAAAGAGAGACCTAAGAATAAAATAGATAAAAACATAAAAGACACCTACCAAACCCCAATATATGTAGTGGTTCTGAATACCTCCCCCCGTTAGAAAGTCCCTATAAATGAAAAATAAAAATAAACCCCCAAATATAGAGATTGTGAAAATAAGGTTTCTTAGTTTTACTGTAGTTGGGTCTTCATAAGCATCATCAATCGTAATCGTTTCGCGTTTATATCTTGTGATTGTTCGTGGCCAGCCTTCAAATTTTGGCAACTGAGCTAAAATATCACCACACATCATATTTCCCCTGGAAGTATTTCTCGTAGAGAGGGTCGTCTTTATCGTGAAAAACAACCCTCTGCAGGATCATAGCTTTATGTCCGGACCATAAAACCAGCTCTCGCCTTAATTTATCATCCCTAGAAAATTTTTGTGCCGCTTCATCTATTGTTATAAGATCATGAAGATCATCACTATATGATGTTGAAAGTGATGCATCTTTATCTGAGCTTGCCTGCTTCTTAGTTCTTACCGGTGTTTTGCCCAAATATTTCTGAATATATTCTAGTGTAGTGAGATCGCTGTTACCGAAGAATTGCAGGACACCTGCATTCCCCATAAATGTTTCCCATCTCTGGCTGTATAAATTTTTGAGCTGTGTTAAATCCTGTAAAATGATCCAGAGTTTGACATGAAACGATGCAATTTGCCCTGCCGCATCTTCTATCTGTTTCATGTAACCAAGCGTTGCAAATTCGTCTAAACAAAAGACCGTGGAAAGACCTGTCGCTGTCTCGTCCTGACCAAGACGCTCCATTGTCTCTAAAGCTAAATTAATGAATAGTCTTAACCACCTGTTGCATATCCCCATGCGACCTGCAGGCAGGCAAAGATATATTGTGCAGCCCTTATCAGCTGTCTTTAACTCTTCCAGATCAAAATCACTGTCTGATAAAACACTTTTAATTGAGTTGTAGCCGATAAATTTTACGTGCCGATTTATCGTTGACATGATCGAGCCTCTTTCCCGATCACTTCTTTCTGTCATTGTACTTGAAGCGCCTAAAATGATAATCGCGACATCTGCTAAATACTCCTTGCCCTCTTCTTCTGCTCTTGCTTCTAAGTCTATGGCTGTTAATGACATCCATGTACAAAGACCCATGACGCCCTTATAAACCTTTTCTTTTACTTCTCCTGTATCGTAATCAATAACTTGATCTATAAATTCTTTGCCCATTGTTAGAAGTTCAAAAACTGAAACTAAATTCCTTTTGCCTTCATAATCAGGACTAATGGCAACATAGAGAACAACGGCTTCGATGTAATTTCTGCTAGAATCATCCCAATAGGGATCGGCCCTTGAGTCTGATCTCACAACAACAAGTGAGTCAGCGATCAGACCTGCATCTTCAATAAGATATTTATTATCTTCATGAAGCATAGAAAGTGGATTGTATTTTGCTCTATATGGTTTGCACCAATCCGCCGTTTTTTCAAAAGGGTCTAAGACATAGACCTTTTGACCAAGTCCGTTATGGCGTCTTCTGGCCGTGATACTTGCTAATTCCCCTTTTGGGTCAATCACAAGCATACTGCCCTTATAGTGGATTAAATTAGGCAGAACGCACGAAACGCCCTTCCCGCTGCGACTTCCCGCTACTGTACATAAATGTTTATCGTCTTTGAGACCTATGATTTTGGAGCCGATGGCGCCTAACATAATTTTAGACGGGTTCCATGACAGATCGCGATTGTCTATAATATTTTGCGGATCTGCCCAATACGCATTTGGTATTTTGTCCTTTTGCTTATCGATGCGTGACTTCACACCGCGTGGCATATCATCAATGATCAAAGTAATTTAATCTTATCATGATCGCTGCATTATTTGTAGAGTTCCTCTAATTTTGATCCCTTATACCCTCTCATATAAAAGCTTCACTTCATCAATTGCCTGACCCCAATATCTAAACCTTCTATTAAATATGCCTTAAAATCTTATCCGATCTCCCCTTCCTTTATGTTTTTATATTATGATTACAGAACCATAAGATATTAACAACATCCATATCACCAGAACAATTTTTTTTCCTCACTAGGCTGTCTCTAAGGCAGCTATTTTTTGAACATTATAGACAGCCCACCGAACAATAATCCTGCCTTACAGGGGTTATAGAGGGAACAGTTTTCGTTCCATCAGCCGCACAATTTTGGGCGGCAGTTCGGCATAGATTTTATCCTGGTATGTGTTTTTCAAATGCCTTTTTGTAATGCCGTTTTCATTGAACCATTGTGAACTTAGCTCCTTTTTGGTTTTCGAAAATAAATTGAAAACGTTTTCTTGAAAATCACTTTGTCCCTTTCACGGGGTGAGGACAAAGATGCTTTTCCGGCAAAAACGTCCTTTTACGAAAACCATTTAAAAAGGAGCTAAACCATGACAATCTTAACCGCATCATTTGTACAAAAAGACGATAAAAAAGACAGAACATACTGGAATCCAATTGGGACTGTCCTGTCTTCCAAAACTGAGGACGGGTGTGATGTTCACGATATCCCTCAATACAACACCCGTCTTATCCAGGAAGCTGATAAGCTTGCCGTCTATAATGTTCAAAAAAATGGCGCTCTTGTAAAACAATCATTCAGAGCCTTTGCTCATAAAAAAGGTCCTGGATTTTCCATCCCGACGATGAATATCGTCGCGTTGGTTCCTAAAACAAACTAATAAAACCCAAAGGGCGGAGCTTCGGCTCCGCCCTTTTCTTTTTTCTTTCATCATGGAGAATTTGATATGTTGGAATGGGACGATTATCCAGATAATAATTCACATTTTCTAATCAAGGATGGCACCGAGATTGCGTTTGTGATGTGCGATGATAAATGCCGTCACAAGCGCTATTATGTTCGCATACCTTTCTACTTGCCGAACATATTGAAAAGGCTCGAAGCAGATGGCTATGGCACCCTTGATGAAGCCAAATTGGCTGCAGAAACTTTAACTCAAAATATCGATTTGAAGAAGGATATAAGGGACTCTTCCCTTCTCCAAATGTTTAGGCAGATGTTTCATATAATCAACCATAAATAAGTCTTCTCTCCACACTCAAAACGGCTGCTGCTCTGGTAGCCGTTTTTTCTTTTCTAATTGTCATCTTGTAATCCTTTTTTTCATCAATTTGCTTTTCCTAGGTCGAACAATATTCCTGCCTTACAGGGGATATAAAAGGGTCGAGTTTTGACACTTTAGGCGGACATTCATGGACGCCAGTTCGGCCCGAATTTGCCTTAGCTTTACAGATAAAATGAGGAACCCGCATGCACGATAGCGTATGCGGGTGGCTCATTCCCGAACGACCCCATAATGCAACATGATGCAATTTCCCGGCATTCCTTGCTTAGCCGATTCATTATGTTAAATTATAAAGGAGAGTAAGGGCGCACTTATGAGGTTTCTTTGAAACCTCGTGCGCAAATGTCCTCTGCGAGTCCATTTGAGGCCCGTCCTGGCTTCGCAGGGACGGTCCCAATACGGGGGTATGTCTTTGGCTATTTACAGCCTTGATCACGATTTCGTTGGTAGATCAAAACAAAAGCAACCTTTTACCGCGGCAGCCCATATCAACTACATCACCCGCACCTCTGCCACAACTGAAATCCTAGCCGAGCATATGCCTTTAGACCGCCATCAAGCCAAACGATGGATGCATGATCAGGAGGTCAATGAGAGGTTCAAAAATGCCCGTATGATTGATAAAGTCTTGCTCGCTCTTCCAATTGAATTTACCCATGAACAAAACGTTGCAGTTGTACAAGATTTTGCCCGTGAAATGAGCAGTGGAAGATGCCCCTGGTATGCCGTAATTCACTCCAATGAAATGGATGCCAAGAATCCTCATGCGCATATGGTATTTCGTGACCGTGATATCGAAACCGGCAAGCGTTTCATGATGACAACAGATAAAAATAGCACCCTCAAATTTAGAGCTGTTTGGGAACATGTTTGTAATGCTCACCTGGCTGCAAACGGATTCAAACAGCGCATTAGTAGAGACACTTTAGAAGAGCAAGGTATAGACCGAATCCCGCAAAAACATGTCGGTCCTAAATCTCAACATGCTGCCAAAAGAGGATATAAGCTTAAATCAAAAGAACGTGATGATACGATTAAAATTGGCCAGAAAAAAGCTCGTAAAATCCCCTATCCCGAAATTGATCAGGGTCGAACCAGATGGGAATTTAATGAGCATATTATTGATCTTAATCTGGAGAGGATGAAACGTTCTCCAGATTACGCCACACAACAAAGAGCTGACTATGAAATATCCCGCAGAAACAAAATCAGAGAGCTTTTAAAAAATAAAGATGCCATCAAACGAGAATATAGAGAAAAAAGAGGCAAGCTCTGGGATGGTTACCAGAATAAATTTCAGCACGTTAAAAAAACGCATTACGAGGAAAGAGATGCACACTTGGATTACACCAAGCTTCGCTTCAAACCAGACTGGCGTGAGTTCTTTGATGCCAAAAGAAAAGCCTTTAGAGATTTTGATGATTATGAGAAAAACTTCTCTTCCCTTTTAGCCAAGGATGTCAAATATTACTGGGACCAGCTCGACACCACGCAAGATAAAACAAGAGGCCGGCTGTCTGAAATATTTAAACGCAACGCTTCTACAGAAGATAAGAAACAAGCTCTATCCGACCATTTTGACAAAGAAGAAAAAAAGATACTGAAAAACTATAATTCTCAAAAATATGGCATACGAAGAATTGCCAAAAGAAAATATTCCCCTGACTATGATGAAGCCAAAAATGATTGGCTGGAAAAAAAGGAACAGCTCAAAGGTGAGTTTAAGGAAAAATGGGACGAGTATTTTAAAGAGAGCAAATCACTACGCCGCGATATAGAAGCAGAGCGCAGAAATCTTGAAGGGTTTTTGGAGGACTATCAAAAACAGACGAGTGCTACCGGAACAGGCCCGTCACAAGAACAAGACCCCTCCCCTTCTCAATCTGAAGCAGACAGAAAACGAGAAGAAATTCTTAAAAGAATGCGTGATCTTGATAAAGATAAAGGCGGAGGAGATCGTGGAGGGCCGGATCA
>Ga0209633_10006147_pt1 | contig 10322 bp, 7 predicted proteins | sample Cruoilmetagenom1_FD_187290 | JGI IMG/M metagenome (GOLD analysis project Ga0209633, IMG submission 187290) | Oil polluted marine microbial communities from Coal Oil Point, Santa Barbara, California, USA - Sample 1 (SPAdes) (version 2) | ecosystem: Environmental > Aquatic > Marine > Oil seeps ... | reverse complement strand
GATCGGTGGTTCTTCCATGTTATTTGCCGGCAGGTAGGCCAGCAGGCTCTTGATCTGGTTGATGGCGTCTTCGTCGCTTTCGCAGGCAAACTGGGCCACACCGCTTTTTTCATTGTGGGCCATGGCGCCGCCCAAATCTTCGAAATTGATCACCTCGCCGGTGACCGACTTGATCACCTCGGGGCCGGTGATAAACATGTAGCTGGTATTTTTGACCATGAAGATAAAATCGGTCATGGCCGGTGAATAGACCGCCCCGCCGGCCGTGGGGCCCATGATGGCCGAAATCTGGGGGATCACGCCCGAGGCCACCGAATTGCGGTAAAAGATCTGGCCGTAGCCGGACAGGGCGTCCACACCCTCCTGGATACGGGCACCACCCGAATCGTTGATGCCGACGAAGGGGACGCCGGCTTTTACGGCCATGTCCATGACCTTGCACATCTTTTTGGCATGCATCTCACCGAGGCTTCCCGCCCGGGAGGTAAAATCCTGGGCAAAGGCAAACACCGGCCGGCCGTTCACGAGGCCGTGTCCGGTAATGATGCCGTCGGAGGGAATCTCGACATCCGCCATGCCAAAATTCACGCACCGGTGCTGGACGAACATGTCGGTCTCCCGAAAGGTGCCCTTGTCGAACAGCTTCCCCAACCGTTCGCGGGCGGTCAGCTTGCCTTTTTCCTTGTGCTTGGCGACCAGCTTTTCCCCGCCCATCCCAAGAATGCGCGTTTCGCGTGCCTTGAGGTCCTTGATTTTTTCCTCCACGATACCCATATCACATTCCTTTCACCTGAAGTGCAGAACTTTTTTGAATAGCCGCCAAGTGCCGATGAAAGCAATCCGCCAGCAATCCGCAAATTAAATATGACTAAAATAATTTATTGTTGAGAAACGTTTTTAAGATAGAATTGATGTATACAACGAAGCACCAACCCTTATTGACTTAACGGTCGTTGTCAAGCAAAAAAAGAAGGGTTTCCGCACCCACGGTGGGAGATAGTTCTCCCCGCTCTACAGATGCTTGTATATCCCGCAATCGGGCCTTGACCCGATGGTTGTTGAAGAACCGCTCCCTGAGCCCATCCTCGATGCGGGACCACATCCAGGCCAAGGCCTGGGACCGCCGTTTCTCATCCAATTCACCGGTGGCCGACAACCGCTTGCGGTGATCCTGAACCGTCTCCCATAGTGCGTCCACACCGGTCATGGTCAAGGCGCTGCAGGTCATCACCGGCGGCAACCAGGTGGGGGTTACCGGGTTGAGCAGATGCAAGGCCATCTCATAGGATCGTCGGGCTTTTTCCGCCTTTTCCACATTGTCGCCGTCGGCCTTGTTGATAGCCACCGTGTCGGCTAACTCCAGCACGCCCTTCTTGATGCCCTGAAGTTCGTCTCCGGCGCCGGCCAGCATGAGGACCAGGAAGAAGTCCACCATGGAGGCCACCGTGGTTTCCGATTGCCCCACCCCTACCGTTTCCACGATCACCACATCAAACCCGGCGGCTTCGCACACCAGCAGTGTCTCCCGGGTCATTCGGGCAACGCCGCCCAAGGTGCCGCCTGAAGGCGACGGGCGGATAAAAGCACCCGGCGCAACGGAGAGCCGTTCCATGCGGGTTTTATCCGCCATGATGCTGCCGCCGCTGCGGGTGCTGGAAGGGTCTACGGTCAGCACCGCCACCTGGTGACCCTTTTCCACCAGCATGATGCCGAAGCTTTCGATGAAGGTGCTCTTGCCGACTCCGGGAACACCGGTGATGCCCAGGCGGACGGCCTTTCCCGTTTCCGGGAGAAGCCGGTCTACCACGGCGCGCCCCAGTTGCCGATGCGTCGGGTGCGCGCTTTCGATCAGGGTGATGGTCTTGGCCAGGATGCGGCGGTTACCGGAACGGACGCCGTCGATATAGAATTCGGGATCTCTTTCTCCCATTGAAAACAGTGGCTCCCATGGTCGCTGACAAACTTGTGATTAGGCACACTTCCCTCCCCCCCAACCCAGCCTGCAAAAAGTAGGGGCAGGGGGGGTAAAGCATTATGAGGATTTCCGGTTGTCCAAGGCGTTGAGCACCTTGTTGGCCGAATCGGTGATGGATGTTCCCGGGCCGAAGACACCCACGGCACCGGCCTGGTATAAAAAGTCGTAATCGCCAGGCGGAATGACGCCACCGACAATCACCATGATCTCTTCACTGCCGGCCTCCTTCAGCGCCTTGATAAGTTGGGGTACCAGGGCTTTGTGCCCGGCGGCCAGGCTGGAGGCGCCCACCAGGTGGACATCGTTTTCCACGGCCATTTTGGCAGCTTCCTCAGGCGTCTGGAACATGGGGCTGATATCCACATCAAAGCCCAGATCGGCAAAGGCGGTGGCCACTACCTTGATGCCCCGGTCGTGGCCGTCCTGGCCCATCTTGGTGAGCAGAATGCGGGGGCGCCGACCATCTTTTTCCATGAAATCGGAAGTGCGTTTTCGAACGGCGTCGATGACGCCGCTATCCGAATATTCGGAAGCATAAACCCCGGAGATGCACTGAGTGGTGGCCACGAACCGGCCGAACACCTTTTCCATGGCGTCGGACACTTCGCCCGCGGTGGCTCGGGCGCGGATGGCTTCGATACCGGCGGCCAGCAGGTTGCCGCTGTTTTCGGCGGCCTGGGTGACGCCGTTGAGGGCGCTTCGCACGGCCGCATCGTCACGTTCGGCCTTAAGTTTGTTGATCCTTCGGATCTGGTCGTTGCGTACCTCGTCCGAGATTTCCAGGACGTCCATGGGGGTATCATCGTCGATCTTGTATTTGTTAACCCCCACGATGACATCCAGCCCCTGGTCGATGCGAGCCTGTTTGCGAGCCGCCGATTCTTCGACGCGCAGCTTGGGCATGCCGGTTTCGATGGCTTTGGCCATGCCGCCCAGTCCCTCCACCTCGTCGATGATCTTGCGGGCTTCCTTGATGATGCCGTCGGTGAGGGACTCAATGTAGTAAGAGCCGCCCAGCGGATCGACGGTGTGGCATACCTGGGACTCTTCCTGGAGTATGATCTGCGTGTTGCGGGCGATGCGGGCGGAAAAGTCCGTAGGCAATCCCACGGCTTCGTCGAAGGAGTTGGTGTGAAGACTCTGGGTGCCGCCCAGCACCGCGGCCAGGCCTTCCAGGGTGGTGCGGATAACATTGTTATAGGGGTCCTGCTCGGTGAGGCTCCAGCCCGATGTCTGAACATGGGTCCGCAGCATGGAAGACTTGGGATTCTTCGGGTTGAAGGGTTTAATCAGGTCGTACCACAGGTAGCGGGCCGCCCGCAGCATGGCGATCTCCATGAAAAAGTTCATGCCCACGCCAAAGAAAAAGCTGAGTCGCGGGGCGAAGGTGTCGATGTCCAGCCCGGCGGCGATGGCCGCCCGGACATACTCCAACCCGTCCGCCAGGGTGAAAGCCGTCTGCAGCACGCTGTTGGCCCCGGCTTCCATCATGTGGTAACCGCTGATGCTGACCGTGTTGTACTTGGGCATGTTCTGGGAACAGTAGGCGATAATGTCCGAAACGATGCGCATGGAAGGCGTGGGCGGATAGATGTAGGTGTTACGGGTCAGGTATTCTTTAAGGATGTCGTTCTGGATGGTACCGGAAAGCTTCTCCTTTTTGACACCCTGCTCTTCGGCAGCCACGATGTAACCGGCCAAGATGGGCAGCACCGCGCCGTTCATGGTCATGGAAACACTCATCTTGTCCAGGGGGATCTGGTCGAAAAGCACTTTCATGTCTTCAATCGAGTCGATGGCCACGCCGGCCTTGCCCACATCGCCCATCACCCGGGGGTGGTCCGAATCGTAACCACGATGGGTGGCCAGGTCGAAGGCCACGGACAGCCCCTTCTGGCCGGCGGCCAGATTGCGGCGGTAAAAGGCGTTGGATTCCTTGGCCGTGGAAAACCCGGCGTACTGTCGGATGGTCCAGGGGCGCCCGGTATACATGGTGGCCATGGGGCCGCGGACATAGGGAGGAAAACCGGGCAACGTATTAACGTGAGGCATACCCGAAAGGTCTTCCGCTGTGTACAGGGGGTTGACCCGTATCCCTTCAGGGGTCTCCCACACTAAATTCTCCAGGGGTTTTCCCCTGAGCTGTTTGGTGGCCAAATCTTTCCATTTCTGCAAATCGGGATGTTCTGACATGGTGTACTCCTTTGTTTAAAACGGTTGATCGATTTCAAGTGGCGCCACCGGCCCCCCCGGTAGACGCCATGTTAACAAGATCTTTACGTCGACATTGCGGCCAATCCGTTCCCATCTCAGGTACTCGGTTCTCCGGGATTGGAAATGGCACGCCAGATCATTTCAAAAAGCATATTGGCCTGATCGCTTAAGCAACCCTGTTGGCCCCGTGAAATCCACATGGTGAAGGCCCGCTGGACGGTTCCCAACATGAAATCCAGCAATACACCGGCCCGGACGTCAGGATTGAGGATCCCCTCCTCCTGGCCGTTGCGCATGACCTCCAGGTACATGTGGATCATCTTTTTCTGCTTGAAGGTTTCATCATTCATCCAGGTGTTCATGGGCAGAGTCATAAAGATGATCCTGGCCAATCCCGGGTTGCTTTCGTAGTGGTCCAGCTGGAGCCAGAGCACCTTGCGCATCTTTTCCTTCAGGTCCTCGATGCCCTGGAGGTGGTCGTAAATTCGATCGGTCAGCTTACCCAGCCAGACATCCACAAAGGCAAAGACCAGACGCTCTTTGGATCCATAGTGCTTATAAATGGTGGAAAAGCTTACACCCGCCCGATCGGCCACGTCGCGGATATTGGCCTTGTGAAAGTCGGAATGGGAAAAAATGCTCAGGACAGCCAGTTCCAGCCGCTGGTACACTTCGGGCTTGAGGGGTGTGAGCATGGTTAGGGTAGTTCCGATTTCAGTAGCCTGCTGGAGGACCGCTGCATTAAATTATCCCGTAATTATAATGAATTTATACATTTTTAGATATTCTTATAATTGCAAATAAGAACTATGAATAATGATGTTTCAAGTAAAAAAAGATTATAATTATCTGTAATTTATTAATAATTTTGTTATATGGGTGTTGAAATTATTTTGATGTGTAACAATGTTATTTCCGCCATAGTTAGAACGCTCGCCAATCCTCTGTCAAGAAAAATACAATGAATTTAAATTATTTGATGAAACCGTCAAGGCTTGAACCCGAACCGGAAGATGGGTATAGTGCCGCAATCGAAAAAATCGAATCAAGGGATCCAGTGTCGCCGACTTCAGAATCTTTTCCTGAATCCCGGAGAGGAAATGGCCACGCCGGCCGTAAAAGATGTACACACTCGATGATTACCATTACCATCTGCCGGAAGCGCTCATCGCCCAAGCCCCGGCACCGAACCGGGATGGGTCCCGGCTGCTTCACCTGGGCAGGAATGTCGGCACCGTGCAGCACCGCCATTTCCCTGATATTGCCGATCTTCTGCATCCTTCGGATGTTCTGGTGGTCAACGACACCCGGGTCATTCCCGGCCGTCTGCATGGCCGCAAGGAGACCGGCGGCAAAGCCGAACTGTTGATCCTCGACTATGGTGAAACGGATGTGCGTGGCCGTGATGACGACAAAAGGGTGTACCACTGCCTGATCAAGGCATCCAAACAGGCTGCTGTCGGCACACGAATCCTTTTCGACGCGGGACTCGTCGCAGAGGTGCAGAATTTCTCCGACGGCATCTATACGATTGCATTTTCGGCCCCGGAACCCTTTGACGGGCTGCTCCACCGTATCGGGCGGATGCCCTTGCCGCCCTACATCAAGAGGAATGCAACGCAGCCGGATGCAGTCGACCGCGTGCGTTATCAGACGGTTTATGCACGCGAACAAGGCGCCATTGCCGCGCCCACAGCCGGCCTGCATTTTACCGACGAGATCCTGGATCGCATTGGAGAACGGGGTGTGACGGTGGCCGCCGTCACCCTGCACGTGGGATATGGCACCTTCGTGCCGGTTCGGGTGGACGACATCCGTGAGCACCGCATGCACGAAGAGTGGTTTTCCATTTCAGAAGGCACGGCTCGGATCATCAACCAGGCCAAAAGCGAAGGCCGCCGGGTGGTGGCCGTGGGGACGACCAGTGTGCGCACCTTGGAGTATGCTACCCGGTCAGACGGTGTCATCAATCCGGGAAGCGGCCGTTGCGATCTGTTCATCTACCCCGGCTACACCTTCAAGACCGTGAACGCCATGATCACCAACTTTCACCTTCCCCGTTCCACCCTGCTCATGCTGGTATCGGCCTTTGCCGGCCGGGAAACCATTTTGCGTGCCTATGCTGCGGCAGTGGCAAAACAGTATCGGTTTTTCAGTTATGGGGATGCGATGTTGATTGAATAAAACGATAACCATCCTTCGAGTAACGCTTCGTACTTAATGCTATGGGAATTTTTAAACTTCAAAATAGATGTAAGGTTACATCGGCCCGTGCCGGCATCCTAAACACGATGCACGGAATAGTCGAAACCCCCGTTTTCATGCCCGTGGGGACCATGGCCACGGTCAAGGCCTTGAGCCCGGAGGAATTGAAGGCCGCCGGTGCCCGGATTATTCTGGGCAATGCCTATCACCTTTACCTGCGGCCCGGATGCAACGTCATCGGCCGCTTTGCCGGTCTGCACCGATTCATGCATTGGGATCGGCCCATCCTTACCGACAGCGGCGGGTTCCAGGTGTTTTCACTGGCCAAGCTGCGTAAACTTACCGAAACGGGATACGCCTTTCAGTCTCACATCGATGGCAGTCGGCATATGCTTTCGCCGGAAAAATCCATCGAGGTCCAGATCTGCCTCAATTCGGACATCATCATGTGCCTGGATCAATGCCTCGAACATCCGGCCAACCGTGCGCAAGCCACGGCCGCCCTGGAATTGACCACCCGTTGGGCCGGGCGGTGCAAGACCTTCTGGCGGGAAAAAACCGACCGGCAGAACAGTCTGTTCGGCATCGTCCAGGGAGGCATGTTTACCGACCTGCGGAAACGATCCGCCGAAGCGATCGCGGCGATCGGTTTTCCCGGGTACGCCATCGGCGGCCTGAGTGTGGGTGAACCCAAGGAATTGATGATGGAGATGGCGGCCCACACCCTGCCTTTGCTGCCCGAAGATCGGCCCCGGTACATCATGGGGGTGGGAACCCCTGAGGACCTGGTGGAATTGGTGGACTTGGGGGCCGATATGTTCGACTGCGTCATGCCCACGCGCAATGCCCGCAACGGGCAGATGTTTACCGAGCAAGGCACCATCAACATCTGCAATGCCCGCTTTCGTGAAGACGAGGGGCCAGTGGATCCCTCCTGCGACTGCTACACCTGTCGAAATTACAGCCTGGCCTACCTGCGTCACCTGTATACGGCGCGTGAAATCCTGGCCTACCGGCTCAACAGCATCCACAATATTCATTACTATGTGAATCTGGTCAAATCCATGCGCGAAGCCATTTTGGCAGGAACGTTTGACCGTTTCAAAAAGACGTTCTATAGTAAGCGTCAACGGTGATGTTTAGATTACCGGTCTGAAATAAAAATGAATCCTTTCATCGTAAAAAAAAGGGGATAAGCCATGAAAGAAAAAGTCGAAGCCGCCATGCAAAAGATCCGGCCCATGCTCCAGGCGGACGGGGGTGACGTGGAACTGATCAGCGTGGAAAACGGCATCGTCAAGGTTCGGCTCCAGGGCGCCTGTGCCGGTTGTGCCATGTCTCAGATGACGCTGAAAAACGGGATCGAGCGGATGCTGAAGCAACAGATTCCGGAAATCAAGTCGGTCGAATCGGCCTGACCGTCCCCGAAACGCCAGCGGTTACCAACAATTGGGTAAATGGTATCCACGTACACCTGCCGCAGCGGCCGGCCATTGTGCCGCCAGCCTTCCTGATGCGTCCATGCCATCCGTTTTTCCTTCGTTTTCCTCATTGACGCGACGGCCTGGCATTTTTTAGGTTGTTCGACTGTCATTAACGTAAGGGGTATTTATTCATCCAGCCCATTTTTCACCGACCCACGCCGATTCACAGGAGGGGCGGATGTTGAACCTGTCCGGTCGATTTGCGGATCTTCGTATCCGCTACAAGTTGCTGATCAGCTACTCCGCGGTATTCGTTCTTTCGCTGATGATCGGCAGCGGCATTATCTTTTATTTCGTTAAGGCCGCCATCGAAACCAACATCGAAAGCGAGCTGAAAAATACCACCCAGACCATTTTAAATATGGTCCGGACCTCAGCCGGGGTCTCCATCAAAAACCACCTGCGCGCCGTAGCCGAAAAAAACAGGGAGATTGTCCACCATTTTTACAGCCGGGCATTGTCCGGAACCATGAGCATGGAAGAAGCCAAGCAACGGTCCCGGGAGGTCATGTTGAGTCAGACGATCGGGAAGACCGGATATATTTACGCGGTCGACAGCCAAGGGATCATCCTGATCCATCCGGCAAGCGCTTTGATCAATGTGGATCTTTCCGAATACACCTTCATTGCCGATCAAATGGCCCGTAAGGAGGGGTATCTGGAGTACAACTGGAAGAACCCGGACGAGACCCATTTGCGACCCAAAGCCCTTTATATGACCTACTTCGAGCCCTGGGACTGGATCATCTCGGTTTCCTCCTATCGCAATGAGTTCAACGAATTGGTCAACGTGGACGATTTTCGGGACAGCATCCTCTCCCTGGTGTTCGGCCAAACGGGGTATTCTTATGTCGTCGATGTTGAGGGCAATCTGATTGTACATCCCTTGCTTACTGGAAATTATTTCGAGGCCACCGATGATCGGGGGCGTCAATTTATTCGGGAAATCTGCAAACGCAAAAGTGGAAAAATTATCCACTCCTGGGAGCCGTCCGGTGCGTCCCCGATCCGTCAAAAACTGGTTATTTTCAACTATATCCCCGAATATGAGTGGATTGTGGCGTCATCCAGCTACCTGGACGAGTTTTACGCACCGCTTCGAACCATCGGGCATTTGATTTTGGCAACGGCGCTGATTTCATTCATTTTATTTCTGCCGATCACCTTCCGGATCAGCGCCTCCATTACCAATCCCCTACTCGAGTTGATGGGACGGTTTGCAGCCGGCGCCAAGGGAGACATCTCGGTACGCATGCAGCGGCAAAGCCGTGACGAGGTGGGGACGCTGGCCACCTATTTCAATACTTTTATGGAACGGTTGGAGACCTATAGCGAAAGTTTAAAGACGGAGATAGCCGACCGAAAAAAGGCCGAAGCGGCCATCCGAAATAGTGAAGCCAAATACCGGGAGTTGGTGGAAAATGCCAACAGCATCATCTTGCGCATGACGCCCCAGGGGAAAATTACCTTTTTCAATGAATTTGCTCAGCGGTTTTTTGGCTACACTGAGTCGGAAATCCTGGGGAAGGGGGTCACCGGCACCATCGTTCCCGAAGAGACACCCGATGGTATCCGGATGATGATCCGGCCGTCCAGCCACCGCGGAGGGCATGCGTATGCCAATCGGCTGCGCGATGGCAGGCGGGTGTGGATTGCCTGGACCAGCCGGGCCACCCGTGATCAAACCGGTTCCATCAAGGAATATCTGTGCATCGGCACCGATATTACCGAATCCCGGAAAATGGAAAACATAATGGTCCAGACCGAAAAGATGATGAGCGTCGGGGGGTTGGCCGCCGGCATGGCCCACGAAATCAATAATCCACTGGGGGGCATGCTGCAAAGTCTGCAAAACGTGATTCGGCGAATGAGTCCGGGATTGTCGGCCAACGAAGCGGAAGCGAAGGCGTGCGGCACCCGTTTGGAAACCATCCGTTGTTATATGGAAAGAAGAGAAATTTTCCGTTTCCTGGAAAATATCCGGGTTGCCGGCGAGCGGGCATCGCGCATCGTCGAAAATATGCTCAGCTTCAGTCGGCGCAGTGAATCACAAAAAGCGCCGGTAGCCCTGGCCGAATTGTTGGACCAAGCCGTCGAGCTGGCTGCCCACGATTATGATTTGAAAAAAAAATTCGATTTCCGCCATATCCGCATCATTCGGCGCTATGAACCGACCCTGGCGCCGGTATCTTGTTCCGCCACCGAAATCGAGCAGGTGATACTCAACCTGCTGCGCAACGCGGCCCAGGCAATGGGCGAAAACGGGCAGCGGACCGATCCGCCCTGCATTACCCTACACCTTCGCCGGGAAAACGAATCGGCCGTCATCAAAATCGCAGACAACGGCCCAGGAATGGATGAACAGCGGCGAAAACGAATCTTCGAACCTTTTTTCACCACCAAGGAGGTGGGCGTGGGCACGGGACTGGGGCTCTCGGTCTCCT
>Ga0209633_10006146_pt1 | contig 10322 bp, 9 predicted proteins | sample Cruoilmetagenom1_FD_187290 | JGI IMG/M metagenome (GOLD analysis project Ga0209633, IMG submission 187290) | Oil polluted marine microbial communities from Coal Oil Point, Santa Barbara, California, USA - Sample 1 (SPAdes) (version 2) | ecosystem: Environmental > Aquatic > Marine > Oil seeps ... | reverse complement strand
GAAAGGCTGTAAATCAGCTGTACCTCAGAGGTTTCAGGATGCATCAAGCTCCCGGGCCTTAACAAAGAGCCAGTCGGAAAGACGGTTGAGAAATTTCTGAGCATCAGAGAGATGACTCAATTTTTTTCCCCTTATCAGCCGGACTAAATGGCGCTCGGACCGGCGGCAGACGGCCCGGGCCACATCCGCTCTTGCTCCTCTCTCACTTCCGCCGTAAGTGATAAATAAAGGGGGCATTTCTACCTTTTCCATCAGCTTCTTCTGTCGGGTTTCGAGTTTTTCCAGGTCTGATATACCAACCCTGTTAATTTTACTGAAAGCAGAATGGGAGGGATGAACTGCAATCATTCCGCCAATCCGGAGCAGGCAGTTTTCTATCCAGTTAATATCATCTTTATCAGGAGTCTCCTCCATTGATGCTTTGAGCAGTCCCAGAGCCGAGTGCAGTTCATCCACATCACCGAGAACTTCAAAGGGCAGGCTATCCTTTGGAAGAGCGAGTCCGTCTGCCAGACTGGTTTTACCTGAATCACCTTTACGAGTTGTTATTTTTTTAAATTCTATCATACAACTCGTATTATAGCCAAAATCTATGATTCTTTATCAGCTTTATTTCCCATGATGCTATGAATTGCTTATTATTAAGAGCATACAGAGGATTCAATGAATAACGATAAACGAAAAGATGATGATAATAACGACTGGCGTGAGTTGTTGAAGAAAGTAAAAAATAAAGGTGAGGGAAGCGGAAAAAACCCTTTAAAAGGCGGCAAATTCCGTTTTTCCATGTGGTATCTTCTTTTAGCCATTCTGCTGCTCAGTATTCTGAATATGTTCATGTTCAAGGGAAACGATCAGTCCATTCCCTATAGTGACTTCAAGGAACTGATTGTTGAAGGCAGTATTAAAGAGGTTCACTACTCGGGAACATCTTTGATAGGGTATTCATTTGTACAGACGGAGCTGACAGGTTCCGATACCACTTCTCTTCTTCAGAGTTTTTTCGGTTCGAATAACACCAATTTAAGCTCCTGGAAAACCGAGCAGATTAAAAACGATCTGACACTTCTTCCTCTGATGGATGAAAAAGGCATCGTTTACAAAGCCATCCCTGAGTCCAATAACTATCTGCTGGATTTATTATTCCGCATGGTGATTCCCATCGTTCTGATGCTGGTTATATGGCGGTACATCCTCAAACGCATGGGTGGTTTAGGCGGATCCAATGTAATGAGTTTCGGGCAGAATAATGCAAAAATTGTTGCCGAGAATGATTTACAAACCCGTTTCAAGGATGTCGCCGGATGTGATGAAGCCAAGGACGAACTTGTTGAAATTGTTGATTTTCTAAAAACCCCGACAAAATATACCAATATCGGTGGAAAAATCCCCAAAGGGGCCCTGCTTGTCGGCCCGCCGGGAACTGGTAAAACCCTGTTGGCCCGGGCCGTTGCCGGTGAAGCTGAGGTAACGTTCTTTCGAATGTCCGGAGCAGATTTTGTCGAGATGTTTGTAGGTGTCGGTGCTGCCAGAGTACGGGATCTATTTAAACAGGCTCGGGAAAAGGCTCCCTGTATTGTTTTCATCGATGAGCTGGATGCCATTGGAAAAAGCCGGGCGGGAACCCTCTCAACTAATGATGAACGGGAACAGACTTTGAATCAGCTTCTGGTAGAAATGGATGGATTTGATTCTACCGGGGGAGTTATTATTCTGGCCGCCACCAACCGCCCTGAAGTTCTGGATCCCGCATTGCTGCGCCCCGGCCGCTTCGACCGTCAGGTGGTTGTGGATAAGCCGGATCAGATCGGCCGGGAGGCCATACTGCGTATTCATTCAGCCGATGTGAAGTTGGAAGATGAATTGGATCTTTTAGAAATAGCAAAGGCTACTGCAGGACTGGCCGGTGCAGATCTTGCAAATATTGTTAATGAAGCTGCCCTGCTGGCGGTACGCATGGGACGGGATAAAGTTTCCAGAGACGACTTTTTTGAGGCGATAGAGAAAGCTGCTATCGGATTGCAGAAGAAGAATAAACTACTCAATCCCCATGAACGGGAAGTTACCGCATATCATGAAACGGGTCATGCACTGGTTAATGTCTTTACACCGGATCAGCATCTTGTTAAAAAAATCACTATCATCCCCCGGGGCTACGGTGTAATGGGTTATATGCTGCCTGTTCCCGAAGAAGAACGCTCCTTTCAAACCCGTGAAGAACTCCTGGGTCGGATTGATGTGGCATTGGGCGGCCGGGCAGCAGAAGAAATTATTTATGGAACCGTATCAACCGGGGCGGGAAATGATATCATGCAGGCTACGGATATTGCCCGTTCCATGATTACCCGATTGGGGATGAGTGAACGTTTCCCCAATGTTTCCCTGGACCGCCGGGGCGGGGGATATCTGAGCGGAGAGTCTCCGTACAATCAGGGCCGGGATTACTCAGAAGATACCCAGCACTACATTGATGAAGAAATCTCAAAAATCATGTCTGATCGTTACAAACAGGTACTCACTCTATTGAAAAAGCACTCCGGACTTCTTGAAGCTATTACAGTCAGACTTCTTGATAAGGAAACGATAGAGCGGGAAGAGTTGATGGATCTCATCGATTCAGACGAGCTGGGGAAATCTGATTTCTCCGCTAGAAAGGGCGCCGATCTTAAACCCTCGGAGAGGGCCAAAGTTTCAGGAGATGCCCGGAATGAGGCAATCAAAGTCCGGATGGCTGAGCGCCGGGCTGCTGAAGAGGAAACCGCCCGCAAAGCTGCTGAGGAGAAGGCAGCCAGAGATGCTGCTGAAGCTGAAGAATCCGGAAGCAGTCCTCCCGGGGATTCAAAGAGCGACACAAAAGATAGTTAAGTCCGATTTTAATCAGAACGGCTCCGATTCCGGAGCTGTTTTACTTGTGAGGTACTTCAATAGACTTTATTATGCTGGCTGGAGGCTGCATCGTGACATTCAGCTGGCATTTCCTCATCGACATGGGCATCATCGGCGGAGCTCTTATGTTCGCCACATTACTTCGTTCTAAAATCAGGTTTTTTCAACGTTTTTTGATTCCCAACGCATTAACTGCAGGGTTTATTCTTTTTCCTCTGTACAACTGGGTGTTTCCTTTCATGGGAATGGACACCATGAGTCTCAAGAATATTGTTTTTCATTTTCTGAACCTCTCCTTTATATCCATGACCCTCCGGGTGAGTAATGAAAAACGTAAATCAAGCCGGGATGTTTTCGCAACCAGTACCATGGTTCTTACCCAGTATGCCCTCCAATGTTTTCTGGGAACCGTTATTACACTGGTACTCATCAAGACGATTCTACCGGGATTGTTCCCGGGTTTCGGACTCTTTGCCACTCTGGGTTTTTCTCTGGGGCCGGGGCAGGCTTTTGCCATCGGTACCGGTTGGGAAGAGATGGGATTTGAGGGGATGGGAAGTGTGGGACTCACCTTCGGAGCCCTCGGGTTTATCTGGGCCAGTTTCGGCGGTATCTTTCTGGTTAATTACGGAATGCGAAAGGGTTGGGTTTCCAACGAAGAGAAAGAGCGTATCAAATCAAAGAGTCTGAGACAGGGCGTTCTGCACCGTGGTGAATCCTCGGAAATATCGGAAGTTTCCAATATTACAAACCCCGAGGCTATAGATCCTTTCGCCTTCACATCCGGTCTGGTACTGTTTACATACCTCCTTTCCTATCTGGGACTTACCGGCCTTTCATGGCTTTTGGCTTTTTTGGGTAACACAGGCGTTCAGCTGGCCACCAACCTCTGGGGAATTATGTTTATTTTCTGCGGTATTACAGCCATGGGTGTAAAAGCAATGCTTAAAGGTATGAGACTCACTTTTATAATTGATAATGAGCGCCTTACCCGTATCAGCGGGTTCAGTGTGGACTTCATGGTTGCCGCAGCTATCGCTGCCATCAGTGCGGCGGTTGTAGCACAATACTGGGTACCTATTGCTCTTGTAGCCGGTTTAACCGGATTGGCGACAACATTCAGCCATATCTGGCTCTCCAGCCGGGTGTTTCAGGAACATGTGTTCTATCGGGCCGTTTTAATCTATGGAGCGGCAACCGGTACCCTGCCCACAGGACTGGCCCTGCTCCGGATTATCGATCCCCAGTTCGAAACTCCGGCCAGCCGGGATTTCATGTTTTCCGCGGGGCTGACATTTATTTTTGCCATTCCGATTATTCTTACAGCGAACATGCCGGCAGTGGGAGCTTTAAACGGTACGCTGAAACCTACCTACCAGGTTCTGGGATTGTATTTCCTCTACCTGCTGCTCTGCTTCGCCGCTTATCTGATCCTTTCGGGGCGTAAGAGATTTGAGAATCCTTCCTCCATCTGGCTTAAAAACGCGGGCTGATAATAAATGTTAGACTGTTTTCCTGTTAGTAGTGATAAAGTCCGTAATCCACTTAATCCATGCATCTACCCCGTCGCCGGTGGTGCATGAGGTTTCTATAAGCGGAAGTTTGGGATTGAGGTTCTCGATATCCCTGTAGAACACCTTCCGGTTGAAGGGAACGTAGGGCAGAAGGTCAATTTTATTCAGAATCAGGCACTTCGCCTCCCGGAAAAGCAACGGGTATTTCTGCGGTTTGTCATCTCCCTCGGGTACGCTTGAGATGGCAATTTTGGCATGTTCTCCCAGATCGAATTCTGAAGGGCAAACCAGATTGCCGACATTCTCGATAATAATGCAGTCCAGATTGTCCAGTGGCAGTTCATCAAGAGCTTTTAATATAATAGTGGAATTCAGGTGACAGGCTCCCCGGGTATTCACTGCGGTTATCGGCAGCCCGAAACTTTCCAGACGCCGGGCATCCCGGGTGGTATTCACATCTCCTTCAATAATCCCCAGACTGAAAATCTTTCCCAACTTCCCGAGAGTCTTTTCGAGGAGGGATGTCTTCCCCGATCCCGGTGAACTGATGATGTTAATCATTACCAGATTGTACTCAGCAAGAATTTTCCGGACTTCATCCGCCCGGGAATTGTTGGAATCCATGATATTCTGATTCAGTTCTATAATCATTTAATCAGTTTCTCCTTTGATTGATTTAATTATCAGTTTATTCCCTTCCTTCACCTCAGTATTAATAGACCCGCAGTCGGGACAGATATAGCACAGATCTTCGGGGTAGAAATTACAGCCGCAGTCACTGCAGCTCACCGCCTGAGGGATAATTGCCAGATTGAGCCTGCAGTTTCTTATTGCCGGCGGGCTGCCTTTTTCTGTTTTCAGGGCGTCGAAGGCCATCTTTAGAGATTCAGGTACAATCTGTCTCAGCTCTCCCGCTTCGACGGTGATAAGCTCAATATTTACCAGTCTGTTATCCTCCACCGCCTGTGTAAGAATCTCCACAATATTCTGGGCTATGCTGAATTCATGCATGACTTTCTTCCATGTTTTTCAGCAAATCCTGGGGAGCTGCATACCTGAGAGTCTGTGGAGTATATGAGAGCCTCCGGCTCTGGTTCTCAGTATTGTTCTATCAGGATTATCTTTTGTAATACGGCCGATAACGGCAGCTTCTTTTCCCATGGGATGTTTTCTCAATTGTCCGAGAGCTGATTCCGTATCCTCTTTCGGGATGATGAAGATAGCTTTTCCCTCATTTGCCATAAAAAGGGGATCGTATCCGAATATTCCGGATATTCCGGAAACCTCCTCTTTCATCGGAATGGCGTCCTCTTTGATTTCAATTCCCCGTCCGGAGAGTTCGTTCAGTTCGCATAAAACGGTGGCAATACCCCCCCGGGTGGCATCCCTCATAAAGGCTACTGATGGGCAGGATTCAATGAGCTCCCGAATTAAGCTGTTCAGGGGGGCACAGTCGCTTATGATTTCTGATGAAACCGGAATATCTTTTCTGCTGCAGAGCAGGGCCGTTTCATGATCCCCGATTGTGCCGTTAACCAGTATCGAGTCTCCGGGCTTTACCCGGGAGGCTGTACTGATACCGGCAAGTTCTTCTTTAAGAAATCCCACCCCGGAAGTGTTGATGAAAATACCATCACAGCTGCCTTTCTCAACTACCTTTGTATCCCCGGTAACAATTTGAACCCCCGCTGAACGGGCTGTCTCACCTGCGGACTTTGTAATTTTTTTCAGATCTGAAATGGAAAAACCTTCTTCCATGATTACCGAAAAACTCAAATACAGCGGGATGGCCCCTGAAACCGAAAGGTCGTTAATCGTACCGGCCACAGCCAGTTTCCCGATATCGCCCCCGGGAAAGAACAGGGGCTGAACCACATACGAATCGGTGGTAAAGGCCATCTTCCCCATGCCGGGTTCCAGAATGGCCGAATCGCTGCTTCCCTGAACATTTTTATTACCGAAGGCCTGCATAAAAACCGAGCTGATCAGTTCGGCGCTTATATCTCCCCCGGCGCCGTGGGCCAGGGTAATCTTTCCGAAATCCTTCATGAGTAATTGTACCATGCAGCGCAGCTGCCTTCAGAGGACACCATACATGCACCCACAGGATCTCCTGGAACACAGCGGTTTCCAAAGAGGGGGCATTCTGCTGGAGTACATACACCCCTGAGCACTTCACCACAGCGGCATCCCTTCGGCTCAACCCCCTCTTCAACCTCCAGGCCGAAGCGCTCGTACGCATCAAACGCCTCATATTCCCGTCGAACAGTCAACCCGCTTCCTTTAATCGAACCCAGCCCCCGCCAAAGGGCGTCCGAGGGCTCAAACACTTCGGCCACAAGGCTTCTTGCCTTCGGATTTCCCTCTTCCCGAACTACCCGGGGGTAGGCATTCTGAACCGGATCTCCACCGTATTGAATGCTTCTTACCAGGGAGAGTATCCCGAGAAGAATCTCTTCAGTTTCAAATCCTGTTACAGTGCAGGAGATCGGATATTCATTGCAGAGTTCCCGGTACATACTCATCCCGGTGATAACGCTTACATGGCCGGGGCAGATATACCCGTCAATTGTCGTACCCGATTCCAACAGGGCCTTCATTGCCGGTTTCATGGTTTTATGGGCTCCGAGTACCGACAGGTTGCCGATATTCTGTTCTGCAGCGGATTTAATAAGAACAGCAGATCCCGGAGTGGTTGTTTCAAAACCTATCCCGCAGAATACAACCTCTTTATCCGGATTCTCACGAGCCGTTTCCAGGGCCTGCATGGGAGAATAAACAATTCTCACATCGGCTCCCCCGGCCCTTTCCCGTTCCAGATTGGAATGAGTTCCAGGAACTCTCACCAAATCTCCATAACTGAGAACAATGGTTTCATGTTGTCGGGAAAGGGCGATGGCATAATCGATGTAGGTAATCTCGGTAACACAGACCGGACATCCCGGGCCGGAAATCAACCGGATTGTTTCGGGCAGCAGGGAGCGAATACCAAAACGGGAGATAGCCATGGTATGGCTGCCGCAAACCTCCATTAGTGTAATCGGTTTTTCTGATTCTCTTGAGATGGCCGTCCGGAGAGCATCGATTCCCAAACGAACGAGTGGAGTGAACTTGTTCATTCCCGAGTGAGAGCAGGGAAGGCAAGGGTTCATACTCCGCGGCTTGCCGCGGAAGGGAGTCGCCAGCGGCGACTCCGGGTCCAGGGCTCTGCCCTGGGGTATGAAACCTTTTATAGAATAGCCGTTCACGAATCATCTTCCCAGGCTGATGTGATATTGGAATAGTTTTCCAGATCTTCCATCATCTGATCGGACTCTCCTCGTGAGATTTTTTCGATGATAAAGCCTGCATGGACAAGCACCCTATCCCCGACGGATATCGATTCCATCAGGGCACAGTCAGCTTCAAGAAGTACCTTCCGGATGCGGACTTCTGCTTTTGAATCATGAATTTTTATCACCTCTCCCGGTACTGCAACACACATATCAGCCTCCTGAAACTGCGCCCATTCCGATTTGTCCTAAAGCCAGGCCCCCGTCATTTGCCGGTATCAGGGAGTTACTGTACACCTTGTACTCTCTTTTTCTCAGTTCCGATTCGCATCCCTCCAGGAGATATCTGTTCTGAAACACTCCGCCGCTCAAAACCGCATTCTTTATACCGGTTCGTTCCATCACCAATGAGACAGAATCACAGCTGAACTGAATCACTGTATTCATAAATCTGGCTGCAATAACCCCGGGGTGCACCTTCTTCAGAATATCCTGAACAACGGCCCTGATAATTTCCCTGGAATCGATGATGTTTTCTGTAATGCCCCAGGGGTAAAAGCCCTGTTCTTCGGGATTTGCCGCGGCTTCCAGGAGCATGGGCGCTTCTCCTTCATATCGGTTCTCAAAGCATATCCCTGTCAGGGCTGAGATGCAGTCAAAGAGCCGTCCCATACTGGAAGATAAAGGGCTGTTTATGCTGTTTTTCAGCATGAATTGTATTTGATCGACCCTTTCGGGACCTTCTGAGCTTCCAATCCATCCCAATATCTCCAGGGGAAGGGATTCAAACCCATCACCGTAAGTTTCATACAGGAAGGAAAGAGCGGTTCTCCAGGTATGCTTTGATGCCGTATCTCCACCGGGAAGCTTGATCGGCTGTAAATGAATCTCTCTTTGAAATCCTTTCAACCCGCCGGAAAAGATTTCCCCGCCCCAGATGGTACCGTCATTGCCGTAACCCGAGCCGTCATAACATACAGCGATTACCGGTTCTTTCAGTCCATGCTCAACAATAACTGATGCGATGTGCGCTTCATGGTGCTGAATCCCTATGGCGGGATGTCCCAGATCTGCCGAAAGTTTCAAGGCTAAACGTGTTGAGAGATAATCTGGATGCTTATCGTGGACAAACAGTTCTGGTTCAACCTTGAAAAGCCTTTTAAAACGGGAATAGGATTCCTGGAAGAACTCCATTGTTTCCATATTTTCCAGATCGCCTATATGCTGACTCAGAATAATGTGGTTTTTCCGGCCGAGGGCAAAAGTACTTTTCAGCTCGCCACCAAAGGCCGCGATCCTGTCCACCGGCAGGTCTGTGAGTATAGGATCGGGTACCCATCCCCGGGATCTCCGGATGATACGTACTTTTTTTTCTGATGCAAAAACCACCGAGTCATCAACCCGGTTATGAATCCGCCGGGTATGAGAGACGATACAATCGGCTATTCCTTCAAACTGTGATACGGCTTTTTCATGGGATATCACGATGGGTTCATTACTACGGTTTCCTGAGCTCATCAGCAGAACCTCGGTCTGCAGCTTTTCAAATAGAAGGAAATGAAAAGGCATGTAGGGAAGCATCACTCCGATTGTATCAAGACCGTTGTTTATCTGATCCGGCAGGCTGCCTGGAATCTGTTTCAGCAGTACAATCGGCCGTTTGTGGGTGGTGAGCAGTTCTTCTTCAGTTTTATTGAGAATGGCGAAATTCCGTATTGTTCTGATGTCGGGCATCATCAGTGCAAAGGGTTTGGTTTCACGTTTTTTTCGGTGGCGTAAAGTTTCTACCGCGTCAGAATCTCTACCATTACATATCAGGTGATACCCGCCCATTCCCATCAGGGCGATAATACGGCCGGAGTCGATTAGTTCGGCGGAATAACGGATAATATTATCGATATCAGTAATTTCAGTTGACAAATCGCTGATGTAATATACCGGACCGCAGCGAGTGCAGGCTATGGGCTGAGCGTGAAATCTTCTGTTGTTTATATCGGTAAACTCTCGAAGGCATTCATCACACATCTCAAACGCCGCCATAGTGGTTTTTTCCCTGTCGTAGGGAATATCCCTGATGATTGAGAACCTCGGCCCGCAGTTGGTACAGTTGATAAACGGGTAGTTCAACCTCTCCGGCTGTTTTCTCATATCCTCCAGACAGTCATCGCAGACTGCCATATCCGGGCTGATACGGGTAATGGAATTCGACTGTAAACTGCTTCTAACTATCTTAAATCCTGTATATAGGCATTTCACCTCGGAGGTAACAGAAACAGATTGAATAATGGCAGCAGGCGGTACCCCGATGTACTGCACATCGTGGATAAAGTTTTTTATTTTTCTCTCTGTTCCCCGGGCATGAATATCCACCCCGTTTCCGGTGTTTTCAACTGTTCCGCTGATACCTTCTGTTACTGCAGTTCTATATACAAATGGCCGGAATCCGATTCCCTGAACCATACCTTCAATGTGAATCCTGATATTTATATATTCAGTGTTCTGCATAAGCGTCTTAGATCTAAATATCGATAAAAAAAGAATGTTCTCTTGTGATACCGATAATAGCATAGTATAATGCTAATAGACTGAGAAAGCACCATTTTCTTTGCATCCTGCCTGCTTTTCCCCGCTGTTACTCCCTTTGTTCGAG
>Ga0209633_10006145_pt1 | contig 10323 bp, 9 predicted proteins | sample Cruoilmetagenom1_FD_187290 | JGI IMG/M metagenome (GOLD analysis project Ga0209633, IMG submission 187290) | Oil polluted marine microbial communities from Coal Oil Point, Santa Barbara, California, USA - Sample 1 (SPAdes) (version 2) | ecosystem: Environmental > Aquatic > Marine > Oil seeps ... | reverse complement strand
AAGGATATTTTATTAGAAGCCAAACAAAAAGGTTATGGTGATCGGCAAATTGCCCATATGTTAAATTGTTTAGAAAGTCAGATTTATAAGAAACGTCAAGAGCTCAATATCAATAGGGTCTACAAATTAGTTGATACTTGTGCTGCCGAATTTAAAGCAGAGACTCCTTACTATTACTCTACTTTTGAAAATAATAGTATTAGGAATGGTATTGCTTCTGCTGAAAACGAATCGGTTGTAACAGATAAAAAGAAAGTGATCGTATTGGGTTCCGGTCCTAACAGAATAGGGCAAGGTATTGAATTTGACTATTGTTGTGTACATGGTGTATTAGCAGCTAAAGAATGTGGCTATGAAACTATTATGATCAATTGTAATCCTGAAACGGTTTCTACTGATTTTGACACTGCAGATAAATTATATTTTGAACCTGTTTTCTGGGAACATATTTATGATATTATTCAACATGAAAAACCGGAAGGTGTTATCGTGCAATTGGGTGGACAAACGGCATTAAAATTAGCTGAAAAATTCGATAAATACGGCATTAAAGTTCTGGGCACTTCCTTTGAAGCTTTAGATTTGGCTGAGGATAGAGGCCGTTTTTCTAAATTATTAGAAGAGTTGAATATTCCTTTCCCTCAATTTGGTACAGCCACCAATGCAGAGGAAGCCTTAGCTGTTGCTGATGCCCTAGATTTCCCAATTTTAGTCAGGCCGTCTTATGTACTTGGTGGACAAGGAATGAAAATTGTGATCAATAAACAAGAATTGGAAGAACATGTAGTTGATATACTTGGTAAAATACCAAATAACGTATTATTATTAGATCATTATTTAGATGGTGCTATTGAAGCTGAATCTGATTCTATTTGTGACGGAGAAGATGTTTACACCATTGGCATTATGGAACATATTGAACCTTGTGGTGTACATTCGGGAGATTCTAATGCAACCTTACCTCCATTTAATCTAGGAGAATTCGTAATGCAACAGATAAAAGATCATACTGTTAAAATTGCAAAAGCACTAAAAACAGTAGGACTAATAAATATACAATTCGCCATCAAAGATGATTTAGTTTACATTATTGAAGCCAATCCAAGAGCTTCCCGGACTGTTCCATTTATATCAAAAGCCTATGGCGAGCCATACGTAAATTATGCCACTAAAGTAATGTTGGGTGTAAATAAAGTTAAGGACTTTACTTTTAACCCTAAATTAGAAGGATATGCCATAAAACAACCTGTTTTCTCTTTTAATAAGTTCCCTAATGTCAATAAAAAACTAGGTCCGGAAATGAAATCAACCGGTGAAAGTATTCTATTTATCGATAGCTTAAAAGATGACCAATTTTATGAGTTATATTCTAGACGTAAGATGTATTTAAACAAATAGTAAAACGTTCAATTCTTGCGATTTACATTATTTTTATTTCTCTTTTTTTATAAATAATACTATCTTGCAGTGATAAGGTATTGACTAAATATGTCCACCTGCGTCTAAAGGTATTGAACAATCGTGGGCATTATTAATATATTAGACATGGGAAATCTAAAAAAAGAAGATTTAAAACAAGAAGTTTATGACCTATTTGACAGCTATGTTCACAGCAAAATTGATCGAAGAAAGTTTATTAATAAATTATCAGTTTATGCGGTTGGTGGATTAACCGTTACATCAATGTTAGCATTTCTTTTGCCAAAGTATGCATTAGCTCAAAAGGTGAAAATGGATGATCCTCGTTTAAGATCAGAATATATTGAATATGAATCTCCAAAAGGAGCAGGAAAAATGAGAGGACTGTTATCAAGACCTATTGACAATACCAATAAATTACCGGGAATAATAGTTGTACACGAAAATCGCGGGCTTAATCCTCATATCGAAGATGTTGCTAGAAGAGCAGCTCTAGAGGGCTTTATTTCATTTGCCCCCGACGCCTTGTTTCCATTGGGGGGTTATCCTGGAAATGATGATGAAGGAAGAGAACTACAAAGAAAAAGAGACCGAGACGAGATGCTCGAAGATTTTATTGCTGCATATGAATACTTAATGACAAATAAAGAATGTACCGGAAAAGTAGGTGTAGTTGGATTCTGCTTTGGAGGTTCTATTTCTAATAAAATGGCGGTACGAGTTCCGGGGTTAAAGGCGTCAGTTCCTTTTTATGGAGGCCAGCCATCTATTGAAGATGTGCCAAAAATTAAAGCTCCATTATTATTACACTTTGCCGGTCTAGATAAAAGAGTAAATGCGGGTTGGCCAGCATATGAAGCGGCTTTAAAAGAAAATAAAAAGGAGTTTACCGCACATATTTACCCTGATGTAAACCATGGTTTTCACAATGATACAACGCCTCGTTATGATGAAGCATCTGCAAAACTTGCCTGGCAACGTACCATAAGCTTTTTCAAAGAAAAGTTAATTTAACTATATCATTAAAAATTGTCAATGTACCTTGTTTAAATTTCAGAGTTATAAATTAATAATCTATTTGTGAAAATAAACCAGTTACCTACCTTTGTTAAAAATTAAATTGCATGAATTATATTTTATTTGACGGAACGGTACATACTGCTTTGTTACCATTTACATATACCAGGCCGGTTGCTGATATACGAATTGGCATTTTAACCATTCGCGAAAAATGGGAAAAATTATTAAGTTTTACGATTACTACTTTAACTGAAGAATATTTAGAAGAAAAGTATCCCATGGTTGAGATGGAGGAAAATATTATGCTAAATGCATCCTTCATTCCTACACCAGAACTAGTCGATCAAGTAAAAAAATTAAAAGAAAATCAAGTTATTCTTAAAAATGATGAAATTGTTGCATTCTTCACAACAGATGCACAAAATGAAGTTGATTTCGATACATATGAGATTCTCAATTTTGAAGATGACTTATTACAAATAAAAAACACCTGGGATATATTTTCATTAAATGATAAAGCTATTGAAGCTGATTTCAGACTACTTACTGCTGGAAGAAAATCTGAACCAATACCAAAAACTGTTAATTGTATTAATAAAAAACAAATATTTTTTGAAAAAGGTGTAGATATCTCTTTTGCTACTCTAAATGCTTCTAAAGGTCCAATTTATATAGGAAAAGATGCTATTATTATGGAAGGCTCATTGGTTAGAGGTCCTTTTGCACTATGTCATGATTCTGTGCTTAAAATGGGTTCAAAGATTTATGGTGCTACTACTATCGGACCATTAAGTAAAGTGGGCGGAGAAGTAAATAATTCTGTAATTTTCGGATACTCAAGTAAAGGTCATGAAGGTTATTTAGGCAATTCAGTGATAGGAGAATGGTGTAATTTGGGTGCAGATACAAACAATTCAAACTTAAAGAATAACTACGCCGAAGTAAAAGTATGGAGTTATGAAGCCGGTCGTTTTGCAAAAACAGGATTACAATTTTGTGGACTCATGATGGGCGATCATTCTAAATGTGGTATCAATACCATGTTTAATACCGGTACTGTTGTAGGTGTGAGTGCTAATATTTTTGGTGGTAATTTTCCGCGAAATTTTATTCCCTCTTTTGCATGGGGAGGTTCTTCAGGCTTTACAACCTATAAAATGAATAAGGTTAATGAAGTGGCGACCGTTGTCATGAAAAGGAAACATGTTAACTACGATGATCTAGAAAAAAAAATACTGCAACATATATTTGATATTACTGATAAGTATAGAAATTTTTCCTAAAATTACGGATTAAATATGGTCAATTTAATTTAATTCTCAAATTACGGCTTAGCATTCTTTTAAGTTCCTTTGTAGTCCTTTGATCAATTAGGTTCAAGGCCTTGACATTACATAGATTTTCTACTAATTCGCACCCGGCCAATGTGTTGGTTGCAATACCCGTTACAATATCGGGCTTTAAATTATACGCTTTCATTAGGCCATAAACCGCATATGGATCAGAGGCACAAAGAATGGTAAATTTTATATTCTTCCTTATGGCCTCAATGGCAAGATCGCCATTATAAGGTTCTAAAGGAGAAGCTCCTATTTCAATAACAGCAACATTGGCATTCGCCTGGCTAATTGCATTTTTTAAATGTACTATTTTCTTTCTGTATATTTCTTTTGGACAAATTGACGATGGCAAACCGGCATCTACAAAATCAAGAACGACATCTGCTCCAACATCATGTATGGCTAAAATATCCTTATAACGCCCAGCTCCCGTTAATTTAGCTCCTACAACTCTTAGTCCTGCAATTTTAAAAAGGTTCGTTACAATTCTAGCGGAGGTAGTTTTCCCTGCAGACATTGAAGTACCTACTAACAAGACCACAGGGGTTGTAAATTTTTTAGGCTCAACAGGTTTAACAAATGATTCCATAGTTACTTTCTGTCCTTTCCTGGAGTTATGCCCTATATATTTAATTTCCATCATATTCGGGACAAACACGGATTTTGAAGTGAGTTTTCCCAATAATCCAGCAGCAGTTAAAACATGTAGGTTTCCATTATTTCCTACATTTTTCCAGGTACCTGTGGCTTCTAAGGTAGCAAATCGCTCTCCAAGAACCCCTATAATAAATTCGCCGCCCATAACTCCGCGCATTCTACCACTGGGTAATTCTAAAGCTAATTGATTACTTCCGGGGTCTAAAATTTTACAAACTACATAGTCACCCGTTTCCCATTTTGTTCTTGATAACTTAACCACGTCAAAAGGATTATCTTTAAAATCAGCTATTCGTGTTAAAGAGGTATGGATATAATTGTGATTCATCATTTTTATATTAATTATTATTGATAGGGTCGCCCAAAATCAATAAAGACAATAGTGCAGTTCTTTCCGGCAACTTATCTGAAAAAATAAACTCGTGGTTTGCATGAGCTCCATCACCTGTTGTCCCTAATCCATCGAGAGTAGGTGTATATAAACTAGTAGTGTTTCCATCTGAACCACCTCCTGCGGTGGCTTCTTCTAATTTAAGTTCTAGTAGTTTTCCATTTACTTTTGCCAGTTGCCATAATTTTTTATTTCGATCTGTTCTTTCTAACGGAGGTCTTCCAATACCTCCTTCTATAATCAGTTCAACATCTGGTAGCCTTGGTTGCAACTGATAAATTTTATTTGTTATGAACACACCATCAGCTTCGGTTAATACACGAACATCTATAATTGCTTTACTCTCGGGAGCTATTACATTAGGAGAAATTCCCCCTTCTATCATTCCTACGTTAACGCTAATCCCTTTATTAAAATCGTTCATAGCGAATAGTTGTTGTACTTGATAAGATAGTTCTACAATAGCATTGACACCTTTTGCAGGATCTAGTCCGGCGTGGGCGGCTTTACCTTTAACCGTAATTGTAAATTTCCCAATTCCTTTTCGTGCGGTTTTTAATTTTCCTTCTAAACCCAATGGGGGTTCTAAAACAAATGCCCTTTCAGCTATTTTGGCTAATCTTTTAATTGCATTGGTAGATTCTTTGCTTCCTATTTCTTCATCTGAATTGATCAATATTACAGGGGTCACCGACATTGTTAATGACAGTTGCTGTATAGTTTCTATTGAAAACAATATTTGTGCTAATCCTGCTTTCATGTCAAAAACACCAGGCCCACTTATCTTGTCTTTTTGCATAGAAATTGGCATATTTTTTATTGTATTGACCTCCCAAACCGTATCGCAGTGCCCTATCAACAATTGAATAGGTTTCTTTTTATTTCTTTGCAATGGACGCGCATATAAATAGCCTCCCGTCTCCTTTCCCTGCATATACATCACATAAAAATCAAGTGACTCTAATTTATCTTGTAACAGGTTGAACACTTCTCGTTGAGCTTCTTTATTCCTTGAAGGAGATTCTTTCTCTACCATTTTTACAAGAAACCGTAACATTTCTTCTTGCTGAGATTTTAAATTTTTCAATATTCTTGAGGCCGTTCGCTTATTCATCAGACTACCTTTTAAAATCTCTAGGAAAAGGAAAATTGTATGTTTGTTCTATTCTAGCAAAACGTCCATAAGCAACATAGACCAGTAAGGGATTATCTTTTAATTGTTGCTGTTCGTCACGTTCAGAAATACGCAAATAATTATTTTTTGCAAAAGCCTTCTTAATTTTTCCGGTAATGATGCTATTTTCGTCAAACCCATCTATAATTTTAAACAATTCGCATTCTAAATACAAATAGGAATTAGCCACCATTAATGCATCTATAGTTGTAGCTTTTAAAGTGGGTAGCACTTCAATAATACTACTTGATTTAGAAATGTTTTCACATCGTGGCGATGCACTTAAAGAAGTTAAAATAACTTGGTCTGGTAACGGAAAACTTACGGTAAAATATCCTGTATCTTTTATATTTTGATATGTGGAATGTTTTGGGGTACATACAAATCCGAAATAATTGCCGAAACCAACAGGTGTCGCCATATGTTTCGGTGCCAAATCATAATCCTCTCCTTCTTTAGAACCAATCACTACTAAAGGGGCCACAGTAAATATCCTATCCCAAATAGGAAAATTGGTATCGAGAACCGTAAAATTATCATTAAGTGAAGTATCCATTTACTACAATTTGAGTGGTATACTCTCAAATTTACAAATACAAATACAAAATGTAAATGATAATTATCAGTAGAAAATAGTTACGTTATACGATTGATCATAATAATAATCAAAAAAAGCCACTTAAATAAGTGGCTTTTTAAATTGTAGCTTGCTATTCTTATCGTGAACTCACATTACCTGATCCGCTCACTTTTACATCTTGTTTCTTAGGATTTCCTTTATAATAAATATTACCAGAGCCTGAGATTCTTGCTTTTAAATTATCTTTTACATTTAATTTAACGCCACCTGATCCGGCAATACTAACAGTTGCATCATTTGAAATTAACTCATAAGCATGAATATCTCCTGAACCAGCTATATTACATTTTAAAGTAGTTGTATTTCCGCTTAAAGAGATATCTCCTGAACCGGCTATTTTAGACGAAATGTCAGAAGCATCTACTTTGAGTTTGATATCACCAGATCCTGCCAAGGCGGTTTTAAATGAATTTGCCTTAATTATATCTTCTGAATATACATCTCCTGATCCGGCAAGCGAGACTTCGTCGATATCTTTAAAAGGTACGGTCATCATAATATTATTTCTAGAAGAAATATTAACTCCTTTTTTCCATTTAATTTTTAATTTGTTGTTTTCAACCTCGGTAATTAAATAGGGTAACAAATTCTCGTCAATATAAATAGTAATTTTACCTTCTGTACCTGCAACTAGTTTCACATCAAATGATCCTCCGGCTGAAATTTTATCATAATCAGATACATTTCTGGTTTTTGTAATCATTTTTCCATTACCTCTTACTTTTTTCCCAAACCATTGGGCGTTCATACTTGTTGTAAAAGCTAATATTACTACTATAGCTATTAATTTCTTCATGATGTTATTTTATTGATTATTAAATTTATTTATTAGTGAAATGTTACACTTCCGTAATCTGAATCTATCTTAATGGTTCCTCCAGAATTTTGATCTTTATAATAACCTTCATAATATTTTGAAGATGATTTAACAATTTGTTTGATGAAATCAAACTTACCTTCATCTCTTTTAAAAGAGCCATAACTTAATTTTAAGACAAAGTTGAAAGGAGTATTTGGAGTTCCTATTTTTATTCCGCAGTAATCTCCGTTAATGCCTACGGAATCAAAACCGTCTTGAAGCTCCTCAATTCTAATAGAACCATAATCTGAAGTAATGGCCACTTTTTTAGAAATACTGCCCAATCTAGTGGTTAAATAATCTCCATTACCTACAACAGCAGATGCTCTATTCACTTTTAAACTTCCATAATCGCAATTATAATCTAACGATTTTACATTTTCAAAAACTGAAGTCGTATAGTCTGCATTCAATCCTATATTTCCTGCACTCTCTACAGTAAATTTTGAATAATCTGCATTGATAGAGCCTCCATTCATTTTACTTATGGTAGATGCACTACAATAATCGATATTAATTTTATTAGTATTGCTATGTAAATCGCCAATAATGATCTTTCCATAATCACAATTTATGTTTGCATCACCTTTTATCTCGTTCAAGTAAATACTACCATAATCGTTCATCAAATTCACACTGTTGGTAATAGGTACTTTGACCTTATAATTAATTTGATAGTTCACATTACTCTTATTACCCCAACTCCACGACCAGGTTGAAGATTTTTTTTCAATAATAGTTTTAGCAGATACTAAACTACGACTACCCTCAAATTCAACATTAATCATTTCTAATCGCTTTATTACCTTATCTTCATTATTACCACTAACTGTAATTTTCACCTCTATTACAATCTTATTCCCATCCCAGGAGGCAACATCTACATTTCCATATCTATTATTAATCTTTAATAATGCATCTGCATTAACAGTATATTCTTTCTTTAAAGATTTTGATTTCTCATACTTGTACTTATCTATTATACCATTTGCGCTAAGCAAAAATGGAGTTAAAAGTAAGATTATTGCTATGTTATGTAATTTTTTCATCATTGATACCATTTTTAAGTTGTTCTAATTCATCTAATTGCTGTAATAAAGATTGCAATACTTCTATACGTTGTTGAAAATTGGCAATCATCGCATAAATAATACGTTTATCCTTATTGCTATTGTCTAATTCTAGCGTTAATTTTTTGTAATTTTCTTCCAATTTATTGAGTTGCAAAAAAGCATCATCAATAATTTTCTGATTGTCATCGTTGCGTTTTAAATTTATACGTTCAATTTCTTGTTGAATTGTTGAAACAAAGAAGCTTTGGGTTTCTTCCATTTTTGGTGAAACGTCTGCCAACTCTAACCCTTCTTTTGATGAATAGTTACCTAAGCCAAGTGTAAAAATTAGAGCAATTGAAGCTGCGATGGCTAACCATTTCCACGTATTAGGATTCCATTTCGCTTGTTTTTTAGTTTGTCTGGCAAGTTTCACTTCAAACCTGTCAAAGTGCCCTAATCTAGGCGTTTCAATATCAAACTGACCTTCTAAATCTTTAAATCTATGTTCTAATTTATCCTTCATGATTCACTACTAATGTTCGACGTAATTTATTCTTTGCTCTTGAAATTGTTGTTCTACTATTCTGATAACTAATGTTCATAATTTGAGAGATCTCTTCATAATCATAACCTTCAATCAAATTCAACGTAAGTGCCAATCTATAATTATCTTTCAACTCATTAATTGCTTCAATAATCTCTTTTGCTTTTAGCATACTATAATCATCACTGTCTTCAACACTTTCACTTTGTTCTGGCACTACATCTAAAGACACTTCTTCATATTTATTATTTTTTCTTAATTGGGTAATACTTTTATTAATTACTATTCTTTTCAACCATGAACCAAAAGTCACTTCACCTTTAAAAGTGCCCAATTTTGTGAACGCAACTAGAAACGATTCTTGCATTACATCCTCAGCTTCAAAACTGTCTTTTAAAATCCTAAGTGAAGTATTATACATTGCTTTATAATACAGCTTATAGATTTCGAATTGAGCACTTTGTTCATTCTTTTCACAGCGCTGCAAAAGTTTGGTTATATGTTGACTATTTTTATGCAATGAATCGTTTCTATCTTAAAGACAAATGAGTAGTTAATCTGTTACACTTCTGTAAAAATAATTTATTATTCCTTTAACATTTTATTTAACAAGCCAAATAGCTGTAATGGCATAACTATTGAACTTTACTATATGAAAATACAAATTTAAATATACAACTATTTGACTATTAATTAGTTATTAATTTAAACTTTGTATATGATTATTATGTAATGAACGTTTAATGTCATATTGACCTATAATAACTTATGAGCGATCCAAAATTTATAAATATTGACAGTCTGTCACTTCAACATATATTAGATGATGAAGCGGAATTAATACCGTTAATGACTCCGGAAGATGAAGAAGAAATTAAAAAAGAAAATGTACCTGATATATTACCAATTCTTCCATTAAGGAATACTGTACTGTTTCCGGGTGTGGTAATTCCAATTACAGCCGGTAGAGACCAATCTATTAAACTATTAAAAGAGGCCAATGCCGGTAAAAAGACAATTGGTGTAGTAGCACAAAATAATGAAGCTATTGAGAATCCTACAAAAAAGGACCTGTACAATATAGGTACTGTAGCCAGAATATTACGCATGTTAAAAATGCCTGATGGAAATACAATGGTGGTTATTCAGGGAACTAAGCGATTTGAAGTGGGTGAATTCACTCAAAATGAACCCTACATTAAGGCTACTGCCAAGGAGTTGGTT
>Ga0209633_10006144_pt1 | contig 10323 bp, 15 predicted proteins | sample Cruoilmetagenom1_FD_187290 | JGI IMG/M metagenome (GOLD analysis project Ga0209633, IMG submission 187290) | Oil polluted marine microbial communities from Coal Oil Point, Santa Barbara, California, USA - Sample 1 (SPAdes) (version 2) | ecosystem: Environmental > Aquatic > Marine > Oil seeps ... | reverse complement strand
CGAGCCCTTCATCGCTGGGCTTCTCTAGTGCAATTTTTTGAACAACCTGCCAGCCACTAAAATGACGGCTGATTTCATAGCTAGTTACGAATTTTTGGCCTCCTAAAATTTCGCTGCGCACAAGCTCAACTATTTTTTTGTTCATTTTTAAAAAATTCTTCTAAGGCAAACCCTCCCGCGTCTACTATAGTTAGCCTTTTTTTTAAAGCCGCGCTCTTAGCGATTTGATAGGTCTTTAGAAGCTCTTTAACCTCATCCGATATGCGTATTTGCTGGATTTTCATATTCAAGCTTTAATCTCTTTAGCATTATCATGGTAGGGTATGTAATCTATCACCCCGTGACCCGAGGCTATAAACTGGTAACAGCTAAATATGCCACTAATGACTTTGCCTATATTTAACTCCTCTAATTTTTCGCAGGCCTTGAGCTGATACTCCTTAAGGTCGTCATCAGTTCGGCACTCGTTCAATTTAACATAAAAGCATTGTTTTTTCTTCTCATCAAAAACCGCCCATGCATAACCGCAGCCACTGTACCTGCTTTTTATTTCAATTTTCGTTTTCATAATATTTAAATTTAGTTAGTTAATCAATTATGTCTCCAAATATACACTGTTTTTGAAATGTTTCAAAAACAAAGTGAAAGTTTTTCAACAATATTTTAATAATTGCTCATTAAAATCCTTAAAGCCCTCTTTTGGCTGCTTAAAAAGCACTTTTTTGTCCTTCAGAAGCTTTTTCATGATAGAATTGAATTTGTTGCCCCCCAAATCGTTGTCGCCACATATATATGTGGTGGCGTTCGTTGACTTTAAAGTAGTGGAGAGAAAAGCTTTTTGCGATTGCGAAATCTCCCCGCAGGTAGCGATGTAGCCTGTATTAGCTTCCATTTTTCCACGTCGCAGAAGCTCATAGATGCTTAAACAGTCTATCGCCCCCTCGCAAACAAATATGCGATTAGCAGTATCTATTCCTGCCGAAAAGACGCCCTTTTGGCCCGTGATGCGTTTCGCCTCACCTTTAAAGTAGGCAGCCGAAGTCCTTTTGAACATTCCTACAAAATCATGTTTGGTATTTTTCAACGCAAACACAACACCATGGCTGTTAGCTTTTAAAACTCTGCCGTGGGTCTCTCTGAAGCCTTCAACGGATGACATTGATAGCCCCCTTTCATTTATTAAATAGTTATCGGGTGGTACATGTTTCCAGCGGGCGAAATTAGCTTTGGCTCTTTCAATTTTACTACTATCGTCCTCAAATTTCGGCGGGGCGTAGGTTGCTTCTTTTGGCGGGACGAAAGTGTTTTGCCCTAAAAAATTGCGGCAGTATTGCGCGTAATCAAAAACTTCGTTGCTTCGGCAGTCCATAGCTACCCACTTGCCGCTTTGGTGATAAAAAACAACTAGTTTGTCATTGTAAGTGTAACCACCACCAATGCTTCGGGGGGCTTTGCCCCTGCCAAAACAGCTGTATTTGGCTGTGCTTTTTGCCTTGATATATTCCCAGTCGTAAAGGAGTGAATCAAATGGGGTTGATGGTTTCATGGTGTAGTTGAGTTATACTTTTTTGATTAGATAGCCCCATTTGACAATTCCATTTACCCTTTTTGCACTATTTTTAAATTCTAAACGTCTTAATGCCTTGCCAAGTGTGACATTTTTAAATTTCACGCCATTAACTCCTTCATTATCGTTGATGTATTTACATATTTCAGTGGTTGTTAGCCATTCAACCTCATCGCCAGGTTTTGGTACCGCTAAATAGTTGCCGATGGTTTCAAATTCGGGCGTGTTGTATTTGTATTTTTCATTTTTTTCTTCATTTAATTCCAGCTCTGACGCTGTGTATTCGTAGTTTTTTCCAGACTTATAAAGTTGGTAGGCAAATGCCCAAAGTGAGTCAACGGGGAAGTCTTCAATGGTAAACTGTCCTTTAGGTGGTTTAAAGTCAAAGTATTTCTTATTAATAAAGTTTTTGATAGAAAAGACTACGAACCGCTGGGTGCCAGTGGGGTCATTTAAAAAAGTTGTTTCGTTGCAGGTGGCTAAAAATGAACAACAGCGTTGCCTGTAAACCTCTGTGCGCCCCCAGGGCAACCTTTCTTTAATGCGAGAAGTACTAACAAAGGCTTTGAACGGGTCGCGGTTCTGCGGATTTTTGAAAAATTTATCTAGCTCCTCAAAAACAATAAGGAAGTTAGTCGTGAGCGTGATGACGTTATCTTTGTTTGTCACAGCTATACTCTTTAGGTCTTTAAAGTACTTGTCAAGAGCTGGTGGGGTTATAAATTCGCAAAAAGGAGACTTACCTATACCACTTACCCCTTGTAGTGTAAGTACGTGCTTATTAACGTATTTAGGCTCTAAAGCACAACGAATGCTTGCAACTAACCAGTTGCGTAGGGCTTTGTAAAATCTCAAAGCCTCCTCTTCGCTTTCGTCTTCCAGCAAGATAAATCTAATTAATTGGACTATCGGGTCTAAATCTTTAACCTTATGAGGTAGTTTGTCCTTGTAATTGTCAAGTTTTAGGCTTTCAAAGTATGCCTTTATAGGGTTGTGAGGGGGGGAGACATAGTGGGATAAAACGGTTGTGGCGAGGTAATCTTTTGAAGTAGGTGCGTGGTTTTTATTAACCTCAACGAACACATTAGGTTCGTGCACTTGATCCCATTTGCCTTTTTTGTCCCTCTCTATGGAGTTCTCAATAGTATTATACCTAAATTTATAGGTTTGCAAAAGGTGCTTTTCAAGTGCCTCCATTTTGCTTCCTTTCTCTTTTTTGGCTATATTTGTCATATATATTTGTCGTTAATTAGAGGCGTCAACCTCTTTTTATAAAATAGTGCCCGCTATATGCGGGCTTTTTTTATGCTTTTTTAAACCTGTTTAATTCGGTGGGATTTATAATTATTTTCGTTTTACGAATACCCATCTTTTGCTTTTTATAGTCTTTTATCAATCCCTGATTTATAGCTCTATAAATTGTCAGGTTTGAACATTTTAATTCTCTGGCGAATTCCGCCACCGTTATATAGTTCATAATACAATAGTAACACTATAGTTTTAAAAAAGCAAATAATATTGAAAAAAGCACAATCCTAAGGTTTAATTTCTTCCTTCAACCTTCAACAACCTTCAACAACCTTCAACAACCTTCAACAACCTTCAACAACCTTCAACAAAAAAACGCCGTTTAAAGCTCACAAGCACTGAAAATGGTATTTGTTGAAGGTTGAAGGAAGAAAACCCTATTTGCAAAGGGTATATACTATATACTACATACTATAACATTTATATAAGAAAACAACCTTCAACCCTTCAACATAGCTAAAAAACGCCGTTTAAAGCCCAGAAACAGCGAAAAATGTTGAAGGTAGCAACCTTCAACAACCTTCAACAACCTTCAACGCTTAAGCTAAGTAAAAATGGAACAAAAAGGGTTTTTAGCTTTGTTTGAAGCCGTACAGACATTACAATCCCTTTAGAGCCTATTATTTGGTGCGAGTTTTAATGAAACTCTATTAAGTTTGTAGTACTAATTTTTTAAAACTATGAACAAAAAAATTCCATTAACCTTAATAGCCTGTTTTTTGTATGGGCATTTAAAAACACAAGCGATTGAATCACAAACTGTTTTGCTCCACCCTGTTATCATTAACGAGATAGCGGCGCAGTCAGCTGACTGCGTAGAGAAAAAACTATCAAGCGGTATTTTTAAAAAAATAGCATCATTCATGTATCATCTTGTTATTTTGATGCTAATAGGCGGCTCTTTTGTAGCCCTTATGGAAATCGGGCCTAAAATAGACGACATGGCTAGATACGATAGAGGGCACCATTAGTCTCTTAGCTGGCTTTTTAGTGAAAAGATGAGTATGGACCCATCTAGGATTACGGTCGTTGATTTAAGGGGCTTTAAATGGTTGTTTTTCCCTAACCCTTACTAGGACTTCGTTTTGGCAGCCCCACGGACTTTACGATTATGTGCCATTTTGCGTGCATGCTCCTCGCGAAGCTTTACAGCTTCCAGGCGTGCTTTCATTGCTATAATGTTTGCATTAAGAGCCTGCTTGTCTAACTCAGCCTGTTCTAGTTTGTGCTCTAACACTTTTATTTGTCTTATTAAGGTTACCATGATTTAGGGGTTCTTTTTTAAAAAAACAAATATATACACACGTATCTATATCCCCTTTTTATAAAAGGTGAAACCTCATCTAACTTTTTAATGTGCCAAATTTTTTAAGCCGTAATAGTAACCTCCTCTTTCTAAATTTTTACAGGCATTTTTAAAGCTGTAATTATCACAGTTTAGCGCTGTGTATTTTATTCTTCTGGCTATTTTTCTAAGCAAAAACTCGCCAGTGTCTAAGTGCATCGGTCGTAGGCAATCTCTCCCTCCTTTTGAGCCCAATATAATACGTTCCACCTCATCGCTTACGCCAAAGCTAATACGCCGCACAAAGTTATTCTTAATAGCGCCCGACACGTACTTTTTATAGGGGCTTTGTGTGCTAAAGATAAGCCGTATTCCTTCAGCCCTACCTTTGCTAGCAAGAGCATGTACCATTGAAAGCACACTATCATCTCTTTTGTTTTTGCTTTCTTTTTCTAGATAATCGGCAAACTCATCAAATATGAATACAATGTAAGGCATCATATACTTTGTGTTGCGAGTACGGTACGCTATAGCGTTAGCTTCGCATGAATTCTCACAGCCCAAATCTCCGAGTAATAAATTTCTTTTTTCCATTATTCCGTGTAGTTTTTTTATTATTTCTGTGGCTTTTTCGTGCGTGTCGCCGAACGTAACAATGTTTTCCGAAGCCCTAAAGCCTGCTCTTTTTAAGTCTATGACCCCCACTTTGAGGTACTCGGGGCTAGACCAATGTAATAGATTGATTAACCCGCCCTTTATATAGGTTGTTTTTCCACCCTCTGTAGCCCCACCAATGAGTGTGTGGTGCTTTTTTAAATCTGTATATTCCAGTTTTCCTTGCTCATTTTCGCCGAGAAGGAAAGGCAGTTTAAGGTCTGGGCGCAGCCCATATATGGAGTTAAAGAAGCTTTGTGTTGCCTCCGTTTGATTGCTGTATGTCTTTTTATGGTCAAACCCCCATATATGCCTTGTTATTAGTAGCTTGTAAGCGTAATCATTCATATTGCTTTCCTTTGGAACTAAACACTACACCCTCCCCCTCAGGTGCTTTAAACAGCTATGTCGGTGTTTAGTTGTGTTGTGTGTTTTATATAAAAGTGTAGTGTTTAGTTGTTTTTATTCTTTTGGTGCTGTGCCAACACCCGTATTTGTGTGTAGTGACGAGTTGCTATTGGTATTATTATGCTCATCATCGACTAAGTACATCACGCCTCTTTTTGTCCTTTTTTTTCTAATCTCAGGCATTTTGGCAATTATTAAGCCTAGTTTCCGCAAATCCCCTACAAAATTTATCATTTGAGCCACTTCAAACCCACTAGCCCACCTTGTAGGTGTATTTTTGCTTGGTATTAAACCCTGAATCCCCCTTTCTATTCTTTCCTCCTCTACTATGTTGTACTCTTCCTCTTCCTCACCAACCTCTTTGCCAAAGACATACGCGTGCATTCTAACAAGCCACGACCAATGGTATATATTAATGAACAAAGCGTATAAATTAGCAAGCAAAACCGCGCCAAGTACACCATTGCTCAAAACAGGAAGCAATTTTAATTTTGCTATAATAAAATCGCCGAAATACCACCCCAATAAGGTAATACTTGTAGTTATCATGAGGCTGTACTTCCAGCCGTGCAAAAGTCCACTTTCTAAGGCTTTAAGTCTCTTTTTTAAGCCCTTAATTTTCATTATAAAATTCGCTCGCTCTTGGATTAACCTAATCTGTGAAGTTGTGTATTTGATACCTAAATTATTCACCGCTTCGCTTCCGAAATTATAGACTAATTCCATCTCATCCATTGTAGCATTTAACACCTTTATAGGTGTGTTTTCTTTGTTTAATTTACTCATATTTTTAATTTAATTCCAAGCGATACCAGGCCTATAAACAAGCCTATACATATATACGTAATGTCTCTATAAGTCACAACAAAGCCTAATACGTTTAAGTGTTTGAAATGCACATCTTTACATCTCATTTTATCAATAATTCTATCATCCAAATAATTGCCCACTTTTACTACTTTTTTTGCAGTGTACTCTAGCGCGATTGCCTTAAATAAAATAATTACAATCATACCTATTATATATCTGTGTAGTCTCATCGCTTGCATTTGTTTATATACATAAATATACGGTTTTTTTGGTTTTTTTCAAAAATATTTGGAGAAAATAATTTAGTGGTATATCTTAGCAGTAAGTTTGGTTTTTAAAACACTTTTTTACACTTTGAATATGACACAAAAAAAACATCATAAAGGGGAAAAGGCTGGGAAGTCTGCGCAGTTTAGGGGTAGTAATTTAGCAATAAGCGCTAGCCTGCTAGCCCTTGCATTTGCGGCACTAAAGTACGGTAAAAACGGAGCTATGGCGCTAGCGCTAGGTTTGTTCGTTGGTCACAATGTTTACCCAGACTGGGTAAGTGATTTTTATGCGCCATTTTTTGCAATGACCTCCGTTCTGACCACGTTTATCTACTATAATGCAAGGCTATTATATGATGTACATGTGCGATTCACTAACAAGAGTTGGTGGCAAATTTTTTAATAAAAACTATGATAAATTCGTTTAAACAAATTGGCTTTGGATTGCGCAAAGGGGCAAGTTTAGCAGCTTTAGCACTTTCGGTGCTGTATGCAATTACTTCATTTAGCTTGAAACTCTTCAGCGTGATACTTACATATTACCCCGCGCTTATAAGCTTTATACTATTCATGATTTCGCTAGTGTGCATCAAATTTTTCGTGCCATTCACAAAAGGACGCCTGCAAAGGCGGTTGATAGTTGTTGGCACATTTTGTTTCATCTTCGGGCTGCTTGGCTTAGGCAGCACCTATGCCTATGTGGTACGCAACGAGCGCTTGGCTGCTGCTGCCAAAAAAAAGGAAACAGAACTGATAGAGCGCGTTAAAAAAGCAGAAGAGGATAAGGCAAGGGGAGGTGCTCTTAAAGCACTATTCCCTACTATATTTAAACTCTAAAAAACAACTTTTCATAAAATGAACAAAAAACAGCTATACGCACTATTTCTTTTTTCCACCACTTTGTTTAGCGCACTAAACGCTACCGAACAGGTGTATCGGCAGCATCAATCGCTGCTTGTTGATAGCGACGAGGAGGGCGACCAGGTGCCCACAAACACCAGCGGGCATAAAACTAAATTGTCTATTAAAGAAGTGAAAAAAACCGCCCGCGACAAAAATTTAAAAAGTAAAATAACTAGTTGGTTTAAGGAGCAATTTGGATCCAATGAGTGTACCTTGCGCTCTTGGCTGAAAAAAAACCCAAGCCTTATTTCAAACGAGGTGCAGGTGAGGATGAAAGACCTAGGCGGTTATTATAGGGAATATGCCAAGGAGGTGTCTTCGGCCATAACTGAGGTTAATGTGGTAGAGCTTGTGGCGAGATTGCCCGAAGATTTGCAGTTTGATGAGGACCACAAAGGTGAAATCATAGGTGTTTTGGCGGATGCTGTAGTAGCAGATTTTGAGGAGGAATATGAGGATTGGGAAAAAAAATATAAAGAAGATTTGGCTAAAAGCATTAAAGAATATGATGAGCTAACCAATTTGGGACTCTTAGCTTGTGCTATGAGGGGTGCTTTTAATGGCACCACAACAGTTAAAGAGCAACTAGACTATGATAGAGCGTGGGATAGGGTGTGGGACAGGGCTCCCTGGTACGAAAAGCTTGTTTGGGCACCGTGCAAAGTTGTAGATATAGTATCCGGTCTTGGCATGAGCGCTATTACAACTCCTGAAGCTGTATGGCATACTTATTCGCCGTGGGGCAGGGGGGAAAAATATGCCGATGAAATTTTTAACCCCCGCCTTAAAAAATTCAAGCCAGCCCGTTCCATAATCCTAAGCGAAGGCAGCGGGTTCAAATATATGTTGGGCGCTGGCGCGGCACTGCTGACAGCAGGTCTTTTTATGCGACACTTTGATAAAGTGTTATCTTTTGTAGCTGCAAATGCACAAATAGCGGTAAGCGCGGTAGGGGCGGTAGTCAGCAGTGCCGTGGGAGCCGTAGGAGTCTTTGCTTTTTGGGGCATGTGGCAGCTATGCCCGTCTGGCTGGGGCACTGGAGGTAAAGTGATGGCTAGCGGCGCAGCTTCTATTGTAGCGATGCTACTGACCACACTTTTGATTAAATACTTTAACAGACCTGCTTACGATGAAATGAAGGAGACTACAAAAGCAGCGCCTAAATACCTAGCCGCCGCGGCTATCATTTTATTGCCACTGAGTGTTTCCTGCGGCGCATATTATGGGCTTGCTGTGTGGGGAGGATACGGTTGGGGCATATATATCCCCGTGATGGGCATAACTTACTATGGTGTTGATAGGGTGGTAAAGAAGTTTGTCAAGCACGTGGGAAAAAAACGTATAGAAAACACAAGCAATTGGCAGATAGTAAAGAGCATGTTTTCGGCGCCGAATTTTTACAAGACAAAGAAAAAGAAAAGCTTTTTTCAAAAACACAAAATAGCCATAGGTGCATTTACGGCTGTGGGGCTTTGGCTTGCAGTCATGACCACTCGCAATGCTATGGCTAAGGGAAGTGGACGGCAGGGACAAACACAAAGTGAGATGGACTTCGTTGATATAGACGGTGTTCCTTTTTCTAAAAAAAAAAGTCAGGAGTTAAAGGAAGACATAGATTTGGGAAAGGAAACCTACCTTTAAACAGTAAATCTAGACCTAGCCAGGGCTCTTTGGAGGATTTTGAAAAGTTCGTAAGAAGAGAGAGAGCTCAAAGCCTATTAGACCATGAAGCCAAACCTATTGACAGCAACATATCACGCTATCGTAGCCGTCTGGGCAGTTTAGGGCATAGTTTCATTGACGAAAGTGAGATGTTGAACTCCATCAGCAAAGAGCGCAAGTCATCTAGCGCTGGAGCGCCTAAAATCAAACCTATTGTGACCAAGGAGCCTGAGAGCCCCCGAAAACGCTCTTCTAGTTTGGAGAATCAAACGATTGAGCTCAGCGAAAGCAATATAGCCATAAGAAGCCCCGAAGAGATGGAGCGTGAAAGGATCCTGTTGGAGAATCAAACGATTGATACAAATAGCGGTATAGTTATAAGAAGCTACAAACCGATGAAGCACAAAAGAAGTGTCCGGATGGAACGCGAAGAGTCACCGACCATTGCTATTAAGCCAGATAGGAGGGATAGGAGGGACAGCACAGATAGCCTCGGCTTGAACACAAATTATACATGGCAGTGGCAGCCTGAAGAACAGCGTAGCCCCCATAGCACTGCGCCCCAGCTGGTGCAGTCTGTGCCAATTACCGAAAGAGATACAACACACCGTGTTTATGTTGTTGGAGATGGCTCAGAGGTTAAAGTAAAAAATAAAATAAAGAAAAAAAGAAAAAACAAGGGTTAGTTATGTTTGACTGGTTTTCACGACAATTGGGTGGTGTATATTGGGCGCTCATTTACAGCGCCTTGCTAGCGTCGTTGTGCTATGGAGGCTACTGGGCGTGGCACAAGCCCAGTGTGCGAGCTGTGGTGGTGGAGCAGGCTAGAGCTGTAGGTATTGCCTCCCAGCCGAGTGTGAAAGAGTATAGTATTGAACGCATTAAATCGTTGCCAAAACTCACCGTACAACGCACCAAACAGGGTGGTAGCTATATGCTTCGGCGGTTGATAGATGCCGTTACAGAGCCCATAATACTTCTTTTTATGGGAATTATTTTTTGGGCGCTGTACAAAATCTATGTTAAGCAAGACAGAATACAAATTGTCTTGCCCACAACCCCGATTAACTAAACGTATCAGGCTTCCTGTCCACTTTTTAATCAATTACGACCATGGGTCCATCAGGCTAGCTAATCGTTGATTTGAGAGACTCTTAGGGCTTTGTTTTTTTGTGAAAAATGGACAAAAATGATTTTCAACTTTCTTGCCAAAATTAAGTAAGATAGTTCCGCAGTTTGGGCAGGCACCTTGTTTGATTTTGCGCAGCTGCGTGTTCGCCTCTTTTTGTGTTTTAAACACCCCCAAATTTTTAATCTGCTCAAACGCGAGCCCTTCATCGCTGGGCTTCTCTAGTGCAATTTTTTGAACAACCTGCCAGCCACTAAAATGACGGCTGATTTCATAGCTAGTTACGAATTTTTGGCCTCCTAAAATTTCGCTGCGCACAAGCTAGATC
>Ga0209633_10006143_pt1 | contig 10323 bp, 9 predicted proteins | sample Cruoilmetagenom1_FD_187290 | JGI IMG/M metagenome (GOLD analysis project Ga0209633, IMG submission 187290) | Oil polluted marine microbial communities from Coal Oil Point, Santa Barbara, California, USA - Sample 1 (SPAdes) (version 2) | ecosystem: Environmental > Aquatic > Marine > Oil seeps ... | reverse complement strand
CAAGTCGACCGGAGCCGCCTCGAGCGCAGCCGCCAGATGCCGCATCGCTACCGGCAGCGTTCCGAGAAGATTCCGCTCCAACTCATTCAATAATTCAGCCTGTGATTCGACCTGATAAAATTCCATCCGGTTCAGAAGCCGCTGCGTCTGTGCCCGCAGTTCGATCAGCGCATCAGTTTCAGCACCAGCGCGCCCGCCCTGCACGGCATCATCCAATGCCTGAAGAAAATCTCTTAGCTGCTCAGTGCCGTTTTGCTGCTGCGAAGGCCGGGGAAACTCACCGAGACCGGGTCCCAGCACGGTCGACAGGGACTCGATCAGGTTCAATTTCTCGTTCTGCCTTTCGGGTATGAAATCATGAATGGTGATGGCTTTTTCCACCGAGGCAAGCGCTCCCAGCCGCCCAATCAGTGCACGTGCCGCTGCCTCATCAGACGCCAGAACGGTCAACGTCATCGGCGATGCCTCTTTGCTCTTCAACAGTTCCTTGAAGAGCACAACCGATTCACTGTGCGGATCTCTCAAATCGACCGGATTAAAATCGAACGTGACGCGTGAAAGCGACACCGCCGCAACAATGCCAAGACCAATGGCGCACCAGCGTATAAGACGAGCATAGCGCAGCGGTATATCATAAACCCACGGAGCCAGTCCTCCAATATCGGACAGTTGCCGGGATGGAAACCTGCGCTGCGGCATGAGCTTGAGAATCGCCGGCAGGACGGTCAAAGTGACCAGCAAAGCGATGAACATGCTGGTGCCTGAGATGATACCCAGTTCCGAAACCGCCTTGAATGAAGTCGGAACAAAGGCATAGAACGCAACGGCTGAGGTAATCGCACATAAGATAATCGAAGGTCCCACATCCTTCACACTGTCGATTAAAGCCTCTGTTTTTCCGGAATTGCCTCGCATGCATTCCGCATAGCGCAGGCACAGATGAATGGCGTAGTCGACGCCAAGCCCGATATACAACACGGCAAAAGCGATCGAAATCATATTGAGATGGCCGATAGCGAGCGCAGCAAAACCGGCAGTGAGAACAAGACCCATGATCAAAGTGAGCAAAGCGGCGATCATCAGGGCGACCGAGCGCAGCCCGACCAGCAAGCTCATGCAGACCAATATGAACGATATCACTCCGGCAACGGTGGCGCTGCGGCTGATGCTCTGCATGTCATCCTGTTCCAGCGGCACTTCGCCCGTCATGCGGATCGTCACACCCGGCATCGCTTGCTGCACCGTTTCAGCGGCCTGCCGAACCGCGCGCAGCGTTTTTTCGGCCGGCAGCAATTGATTGAAATCCAAGATGGGTTTAACCAATACAAGGCGCAGCGTCATTCCAAAGCGGGCCTGTTGCTCAGTCATCATCCGCTGCCATGAAAGCTGGTAGGGCCGGCCTGCCATCAGCGCCCGCATCGCATCGCTCAGAGCCTTCGACAGCGGGCCGACATCGACCGCGGCACGATCCGAAACAAGGGCTTGCTGCACCAAAGAGAACAGGTGGCTGAGTGAATTATCCTGCTGCAACCGGCTAATAAACGGTTGCGCCCGGCTGAGACGCGTCGTCAGCGCTTCCAGCTCGTCACGTTCATAATAAAGCAAGGCCGCTTGTTCGAAATAACGGCCTTCACCCGGAATGTAGATGGATTTCACAGAACCCTGTTCGGCCTTGAGCAAACCGCCAAAACGCCCCACGGCAGCGGCGGTCTGCTCAGGCGTTGCGCCTTCCACAGCGACCACGATGGCTTTCACATCGTGGGGAAACGTTTCCCAATAGCGTATCCTTTCCTGGTGAAAAGGCAGCTCGGGCGACAGCAGCTCTGTCGTATCGGTGTTGACGCCAAGATTATTGATCGTGTAGAACAGGCTCAATCCACATACGAAACAGGCGATCAGAACGACCGACACCGGCCAGCGCAGCACACATCCGACCCACCACTGCAAAAAACGGTCCACGCCTCAGTACCCCAAATATCGGCAAAGAATCAAAATCTCGCAGTTTACCACAGCAGCCGTTGCGCTCGATGAACCCGCAGGAGGGCCTCAGCAATTCTCATTTTGCGTCTCCGCGCGATTTTCTATAATGAGAGTTGCCACTGGAAGAAAATTGCGCTTTCAGCTTAAAAAATATTAGCGTATAATTCCATCGGTTTCTTGATGTCGATAACGACAGGCGCGTAGCTCAGTTGGTTAGAGCACCACCTTGACATGGTGGGGGTCGTTGGTTCAACTCCAATCGCGCCTACCAACACCGAAATAAAGCGTCGCTTAGCGATGCTTTATTTTTTTTCAGCATCTTTATTTTTACGCAAAACGACTGAAGCAAAAGTCTGGACACAGACATCCTTTACCTTCGAAAAACAATGCCAATAGTTTCATTGCCGGATGGATCACAGCGCCAGTTCGATGGCCCCGTCAGCGTTGGAGAGGTTGCTCAGTCCATCGGACCCGGCCTGGCCAAAGCAGCCCTTGCCGGGCGCATTGACAGCAAGCTGGTCGACTGCAGCACACTGATCGAAGATGACGCCCGGGTGGAAATCATCACCGATCGTGACGAAGAAGGGCTGGAAATCATTCGTCATTCGACTGCTCACTTGCTGGCGCAGGCCGTCAAACGCCTCTTTCCAACCGCCCAGGTCACCATCGGACCGGTCATAGAGAACGGATTTTACTACGATTTTTCCTTTGAGCGTCCGTTTACACCGGCAGATCTCGAGGCGATCGAAAAAATGATGCACGAGCTTGCGGGGCAGCGCATCGAAGTGAAGCGCAGCGTGATGTCCCGAGATGAGGCGATCGCTTTTTTTCGCCGCAGTGGCGAAGAGTACAAAGCCAAAATCATTGAGGATATTCCCGAAAACGAAACCCTTTCGTTATACACTCAGGGCGAATTCACCGATTTGTGCCGCGGCCCTCATGTTCCCGACACCGGCAAGCTGAAAGCTTTTAAATTGATGAAGATTGCCGGCGCCTACTGGCGCGGCGATTCCAACAACGAGATGCTGCAGCGTATCTACGGCACCGCTTGGGCGGACAAGAAGGCGCTGAAAGCCTATCTGCATCGCCTGGAGGAGGCCGAAAAGCGCGATCACCGAAAAATCGCCAAGGCGCTGGACCTGTTCCATACCCAGGAGGAAGCGCCCGGCATGGTGTTCTGGCATGACAAAGGCTGGACCGTTTATCAGGTTGTCGAGCAGTATATCCGCGATAAGTTGCGAAAACACGGTTATGGTGAAGTCCGGACGCCGCAAGTGGTCGATCGAGCATTATGGGAACAGTCCGGGCATTGGGACAAGTTCGGCGACATGATTTTCACCACGCACTCCGAGCACCGCGATTACGCGATCAAACCGATGAATTGTCCCTGCCATGTGCAGATCTACAACCAGGGGATAAAAAGCTATCGCGACCTGCCGATTCGTATGGCCGAGTTCGGATCGTGTCACCGGAATGAGCCGTCAGGCACACTGCACGGACTCATGCGCGTCCGCCATTTCGTTCAGGACGATGCCCACATTTTTTGCACCGAGGAACAGATCCAGCAGGAAGTCTCGGCTTTCATCGATCTACTCTTCGAGGTTTATAAAGACTTCGGTTTCGATGATGTTTTGGTCAAGCTCTCGACCCGCCCCGAAAACCGGGTTGGCAGCGATGAGGTCTGGGACAAGGCGGAACAAGCGCTGGAACTGGCGCTGAACAACAAGCGCCTCGAATGGGACTTGCAACCGGGTGAAGGCGCATTCTATGGACCAAAAATCGAATTTTCGCTGCGAGACTGCCTCGACCGGGTGTGGCAATGCGGTACCATTCAGGTTGACTTCTCGATGCCGGGACGACTCGGCGCGTCCTACATTTCCGAAGATGGCGCCAAAAAAGAGCCGGTCATGCTGCATCGAGCAATTCTCGGATCGATGGAGCGCTTCATCGGCATTCTGATCGAACACTATGCCGGCACGCTGCCGGCCTGGCTGGCTCCGGTACAGGTGGTGGTCCTCAACATCGCCGACCGCCATGCCGAATACGCCGATACGGTGTTGCGCAACCTCGAAAAACAGGGGTTTCGAGCAAAAATAGACTTGAGAAATGAAAAGATCGGCTTTAAAATCCGCGAGCATTCCATGCAACGGGTGCCATATCTCTTGATCGTTGGTGACAAAGAGTGTGAAACCGGCACCATCGCAGTACGCACACAACAAGGTAAAGATCTTGGAAGCGCCATGTGTGAGGTGTTTTCAGCTCGACTGCGGCGAGAGATCGAACGCCGTGGCTTATAATTATAATAAACGAGGAGGGACCGGGCATCGCTGCAAAAAAAGAGAAAACGCGCCTTAACGATGAAATTACGGCGCCTGAGATTAGATTGATCGGAAAAGATCGCGAACAACTCGGGGTCATGTCATTGGCTCAAGCAAAACAGATCGCGTCCGAGGCCGGGCTGGATCTCGTTGAGATATCCCCCAATGCAGATCCACCGGTTTGTCGTATCATGGATTATGGTAAATTTCGGTTCGAACAAAATAAAAAACAACAAGCCGCCAAAAAGAAGCAAAAACAGATTCAGGTCAAGGAAATCAAGTTTCGGCCGGGAACCGACGAGGGAGACTATCAGGTCAAATTACGCAATCTGACCCGTTTTTTGACTGATGGCGATAAAACCAAGATAACCGTCAGGTTCAGGGGCCGAGAAATGGCCCACAGAGAAATCGGTATGGAGATGCTAAAACGCGTCGAAAAAGATTTGGAAGAACTCGCTGTTGTCGAACAATTTCCAAAGATGGAAGGCAGACAAATGGTGATGGTGCTCGCCCCAAAAAAGAAAAGATAGTTGAACGTGGAGTCAATATATTATGCCAAAAATGAAAACCAATCGTGGAGCCGCCAAGCGGTTTAAACGTACTGCATCCGGCTCTTTTAAGTGCAATCAGTCACACCGTCGGCATATTCTGACGAAAAAGAGCACGAAAAGAAAAAGACAATTGCGCAAGGCCGCAACCTTGCACGCTGCTGATGTGCGCAGTGCTGCCCGCCTGCTGCCTTACAGCTGAGTTTTCACTGAATCGAACGAGGTTTATCAATGCCCAGAGTAAAACGTGGTGTCACCGCAAAAGCCAGACACAAAAAGGTGCTCAAACTGGCCAAAGGCTATTATGGCGCCCGTAGCCGGGTCTACCGGGTCGCCAAACAGGCGGTCATCAAGGCCGGCCAGTATGCGTACCGTGACCGCAAGCAGAGAAAACGCCAATTCCGGCAGTTGTGGATCGCCCGCATCAACGCGGCTGCCCGCGAGTGCGGCCTCTCTTACAGCCGTTTTATGAATGGCCTGAAAAAAGCATCGATCGATCTCGATCGCAAAGTATTAGCGGACCTGGCTGTCAATGACAAAGAGGCTTTCGCGGAATTGGCGAAAATTGCTCAGGGCTGATCTGTTCCGAACTGGAGCACTTTTCATACCAATGCAGCCGCAAGGCATGAGCGGTCCGGCGTCTTGGTGATCGTCAGCACCTGCCGGGCCAGGGCCATTCGCAACGCCCGTGATCGCGCGACGGCAGCATGGGCGGGCAGTAATCAAAGCCGCGGGAGGAGCTGAAGGGCTCTTCCCGCCATTCCATATCTTAATATAGACAGTGAGTTGGGCGGTGACGACAACACTGGATGAATTACTCGTGTCTGCAAGTCGGGAAATTGCAGATGCTGACGACCTGAAACAACTCGACCAGGTACGGGTCCGCTATTTCGGAAAAAAGGGGCTTTTCACCCGGCATATGAAGGAGCTGGGTCGGCTGCCTCCCGAGCAGCGCCCGCTCGCCGGGCAGGCGATCAACCAGGCCAAAAGCCGGTTTCAGGCTGAACTCGAAGCCCGCAAAAACGCGTTCGAAAAAGCCCTCCTCGATGAGCGGCTGGCCAAAGAGACGATCGATGCCACCCTGGCGGGACGGGGTCAAAACACAGGCGGGCTGCATCCTGTTACATTGACGCTGCGGCGCATCTCGAATATTTTCGGCAGTGTCGGTTTCGATGTCGTGGAAGGACCCGAGATCGAAGACGACTACCATAATTTCGAGGCCTTGAACATACCGGCGCACCATCCCGCCCGGGCCATGCACGACACGTTTTATTTCGACGAGCACACCCTGCTGCGCACACACACTTCCCCGGTGCAGATCCGCGTGATGGAACAAGAGCCCCCGCCGCTGAAGATCATCGCGCCGGGGCGCGTCTATCGCTGCGACTCGGATCTCACCCACACGCCGATGTTTCACCAGGTGGAAGGCTTCATGGTCGACGAAGCAGTCAGCTTTGCCGATCTGAAAGGGATGCTGTACGAGTTTCTGACCGCCTTCTTCGAGAAGGGCATACAGGTACGATTCCGCCCATCTTATTTCCCTTTCACCGAGCCCTCTGCGGAAGTCGATATCGAATGCGTCATGTGCGGCGGCGGGGGCTGCCGCGTCTGCGGCCATACAGGATGGCTGGAGGTACTGGGCTGCGGCATGATCCACCCCGAGGTATTCCGATTCGTCGACATCGATCGGGAGCGCTTCAGCGGCTTCGCCTTCGGCATGGGCGTGGAACGACTGGCGATGCTGCGTTATGGAATCAACGATCTGCGGTTGTTTTTCGAAAATGATCTCAGATTTCTGGAACAATTTGCTTGAGAGAAAAGGATGCAGTTCAGTGAAGCCTGGCTGAGAGCCTTCGTCAACCCCACACTGGAGACGCACGAACTGGTCGAGCAGTTGACCATGGCCGGGCTTGAAGTCGACAGCGTGACGCCGGCGGCTGCCGATTTTCACGGCGTTGTCGTGGGCGAGATCATCGATCTCAAACCGCACCCCGATGCCGACCGGCTGAAGGTGTGCACCGTTTCCATCGGTGACCAATCCCCGCTGCAGATCGTCTGCGGCGCTGCCAATGTTTATCAAGGAATGCGAGCGCCAACCGCGCTGGTCGGCGCTCGGCTGGCGGGCGATTTTCGTATCAAAAAATCCAAGCTGCGCGGCGCAGCCTCTCACGGCATGCTCTGCTCGGAAAAAGAGCTGGGCCTGGCCGAAGATGCCGAAGGTCTCATGGATCTGCCGGCCGATGCGCCGGTGGGCGCCGACATCCGGGAATACCTCGAACTCGATGACTCGATCATCACCTTGGATTTAACCCCGAATCGCGCAGACTGCCTGAGCGTCGAAGGCGTTGCCCGGGAAGTGGCCGCGCTCAACGACATGGCTTGTGAACCGCTGCCCGTTACCGAAATCGAAGTCGTCCATTCGGACGAGCTGCCGGTAGCGATCGATGCACCCGAGGCCTGCCCGTGCTATCTGGGAAGGCTGATCAGAAAGGTCGATCCGTCAGCCAAAACGCCGCTTTGGATGCACGAGCGGTTGCGCCGATCCGGATTGCGCAGCCTGGGCCCCCTCGTCGATGTCACCAACTATGTACTGCTCGAACTCGGACAGCCGCTCCATGCCTTCGACGCGGCAAAACTCGAAGGCGGCATCACCGTGCGCTCGAGCCGTCCGGGAGAACAGCTCGCCCTGTTGAACGACCAAACCATTATCCTGGAGCAAGGTACCCTGGTCATCGCCGACAACCACAAGCCGCTGGCGCTTGCCGGCATCATGGGGGGCAAAGAGTCTGCCGTGAGCCAGGAGACGACCGATCTCTTTCTGGAATGCGCTTTTTTTGCACCATCCATGATGATGGGCAAAGCCAGACGCTATGGGCTTCATACCGACTCATCGCACCGTTTCGAACGCGGGGTGGATCCCGAACTGCAGCATCGCGCACTGACACGGGCAACCGAACTGATCTGCGCCATCGCCGGCGGCGAAGCGGGACCGGTCACCGAAGCCGTACACCAGGGCGCCCTGCCCGAACGCCCGGCGGTCACCTTGCCGGCCGATCGAGCCTGCAAGCTTCTGGGCGTCGAGCTCACTGCGCAAAAGATCGAGTCCATTCTATCCCGCTTGGGGATGAAGCTGGAACCGCTGCCGGATGGATGGCGCGTCACCCCCCCCAGCTTCCGATTCGACATTGCAATCGAAGCCGACCTGATCGAAGAAATCGGACGGGTCTACGGCTACAATAATATCACGCAACGCCGCCCGCTGATTCACGCCGAACTGCGCGGCAACTCCGAAACCCGACTGGATATCAACCGGATGAAGGACCTTCTGGTGGATCGAGGCTACCGGGAAGCCATCACTTACAGTTTCGTCGACGAAGCGTTGCAGGCCAAAATCGCGCCCGATCAGTCGGCCATTGCACTTGCGAACCCGTTGTCGAGCGACCTCTCGGTCATGCGAACCACCCTGTGGACGGGGCTGCTGCAAACGGCTCAAAAAAATAACAACCGGCAGCAACTGCGTGTTCGGATTTTCGAGACCGGTCTGCGCTTTATCCGGGAAAATGGCACCATTACACAGGAGAAGCAACTCGCTGGATTGGCGATGGGACCGGTCTATGAAGAACAGTGGGCGGAAACCGAGCGTTCGGTCGACTTTTACGACATCAAAGCCGATGTGGAAGCAATCCTGTCCCTCTCCCGCCGCAACGCTTCCTTTGTTGCCGCCAGTCGTCCGGCGCTGCATCCGGGCCAATGTGCGGAAATCGTGACCCCGGAAGGAGAAGGAATCGGCTGGCTGGGCATGCTCCACCCCGGCCTCGAAAAAGAGCTGGAACTGGCCTCCAATGTTTTTCTCTTCGAATTGGCCCAGGAGCCGATTCTGGAAAAGAGCCTGCCGTCATTCGAAAGCCCATCGAAATTTCCGTCGGTCCGCAGGGACCTTGCCCTGATCGTCGATCAGACGGTAACCGCCGACCGGTTGCTCGAAACCATTCGCGCCAATCGGAATCTAGCGTTGAAAGAGGTAAAAATCTTTGACCTCTACTGCGGTCCGGGAGTAGAATTAAACAAGAAAAGCATAGCGTTAGGATTGATTCTTCAGGACTCATCGAGAACATTGATCGATTCCGAAATTGACGCTGTCGTTGCTGAAATCCTCGATCGGTTGGCTATGGAACTTGACGTGAAACTGAGAACGTAACAGATGGCGGTCACAAAAGCGGTTTTGTCGGAAAGACTTTATACGCAGCTCGGTCTGAACAAGCGGGAAGCCAAAGAGATCGTCGAGCTCTTTTTCGAAGAGCTTAAAAGCGCTTTGGAAGCCAGCGATCCAGTGAAAATATCGAGCTTCGGCAATTTTGGACTCAGAGACAAAAGCGAACGGCCCGGCCGAAATCCCAAGACCGGCAAAGAAATTCCGATCAGCGCCCGGCGCGTCGTCACATTTCGGCCTGGTCAGAAACTAAAAGCGCGCGTGGAAGCCTATGCTGGAACAAAGCAATAACCGGGAGTTGCCCGAAATACCCAACAAGCGCTATTTTACGATCGGCGAAGTGAGTGAATTGTGCGCAGTCAAGCCTCACGTTCTCCGTTATTGGGAACAGGAGTTCACTCAGCTCAAACCGGTCAAGCGGCGCGGCAACCGGCGCTATTATCAACGGCACGATGTTCTGATTATTCGTCAGATAAAATCGCTTCTTTATGGACAAGGCTACACAATCGGCGGCGCACGGGCTTATCTTTCGAGCCGTGAAACGAAAGATGACCTCCAATGCAAGGAGATTATTCAACGTGTGTGTGATGAACTGGACGAGATTCTCTGTTTGCTGAAATAACTTTTCATTATAATGCTGCCGGCAATTATCGGTTATACTATCAATGTTTCGGGGCGTAGCGCAGCCTGGTAGCGCACCTGCATGGGGTGCAGGTGGTCGAGTGTTCGAATCACTCCGTCCCGACCAATCAATTCAAAGGGTTGTGTAGACCACGCAACCCGCATCTATCTCTCCGGTCTACGCTGGGTCTACAAACGCTTCATTGCGCGGCCTTGGCTTTTTCGTAACGCGTTACTCAATGGCGGCGCTGTGCGCCTGGGGCCTCGTTACCGCGCCGGTTGCGGGAATCACAGATCGGCGCTGAATCTGGGTTCACTGACCTTGATTTTAAGGTCAGTGAATACGCCCGCCCAGCGCGCGTGGGTCAGGGGGAATAATCGGTTTTAAAAACGGATTAAAAGGTAACACCCGCCCAACGCGTTACGCAAATGGAGGTGTACTGCTTTGCAATCAGCGGGTCGTAGGTTCGAATCCTATCGCCAGCTCCAATTAAATCAATGGCTTGTGTTTGTTTCCTGGTAAATATTCGGCCAACCCATATCCAACAAAATCATCTGGTTAGGTGTGCTCGGAACCGGCGGTCGAGCGGATAGAGCCATATATCTTTGATGGGAACACTCTGTTTGCCTGCCGGGCCGAGCTTTC
>Ga0209633_10006142_pt1 | contig 10326 bp, 8 predicted proteins | sample Cruoilmetagenom1_FD_187290 | JGI IMG/M metagenome (GOLD analysis project Ga0209633, IMG submission 187290) | Oil polluted marine microbial communities from Coal Oil Point, Santa Barbara, California, USA - Sample 1 (SPAdes) (version 2) | ecosystem: Environmental > Aquatic > Marine > Oil seeps ... | reverse complement strand
AACACCGTTAATATCAAACATGTCAGATGTTGCTCTTGCACCAGTTCTCTCAGCGGCTATTTCCGCTTTTTCCAGGTTTTCATCACAAACGATCTCAATTTTCAGGTTTTTATTTTCCTGAATGGCCTCAATGTGTCGATTTGATATACGACCACATCCAATTAATGCAATTTTTTTCATTTTTCACTCTTTGACAATAGTTTTTTCACAGTGACCTGGAATTCTTTTGATTCATTTTCATAACATAGAACACTTGCAGCTTTATGACTATTGACCTTGTAACGTTCAATATCCACTTTTTTCATATCAAGAATTGCCTTTGCCATATCTTCTGGTGTATTACTTTCAGGAACAACACCAACTGACCTACACTGGTTTTTCTGGACACGGTTGTTTGAGTACCGAAAAAGAAACTATGAGAACAGTCTCCGGTGAAGCCGGGGCGATTCAGATTCAAATGGTGATACTTATGATAGATCTTGTTAAACACTGTTTTTCACTCTTCAACAGTATTGAGAATTCCAGCTATTGTGTTATTACTTTCTATGGAGGTTAATTATGTTTAATGGTTCAACCATATTAATTACCGGAGGTACCGGTTCATTCGGACATGCTTTCGTCAGAATGACACTAAAGAAATATCAACCCAAAAAGCTTATCATCTTTTCAAGGGATGAGATGAAGCAGTGGGAAATGGCGAAGGAATTCATTTCAGATAAAAGAGTTCGATTTTTTATCGGTGATGTAAGGGACAAAGACCGAATCTATCGTTCACTTGATGGCGTCGACTATGTTGTTCATGCAGCTGCTACGAAAATTGTACCAACAGCAGAGTATAATCCTTTCGAATGTATCAAAACAAATATCCAGGGAGCTATGAACCTGATAGATGCATGCATCGATCAGAAAGTAAAAAGAGTTGTTGCACTCAGTACAGATAAAGCATGCAACCCGATCAACTTGTATGGAGCGACAAAGCTCTGCTCTGACAAAGCGTTTGTTGCCGGCAATTCCTACTCCAATGAGCATGGAACTAAGTTCGCTGTCGTTCGGTACGGAAATGTCATGGGAAGTCGTGGTTCAGTTATTCCGTTTTTTATCTCAAAAAGCAAAGAGAATAGTACATTGCCGGTTACCGACAAGCGGATGACTCGATTCATGATTACGTTGGAACAAGGTGTAAATCTCGTTTGGAAAGCATTCGCAGATATGGAAGGTGGTGAAATCTATGTTAAGAAAATTCCATCGATGAAAATAATGGACATTGCAAGCAGCGTTGACCCAGCTGCAAAAATCGAGATTATTGGTATTCGACCGGGAGAAAAAATCCACGAAATAATGATTAGTGAGGAAGATGCTCCCTTTGCTTATGAGTATGATGATTACTTTAAAATCCTTCCGTCCATACATAAGTGGTATAGTGACGAAAACAGAATTAAGAATGGAATAAGGGTGGATGATGATTTTTCGTATCGTAGTGACAATAACCCCGAGTGGATGACGAAGGAGACATTGAAGTTATGGATACAGGAAAATGTAGAGAAAATGATAGCTATTTGAGAATATTTGTAGGGCTGTAGCATCAACTCCCTCTAAATATCGAAGACTGATACAATAATGCATCATACCCTAACGAATTCCTATTCGCATTCAAGGCAGGTTCGCACATAATGATACCATACGGCAGGCAGGAAATTACTCAGGATGACATTGATGCCGTAATCGATGCCCTAAAGTCGGATTATCTCACTCAAGGACCGCAAGTGCCTCTTTTCGAAAAAGAATTGGCGGAATACTGCAATGCAAGTCATGCTGTTGCTGTCAATAGTGCTACTTCCGCTTTGCATATTGCATGCCTGGCAATTGGAATAGGTCATGGTGATCTTGTATGGACATCTCCAATTACTTTTGTTGCTTCAGCAAATTGCGTGCGGTACTGCGGGGCTGATGTGGATTTTGTGGATATTAATCCAATAACATATAATCTATCCATTGATGCTCTGGCTGCTAAACTCAAAAAAGCTCAATCTCAGAACAGAATCCCCAAAGCTATCATTGCTGTTCATTTATGTGGTCAATCTTGTAATATGGCTGCTATTCACAATCTGAGTAAAGAATATGGTTTCCGGATAATTGAAGACGCTTCCCATGGAGTAGGCGGTCGATATAAAAGTCAGCCTATCGGTAGTTGTCAATACTCTGATATCACAGTCTTCAGTTTTCATCCGGTGAAAATCATTACAACAGCTGAAGGCGGTATGGCACTGACTAACAAGCCACACTTAGCCAGTAAAATGCAATTGTTACGCAGCCATGGTATCACTCGAGACGAAAGCAGGATGACTGAACCAAGTCATGGTTCCTGGTATTATCAACAACTCGTATTAGGATTCAATTTTCGCATGACTGATATCCAAGCTGCACTTGGACGAAGTCAACTCAAGCGACTAGACCACTTCGTTGCGTCCCGTAATCAATTATCCAATCAGTACGATCAGTTACTAAGGGATCTTCCCGTAATTGTTCCTCAGCAGGAGCCTGAATGCCTCTCAGCTCGACACCTTTACGTTATACGCATGAAAACTTCTGAGAATCAAAAAACTCGGCGTCAGGTATTCGATGAGCTTCAGGGCGAAGGTATCGGTGTAAACGTTCACTATATTCCTGTCCATACCCAACCGTATTATCGGAACTTAGGTTTCAATACCGGGGATTTCCCTGAGGCAGAACGTTATTACAATGAGTCGATCTCGATTCCTCTGTACCATCATATGAATCATGAACAACAGAACATGGTCTCCATCGCGCTTCATAAGGTTTTTAAAAAGTGAAAATAGCAATAATTCCCGCCAGAGGCGGCAGTAAACGGATTCCCGGAAAGAATATCCGTCCGTTCCTCGGAAAACCCATAATCGGCTATTCGATTGAAGCTGCTTTGGCGAGCAAATGCTTTGAGAAGGTAATCGTATCAACTGACGATGAAACAATCGCGTCAGTCGCCAGGGATTTTGGAGCAAATGTACCATTTATCCGCCCTGCACATCTTTCTGACGATCATGCCACAACTGGCTCCGTTATTGCACATGCGGTTGAATGGATGAACCTTTCGGAAAATCGAATTGATATAGCTTGTTGCATTTACGCAACAGCACCATTTGTTCAAGCCGCCGATTTAATCAGGGGATTGGAAAAGCTGGAAAGCTCGGGTGCAGAATATGTAATCTCGGCAACAAGCTATCCTTATCCGATACAACGAGGGATTCGCATCACAAATAAAGATAGAGTGGAGATGTTGGAGCCGAATTACGCATTGACTCGATCACAGGATCTTGAACCGGTATATCATGATGCTGGACAATTCTACTGGGGGAAAGCATCTGCGTTCTTATCAGAAACAACGATAATCTCACCGTCCAGTTCCGCGATTCTTATACCACAATATCGCGTACAGGATATCGATACTGTCGAAGACTGGTTGAACGCAGAAATCATGTACCATGCCTTGAAAGAGATTAATAAATAATGACGAACTTCCGGTTCAAGGAAACAGATATTAGGAAACAAAGGCTCTTCCCGGATTTTCGCTGTGAAAATAGCCTTTCGAGTTGATTCAGGAAACTTTATCGGAGGCGGCCACCTAAGCCGCTGTCTTACCATTGCTGATGAACTGAAAAAGAAGAATGATACACAATGTTTCTTCATTATGCGCAATCATCCAGGTAATCTGCATCATAAAGTATGCTCACTAGGATATGAATTTGTATGCTTACCTTCTGAACTCGAAATGGAGAATCCCTCGTCAGACTATCAAGATTGGATAGGTACGAGCTGGCAAGCCGATGCAATGCAATCAAAGAAAATCCTGGAGAAGTGGGGATTCACACAAAATGATATCACCGTGGTCGATCACTACGGCCTGGATGAACAGTGGGAACGTGTGTTGATCGATATGGGGGTTAAGATCGGCATCATCGATGATTTGGTTAATCGACGGCATCAGGGTATATTTCTTGTCGATCAAACCATGGGGCGAACTGCTGATGAGTACCGGGATCTCGTCAACAAGGATATGGTAATATTGGCCGGCGAACAGTATTGCCTGCTGCGTGATGAGTTCTCGTTATTAAAGGGATTCGTTGAAGCAAGACGTTCTACTATATCAGCGGTAAAGAAACTTTTCGTAAATTTCGGAAGTACCGACCCACTCAACCATACAAGTCGGGCATTGACGGGTATCAGCAATTTCGCTGAGAAATACAAAATGACTGTAGAGATAATATTAAGCAGTTCATGCAAACATCTGCCGATAATCCGAGACATCATAGCAACTTCAAACTATGAGTGCAGGTTGTTCGTCGACACCTGTGATGTCGCACAGCTCATGTTTGATGCTGATCTGGCAATCGGCTCAGCCGGGACATCGACTTGGGAACGATGTGCTATGGGATTACCTTCTATTATTATTAAAACTGCTGAGAACCAATCTGATATCGTAAATCGCATCACACAATCCGGAGCTGCGATCGAATATACGGGGGAACCTGAGAATTCGGAATTAAGTTCTGCATTAGAGCTTTTGTTAAGCCACTATTTTACAATATCAGAAAACGCCTCCGGGATAGTTGATGCGCAGGGAACGAATCGGGTTGTAAACTTGATCCGGAAGATAGGAAAAATATCATGAAAGAATTTATAGAAATCAACGGTCACCGAATAGGAAAGGGGTATCCTCCATATATTGTCGCTGAACTATCAGCTAATCATAACGGAGATTTACAGAGAGCCCTCAGAATTATCGAAGAGGCGAAAATAGCCGGGGCACATGCTGTAAAGATTCAAACCTTCACTCCCGACACAATCACGTTGGATCATGAATCGGATGATTTTATGATTAGGGGAGGACTCTGGGACGGAAAATCACTTTACGAGCTATATGAGGATGCACATCTTCCCTGGAAATGGCATAAACAAATTTTTGACAAGGCAAGAGATGTCGGGATTACGCTATTCAGTTCGCCATTTGACCATAGTGCCGTAGATTTTCTTGAAAGTCTTGAAGCACCAGCCTATAAAATCGCGTCATTTGAAATTATTGATCTACCTCTTATTGCTCGAGTTGCACAAACCGGAAAGCCAATTATACTGTCCACCGGGATGGCTGACAAAACGGAAATTACCGAAGCCATACAAACAGCGTATGACAATGGTAACCGGGAGCTGATTGTTTTGCATTGCGTCAGTGGTTACCCTGCACCCGCAGATGAATACAATCTGCGAACAATCGAAGACTTGTCAATTCGATTCGACGTTATCTCCGGGTTATCCGATCACACCATCACTAATGCAACAGCTATCTCAGCCGTAGCACTGGGAGCTTCTTTAATAGAAAAGCATGTGACTCTTGATCATGATTGCGGTGGTGTAGATGATAGTTTCTCCATTAATCCTGAGCAACTAGCAAACCTGTGTCGAGACGTCGAAATCGCCTGGAATGCTCTTGGTAAGGTGAATTATGAACGGACGAATTCAGAAAAAGGGAATATTAAATACCGCCGATCTTTGTACGTTGTGAAAGATATCAAGGCCGGCGAAGAATTCAGTACTGCAAATATCAGGAGTATTCGTCCGGGATTCGGTCTGAGTCCTAAAAACCTTGAACGGGTTTTGGGGAAGAAATCTAAAACCAGTATCCCGAAAGGAACAGCTCTTAAAAGAACTCACATCGAATGATCGAGGCTATAATATGAATGCAATAAAAACAACTTTCGATAAGATCGTCAAGATTGAAGAGAAGAACAGTCTTCTCTCCAAAACGTTTCTGGGAATTCATTACTGGGAATTATTGAGGCAGGGCATTCTTCTGCATAATCTCAAGAGAAACGGTACATATGGTAGTGTACAAAAAAGAGAGAGGGAACCCACTACTGTACCTAGAAAGGTTAAGCGACACAAGATATCGAAAAACACTGCAATATTCGTGCATTCTTCCAACCGACGTGTTAGCAAGGATGGTACCTTCATCGATGCTTACACACATATCCTTCATGAATATTTCAATGATATCGTGGTGAGGATCGAAGGGACACGTATCGAAGACATGTATACCAACTCCATTGTATTGGCAGGAATATTTACTCCCTACGTCAGTTACACATTGCGAATCATATTGTACATGAGTATTCGCCTGAGGCAACGATATAAATCATTGATAATATTACTCGACAAGGAGGACCTCTTCTTTCGTGGTGGATACCACAACTTTATCAGGAACTTCAGTAATTACATCATCAATTTTTCCAAGACTCTGATTCTCGCATCGTTCTACCGGCCCAAACTGGCTGTGTTTATTTGCAGCTATGGTAAAGAAAGCCATATTCACGCATATAAAAAACTTGGGATACCAACGATCGAACTTCAGCACGGTATTATCACTAGATTTCATGCTGGATACAATTACCCATTAGAACCAAAGAACATTTTTCCTGACTACTTTTTCTTATGGGGAGATGGCTGGCATAACAATATTTCATTTCCCATTAAAGACGATTGCATCAAAATTATTGGATATTATCTTCAGGAGATTAAACCTGACAAGGATGAGCTTCGATCTATAGACTGCTGCATTATATCCCAGCCCTATTTCAATGACGAATTAGTCCAGTATGCCAATAACTATCAACAAGCGAATCCATCAGAGGTCGTTTTTTTTCGACTCCATCCGAATGATTTTGCTGATCATTTAAAATATAAATCTCTTCTGGACAGCCGAATTACAATCTCAAACGATGGTCCTATCAATGAAATACTTATGGCTTCATATAAGGCTGTAGGTGTAAGCTCAACCTCTATGTTTGAATGCCTAATACACAAAGTAGAAGTATATTTGCTGAAAATACCAGGTGTCGAGTACATGATGGACTTCGTGAATCGTGGAATATTCGCCGAAATTGATCTAGACCAGTACTCTCTCAACGGAGCTTGTACGAACAAGGCTTCTGATGATCTCTTTCGTAAAGAACTGTCTTTAATCGAGGAAATCCAACATTTTATAGAGTAGCTCGATCGACAATTTTGTTTTCAATCCAGTAAGATAATTGCTTTGATTCGTGTCAATATCTAAAATGGACATTGCTATCAGGAATGGCGATCCCATGACGTTTATCAGAGATATGATCGAAAGTTGTGGATGAGTTGAAAAAAAGAGCAAATCCTCCTGTTGTAGATTCCCGAATTATTTTAGTAGTAAATCCCGCTTAAAAATATCATAAGAAAGTACCAGTTTCTCTTTCGATTCCCGATCTATCATCCCTTTTAATTTCTACCTCAAAAAGAAAACGGGAGAAACTCTCGCTTTCTACCACTTTCTCATCTGGACAGAAATCTTTTTAACGACTTAACACTGCCTGTACATGTTCTTTCTCAACCATCGTTTTTCCCGAGAGATAAGCCTTCATCAATGAATGGTTTCCCATATTATCAATCACCCGCATCACCCCACTTGATGCATCGTGAATGAGTGTCATGGATGCCTTGGTAAAGAGAGATCCACCGGTTGATACATCTTCAATTCGCTGCTCAATATAAGAGAAGGTTTCTTCCCTTTTGAGTGTGTTCATCCTCACTGTCACCGTGACCGAATTGGCCAGCGATTCCAGGGAAGTCAGACCCAGTTTCTGTATCAGTGGTTCTTGCCCACACAGAAGAATGGAGAGAGCATTCTGTGAATCATAGTTGAAGTTCGTCAGCATCCGGATTTCCTGGAGAATATCGTTTCCAAGTTTATCCGCCTCATCAATAATCAGAACCGGATGGACATGCTTGGTTCTGTGCATATTCAGGATATGATCATGTATGGCCTGAAACATGGGGGCCCGCCTCCCGCCGGGTTGGAGGCCAAAGGTATGGCAGAGGTGGGTGTAAAACTCCAGGATTCCCACAGAGGTATGACAGATATAATGGGCTTGGTAGGTTCCCTGATGAAGGGCCTCGGTGGCCATTCTTAAAAGGCAAGTTTTCCCCGAGCCGGATTTACCGGTGAGAATTCCAATACCCCTGGTATCAAAGAGAATCTGTAGTCCTTCCAAGGCTTCATTGACCCCTGGGAGTTTTTTGAGGTGTTCTGTTTTAATCTCTCGTGTAAAGGGATCGGCTGAAAGATTGAAATGAGAGTAGACTTCCCGCATTTGCATATCAGTTTCCTCCCATATCTGTGGCTGTTAAGTTGACGGGCATATTGGAGTGTTCATACCCGGATTGAAGAAGGCCTTTCCGGGAGTAGCCCCTTTTCACCCGAGTGTTGGCATAGGTATCAACCTCTCGGGCATATCCATATTCTTTGCCTCCGTGGGATACCAGGACTCGTTTTACTGGTGGAGTGGGATCAAAGAGGATATTGATTCTTTTACCACTTAAAAGTGCCGGGGCTTCAAAGAGCGTTCCACCGAGGGTGAAGGTGGAATCTTTGTAGACCTTTCGAGTTAGAAGGTGAAGAAATATACGGTCCAGATCAATTCCAGGTGCAATCGGTTTGATGTGATGAGCTTTGGCGATCCACGCATCAAGGGGTGTGATATATCCCTGGAGTCCCCGGTGCGGGGACCGGTGGTATTCACATTCGAGCCATGTGTTGAACCGGGCATTCAAATCATCTAAATTCTTTACCGTAGCGATATCGAGAGGCCGCAGAAATTGATCCCTGACGGTTCTGAAAAACCTCTCTTGCTTTCCTTTCCCTTGAGGACGCCCGGGTTTGGTGTGGCTTAAGGTGATGCCCAGGATGTCCAGGATACGTTTGGTCTGGTTGGAGACAAAACTGCTCCCGTTGTCAGTATATCCCCGGCCAATCATCCCTTGGGACTGTAATATATGCTTGAGCCCCTTTTCAAAGAGAATGGATTTCTCTGAAAAGGAGAATCGTCCGTAGAGAATCCGCCGGGTGGCATCATCGAGAAACGTCATCAGCAATGCCGTACGCTTTTTCCCCTTTTCATCAGGGATTAAAGGGCCATACATCACATCCGACTGGACACATTCAAGGGGTGAGAAGAAATCAAACTTAAGGGTTTTCTCAGTCTCTTTATTCTTTTGCCGCTCCTTGGTTGTCAGGCCCTCAGATTGTATGAATCGGGATAATGTGGAGCTTGATATCTCTCTTTTAATAATCCCCTTTGTCTGAAGTATTCTCACCGCGGCAACAGCGGTTAATTCGGGATTGGTATCCAGCTGTGCCATTATGGCATTCTGTTCATCCTCGTTGATGATTCGGCTTTTACCTCGATCGTCTCGTGGTTTGGGATTCAGACCCTCTTTCCCATACTTCCGATACAGGGTTAGCCATCGTCTGATGCACGCCCCAGTCAAGGTGGTTCGTTTTGAATAGGGGATCTCATATTCCCGTTCAGCCTTCTCTTTAATCATCTGGGTGAGCTGACCCCGGTTCAGATAGGGGTTCCCCAATTCGGCCACCACCGAGTGCCTGAAATCACAGATTCTTTTGCGCCTTAATTCAACATCTACACCACTCATTAACACGCCGCTCCTTCTTTTTTGTGTTTATGAGGAATCTAAGGGCATCACTTGGATCCAGGTAGCCCCCTTATTAAGTGGGAGAGCTGTTGTCAGTTTATTTTCTCTGATTCTCAAGATATTTCTCCGGGAAAAGAAGAGCGGGTTGTATCCCTTCTCGGCGAAGGCCTTGTTAATGGATTGAATACAATCCGAAGCTGGTTGATCTTGGAATTCAAAGTGGCCTAATGGATCGTGAAGAGGATTCTGCTCATCGGGAAATAAAGCCATGGCCTGAAGTCTGGCCTTCTTGAGTCTCCATTCAAAGCGTCTGCCATAATTCACTCCCATCCCACAGGAGGAAAAAACTGAAGAAGCGGTTCTCTGGGAACGCCCCTCCTGCCGTATAGAGATGTAAGTATTGGCTTCTTTTGTACCTATGCTGGTCCCCGGCAGGGAAAACTCTGGTATCAGGGCATGAGTCGTACCGCAGGAGAGGCACTTAACTCTGAGAATCTTGATCTTCCTCTGATAATGATACTTTGAATACTGACAGTGATATGTAAAGCTGGACTCCAGGCAAGCAGGACAGGAGCACTCCTGGAAATCTTCTTTGCTGTGAGCCTTCTTTCCTATCTTGTCGTAAAGAGATTCTGAAATTATGATAACTGTAGTTATTGTTTAGAATGCGGGAAGGACTGTGGTAATGAACTCCCGCATTCTTTTATCCTTTGTTCTCTAAGTCTTATTATTTATTTCGGTAATATCCTTACATTCTCTCAGAAAAACCCCGGGAATCTACAACAGCCTTGTTGGACAGAC